>Ga0172380_10003689_pt1 | contig 20661 bp, 16 predicted proteins | sample Leawe162metaG_FD_119747 | JGI IMG/M metagenome (GOLD analysis project Ga0172380, IMG submission 119747) | Leachate microbial communities from a municipal landfill in Southern Ontario, Canada - Leachate well 162 metaG | ecosystem: Engineered > Solid waste > Landfill > Unclassified | place... | reverse complement strand
TCTGGACCCCAACAGACGGCGTTGATCTCAGGCCATTGCGGCGCGAAACATCTATCCTCGCAGCGTGATCACCATACGTTCTCAAAAGTCGGACAGATCCAACACTTTCGTGTCGTGACGCCTTGTCGGTTTGTTCAGTCTGCAGCCAGGTCCCCATCATCGTCATTTGCTGTGAGACGAGACCGCGAAGCTTCTGCATCTGCGCGACCTGTTGAGCGGCGATTTCGTGCCCGACCTGCAGGGCTTTCATCTGGCCATCGGCGGATTCCGACATGCTCCGCAGCGAGCTCATCGTGCCTTCCTCACTGTCGAATTGTTCGGCCGTAAAGCTCGCAGCTTTCAACGTGCTGGCGATCGTGTCGCGGTTCGTGTCCGACCATGACTGATAGGTCGATGCGAACGTCTGATTGCTCGGCAGGTTGGTTTTGAGATCCGCGTAGCTCTGGAAACGCTGCTGGAGAACGTCGTCCGCATTGCCCATCGAAAATGAGATGCTTTGACCCTGTTCGACGATGCTGCGCAGCCGGTTGAGATCGCTTTCGACCTGCCCCCACATGTGCGAGGGGAGCGTCGCCGTGTTTTGAAGCATGTTCTGGTAGATGTTCAGCTGAGTTTCGATCTGCTGGGCAAGCTGACTGATCTGGGTAAGCTGGTTCTGGATTTGCTCGCCTGACTTTCCAACAAGCGTTATCAGTTCGCCGTTGTTCAGCAATTGCGTCCACTCGGTTGCCGCCCCCGTTGCGGTTCCGGCCTTCGCGGGCATCGTGCTGGCCGCCGCCAGTGCGACCGCCGACAAAGCGGCCAGCCATCTATTTGTTGGTGAGTAGCGATGCGGCATCGTGAACTCCTCTCATTTCGAGCCAATGGATTGGCCAGGTTTGACCATGTTCGGATCTGAGCGCGCGAATACGTTTGAGGTCCTCTTTGCCTGACGCGCCGACAAAGCTGAGCGCTACAGGCCCAAGCGACATGTCGAAGAGCCGCCGTCCCTCGGGGCTGGCGACGTAATATTCGCGCTTGGGGATCGCGGCGGAGACAATCTCGATTTGGCGCTCGTTGAAGCCGATGCGCTCATAGAATTCCCGAGTACCAGGCTCACGGGCGGCGCCGTTCGGAAGGCAAATTTTCGTTGGGCAAGATTCCTTCAGTACGTCGATAATGCCCGAACGTTCGGCATCCGAGATCGATTGAGTGGCAAGGACCACGGCGCAATTCGCCTTGCGCAGCACCTTTAGCCATTCCCTGATTTTGCTGCGGAAAACGGGGTGGCCGAGCATCAGCCAGGCTTCGTCGAGGACAATCAGGCTCGGAGAACCGTCGAGGCGCTTCTCTATTCGCCGGAACAAATAGGTGAGCACCGGCACAAGGTTGCGCTCGCCCATGTTCATCAGTTGTTCGATCTCGAAGGTTTGGAAAGCGCCCAACGAGAGGCCGTCCTTCTCGGCGTCGAGAAGCTGTCCCATTGGACCGTCGACGGTATAATGGTGCAGCGCGTCTTTGATTTCCCGCATCTGTACGCCAGAGACGAAGTCGGATAGAGAGCGGCCGGGCGCATTGGCCATCAGGCCGATCTGGCGGGAGATTGCGTTACGATGGTCTGGTGTAATCGCCACGCCCTGCAATGCGACAAGCATTTCGATCCATTCCGTCGCCCAGGCGCGGTCGGTATCGGTGGCAAGGTCCGAAAGAGGGCAAAAGGCCAGCACGCTCCCCTCCTCACTATCCACGCCGATCTCGTAGTGGTCGCCACCGGTGGCGAGCGTGAGCGGAAGGAGCGAATTGCCTTTGTCGAACGCGAATATCTGCGCGTGCTCATAACGGCGGAACTGCGCGGCAATGAGAGCAAGCAGTGTCGACTTTCCAGATCCTGTTGGCCCAAAAATCAGGGTGTGGCCGACATCATCGACGTGTAGATTCAATCTAAACGGCGTCGATCCGCTGGCGACCTGCAGGAGCGGCGGCGAGTTCGGCGGATAGAACGGGCACGGTGCAACCGGGCTTCCCGACCAGACGGAATTCAGAGGGATAAGGTCAGCGAGATTACTGGTGTTGATCAGCGGTTCGCGGATGTTGCTGTACCAGTTTCCCGGCAGACTACCGAGAAAGGCGTCGGTGGCGTTCAGCGTTTCGATCCGCGCCCCAAAGCCCTCCGCCTGGATCAGCCGGCGGATTGCTTCCGCCTTCTCCTGCAATGCCTCGCGATCGCTGTCGAACAGCACAATAACCGGCGTGTAATAGCCATAGGCAACCAACTGCGACGAGGCCTGCGCGATCGCATCCTCAGTCTCGGCCACCATGGTCATGGCGTCCTGATCTACGGAGCGGGACTGCGTTTGAAACAGCTGATCAAAGAACGGTCGGACTTTCTGTTGCCATTTCTTTCGCGTGCGTTCGAGCTTCGCCCTAGCTTCCTCCGCATCGAGAAAGATGAAGCGCGACGACCAGCGATAGGTGAGCGGCATCAGGTCAAGACTATTCAGAATTCCCGGCCAGCTTTCGGCCGGCAGGCCGTCGATCGCGACAACGCCGAGGAAACGGTTCTCAACCTTCGGCGTCAGTCCGTGCTCGAACTCGGCTGTTGCGATCCAATCGAGATACATGGGAACATCCGGAAGCCGGATCGGATGGCTTTCCCCGGAGATGCAGAAGCGGACGAACTGAAGCAGCTCGTCATACCGGGCAATCCGCTCCCCTCCCCTCTCGACCGTTTCGCGAGTCTCCATACGCCGGATTGAAAGCGTGTTTGCGAAATACTGCTCGATCTCGCGGACTGCGTTCCTGAAAATGAGGAGCACCGTGTCGGCATAGGACTTCTTTCTGCTCTCTTCGTCCGAGTAGATGTATTTGTTGAGTGCTGTCTTTTTGGATTCGAGCGGCCGGTAGGTCAGGATCAGCGCATGCTTGCTCTCGAAATGCCCCTGCTCTCGCCCGAAATGCGCCCGGCGCTCAGCGTCAATAGCGCGCGTGACCGGGTCTGGGAAATGGCAACGGTCTTCCGACGGATAGTCGACCGTCGGAATGCGAACCGCCTCGACCTGAATCATCCAGCCGCTACCGAGTCGCGACAGAATCGCGTTGATTTGCCTCGACAGTTCGTTGCGTTCGAGGTCGGTGGCGCTTTCGGAATCAGGGCCTGCAAAATACCAACCCGCCATCAGGCTTCCGTCCTTGAGCAGGAGGACACCATTATCGACGAGGCCGGCATAGGGAACGAGGTCGGCAAAGGACGGGCCTGTCGCCCGGAAGTGTCTGAGAGCTACCATGGCCGCCTCTTCAGAACTTGCGCCAAGGCGCGGTGGTCGGCCGGTAGTAAGGCTTGTAGGAGATGTGCCTGATATAGATCTGGCGCATCAGCGGGTCTGCCTTCGCCATCATCCGCAGGGCACCGACGATCACGATCCAGACGGCGACACCGAAGAGCGCCGAATACACTGTGAGAACCACGAAGATCAGAATGACTGCCGCAAGGCCGGTGATCAGAACCAATTCACGATCAGCGCCCATCAGAAGGTTCGGGCGCGAAAGGGCACGATGGATGCGGTTTCGCCGCAGGCCGGACAGGGACTCAGCCATGAGGCCCCTCCCCCTCTCCGTTCGAACCAATCGACGTGATCTGCTCGTCTGCCAGCCCGATCGAGGCACCAGTTGCACCGAACAGGCCGACGATGGTGGTGGCGCCGAGCAGGATGCCGGCGACGAGAACGACGTACACAAGTCGCCGCGCGAAGTCGTTCAGCTCCCCGCCAAAGATCAACATGCCGCCTGCGATTGCGACTGCCGCAAGCGCGATATAGCCGGCAACCGGGCCGGTGATCGATTCCTGGATTTGCTCAAGTGGTCCCTCCCACGGAAGGGAACCACCGGAGCCCGCGAGTGCTGGAGTCGCCGCTATGATCGCTCCGATCGCGAGGAGGCCAAAGGTGATATTTTTCGGGTCAAGCCGCATTGAGCGCTTCCTCTCCATAGGATTCGGTCTGGTACTGTCCTCCGAAGAAGCGGCTGACATGAAGAATTTCCGAGACTCGGCGGCCCTTCGGCGTTCGTTCGATGGAAATGATGAGATCCACCGCATCCCCGATCACGGCTTGCATCGGCTGCTGGCTGACTTCCGCGGTCAGTTGCTCAAGCCGTTGCAATGCGGATTTTGCGGTATTGGAGTGAATCGTGCAGAGCCCGCCGGGATGTCCCGTGTTCCAGGCTTTCAAGAGGGTCAGTGCTGCTCCGTCACGCACCTCCCCGACGATAATGCGATCGGGGCGAAGACGCATCGTGCTCTTCAAAAGACGCGCCATGTCGACGCCGTCGCTGGTATGAAGAGCAACAGAATTGGAGGCCGCACACTGGATCTCAGCGGTGTCTTCGAGAATGACCAGCCGGTCGTCCGGCCAATGATCGACGATCTCGGCAATGATCGCATTGGCCAGCGTCGTTTTGCCGGACCCCGTTCCGCCGGAAACCACGATGTTCAGGCGGGACTTGATGGCATTGCGGATCACGGCCGCATGATCGGTCGTCATGATCTTCTTGGAAACATAGTCGTCGAGAGGAATGAGGCGCGAGGCACGGCGCCGGATCGTGAAGGATGGCCCTGAAACGATAGGCGGCAGAAGACCCTCGAAGCGATGCCCGCCGATCGGCAATTCTCCCGACACGATTGGGCGTTCGTCGTCGACTTCGGACGCAAGGACATGGGCAACGCTGCCGATGACAATCTCCGCGGCGGCGTTCGACATCTCCCCGGCCGGGGAGATGCCCTGGCCGAGCCGCTCGATGAAGAGCTTACGATCGGGATTGAGCATGATCTCAACGACGGTCGGATCGTCGAGCGCGACACATAGGTGGTCACCGAGCGCGTCCTGAAGTTTGCGGATGAGGCGTGGCAAGGATCGAAGTTGGGTCATCGTCCCTCAAGCCGCCTGCTTGCGTGGTGCGCTGAAGTCGGACGTGTAGGAAGCGGGCTGCAATCGCGCGAAACTTGACCAGTCGGCCGGAAGGATGCCGGCGACGCTCCGCGTCTCGTTGATCATTAGGGGATCTCCGAGCCGTTGCATCGGCCATCCAGCACGGCTGAGGATGCGCTCAAATCGGACATCAGTCGCCGTTGCGATCTCGGAGTAACCGTTTTGGATGCTCCACTCGATGATGCCGGCGAACATGGTCAATGTCGCCTCATGCAGCGCCTGGCCCCGCCCTTCTTCGATTGATGTATCCACGCAGAACCGGGAGCTTTCGATCATGGCCCCATGCGCCGGCAAGTGCCCCTCGCGGAGGAGCTGGGGAAACACCGCCCTCAGCATGGTGGTTCCCAATGCGGGAAGCAGGCGTGCACAGCCCACCACGGTCTCACTTCCCGACAGCGCGATTATGTAGGTGGGCGACAACGCGTCAAATTCATCAAATTCACGCCCTTCGATGCAACGAACATTCCATGCGAGCCGGCCTTGAAAAATTCGCGCCCGAAGGCGGTGCATTGCATCGAGAATACGTACCTCGGAGGCACCTTTCGGATTGCGGATAGCGATGATGTGCATTGAGCAAATCTCCAGTGCGTTTCGGACGGGGGGAGGTTTGCCGGGCAATCGAAGGGTGGTCTACTCGCAAATGTGTTAGCGATGATTCTCGCCGATTTGCCCCATTGACGGCTTTCCGTTGATCCAATTCGGACCTGCTCGTTGGCTGGAATAGGTTTTGCGGACAGGTCCTTACTAGCAAAAGTGTTAGCAACGTTGTCGCCGGTATTGATGCCTCGGTTTGCCCAAGCAATTGAAAGCGCTCGGTATTGCCCGATTTTTCGGCGATTTGGAGAGACTTCAGGCAATCGTCGTTAACCATTTGTTAACCAAGTAAAGTTTGACGAAAGGAGGGAATCGCGCAACTGTGGCTCGACGGAAAATCAGCGATGATCGGAAAAAAACCGTCGTGAGGAAAAATGAAGACGAAAATCGACACGAGCGGTGTGGCAGAATCATCAGCAGACAAGATCAGCAGGCAGTCTCAGCTGCTTTCTGCTCAACTGCAATCGATTCGTGAGCGCCTTTACGAGCCGGAGGCGGCGAAGACGCTCAAGACCTATACGTCTCGAGACGTTGCTTCCCTCCTCGGTATCGCCGAGTCCACACTTCGCCAAATGTCTCTTGATGGTGAGAGTGCCATTCCCGATAGGCAAGAAAACGGACGACGGATTTACACGCTCTCCCAGATCAATCAGATCCGCGAACATCTGGCGCGCAGGCGACCTGGAGAGGCGTTGGATTTCCTCCCACGGCGCCGCGAGGGCGATAAGTTGCAGGTTATTACCGTCGCCAATTTTAAGGGCGGCTCAGCTAAGACCACGACCACTGTTCATTTCGCCCACTATCTTGCGATCCAAGGCCTTCGGGTCCTGGCAATAGACTTGGACCCGCAAGCGTCGCTCTCAGCAATGTTTGGCTACCAGCCGGAGTTCGATGTCGACGAGAATGAGACGGTGTACGCGGCTATTCGGTACGACGAAAAGCGGCGACCGATACAAGAGGTTATCCGCAAAACCTATTTCGATGGGATCGATCTGATTCCGGCCAATCTCGAGCTCATGGAATACGAGCATGAGACCCCTCAAGCGATCGCCGATGGACATGGTCGAGGAGATGAAATTTTCTTCCGGCGTCTTGGGGCGGCCATTGGCGAAGTCGAGAAAAACTATGATGTGGTGTTGATAGATGCTCCGCCGCAGCTCGGGTATCTTACCCTCGGTGCGCTCTGCGCAGCGACCGCTCTTTTGATCACGATACACCCCGCGATGATCGATGTCGCCAGCATGAACCAGTTCCTCGCTATGATGAGTGATTTGATGCACGTCATCGAGGAACGAGGCGGCGTTCTCAGCCATGATTTCATACGCTATGTACTAACCCGCCATAATCCCAATGACACTCCGCAGATCCACGTCGTGACGCTCTTACGCTCCTTGTTCAAGGATGACGTCCTCGCGCCTGCCGTTGTTGAAACGACAGCAATCGCTAGCGCGGGTCTCGAGAAGAAAAGCCTCTATGAAATGACGCGGGGAAGCGTTGGACGCGACACCCTAAATCGCGCCCTTGAATCTGTCGACGCAGTCAACGGCGAGATCTTTCAACACGTCAAACAAGTTTGGGGGAGATGATGACCAATCCTCGCGAACGAAACCAACGGATGAAAAGTCTTTTCGCGAACGTGAACCCAGAGGACCTCGCGAAGCCGGCAACGCCCTCCGCCTCGGACGCAGATAAGCGACGCGTGGGGTCAGCCGCGGTGAAGTCGATGGACCGCGCTTTCGTTTCAATCGAGGAGGAAAACAAACGGCTTCATGACCAGCTTATGTCGTCCGAATCGATCATCGAGATCGATCCGAACCGCGTCGTCCCATCGTTCGTTAATGATAGATTGGACGTTGAGGGGGATCGAAGCTTTCAAGCTTTCGTGGAAGGGATAAGGGACACTGGTCAGAAACTTCCGATCCTGGTCCGTCCCCTCCCCGCCAAGCCCGGTCACTACCAAGCGGCCTATGGACACAGACGTCTTCGAGCTTGCCAGATTCTAAAACGCCCGGTCAAGGCGATAGTCCGCGAGTTGACGGATGAGGAGTTGGTTGTTTCTCAAGGGATTGAGAACTCTGAACGCCTGAATCTGTCCTTCATTGAGCAGGCCCTTTTCGCGCTAGCACTAAAAGAGCGCGGATATTCCAGAGAGACAATCTCAGATGCGCTCGGCCGCAAGGAGGGCCAGCGACTAGCGTATATCTCAATCCTTACGAACACGGCGGCCATGGTCCCCGCAGATCTTATTCGGCAAATCGGACCGGCATCCTCGATCGGGCGCCCGAAATGGGAGAAGCTCGGCTCACTGATTGAGGGTGGAAAGCTTTCAGCCGAGCAAAGGAAGGCTGTTGACGGGGTAATTCGGTCGTCGGCGTGGGACGAACGCGATAGCGACCAGCGTTTTGTGTTGGTTTTCGATACGCTGGATCGATCAGTGAAACGAGAGCCAGATATCACCGAGGTTGCTGTGGCTGGAGGTAATGTGATCGTTGCGAAGCGGTCCGGAACCACGACACAGATTGCCATTCCAGATAATCGCATCCCTGGGCTTTCGGCTTGGTTGCTAATGCGGCTTCCGGAATTGGTCGACGAGTTTCAGTCTACCCAAAGGGAGGACAGTGAAATGGAGTGATTGAGAAATTGAAGAAGGGCCTGCCGACGCCAATCGACAGACCCTTGATTCATTAGCCAACGGAACGAACCGGTCCGCCAACTCAGCTTTAGCAATCTGATTCTAGGCCGGTCGCCAGACTTAATCAAGTCTCTGTAACTTCAGAGATCGATTTTCTGTGCCCTGCTTTCCGCTGGTTTCCTACAAACGATCGACTGGGACTGTGGTTCTTCGGACCGCAGCGGGAAACCTATGACCGAAATTATCTCCGTTGCGTCTTTCCGACGCGTGACACCAGGAATTGTCGCCAGCGCACGCCTTGCTATGGCGAACGACGTTCCAGATACGACGAAAGGCGAAATAGCTCTTTTGCTCAAACGAGCGGCCCCGGTTCTCGGGATCGATGGAACAACCTACCATGTCATGGATATCTTGCTAGGACTATCCCGTGCTGACGATTGGAAGGGCGCCGGTCGTCCGATCGTTGCGATATCGAACGCCAAGCTTGCTGAGTATACAATGCGGTCGGAGCGGACCGTCATTCGCTGCATCCGCCGCCTGGTGGAGGTCGGTGTGGCAGCCTACCGTGACAGTTCAACTGGCCGTCGGTTCGTGTATCGCAACAGCCAAGGTGAAATCTCCGCCGGCTATGGGATCGATTTCACACCTTCTCGTGTCAGGATCGCTGAACTCAAGTCAGCCGTCGACCAATATCGAGATAAGCTCAACAAGGAACTCGCAGCGAAGCGAGACATCTCCCGGCTGTCTCGGGCGATTGCGGACATCTGCGAAGCATTTCCGGATCAGGCGGTCGATTGGTCCGTGCGGGTGAATGAACTGCGGGGAGCCACGCTGAGCCTGGAACGGAGAGCCGAAGAATGCCGGGCCCTACACACAACGATCGTTGAGGAAAGTGCAGCAGAGAGTTTGGTGCACAATTTGTCATGCGAGGGTGACATCCACGTCATGCCTTATATTAATACAACCCATGAATCTCTATTTGAAAGTAGGGATAAGCGGACCCGCTCTAACGAGCGGGACATAATTTATCCAAACGGCAGCAAAGCTGCCGAAGAGGCTTTCGAAAAAAAGTATGCGGGAACCGCCGAAACTAAACAAGCGCGATCGAAGACCGAGAGCGGTCGCGACAGCGAGACAATACAGGGAGAGGTCCTCGGTTCGGTCTCCATCGGCTTGTTGCAGGTCGCGTGCCGCCAAGGTCAGGCGATGATCGGGGCGCGGTTCGATTCCTGGTCAGCGCTTGGAAGGTCCGGGGAGAGTTTGCGACGTATGATCGGTCTGTCTGAAGCGGGGTGGGTCGACGGGCGAACGAAGGTCGGCCTTTATGCAGCCAGCGCAATCTTGGCAACGGTGCTCGAAAAATCCATCCGCGACCCTGACCAGATATCGAAACCAGCCGGCTATTTCCGGGCAATGATTGACCGCGCCGTCGACGGGAAGCTCAATCTTGAGCGTTCGCTGTTTGGGTTGGCAGAAGGATCTTACGAGACATTGAAGGCCGCTTCGAGGGAGTAACAGCTGTTACTCTCCCCCGCGGCGCCGAAAAGTAACAGCTGTTACTCTCCAAAGTCTCCAAGGGCAGGACTCTTGGAACCCGGCGATGTCGCGATCATTCCTGATTAGCAGCGTGAACTTGTGCCATCAAAGAAGATCTGTAATCGTGAGCTCTTTATCGCGTGAGTACTATAGGATAGGTTGAGTGCGGGTAAGGGGAATCGATTTGCCAACCGCACGATCCATCACCGTCAAGGAGACAATCGATCTTCTCGACGGCCAATTCGCCGACGTCGCAAAATCAGTTGCAGAAGGCAGTTATGCCTTCTGGCTCGGTTCCGGCATCTCACGCGAACGGGTCATCGGTCTTGATGGCGTCCTCGCCAAACTAATCGAGTTCTTGCGCAACCACACCACGACAAATCCTAGTTGCCGTTTCAGGACGATTTTGGAGCGGATTGTCGATTTAGCGGAGCCGACAACGGCAGAGCGCGCGGCGATCGATTTCATGAAACCGGCGACAGATTGGCCGTGTCTCGACAATATCGTGTCCAGGCTCTGGGGAAAATATTCCGAGGTCCTGTCGCAGGATGTCGAGAACGAAAAGCAGGACTATTTGCTTTGGAATGGGCTCGACTTTCGCAATACGTTTGCCAATCAGCACGCGGACGCTGAACACCTGGCCATCGGGATTCTGGCGCTGGAAGGTGCGATCTCTGAGATCGCAACGCCGAACTGGGACGGGCTGCTCGAGGGAGCGCTGATGGAACTCGGCCACCCGCTGACCTCCTTTCAGATAACCGTTGAAGGCGCCGATCTTCGAGGCCCGCCCGCGGCGACGAAACTTTACAAGTTTCACGGATGCGCGCTGCGTGCGATCGAAAGGGAAGACGAGTACCGCAAGCTCCTTATCGCGCGAGATGATCAGATCATCGGCTGGATGGGCAACGCGACGTTCACGATTGTCCGCGATCAGCTGACGGCGCTGATCCAGCGTTCCCGAACCCTAATGATCGGCCTGTCGGCGCAGGATGCCAACATTCAACATCTGTTCGGCAAAGCAGGCGCAATTAAGGGGTGGAAATGGGACACATCGCCCCCGCCGATCATGTTCGCCGCTGACCAGCTCAGCAACGGTCAGAAAACGGTTCTTTCCGTTGCCTACGGCGAAGACTACGAGGACAATCGCCACCAAATAGCCGCGTCTGCCCTTATCCAAGCATATGGCAAACAGTTGCTGTTGGCGCTGGTGTTTTCGGTTATCACGCAGAAACTGGAAATGCTCGCAGCTGACGCTGTTGCACCCAACTTCGACCAGGCGAGCAGAAACGGGATCGCTGCAGGCCTTCGTCATCTGCGCGACCGGGTCGCCGATGCTGCCAGTGGCGACAGACTGGCTGCGATCAAACGGTTTGCACAGTCGTTTACCCGAGCTAAATATCAACTGCAAAACGGCGAAAGTCCGGTCGGCGCAGTCCAGTATTTTCCGCTCGATCGCCGTCCGACCCATCAGATGAAGGGGGATGTGGCACTAGCCGTGACCGGCCAGCGGGAGGCTGCCAACGCATTGGGCCTGATTGGCCTGGTTGCGCAGACGGGCGACTGGACGATCGGCCTTGACGACGCTTCCGATCCGCGTTCCGGAGCGCTGCGCATCATATCGTCCGTTGCGAATGCCCGCGTGTTTTTTGCCGCGAATGACGACAATATTGCCAGTCTGATTGAGTGTGGTGCTTTTGCCGAGGATGATGCCGATGTCGTGCTACTATGCTCAAAACGAGTAACGGCACGCCAGCAAAGAAATCCCAGCGCTAACTACAGGACAGGGATTTCGGAACCGAGATATATCGCGTTCGGACCGATGCTCAACCAATCGACGGATCTCGACAGCCTGATGGCCCAGTTCCGCGCGGAGATCGCGATATGAACACTGCAGAACAGGTCGTCGACATTCTGAAGAAGGAGGGGCATTACCGCGAACTTCCCAAGCCCTTCAAGATCGGTACGCTCAGTTTCGAGTTCACCTCCGCGTTGATCGCGACGGAAAAGGCAAACGACCTGGTAATCGTCATCGATCTGAGGAGCGATGTTGCCGACGAGGGTGCCGTGCGCAAGGTTCATGCATTAACGCGGGCGCTCGACGTCGTTCAGTCGCGCAGATCAGTGACGGCGGTCCTGACCCAAGGCCAGGCCTCTTCGGAAACCGTTCACGCGATGAGCCGAGTCTGTCGCGTTCTGCCGATCGGAACGCCCGTTGGCCAAAATGCCTCCGATCTCGTGCGCGACTGGGTCTCAGTGCTTCTTCCCCTGAAGACACCTGAAAGCGTCGAAACTATGGTGCATTGGGAAGCCGACGTGCGCAAACTTCTGTCGAAGGAAGTCGCAACGGACTTCATAGACGATGTTTTCAAAAAGGCCGTGAGTGACAAGGGGGCGGTCGAAGCGGTGTTGCGTGACAGGCTGATGGTGCCGATCGAGACCGTTGTGGAACAAGAAGGAACAGACCTATGAGCGTTCCGCGGCTCCATACGCTCGTCATCGAGAATTTTCGAAGTCTCCGCGGCAAGATTGTCATCCCGCTCGATGCCCAAGTCATCCTCTTTCACGGCACCAATGGGATGGGAAAGACTAGTGTCCTGTCGGCAATCGAGCTCGGCCTTACCGGCAAGATCCGGCATCTCTCGGAGGATGACAACGGCTACCAGAAGTTCTTGACGCATCTCGAAACGGACGGGGGTCGCATCGACCTGACGACGACCGCGCCCTTAAAAGCGGAGGGGAAAAAGAGCGGGTCTTTGATCTTTGGTCCGAACACGTTCACGCCAGATGCTTTGCTAGAGGGCGACGATGTCGGCTTTTTTTCGGAACGCTGTTACCTGCCGCAGGCAACCCTTGGCCGCTTGCTCGAGCTTTACGACGACCAGAAGACAGATACGGCTTCGCCGCTGACCAAGTTCGTGAAACAAATCTTGGGGCTCGATCCTCTCGATGCCATTGTCGACGGCCTTCATGCCGCCGGCCACGTCACGCGTATCCGCAGTCTCATTCCAGAATATCGGGACGTTGAATCGCAGCGAAAAGCCGTCGCGGACGATCTCGCCGCCAACCGGAACCGTATCAAAGTAGCTAGCGATGCAAGGGAGATGCGGCAAAAGACGGTCCGCGACCTGCTGAAGACGCTGCTTCCAGACGATTCCATCACCTTTGCCGCCGAACTCGACCCGGCAGCGGTTCGGCTTCTGCTCGAAGCCGAACGGACGGAAGACCATGCGCTGTCGCGTCTTACCAGAACGCGATCGGAACTGGTCGGGCTGTCGACAAGTTGGCAGTCGATCCCGGCGGAGGCGGCAACGCGCGACAGGGCAGGGCAGGATCGCCTTGAAAACGTGGCGCTCGGCACCCTTAACGACTGGCGCAAAGCCGGCGGCGGCGAGTTGCAGTCACTCCTCGACGAAGTTCGACCATTCTTCCCGGGTCTGCCTCCCTTCGATTCCGATCCGGAGGCATCCCATATGGCGTCTTTGCAACAGGCGACCGGTGAGGGCGAGCGCTGCCGGACGCTGCTTGCTACAAGCGCTGAAGCCGCCGTCAAGCTAGGTAAAGCCGATACGACGATTCAACGATCGTCGGGACGTATTGACGAACTCGACCGCTTGCTGCAGGCGAGTGCTCAGGATGTGCGCACGCTCGCCAATGCGTTGGCCGGGATTGCGCCTCACGTTGCCGGCGAAATTTGCCCGGTCTGCGATCGTGATTATAGCGAACACGAGACAGGCCCGCTTTCGGCGCATATCGCGGCAAAAATCGGGACCCTGACCAGCGAGGCCGGTCGGCTGCAGGCGCTCGCAACGGAACGCGCGGAAGAAACGACCAGACTTGACCAAGCGAAACGCGAAAAACTCGGCGTCGAGCGGCTGGTGCTCTCACCTGAAGACCAGGCGGAGCTCACAAACCGCGCCGGCAAAATGGAAGGGTTCGCAAAACGCCTTGAAGCGCTGACGGGCGCGGCGAGCGAAGGAACGCGACTGACGCGAGAAGCGTCCTCGGCGCAAGGTCTTGCCGCGGCGTCAAGGCGTCAGGACGAAACCTCGACGTCCATCCTTCCCGAGATTGATCGGGCGATCTTTGAGGCGAATGGACAGAGGGTAAGCGCATTTGCAACGCCTGAGGAAGCCCTGAGGCAAACGATCGAAAATATCGAGAGCCAGATCCGAACCGCAGAAGCAATGATGTCGACGCGTGTTCGTGCCGTATCGGAATTAAACCTTCTTGAAAATGACATCCGCGCACAGCTCGATCTTGAAGCCACAAGACAAGACCTGCTGGCACGATCGAAAGAATTGGAGGACGCGGTTGCACGTGTGGATCTTGTGCGCGACTATGCCAAGGACTTGGCAGACGCCGCAGACAGGGCGCGCTCGAAGATCGTTAAGTCGGTGTTCAACAATACCTTGAACAAGGTCTGGCGCGATCTCTTCGTTCGCCTGGCGCCATCCGAACAGTTCGTCCCCAGTTTCAAGCTTCCGCAGTCGGACAAAGGCAATGTCGAGGCTGTGCTTGAGACTATCCACCGGTCGGGGAAAGCCTCAGGTTCCCCCAGTGCAATGCTCAGTCAGGGCAACCTCAACACCGCAGCGCTGACACTCTTTCTGGCGTTGCATCTTTCCGTGCCGGCGCGGATGCCATGGCTCGTGCTCGACGATCCGGTCCAGTCGATGGACGATGTGCACATTGCGCAATTCGCAGCCTTGCTGAGAACCTTGTCGAAGGGTTTGGACAAGCAACTCATCCTTGCGGTGCATGAGCGGGCACTCTTCGACTACCTTACCCTTGAACTCAGTCCTGCCTTTCCGGGCGACACGCTTATCGCTGTCGAAATCAGTCGTAATTTCGAGGGCATGGCGATTGCAACTCCCCGTGTCTTTGCCTATTCGGAAGATCGCGCCATTGCCGCTTAGAAATTCAATTTGTACTCGAAACAGCTCATTGGCTTTCCCCTCGGTCGGGAGCGGCAGCAGTTCCGGCACGCCACTGCGTCTTGCTTGGGTTCTGCTTCATTGATGTGCTCGATGACGGCGCGCGGAATTGGTCGCAGATCGAGGCATAAACAGTGTCTCTTCCTCGGGTCATAGGATTATTTGGACGAGCGCTCCGAGTTTCTCGCGCCCCACAGTGGCCGCATTCGCTTGTAGGTGATTATGCTCCGCCCGTTGTATGACTGCATCTCGTTAACCTTTTACAGTAATCGCGCCGCTCTTCCGCTGCGCCGCGTGGCGCTGTTGTAATAGCTGGAGGCTTGCTGCACCGATCGGTGGCGCGACTGCTCCATAGCCTCGGGCAAGGGAATGCCGCGGTTCGCCGCCTCGGTGAGATAGCCTGAGCGCAATCCATGCGCCGAAAACTCCTCCCTCTCCAACCCAGCCATTTCCGCTCGCTGCTTGAGGATCGCGTTGATCGACTGCGGATCGATCGTGCGCCGCGAAACCGTCCCCCAGCGCCCGATCGCCCGAAACACACTGCCGCTGTCGATCTTTGCGGCCGTCAGCCAGGCATACAGCGCCTCCACCGGCCGGCCAGTCAGGTAGACGACATCGTCGTGTTCGCCGGAGGTGGTTTTGGTGCGACCGAGATGGATGGCGAGAGAGGGGAGGGGAGGGCCATCAGACATCTCGATCGGCGGCTCCACGGTCAGTTGCTCGCGGCGCAGCCCGGCGATCTCGCTGCGCCGGCGGCCGCCGGAGGCAAAGGCCACCATCAGGATCGCCCGGTCACGCAGATCGCGCAGGCTGTCGGCGGCGCAGGTCGCCAGCAGCTTTGCCAGCACATCGCCCGTGACCGCCTTGGCGCTCTTGCGACGCCGCGTCCGGGGGACGGCACGGACCGCAAGGCGGATGGCCGACTTGAGGGCAGGGGAGGCGAAGGCGCCGGCGAGCCCACGCCATTTGGTCAGCGTCGACCAGTTCGCCAGCCGCCGGCGCACCGTCGCTGGCGCGTGCGGGCCGACGGATTTTAGAAAACCCTGGCTTCTAAGATTTCCGTCGACGTCTACAGGCATGCCGTGATCGGGGTCGGTCTCGCGGTGCTGCGGGTCCCAGAGGTGATGGGCGACGAATTTCAGCAATATGGCCTCGGGCGCCGGCCAGGGGAGGGGGGTGCCGGTCGCGGCAAAAGACCAGGCTTCGAGATAGGCGAGGTCGCCGGCGAGCGCCTTCAGCGTGTTGGGGCCTGGGCCTTCGTTGACCCGATGACGCAGGGTTTCTACGTCCTGGTCGGTCAGCAGCTAGGCGAGCTTGTCGCGCCGGTCGAGCGGCAGCACCGCGGCGATCGTGTCCAGCTCTGTCGCCCGCCGTTGATGTGCTCTGCGATTTGGCTATCTGTTTCAAGGTCGCTCCGAGCCTAAATTCGAGGACGGAAAGGCCGTCTACGGCCGTCCATGAGCCAAGAATCGCTGATTTGCGCCCTTAGATCAATCACTATCGATACATGATACTTATCGATGGTTAGAGGCTCAACTAAGAATCATACTATGTGGCGAACCGCAATATTGATATAGAGTTCGTGTAAGAAATCGTTTACAATAATATCAATGACTTACGATTTCGGCAGATTGGCAATATCGGGTCTTTTGGAACCGGCGTTTCGCGCCGGTATCGCTTTGACGCGTCTCGACGAGCGCGTGGCCCGCTCGCCGGTGGGGCAGGGCTGGATTGAGCGAAGCCACTTTGCCGACGCCTGTGCTTCGTTGTGGATCGACGGCGAACTCGTCCATCTCGAAGAGCTCGTCCTCCATGACGACACCCGCGATATTCGCACACCGACCCATGAACTGACAATCGCCCGCGACGTCTTGCTACGGCCCTGAACTCAGGTTAACGGGGATTTCGGGAAGCGCACGAGTCTGATTCAAGAGTGTTGGTGATCTGGAGGCCGACATGATTGAAGATGAACGCCCGCGGCTGCGGGTTTTGCTGGACCATTTTGGGCTTGTTGGGGATGATCGGGAGCAATGGCGGGTGGCCCATCCATTGCCGGAGGTGCTTCTTCTGGTGGTCTGCGGCACGATCGGGGCGTGTGACGATTTTGACGAGATCGTCGAATGGGGTGAGGATAACCTGCCGTTCCTGCGGCGTTTTCTGCCCTTTCACCATGGCATACCCGGCTCGCGCTGGCTGCGCATTCTGCTCAACCGGATCGATCCGTCGCTGTTTTCGGATTGCTTCATGTCGTGGGCGGAGACGCTTCGCCCCGATGCTCCGGCACTGGTGGCGATTGATGGCAAAACTTCGCGCGGCAGCCATGACCGCTCCAATGGCCGGGCGGCGCTGCATCTCGTCTCGGCTTTCGCCACCCGTGAACGGCTGGTTCTCGGACAGGAGGCGGTGGCGACGGCAAGCTGCGAACAAGACACCATTCCCTTGCTGCTGGCGCGACTGGCCGAGAAGGGTCGCCTGAAAGGCGCGCTCGTGACCATTGACGCCATTGCCTGCAATGCCAAAACCGCGCGAGCCGTGCTCGATGCGGGCGCCGATTACCTGCTGGCAGCCAAGGCCAACCAGCCCGGCCTGATGGGCGAGATCGATCGCTTCTTTGCCGATGCGCCGCAAAACCTCACCTCAACCGTCACACACGTCGACAAGGGCCATGGTCGGGTCGAAGAGCGGCGGGTCACCGTCTCCGGCCAAATCGACTGGCTCACCAGTGACAGGCGTTTTCCCGGCGAATACCGCTTCCCGTCCATCGCCACGATCATCAAGGTCGAAGCGCAAGTCTATGAAAAGTCGAGGCAAAGCAGCCAGGTCCGCTTCTATATCTCCTCGCGCTCGATGACCGCGCTTCAGTTCGCTGAGGCCATACGCGGCCATTGGGCGATCGAGAACGCGCTGCACTGGGTGCTCGACGTCACCTTCAAAGAGGATGCCGCACGCTCGCGAACCGGACATGGCCCCGCCAACATGGCCATCGTCCGCCACTTCGCCATCAACATGGTTCGAAGCCATCAAGACAAGCGCAGCATCAAGCTCAGACGAAACAAAGCCGGCCGAAATCCTCGATACATGGCCGAAATTATCAACGCTTGACCGTTAACCCGGATTCAGGGCCGTGGACGTCTTGCGCACCCGCCGGCGCATCGCAGCTCAGCTCCCGGCCTGGGCCTTGTCTGCAGAGGGTATCCGAACTTTGCGACAAACGTCGGACATCACGTCGGCCGGGGCAGACGAGGGAGAGACGGTCGGCGGCATTCGGCGCGCGGACGCGTCGGATCCGAAAGGGGAGGGGGACGATGTCGATGACGCCGAGTACCTCCCGGGTGTCGACTACGCCGCGATCGATGCGGTGCTGGCCCGGTCGGAAGCGGCGATCGAGAACGCAAGGCGGCCCGGGCGTGGCGGCGGCCAAGACAAAGATCCGATGATCTATGATCTCGACTGGGACGAGGACGCGCGGCTGGATGAATGGCGCGGCGTATTGCGGCAGGTGCAAGACCTGCCGGCGGTGCTGCAGGCGATCGTCGCCCTCGATGCCTGGAATGGCCTTTCAGTCCTCCAGCACGCGCCATGGCTCGGCCGGCTGTTGGCCGCCTCGATCCTGCGCCAGGCCGGCATCACCAGCGGAGCGCATCTCCCGGCGATCAACCTTGGCCTCAAAACCATTCCCGTCGATCGGCGCCGGCATCGCGACCGGGAGACTCGGTTGCTCGCTATCGCCCACGGGCTTCTGACGGCCGCCGAGATCGGCATGAAAGAACATGACCGGCTGACCCTAGCGAAAACGATGATGGAGCGAAAGCTCGATGGGCGCAGGACGTCTTCAAAACTGCCGGAACTGATCGAACTGGTGATGGCCAAACCGTTGGTGTCGGCAAAAATGGTGGCGAAGACGCTCGATGTGACGCCGCAGGCGGCGCGGCGGATTGTTTTGGAGCTCGGCTTGAGAGAGATGACAGGGAGGGGGAGGTTTCGGGCATGGGGGGTGTTGTGATGGAGGCGCGACCTTGTTCAAGCCAGACTACCTTTGGCTAGCCGGGACCATCTATAAGATCATAAGCAAAGCCGTGCTCAGCAAGCACCTGAGTGGTTTCATAAGGCACGCCAATCCCGCTGATCCGGCCGGTTTCAGCGATAAGGTGCAGGTTTTTTCGGGGGCGAGAGGCAACAACATAGAGCAGTTTGCTGGCGCTCTCTGCCGCGTTCGGTTCTGAGAAGTGCGGAACCATTCCCTCAAGCAAAGCGAAGGCAATCACTGTATCGAACTCTGCTCCCTTCACGCCGTGAATCGTCGAAACCGTTATGCCAGCTCGGGTGGCGAACACACGTCTGAACATGGCAATGCTCGATACGCCTTGAACGCCGGCATTCTCCAGTCGTTGGATTTGAACCCGGGACCGTTCGAAAAAGGCGACGTGGTGCTCCTGGAGTGGTGGGAAAAGATCGATCTCAATGTCGAGTACGAACAGCAGTTCCGCGAAGAACAACTCCAGATACTCCAGCCCATCTTCCACAGCGATCTCGATGCTATTGCAATGGCGCAGCAGATCACGCGGCGAGATTTTTGAAACGTCGACACCCGCGGATCTGAGGTGATCCAAAATCTCTTTGGCCCATCGTGTGCGTCGGACGAAGAGCTGAGGATCTGGACGGGTCAGGGCGAGACGTGAAATCTTGAACCAGATGTTGTCTTGGTCACGAGAGAAAGGGGCCATGCCGGGGCCATCGAAGCTATGCTCTGGAAGCGCTGCAACCAGGCGCCTCGTGACGGCAGCGAGCTGGATCCACTGCGGTCCAACCACGCAGATTTCGTGAGGGGGAATGCCAAGCGTCTCGATATTGTAGCGGATGAGCCGGACGATTTCGTCGTCCAGCTCCTGCTGATTGATTTCCTGATTGAACGAGACCACGCTCGGATATTCTTTGTCAGGACCGACAGCTTCGATGACCGCTGGGACGACGCAATAATTGGAAAAGTAGTCGACGATCCTGTCCGAGGAGCGGTAGTTGCTCAAAAGGCTTTTGTCGGCAAGTGCAATGCCTGCCAAAGCGGCGAAGTCCAAGCGGCCCATGGCGAAGCCGCCTAGCGATCCGTAGATGGCCTGATTAGGATCGCCAACGATGAACGTCTCTGTATTCCCAGCCGAGGCGCTGAGTATCGCAGCGACGATCGCGTACTGGATTTCCTTTGTATCCTGATACTCGTCTATCAGGATGTATCTGAACAGCTTGCCGAGCAGGATGGGAATAGAGGGTTGGGCGACGATGAGGTCATAAGCGCACCCTAAAATCATCTCAAAATCAATCAGCCGGTTCTCTTCCAAATGGTGCCAGTATCCGTTCAACACGGAAAGCGCAGCCAGGCGCCTGTTCGGGTTCGCATTTTCCAGCTGACACCCGGCTGTCGAGTAATAATATCTGCAATCGAGTGCTCGAACTTGATACGGTGACTGATGGCATAGTTGGTCCAGAATTGCTTCGGTTTCATGCTGGTCCACCACGCGAAATCCGTTTTGCAGTTTTTCGTGATAGACGGAGTAAGGCCGCAAGATCCAGTCAAGACAAAACGAGTGGATTGTGCCGATCCAGAGCTGGTCCGTTCCCACGCCTAATCGCTCGATCCGCTCGGAGATTTCCTCGGCCGCGCGGTGCGTGTAGGTGATGGCAATCACCCAATGACGTTTGCTTTCGAGCTTGGATAACTCCAAAGCGATTTTATAGGTCAATGCTCTGGTCTTGCCGCTTCCGGGGCAGGCGGCAAGGTACACGCTTCCGTCGTGCTCAATGGCGTCAACCTGCTCTTCATTGAGGTCGCCGTCTTCCCAGACAAACACCATCAAGCGTACCCCAGAACGTCGATGATGACGTCTCCTGCCATTGCGCCGATGATCGCTTCGCGAAGCGGTTCGATCTCCAAATCACCGACACGGAATGCCTCGACTTGGGTACGCAACGCCAAAACCTGCGCCTCGGAAATAACGGCCGGATCCGTGTG
>Ga0172380_10003688_pt1 | contig 20662 bp, 19 predicted proteins | sample Leawe162metaG_FD_119747 | JGI IMG/M metagenome (GOLD analysis project Ga0172380, IMG submission 119747) | Leachate microbial communities from a municipal landfill in Southern Ontario, Canada - Leachate well 162 metaG | ecosystem: Engineered > Solid waste > Landfill > Unclassified | place... | reverse complement strand
CAAAGCGTGTAGGAACGCGCGCGTTGGGGCGTCGCCAAGCGGTAAGGCAGCGGTTTTTGGTACCGCCATTCCCAGGTTCGAATCCTGGCGCCCCAGCCAGCCGACAAGTGGATCACCGTCTAGTCCTTGGATCTCCGGGACCTGCGGTCGCACGCGCCTCTCCATCTGGGGCATGTGTGACACAGGACTGGGGCACACGCCTGGGGCACGGCGAGGCAAGGCGATGGCGGTCGGTCCCAATCTCTTTCGGCGAGGCGCCGTTTACCATTGGCGCAGGCGCGTTCCCTCGGCGCTTGTGTCTTGCATCGGACGCTCGCACCTTCGGATCAGTCTCGACACGAAGGATTCGCGAGAGGCGCGCCACCTTGGGGCGCTTCTGGATGCAAAGGCGATGGAAGTTTTCGCGTCACCCGCCGCAACCCATATGACCAAGGATCAGCTCGCACAGCTGTTCCGGACCGTTCACGGCCAGCACCGCGCCAAGCTGGCGCTGCTGGCGGGCGCCGAAAGGGTCAGCCCCACGTCACGGCGTGAGGACCTGCTAGCCATGGAACTGGCACGTGGCGAAGCCTATCTGCTGCTCTCGCAGCAGGGCGCCGATGCTCACGTCGGATCCGACGTGCAGAAGGGCCTGATCGAGAGGGGGGTCGACGTCGACGGGATCATCCGGGTCATCGAGCAGCTCGAAGATCTGCGGGACGAGCACGGCGTCAGGCTCTCGCTCAGCAAACTGAGGTCCCACATCGCGGCAACTGGAGCTGAGGGCAATGCCGCCAACATTGCCCTTGCCCAGCCGGTGTACCTGCGGGCGGTCGCGGAAGCCCTGCTCGCAGCGGTCGGGCGCTATGGCATGGAGCCTCGCGAGCAGATCGACTTCGATGCGATCGTCAATGAATCGGACCACGGCACTGACCGTGCGCCGCCTGCAGTCGAAGCGCCCGCACCAACGCCTCCGGCGGAACCTGAGCCCGGTGCCATGAAACGGCCGATACAGGCAGTTTCACCCGTCAGCACGGCCAAGGTGGACGGGCGTGTGATGGCGATTGGCGAGAAGCTGGTCACGCGCAAGGTGAGCGCCAAGAACCGCGCTGAGGCCAAGGCCGAACCAGGCGAAAAGAGCCGGGCCCGTGCGACCGCCGCGGGCTGGGGCGACAAGGCCGTTCGCCAGGCCCGCTACATCTTCGATCTCTTCGACCGCTTCTTGCGCGAAGAGTATGGCTTCAGCGAGCTGCAGCAGCTCGAGCAACACCACCTTGCAGCGTTCGAAGAGTTCTTGCGTTCGCTCCATTCCAGCGTGGGCCGCAGTCCGCGGGACGAGGAGCGATCGATCGAGGAACTGCGAGAGATCGCCGCGAAAAAGGGGCTGGTAGAGGGCACGCTCGCCCCAGGGACGCTCAATCGACACCTGACATACATCGGTCAATTGCTGAAGCAGGCACGAGCTGTTGGCGTCGAGGTCGACCGCGATCTCTCGACGACCGATCTTCGCACCGCAATGAACGTCCGGGGTCGCGACCAGCGGCCGGTACCCGATCTCGAGCAGGTAGAGGAGCTGTTTCGCGCGCCGCCCTTCAGCGGCTGCGTCTCTTGGGAGCAGCCCGAGCTTCCGGGCCCGGAAGCCTATCATCGCGCCATTTATTTCGGACCGATGATCGGCGTTTACATGGGGTTGCGCCGTGAAGAGTTCTGCGGCCTTCCCATAGACGACGTCGTCGACGATGCGGCCTCCCCCTACATCGTCGTTCGCTTCAGCGATGAGCGTCGCATCAAGAACCTGCAGTCGGAGCGTGCAATCTCGATTCACCCAGAGCTCATCCGACTCGGATTCCTAGACTATGCGCGCGCGATCCGGGCCTTGGGGCACAATCTCCTGTTTCCGGACCTTCACTCACCCACGAGCCGATCACCTCTTGGCGACCGGTTCTACGACGAGCTAGCACCGACCTTTAGACGCTGCGGCGTCACCACGCACCAGCTGCGACACTTTTTCAACAACGCTCTCAAGCAGGCTGGCGTATCGAAGGAGTTTCGAGCGGACTTGCTCGGTCATGGCGGAGAATCCGAAACTGACGAACGCTATGTCCGCGCACTTGCGCTCGACAGGCAGCTCGAAGTGATGAAGCACCTCCCGATCGTAACCTCACATCTGAAGCCTGCGCCGATTCGACTAGTTGACTGGGTTGCTCGCAGGGAGATTGCACCTTGGTCATGCGCTCGCGAAAAGCAGCGGGCGAGAAAGGGAGGCGTATGATCAGGAACAGGCAGCCTGGCCCTCAAAGGATGGAAGCCATGGTTCGACATGCACCCACAGCATCGAGTTCATGCGTCAGGGCGTGCAGGATTATCTTGCGTGCGCGACGCTTCACGGCCTCGCCAAGCGACATGGTCTATCGCGGAATCTGATCCGCATCTGGATCCAGAAGTTCGAAGCCGGCGACTTTGACAAAGAAGCCGTCGCGGCGGATACAATCGAGAGCTACGAGGTCAGGATCGGAGCGCTTGAGCGGCTGGTGGGCAGACAGGCGCTGGAGAGCGAATTTCGGAAGGGGGCTCGGAAGCACGGACCGCAGTCGAGAAACGCGACTACATCCGTCATCACCGGCCCCGTGGCCTGTCCCTCGCAGAAGCGGCTGATGGGGATTGGACGCTTGACCTTTTATGACAGTCTGGCCGTGAGCATCGACGTCACCGCCCTCGTCGAACGAATGGTGGCGACTCCGACAGCTTCGAGGCTTCGAGGCCTATGGCTATCGTCGCATGCATGCGGCGCTTCGTGATGGCGATCACGACCTGCTAATTTTCCCGAACCTGGCGAGAGAGTTCGTCCCCGGATGGCCCAAACCGGCTATGCGTCGCCGACATCACTAGGCTCGCAATACGCAGCCGGGCGCTATCGGTTTCCGTCTCCTTGGGGCGCCTCTGCTAACCCCAAGGACACATCGCGCCGCCGGTGCCGCAAAGCCAAGTGGAGACCGCCAAGTCCGACAGTCCGACCCCGAATTCGCGATGCACTGGGGCCCGTCTCCAATAGCCGCTTCCGCACTTGGCATTGGGGCGCTCCACTCTATCACCGGTTTGCGGATCCGACTCCCGGGTAAGTGACCAGCCGAGTGGGTGTCCTCCGATGGGAACCCTCTACGGCCTTCTGAGATCGGCAATCCTGGATAGCTTAGGGCAGACTCCAGCACTCTAGTCTTACTTGCCGCAGCCGCAGTATGCTCGCAGCACGAAACGCCTCGTGAAATGTGATATGACGAGCTATTTTTGGGCCAAGACTGCGATTGATCAACGGTTCAGTCTCAAGAGTGTAGCCCACCATTGCGCGGATGTAGCAGCGAGCGCGCTCATGCTTCAGCGGATGAATGAGCGCCGTACACGGCGAGATGCCGAGCTCACCGGGTTCGATGGCGCTGTACACGCACATTATTGCGCGCTGCTGGCGGCACTGCACGACATAGGGAAGCTTTCGCGGAGTTTTCAGTCACTTCGTCCCGAACTCTGGCCGGAGATGCTGCTGGGGCCGTGCCCAGAACGACTGCCACGGCAACTCAAACACTGGGAGTCGACGGCATTGCTGCTCAATGCAGTGCCTGTGAAGAGTGCCCTGGCCCCGGGAATTGGAGGCGGTGGTCTCGATTCGCTGCTCATCTCGGCGATAGCCGGGCACCATGGCGTCGCGCCAAGGGGCGACTTGGCCGCCGCTGAACCTTGGTTGGCAGCAAACCATGCGGAGATCGGCGTTACCTGTGTCGATGCCGCAGCGAGGCTCACTGACAGTCTTGTGGGGTTGTTTCCCGAACCTGGCAGTCTCGATGACCCTCGCGACATTGCTGGGCTTTCCTTCGCAGTAAACGGGTTGATCACGCTCGCTGACTGGGTCGGCTCGGATAGCCACTACTTTCCGTTCGAGGATCCGGATCTGCCGCTGGCCGGCTACTGGCCGCTGGCCCAGGAGCGGGCGGAACGTGCCATTCGCGAGAAGGGCCTGGCGCCGGCGAAACCGGTCATGCGGCCCTCGCTGGCGCGGCTTTCCGAGAAGGTCGCGGTTGCCCGGCCGATGCAGGCCGCTGCGGCTGCGCTCGCACTGCCGGCCGAGCCGCAGATCTTCGTCATCGAGGATGGCACGGGCTCGGGCAAGACGGAGGCGGCCCTGCTGCTTGCTGCCCGCATGATGGCCCAAGGCCTGGGCGAAGGTATCTTCCTTGCCATGCCGACAATGGCCACCGCCAATGCCATGCACGGCCGGCTGCAGCGCGCGATGGGCGGCCTGTTTGACGCGCCTGCCTCGCTGGTGCTGGCGCATGGGAAGGCCGGAGTGGCGAGAGCCCTCGAGCGGCTTGCGACCGCAACCGGCCGAAGCCAGGGTAAGGAGGCCGGTTCTGAGGTCGCGCACTGGTTCGACGCCTGGGTCGGCGACAGCCGCAAGACGGCGTTCTTTGCGAGCGCCGGAGCGGGCACGATCGACCAGGCCTTCCTGTCAGTGCTGCCCAAGAAGCACCTCGCGATGCGCCAGTACGCCTTGGCGGGCCGTATTCTCGTGATCGACGAGGCCCATGCCTGCGACGCCTATATGGGTGAGGAACTGAAGACGCTGGTCGAAATGCAGGCCCGACTCGGCGGGTCGGTAATCATCCTCTCGGCTACGCTGCACCGTCGGGTCCGGCAGGAACTGGTAAAGGCGTTTGCCACGGGGCGCGGGCTGCATGCGAGCAGGATGCGGATCCTCGCCGAGAGTATCCAAGCGGAGGCCTACCCTCTGCTGACGCGGTGGAGCAGTTCCGGCGGGGTCGAGGAAATCCCGGTCGTCGGCGACCCCTCGCTGGCGCGGAGCGTCACGATACGGCGCATCGACACGCGTCGTCAGGTGGTCGAGCAGGCGCTGGCTGCTGCCCGCGCCGGAGCAGCGGTCGCAATCATCTGCAACGCCGTCGATCCTGCGATCGAGACGTGGGAAGCCCTGTCTGCGCAAGGGGCCGATGCGGAGCGCTGCCATCTCTTTCATTCCCGTTTCGCGGTCGAGGATCGGCTCGCAATTGAGGAGAGCGTGCAGGCCTGGTTCGGGCGCAACAGTACGAAAGAAGCGCGGGCGAGTCGCATCCTGGTTGCGACGCAGGTGATCGAGCAGTCGCTCGATGTCGATTTCGACGTGATGTTTTCCGACCTCGCGCCGGCCGATCTCATCGTCCAGCGGGCCGGAAGGCTCTGGCGGCACCGGCGCGATAGCCGGCCGGCGGCGAAGCCGGTGCTGCATGTGCTGTCGCCCGACCCGGCGGCGGTCACTGCGGCGCGCTGGCTCCAGGGCACTCTGGGGCCCGCGGCGTTCGTCTATGACCTGCCCGGGGTCATGTGGCGCACGGCAAGAGATCTGATCGGCAAGGGCTGGCTCGCTACACCGGACGATCTGCGCTCACTAATCGAGACCGCCTACGCCGACGCCATCGAGGACTTGCCGGAGCCCCTGCGCGCCGGACATCAGCAGTCGATCGGCGCGGACCACGGCAAGCGGGCGCTGGGGCGGCATAATACCATTGCTCCCGGCGACGGTTATGCCGCCCTCATCGCGCCTGCGACTGACGAGGAGGTTGGCACGCGTCTTGGCGCCAAGTCGCGCACTTTGCGGCTCGGCCGCCGCATCGGCCCGATGCTCGTGCCATTCTGCCGTCGTGAGGGTGCCAGCGATGGCCTCAACTGGACCCTGAGCGAGATCGGGGTTCGGGAAGACTGGTTGCGGCGTTTCGTGAAAGACAATGTGTCCCGAGCCGATGCCGCGGAAATCACTGCGGCGGCACGTGCGCTTTGGCCGGAGTGGGAACGCAGTATTCCCCTACTTGTGGTCGAGGCAGGCGGCGATACGGGAAACGAAACCTACTGCGGACTCAGCTACGATGCCAGATCCGGCCTGCGCGCCATCCCCGTATAGAGCTCGCGCAGTAGGAGATACGCACTTCTACTTATGAAGGGCGCTGCCGGGGTGGAAAGTAGGTTGGGATTGGTGGAATTGGACTTCACGACGATTGGCGTTCCTGCGTAGACTCTAATTGGTCGCAATCGGATTCGCGGGAGGGGGGCTCGTGCGAACCGGAAATCTCAACATGCTCACCGATCCGTCTGCCCAGCGCGCGATGCGCGCTGGGCTCTGCGTGGGTCGATGCAATGCATAGCACGCCTCATCTCAACATACTCACCGATCCGGTATTTCCGGTGGTCACCGCTTCCGGGGCGCGGCGCTGGGCGGCCCTATCCGATCTGCTCTCCGAGGACAGGGACTTTCCGGTCGGCTTCGACTGGCCGCGCGGCGATCTCAGCGTGGCGAGCACGGAACTGGCCATCGGGCTCCTCGCCCTAATCTATCGGCCGACACGGCACGAGGACTGGCTCGCGATCTGGAACGGCCGCAGCGACGTCGATGTCGCCGAACGCATCGGGCGGCTCGCGCCAAGCTTCAACCTCTTCGGCAATGCCGAGGGCCAGGGGCCGCGCTTCTGTCAGGATCTCGATCCGCTCGAAGGCGACGCCAACGCCGTCGAGGCCCTGTTCATCGACACGCCGGGGGTGAACGGACAGAGGAAGAACACCGACCTCATGACCCATCGCGGCCGTTTCGCCGTGCTGGGCGTGCGGGCGGCGGCGATGGCGCTCTACGCCCTGCAGCAATTCGCACCCTCGGGTGGCGCGGGAAACCGCACCAGCATGCGCGGCGGCGGCCCGATGACGACGCTTGCGCTGCTGCGGAAGGCGGACGGAACGGACGCGCCCCTCAGGCGCGTGCTGCTCGCCAACCTGCCGCTGAGCTTTGCGGGGGCGGAGGGATGGCTCGAGGATGACGAAATGCATCGCGCGCTGCCCTGGCTGCGGCCCACCCTGACCTCTGATGGCGCTTCGGCACGGACCGTGGCCGAGGCCGATCCGGTGGCGCATCCGGTCCAGGCCTTCTTCGGCATGCCGCGACGGATTCGCCTGATTGCCGCCGGGACCGGCCTTTGTCCGCTCTCGGGCGAAGTCGGGCCGCTGGTCACCGGCTTCGTGCAGAACCCCTGGGGCACGAGCTATTCGGTGTGGCGGCATCCGCTGACACCGTATCGGCAGAACAAGGACGATGCCCCCTATACGGTGAAGCCAAAGGCGGGCCGCTTCGGCTACCGCGACTGGGTGGGCGTGACGATCGGACGCGAAGAGAAGGCGGACAAGGCGTTCCCGGCCGCCGCGATCGCCGGACTGCGGAATCGAACGCGGGCCCTGCGACAGCTCGGCCTGGAGACCCGCCTCATGGCGGCCGGATGGGCGATGAACAATATGGAGGCCGAGCGCTTTCTCGAAGCCGTGCAGCCGCTCTATCTCGTGGCGGAGGATGAGGGGGAACGCGCCGCGGCCCTGGCGCAGACGGCACGCGCGCATGCCGACGCGGCCGAGGCGGCGGTTCGGCTCCTGCGCGTCGCCATCAACGGCGCACTGTTCGACGGGAAGGCGAAGGCCACTGACAGCGGCGTGTTCGAGGAAGCGACCGACGCCTTCTATGAGCGCACCGAGCCGGCCTTCCACGCCACGCTGCGGCAAATCGCCGGGGGCGCGGCCGGAGGGGCAGCCGCCCCTGAGGCAACGGCCGGCGCCTGGCTCGCCACCATTCGGAACGCCGCAATCAGGTTGTTCGACGAACACGTTACCGGCCTCCTGGCGGGATGGCTCGACCCCGGTTTCGCGGAGCGGGCAACCAACGCCTATGGCCGGCTCCGTGGCGGCCTCTCCGGCACCGGCAAGATCGCCATCGACCTCGGCATTCCGCAGCCGGTCGGCAAGGCCAGGAGACACAAGGCGGGCCGGGCCGCGAAGGAGGAAACCGCGTCATGAGCGTCAATCCGTCCAAGGATGAGCTGCATCAACTTGCCGGGCAGGTGATTGCGGCATGGCGCGAACTCTTCCCCGACCCGGAGCGCAAGCGCCGCGGCGACCCCGGCGGCCGTGCGGCCCTGCGCCGCGCCGCCTCGCCCGAGGCGCTGCTGATCGAGGAAGCCTTTCACGACCTGCTCGCGCGCATGCGGGATGAAGGCTGCGATTTTTCCGGCTGGACCTCGAAGCGCTATCTGCGCCTCGCGCTGGTCGTGGGCGTGTTGGCCGAACGGCGCAGCGACCGCGCCGATGGACCACCGCTGGCCGCGGTCCTGGGCGGTGAGGCCAGGCCCGAGGAGCGTTTGCTCAAGCCGCTGCGCTTCCAGTCGCTGCTTGCCGCGCTCGATCGCGAAGTGGACGCAGAGGCGCTTACCGCATTGCGCCGGACGCTAAAGGTCGCAGCCGACAAGGAGATCGACCTCTACCGCCTGGTGCGCGACCTGATGACCTGGGGCGAGAGAACCCGCATCGCGTGGACTTTCGCCTATTTCGGTCAACCGGACCGGCAGGCGCCTGCCCGCAAACAAGCAACCGAAACCGAGGAACTGGCGCGATGAGCCGCTTTCTGCAACTGCACCTTTTGACCGAATACCCGATCTCCAACCCCAACCGCGACGATCTGGGCCGGCCCAAGACGGCGCGAATCGGCGGGATCGAGCGCCAGAGGATCTCGAGCCAGGCGATCAAGCGCGCCATCCGCACGCACGAGGCCTTCCGTGACGCGCTGACCGGCCATACCGGCCAGCGCACCCAGCGCATGGGGGAGCAGATCATCGCCCACCTCGTGCACAAAGGGGCGCCCGAGGCCGCAGCCCTAAGGATTGCCAAGCAGATCGTCCCGGTCTTCGGCAAGCTGGAGGAAAAGAAGAAACCCGAACGCGCGCTTACGGCGCAGCTCGCCTTCGTCTCCCCCGACGAGCGGGAGGCGGCCCTCGCTCTCGCCGAAAAGGCGCTCGCGGGCGAGGCCCTGCCCGAGGCGAAGGAACTTGCCAAGCTGGTGATGCGCCCGGCCGACGGCGCCGTCGACATCGCCATGTTCGGCCGCATGCTGGCGGACAATGCCGATCTCAACCGCGACGCCGCGGTGCAGGTCGCGCACGCCTTCACCGTCAATGCGGTGACGATCGAGGACGATTTTTACACCGCAGTTGACGACCTCAAGGAGAAATCCGAGGACGCGGGAGCCGGTTTCGTTGGCGAGGCCGGCTTCGGCAGCGGCCTCTATTATCTCTATATCTGCGTCAACCGCCCGTTGCTGGTCGAGAACCTCGCGGGGGATCGCGAACTTGCCGGCCGCGGGCTCTCCGCACTCGTGCGGGCGGCGGCATTGGCGGTGCCCACCGGCAAGCTCAACTCCTTCGCCAATCATGCCCGGGCCCGCTACGTGCTGGCCGAACGGGGCGACGCCCAACCGCTCAACCTCGCCGGCGCCTTCACCAGGCCTGTGAAGGGCCCCGACCTCTTTGGGGAAGCGGTCGCCCGGATCGAGAAGGAACGCGACGACTTTGCCACAGCGTACGGGCTGAAAGCGGACGCCAGCCTCACGCTCAGGGTGGGGGCGCCAGACACCGAGACGATTGACCAGTTGGCGGCCTTCGCTGCGGAGGCCCTGTGATGTCGCAATGGCTTGTCACCGTGCTTCGTGGGCCGCTCGCGAGCTTCGCCGACGCGCCGGGCAATACGATGCGCAAGACCGGCGACATGCCCACCCGCTCGGCACTGATCGGGCTCGCGGCCGCAGCGCTTGGCATCAGGCGGGACGATGCAGATGGGCAAAGCGCCCTCGCTTCGGCCATTGTCACAGCCGCGGCTCAGATCGAGCCCGGCACGTTGCTCACCGATTTCCATACGTTCCAGTCGCTGCATCAGGCGGCCAAGGGCGCCGTGACACGTGCCGATGCCCTGAACAGGAGGGCGTATGTGGAAACGGCCATCACCCGTCGTGACTATCGGGCAGATGCGCTCTGGCAGGGCGCCTATCGGCTGCGCGATGGTGCCACCGCCCTGTCGCTCGAGGCTTTGGCGGCGGCATTTCGGCGCCCGAGCTTCTTCCTGGCGCTGGGTCGACGATCCTGCGCGCTCTCGCATCCGCTCGACCCGCGGATCATCGAGGCGGGCGATGTGCGTGACGCTTTTGCCGCGCATCTGGCCGAGAGTCGGACCGACGGGCTACGCGGCTTGCGGGCGGGTATCTACAGCGTTGAGGACCTTGGCGACGCACCCGGTGCCAACGGCTGGAGCGAACACCGGCGCCGCGACGATCCGCGCGACCGCTCGATCCGCTGGACCTTTGCCGAGCGCCGCGAATGGCGGCTGACCCGGGACGCGGTGGAGGAGTCGGGACCATGAGCGATCTGTGGTTCACGCGTGCAACGCTCAAGACCGGTTCAGCCGACGTCGCGCCGTTGCTCAACACGCTGCTGGCTACGGACGCATCCGGCCACGGGCGCGATACGACCCACCGCCTGCTCTGGACGCTGATGCCCGAGTCGATGCAGGGTGCCGGAAAGCTTGGCGCCGCGGGCGGCGATCGGGCCGCCTTTCTGTGGTGCCGGGCGCCCGATCGGGAGAAGCGGCCGGCCTGGTATGTGCTTGGCCCGGCGCCGCGGGCGGACGCAGCCCTTTTCGAGGTGGAGAGCAAACCCTGGTCACTTGCACCGAGTGCTGGGGATCGCCTCCTCTTCGAGCTCACTGTTCATGCCACCGTCGACCGCATGCTTGCCCCCGAACAGGGGCGCGAGGGCCGAAAACGCATCGACGTGGTGCTCGACGCGATCCTTGCGGCCGAGCGCGAGGGCGAGGCCGCGGCCCGCGCCGAGATTCGTCGCGAACGGGGGGAAAAGGCGATGCGGAACTGGTGGGCATCGCAAGGCGCGCGCTGCGGTTTCACCCCGCTTTCGACCGCAATGGTCGACTACCACACCCTGCCGCTTGGTCGCAGCCGGACACGGGGGCGAAACCCGGTTCAACTGGGGATCGCCCGCCTTAACGGCACGATCGAGGTCACCGATCCCGCCGCATTTGCCCACAAGGTCGCCGTCGGCTTCGGGCGCGCCAAGGCCTTCGGCTGCGGCCTGATGCTGTTGAGGCGATCGGGCTGACATGGCAAGCGGCCAGCAAGGGCGGGAGCGCATGCCCGGCGCCGCGCCGCCGCGACCGATTCCGCTCAAGGATCGAGCTTCGATCGTCTTCGTCGACAAGGGGCAGCTCGACGTCGTTGACGGCGCGTTCGTGTTGGTCGATGCCAATGGCGTGCGAACCGTGATCCCGGTCGGAGGACTCGCCGCCGTCATGCTCGAGCCGGGGACACGGGCGAGTCACGCGGCCATCGCCCTCGCTGCGAGGGCGGGTACGCTACTCATCTGGGTCGGCGAGGCGGGTGTGCGCCTCTATTCCACTGGGCAGCCCGGCGGCGCGCGGGCCGACAAGCTGTTGTGGCAATGCCGGCTGGCGCTCGACCCCGATGCACGGCTCAAGATCGTGCGGCGGATGTTTCAGGTGCGCTTCGGCGAAGCCGCCCCCGAGCGTCGGTCCGTGGACCAGCTGCGCGGCATCGAAGGCGCACGTGTGCGCACTATCTACGTAGGTCTGGCCAACCAGTTCGGCGTCACCTGGAACCGGCGCGACTACGATCCTGGCAATTTCGATGTCTCCGACGTGCCGAACAGGTGTCTTTCCGCGGCGACGTCGTGCCTATACGGCATCACTGAAGCGGCGGTCCTCGCCGCCGGCTATGCCCCGGCCATCGGCTTTCTGCACTCTGGCAAGCCACTCTCGTTCGTCTACGACATTGCCGACTTGTTCAAGTTCGAGACCGTTGTGCCCGAGGCCTTCCGTGTCGCCGGCCAGCATGCGCGGGGCAAGCTGGACCGACCGGTGGAAATGGCAGTGCGCCACGCCTGCCGCGACGCATTCCGGCGCAGCAACATCCTTGCACGGCTTATCCCGGCCATCGAAGAGACGCTGCTGGCCGGCAGTCTGCCCCGACCGGAGGCGCCCGAAGATGTGATCGGCCCGGCATTCGAAGACCCCGCTCCTTCGGGAGAGGAGGGGCAACGGGGATGATGGTGGTGGTGACCAACAACGCCCCGCCCCGCCTCCGAGGACGGCTCGCAGTATGGCTGCTCGAGGTCCGTGCCGGCGTCTATGTCGGCGTCTATTCGGCGCGCACTCGCGAGATGATCGCTAGCCAGGTGGCCGGGCTCATCGAGGATGGCGATGCCGTCATCGCCTGGAGTGACGCTAGTGATGCCGGCTTCGATTTCGAAACCTTCGGGCGGAACCGTCGCATGCCGGTGGATTTCGACGGGTTCAAGCTCGTGGCGCTCTCGCCAGAGAACTGAGTCTGGCGCGCTCTTTGTCATCGTGAATCCGCTTGGGGTCAGGCTGCATCTTTGGGAGGCGGGGGCCCGTACCTTGCATGGCCGGCGAAACGCGCATTACAAACAAGAGCCTACATGAAGAGTGCACCCCGCAGGCGCGGGGATGATCCGATCACCTTCTCGGCGGCGGGGCACGCCGACCGGTGCACCCCGCAGGCGCGGGGATGATCCGGCGCCCAATCCGCAGGCGCAGGAACAGGCTGCGTGCACCCCGCAGGCGCGGGGATGATCCGTGTTTGACCTTGAGGCTTAGTGTGCCGCCATCGTGCACCCCGCAGGCGCGGGGATGATCCGCACTAATCGTCTCAACCACTACCGGCCTTACGGTGCACCCCGCAGGCGCGGGGATGATCCGCCTAGAGCAGTCGCGCAACCCCAAGAGCACCAGTGCACCCCGCAGGCGCGGGGATGATCCGACCCAGGAAGTGGCAGAGCAGCGGCGCGCTCTGTGCACCCCGCAGGCGCGGGGATGATCCGCCGCTGGCCGACCTCACGGACGACGAGCGCGCGTGCACCCCGCAGGCGCGGGGATGATCCGCATCAAAGCCACCCTAGACCATGCCGTTACGGGTGCACCCCGCAGGCGCGGGGATGATCCTGGCATCGATGGGATCGGTCTTGGCCCGCCTGCGTGCACCCCGCAGGCGCGGGGATGATCCGGCTATGGCGCTCCCTTCCCTATGCCCGGCGACGTGCACCCCGCAGGCGCGGGGATGATCCGCCATTTGGCTATCTCCGTATTCAGGTTGAGAGGTGCACCCCGCAGGCGCGGGGATGATCCGCACACCTTGACCACGCCCCGGCTTGTCGGCGCGTGCACCCCGCAGGCGCGGGGATGATCCCTCTCGGCGGCGAATCTCAATCCGGCGCAAAACGTGCACCCCGCAGGCGCGGGGATGATCCGCCAGAAGCAGATAGAAGAGGCCAACCGGAATGGTGCACCCCGCAGGCGCGGGGATGATCCGTAGCGTCTGGCACCGCCGTTGCGACGGCAGAAGTGCACCCCGCAGGCGCGGGGATGATCCGCCATCGGCAGCAGCGACTTCTGTCGGGGCAGGGTGCACCCCGCAGGCGCGGGGATGATCCGCGCCCACCCCGGCCGAGTGGGATCACGTCCTGGTGCACCCCGCAGGCGCGGGGATGATCCGGCCGAGAAATAGTCGGCATCGCAGGGCCGGAAGTGCACCCCGCAGGCGCGGGGATGATCCGCCAGAGAAGTGGCGCGACAAGCAAGAGGTCGCGTGCACCCCGCAGGCGCGGGGATGATCCGCATGCAGGAACGGTCGCTGGCTGGATAGCAGTGTGCACCCCGCAGGCGCGGGGATGATCCGGCACAGTTCGGTTCGGTTCGCATCCGGGACAAGTGCACCCCGCAGGCGCGGGGATGATCCGTGGCCGGAGAGTGTCAGCCGCCCGGTTGGGGAGTGCACCCCGCAGGCGCGGGGATGATCCGTTCGCCCATCTGCTCAATCCCACCCACATCGAGTGCACCCCGCAGGCGCGGGGATGATCCGGCAGGGGCCAACCTCGGGAGCAAGTGGAAACAGTGCACCCCGCAGGCGCGGGGATGATCCGGATAGGGGGATGCGCGTACTGATCGCTTGCGAGTGCACCCCGCAGGCGCGGGGATGATCCGGCATCGGCCCCGTGAGACGACCAGTCATGCTCGTGCACCCCGCAGGCGCGGGGATGATCCGTATAGGGCGACGGTTCCCGGCAAGGAAAGCACGTGCACCCCGCAGGCGCGGGGATGATCCGCGGTGGCGACGGGGCTGCATCATGGCCGGTCAGTGCACCCCGCAGGCGCGGGGATGATCCGTCGCGGCGGCGGCCGAGTTGGTCAGCAACGGCGTGCACCCCGCAGGCGCGGGGATGATCCGGCGTTCTTGCGGGTATGGATCGAGAAGCGGTCGTGCACCCCGCAGGCGCGGGGATGATCCGGGCTGGTAGTCCGACCCGCCGTCCGTCCAGTCGTGCACCCCGCAGGCGCGGGGATGATCCGGCCCATCTCGCCCAGGTGCACGGGGAGGCGCGGTGCACCCCGCAGGCGCGGGGATGATCCGTCGTCGTAGGCGTACTTGTCGTAGCCGAGAACGTGCACCCCGCAGGCGCGGGGATGATCCGCTGGGTGGCTCGGCGTAGCGGCCGAAATCGGCGTGCACCCCGCAGGCGCGGGGATGATCCGGCGGAGGGTGCTCTGACGCTGGAACGCCCCGAGTGCACCCCGCAGGCGCGGGGATGATCCGGCCAGTACGGCAGCAGCGGCCAGACCCAATCCGTGCACCCCGCAGGCGCGGGGATGATCCGCGATCCTGGCAGATGCTCCTGCCTCTGGCGTTGTGCACCCCGCAGGCGCGGGGATGATCCGGCGGCGATGACATAGGCCCAATGGGGCAGGACGTGCACCCCGCAGGCGCGGGGATGATCCGTCAGCGATCATGTCGATGCCGGGGATGTTCGTGTGCACCCCGCAGGCGCGGGGATGATCCGATGGACATGACCGAGACTTCGAGCTTGCGCTTGTGCACCCCGCAGGCGCGGGGATGATCCGCCATATCGGGTCTCAATCATGATCGGTTCATTGTGCACCCCGCAGGCGCGGGGATGATCCGGGGAGGGCGTCGTCATGAGCGCCCGGCTCCTCGTGCACCCCGCAGGCGCGGGGATGATCCGAAATGGCGCGCTGAGCAACAGGCCGAGGGGTTGTGCACCCCGCAGGCGCGGGGATGATCCGCCGCCGCCTGCACCGTCACTTCCGCGTCGTACGTGCACCCCGCAGGCGCGGGGATGATCCGCCGATCTGATGCGCTCCCCAGAGCCAACCCACGTGCACCCCGCAGGCGCGGGGATGATCCGTCGTTCGGCGCCGGGGTGGCGGTGGCGGCCAGGTGCACCCCGCAGGCGCGGGGATGATCCGGTGACGCCGACCGCGCCAACGGGCCTGACGGTGTGCACCCCGCAGGCGCGGGGATGATCCATGGGCACGCTCGGCGCCGCCGCCAGCACCGCCGTGCACCCCGCAGGCGCGGGGATGATCCGTGCTTGTCGGTCGCTTCCGGGTCGGCGCTGACGTGCACCCCGCAGGCGCGGGGATGATCCGGAGTAGGCATCATGCAGTGGTCGGCCATCCCTGTGCACCCCGCAGGCGCGGGGATGATCCGGACCGGCACATGGTCGCCGACGCGCTGGCGCTGTGCACCCCGCAGGCGCGGGGATGATCCGTGAAGCCGCTCGATGAGGCCAAGGCCGCCATCGTGCACCCCGCAGGCGCGGGGATGATCCGGTCAAAGTCGCGTTGGCGACTTGGGCCAACGGGTGCACCCCGCAGGCGCGGGGATGATCCGCCAGTCGCCTCGGCATTGTACGTCGTGCGCCCGTGCACCCCGCAGGCGCGGGGATGATCCGAGGAAGGGGCTCTTGGCCGCGAACTCGACGCCGTGCACCCCGCAGGCGCGGGGATGATCCGATCGAGCCAATGGCCGTGCGGCCCTCCCAGTCGTGCACCCCGCAGGCGCGGGGATGATCCGCACTGCGGCATGAATATGACCGTGGACAGTGGGTGCACCCCGCAGGCGCGGGGATGATCCGGCCAGCGGGTCCTTGCTGACCAGTGCCACCCAGTGCACCCCGCAGGCGCGGGGATGATCCGCTGTTCTGGCTGCCGTGGGACCGGGAGATGGCGTGCACCCCGCAGGCGCGGGGATGATCCCGTTCGCGATCTGGGAAAAACCGGCTTCTGGCGAGTGCACCCCGCAGGCGCGGGGATGATCCGAACTGGCCGATGTGGTGATTTGCGCCGACTTGGTGCACCCCGCAGGCGCGGGGATGATCCGTCGACGCGATCCCACGTCAGCTCGAGGATCGCGTGCACCCCGCAGGCGCGGGGATGATCCGGTGCATCGGCTCAAGATGGCCTCACGCAAGGAGTGCACCCCGCAGGCGCGGGGATGATCCGCTTGATACTCGACCTCGACGGCGCCCTCGACCGTGCACCCCGCAGGCGCGGGGATGATCCGGTTCCCCAGCTGCTTGGCGGCGATGGCCTTCTGTGCACCCCGCAGGCGCGGGGATGATCCGCCGCGGGTCAGGACTGCGCACGACACCAGCCCGTGCACCCCGCAGGCGCGGGGATGATCCGCGCAAGCACCGCCTGGGTAGCCGCTTCCTTCCGTGCACCCCGCAGGCGCGGGGATGATCCGCATCAGGTCACGGTCGACGACATCATGGGCACGTGCACCCCGCAGGCGCGGGGATGATCCGGTGACGGCGCTTCCCAGAGCCATCAGTGCAGTGTGCACCCCGCAGGCGCGGGGATGATCCGCGGCACCATTGGCAAGCGCCGCCTTCTGGATAGTGCACCCCGCAGGCGCGGGGATGATCCGGGATCGTAGCGCCATTCGGCGACCCGACAACCGTGCACCCCGCAGGCGCGGGGATGATCCGTGTCGCGCTCCGTCCTGCGCCAGCGCTGCACCGGTGCACCCCGCAGGCGCGGGGATGATCCGCCCGCACGTGTTATTTTTTTCTCGTGAACCGCGTGCACCCGGAGGCGCGGGGATGATCCGGCACGACGGCCGTTGCCCATGAGGCCGGCGACGTGCACCCCGCAGGCGCGGGGATGATCCGGCGCAGGCCTGGGCCCGGCTCGGCGACGCCGAGTGCACCCCGCAGGCGCGGGGATGATCCGGCCAGCCAGCCAACCAGGCGCGCGAGAGGTATGTGCACCCCGCAGGCGCGGGGATGATCCGTTAGTCAGATGGTCTGTGAGGGACGATGGCAGGTGCACCCCGCAGGCGCGGGGATGATCCGGACCAGGCCGGCATCTTGTTCCGTGATGCGGTGTGCACCCCGCAGGCGCGGGGATGATCCGCTGTTCGAGGGTGGCGCCATCAAGGGGAGGGCGTGCACCCCGCAGGCGCGGGGATGATCCGGGCCGGGCGCCGGAACTCACGGCGCCGCCGACGTGCACCCCGCAGGCGCGGGGATGATCCGACCACCAGTCGCTTCGATGCCGAGCGGTATCTGTGCACCCCGCAGGCGCGGGGATGATCCATCGTCCTGAGCTACGGCCCGGCGCCGTGCAATGTGCACCCCGCAGGCGCGGGGATGATCCGGACGAGGCTGCCACGGCCCCCGACAGGGCTCCGTGCACCCCGCAGGCGCGGGGATGATCCGGCCACCGTCCGCCGCACGGATTTGCTGAAGCCGTGCACCCCGCAGGCGCGGGGATGATCCGGACAAACCAGATGGCATCCATCACACGGACTCGTGCACCCCGCAGGCGCGGGGATGATCCGACCTGGCTCAAGGAAGGCGGCGCGATCGATCCGTGCACCCCGCAGGCGCGGGGATGATCCGCCGATCAGCACGTATTCGGTGCCGCGCTTCTTGTGCACCCCGCAGGCGCGCGGATGATCCGGCCGCCTCGGGCAGCTCGGGGTGTTTCAGGAAGTGCACCCCGCAGGCGCGCGGATGATCCGCTCGATGAACTCGGCCCGACGACCTATCCGCAGTGCACCCCGCAGGCGCGGGGATGATCCGTCTCCTGTGCTGCCCACATCGCTGCGGGCAGGGTGCACCCCGCAGGCGCGGGGATGATCCGCTGTCGTAGGACTCGTTGGCGTCCTCGTAGGCGTGCACCCCGCAGGCGCGGGGATGATCCGGGAAATGAGCCCGGGCGAACCTGTCCGCTTTGGTGCACCCCGCAGGCGCGGGGATGATCCGTCGACGCGCAGGTTGAGGTCGACGCAACGGCTGTGCACCCCGCAGGCGCGGGGATGATCCGTGGGGCGCGGTATTATTTCTTTGCCCAGAACCGTGCACCCCGCAGGCGCGGGGATGATCCGCTGCCCGAGAACTTGGCGCCGATGTTGCCCAGGTGCACCCCGCAGGCGCGGGGATGATCCGGCGACGCGCAACCGGCGCGGCAGCACCATCAAGTGCACCCCGCAGGCGCGGGGATGATCGGGACACGAATGGGTTGGTCTCGATGTCGAGGGTGTGCACCCCGCAGGCGTGGGGATGATCCGCCGTCCGGATTCGTCGCGCCTATCGGCAGTGAGTGCACCCCGCAGGCGCGGGGATGATCCGATTGCGCTCGCTGTCGGCGGCACTTAGGTCGGGTGCACCCCGCAGGCGCCAGCATGACAGACTCTGCGGAACCTGGAAACCGACGGCATAGCCCCGCTGACCCAAATGGTCGATCTAGGTTGACCTCATCCCCCAGATTTCCTTAGTCTCAGTCCAAGTCGCCCCGTTTTCTGCTCATTCGGACATTGACGGTGCCATCTCGGGCGTCTGGTTCTGCGCCTTGCGCGGACGCCCAGGTTTCCGCCCGCGGCCGACAGCAGGTTTTTTCGCAGATTTTGCCAGTTCCGCGACAACCGCGCGGAGGCTGCTCACCTCGAGGGCAACGGCCGCGGCGTTGTCGAGCTGGGACTTGAGGGAAGCGATCGCCTGCCGTGCCTGGTCGAGCTCGCGCTTCGTCTGCGCATGACCGACCCGTTCGTCGACCAGAGATGCTTCTGCCGCGCTGCAGCGGGCCATGAGATCCTCGTTCCTCCGCAGTACATCCTCGAGCCGGGGCTGCATCTCACCGAGGCGCGCCTTAAGAGCCGCGACCTCCGCTTCACTGTCGTCGAGGTCTTCGCGCAGGCCGGCGGTGACGCTCGACTGATAACCACGATCCCGCTCGAACTCGCCGCGAGCCTCTGCTTTCGCCATCCCGAACAACTTGGTCACGAGCGCCTGGGCTTCCGAGGCGAGGTGCGCGGGAACGTTCTCCTCGTGGGGCGCCTCCGGGAACTCGTCCCGGAAACGCCGCAGCAAAGGAGAGACCGTCTCCTTCGAACCGCCTCCGAGCTCTTTGATGATCATGGCGTTGGAAATGCGCTCGCCGCGCGCCCGAAGGGCGAGGGCGGCGTCCTTGACCGTCTCCCAGTTGGCAATCGGATCAGACATCCATCGTACTCCTACTCCGTACACCGTACCGTACCGGTACGGTGTACCGGTACGGGGCCTGCCTTGGCCCGCCGTCCTCGCGCCGCGCCGGCGACACAAAAATGCTCGGGCGGATTTCGAGCGCCGGCAAGGCGAATTTCTTCGCCGGTTCACCGCCTGTCAGGCCGTCCCCCGGCGAGGGCGTTCCGGCTTGCCCGGGATACGCCCCGTAGAGGCTCTGCGAGCGACGAAACGCGCCGATATGACATCGAACGGGATTTTGCCCGTGTACCCATTCCTTGGCCGCTTGCTGACCCTCCATGACGGCCTCGATCCGGGCCTTCGCTTTCGACATTTGGCAGTTGAAAGTCGGATGCGGATGGAGTACGCGACCGCCCCGCTCCATGGGATTCGCGCGGGTCATCGGCCGCCCCCGAAACTCGCGATCCGCGAGCGCAGCAGCCGACGCAGACTCCAGCGGGCCCGCCGAAACAGACCAACGAGCCGTTGGCGATGCGCCCGCAAGGCAGGCTCGACCAGCGTCACCGCCAGCAGGTGCCGGATCACCAGATGGGTTGGCGCGATCAGCAGCCCCGGTCGCTCAACGAAGGGGTGGAGCCTGCTTTCGATCTCGGCGACGACGGCCCGCGCCGCGACGCCTTCGGGCGGCACTCCGCACCAGCACAGCTGCGCATCGCCGGTGCCATGCGAGATCTCCCGGCGCAGGAGATCCGGGGCCCGGGTGACGTCGAGATGAAGACGGCCGTCGCCGTCCCGGATCAGAGCGATGAGCTTCATGCCGCACCCCCGACGAAAGAGGGATGCACCGTCGGGACGGTGGTCGCGACGCTGTGGGGAGTAGGGGAGGAAATGCGCACTGCGAGCGGCAGTGCGTTGACGACGCGCGGATGCGCGTCCATGAGAAGAGCAACCATGTGAACCTCTGTTAGCCCAGAGTGGGATCGTGGCCAGACCGTCGTCGGGGTTGGCGCCCCGATGGCGGTCGCTTCTTGGCGGAAGCGAGCGCCGGATCTGACCGTCGAGGAGACTCCTCGACTCCAAGACCGTTGCATGACCGATCTTGGCGTGCAATCGCCAATGGATTCAAAGGTTAAGCCTCCACGAACAAATTGCCAGTCCTTCTTCCTTTCGGGCGGACGCCACGGACGCCTGGACAGGCCCCCCGGACGTGACGGCCGCAGCTCGCCATGCGTGCACGACCGTCACGGGAGCAATGGCTCTGTGTGAATCAGCACAGAAGAATGATCCCTGCGCCGGCAGGCGCAACGCGTTGATTTGATTATAAGAATTGTAGGAGAGATCGTGTCCCCGGACGTTCTCTAATCGCCTTTGTCAACAGGCTCCTTCTCTTCGTTGATGCAGCGCCTGCCGGGCTCAAGGTTCTCTCCGTGGTCGATCGTAAGGATCGCCGCATGTTTGCGTTGGAACGGGTGGGT
>Ga0172380_10003687_pt1 | contig 20662 bp, 18 predicted proteins | sample Leawe162metaG_FD_119747 | JGI IMG/M metagenome (GOLD analysis project Ga0172380, IMG submission 119747) | Leachate microbial communities from a municipal landfill in Southern Ontario, Canada - Leachate well 162 metaG | ecosystem: Engineered > Solid waste > Landfill > Unclassified | place... | reverse complement strand
CGCCGCCCTGGTCGAAAAGGGTTTGCTCAAGATCGGCAATTTTGGCCGGACAGGGGGCAAGCTTTCCAAGGTTGCGTATCTCCTGACACCCGAGGGCGTCAGGAACCGTGCGCTGCTCACCCGCGATTACCTGGCCCGGAAAGAAGCCGAGTACGAAGTCCTGAAGGCCGAAATATCGGCGCTGCGGCAAGCGCAAGCGAAAATGCCGGGCAGTGCCGCCCTGGCGCGGGAACAGAAAACATGACACCCCACCGCCTTGCTCTGCACTTCCTTTCGGTCGCCGCCAACGCCAACTTTCCATCCCGCCACCCATGACACTCCCCGCCACCCCAAAAATCGCCATCATCGGCCTCGGCTACGTCGGCCTGCCGCTGGCCGTCGAATTCGGCAAAAAATACCCCGTCACCGGCTTCGACATCAAGCAAGGCCGCATCGACGAACTGAAAGCCGGCCGCGACAGCACCCGCGAAGTCGAACCCGCCGAACTCGCCGCAGCCGGCCAGCTCAGCTTCACCGCCGACCCAGAACAACTGCGCAGCTGCAATGTCTTCATCGTCACCGTGCCCACCCCTGTCGACAACGCCCAGCGCCCCGACCTCACCCCCCTGATCAAGGCCTCCGAAACCGTCGGCAAGGTCATGCCCCAAGGCGCCATCGTCATCTACGAATCCACCGTCTACCCCGGTGCCACCGAAGAAGTCTGCGTCCCCATCCTCGAAAAACACTCCGGCCTAAGCTACTCCACCTCCCTCCCCTTCAAGGGGAGGGCCAGGGAGGGGATGGGGAACAAGGAGGGGACGGAGGCAAACATCTTCCACTGCGGCTACAGCCCCGAACGCATCAACCCCGGCGACAAACAACACCGCCTGCCCACCATCAAGAAGGTCACCTCCGGCTCCACCCCGGAAATCGCCGACTTCGTCGACACCCTCTACCGCAGCATCATCACCGCCGGCACCCACAAGGCCAGTTCCATCAAGGTCGCCGAAGCCGCCAAGGTCATCGAAAACACCCAGCGCGACCTCAACATCGCCCTGATGAACGAACTCTCATTGATCTTCCATCGCCTCGGCATCGACACCCTGGAAGTGCTCGAAGCAGCCGGCAGCAAATGGAACTTCCTGCCCTTTCGCCCCGGTCTGGTTGGCGGCCACTGCATCGGCGTCGATCCCTACTATCTGACGCATAAAGCGCAGGAGATCGGCTACCACCCCGAAGTCATCCTCGCCGGTCGCAGGATCAACGACAGCATGGCCGGCTACGTGGCCGACGAAGTCGTCAAACTGATGACCCGGCGCAAGATGCAGGTGGTCGACTCAAGAATCCTGGTACTCGGTTTAACGTTCAAGGAAGGCTGCCCCGACCTGCGCAATACCAAGGTCATCGACATCGTCAGGGAACTCACCAGCTACCACGCCAAGGTCGACATCTACGATCCGTGGATCGACATCGCCGAAGCCGAACACGAATACCGGGTCACGCCGCTCAAAGATCAACCCCAAGCCAACACCTACGACGCGATCATCCTCGCCGTGGCGCATCCGGAATTCCTGCAGCTTGGCGCCATCGGCATTCATGCGCTAGGCAAGACGGAGCACGTACTCTACGACGTCAAGTCGCTACTCAAGAAAGCAGAAGCTGATGGTCGCTTGTGACTAACCAAGGGTTAACCATGTTTTCTACCATTACCGATCGCAAAATTCGTCTAGCCGTCGTTGGTTGCGGCCGCATCTCGAAAAGCCACTTCGGCTCTCTCGAAAAACATGCCGATCACATCGAGCTGGTGGCCGTTTGCGACAACAACCCGGATACCCTGAAGAGTCATCAGGATATTTACGCAGTCCCTGGTTTTTCCCGCATGGAGGATTTGCTGCAGCATTCGAGCCCCGATGTTGTGGCCTTATGCACTCCAAGTGGTCTGCATCCCGATCAGGCAGTGCTAGCAGCCAAACATGGTGTGCACGTCATCACCGAAAAGCCCATGGCCACACGCTGGAAAGATGCGCAGCGCATGGTCAAGGCCTGTGACGAGGCTCACGTTCGCCTATTCGTCGTCAAACAGAATCGCCGCAACACGACGCTGCAACTACTCAAGCGCGCGATCGATGAAAAGCGCTTTGGCCGCATTTACATGGTCAACCTCAACGTCTTCTGGACCCGGCCGCAGGAATACTACAATTCGTCCAAATGGCGTGGCACGTGGGAACTGGATGGTGGCGCATTCATGAACCAGGCAAGTCACTACGTTGACCTCATCGACTGGTTGATCGGGCCGGTAGCCGATATTCAGGCAATGACCGGTACCCTCGCTCGCGATATTGAAGTGGAAGACACCGGCGTGCTCAATGTGCGTTGGCGCAGCGGGGCATTGGGTTCGATGAACGTCACCATGCTCACATATCCAAAGAATCTTGAAGGCAGTATCACCATCCTCGGTGAAAAGGGGACAGCGCGTGTCGGCGGCGTTGCCGTGAATGACATACAGCAATGGGATTTTGCCGATCAATGCGATTACGACACAAAAGTCAAAGAGGCCAACTACGAAACCACTTCCGTCTATGGCTTTGGCCATCCGCTCTATTACAAGAACGTGATCGACGTGTTGCAGGGAAAGGCCGAGCCGGAAACCGATGGTAGAGAGGGGATGAAGTCACTCGAAGTGATCATTGCCGCCTACCTGTCTGCGAGAGACGGCAGAACCATTTCCTTGCCACTTGAATACTGATATGCCGTTCACAGCCCACCCAACCGCAATAATCGACAACGGCGCCCAAATTGGCGACGGCACCCGCATCTGGCACTGGGTACACATCTCTGGCGGGGCGCAGATCGGCGAACGATGTTCCTTCGGTCAGAACGTATTCATAGCTAATGACGTGCGGATCGGTAGCAACGTCAAAGTGCAAAATAATGTCAGCATCTACGATGCCGTGACCCTTGAAGACGATGTCTTCTGCGGCCCCAGCATGGTCTTCACAAATGTCTACAATCCGCGCGCTGCCGTCACGCGAAAGGATGAGTACCGTCCTACCACAGTCAAGAAAGGCGCGACGCTCGGCGCCAACTGCACGATTGTTTGCGGTATCACCGTGGGCGAATATGCTTTTGTCGCCGCGGGCGCAGTAATCAATCGCGACGTAAAGCCCTATGCCTTGATGGCCGGCGTACCTGCCCGGCAGATCGGCTGGATGAGCCAACATGGCGAGCGGCTAACATTGCCTTTGAATGGAACTGCGGAAGCAAAGTGTCCTTCAACCGGGATGCGCTACAAGCTTGATAATGGCATTTGCCGGTGTCTCGGCCAATGATTCCATTTATCGATCTAAAGGCCCAGTATCAGGCCCTCAAGCCTCAGATTCAGGACCGGATCAACCGTGTCCTCGAGCACGGCCAGTACATCATGGGGCCTGAAGTAAACGAACTCGAGGACAAGCTCGCTGCATACGTAGGCGTAAAACACTGTATCGCTGCCAGCAGCGGTACCGACACATTGCTTATAGCCATGATGGCACTGGGCATCGGCCCCGGCGACGAAGTCATCACCACCCCATTCACCTTCATCGCCACCGGCGAAATGATCGCTCTTCTTGGTGCCAAGCCTGTTTTCGTCGATATCGATTCAAGAACCTACAATCTGAATCCCGGCAAGATCGAAACCGCGATTACCCCAAAAACCAAAGCCATCATGCCCGTTAGCCTCTATGGGCAGTGCGCGGATATGGACGCCATCAACGCCATTGCCGAGCAGCACGGCCTGCCGGTGATCGAAGACGCCGCCCAATCCTTCGGCGCCACCTACAAGGGCCGCAAATCCTGCGCCCTCAGCACCATCGGCTCCACCAGTTTCTTCCCCAGCAAGCCCCTCGGCGGCTATGGCGACGGTGGCGCACTCTTTACCGACGACGATGCCCTGGCCAAAGCCATGAAAGAAATCCGCGTCCATGGCCAGGACCGGCGCTACCACCACCCGCGCATCGGCATCAACGGCCGCCTGGACACGTTGCAGGCGGCGATCGTCTTGGCCAAGATGGAGCGATTCGACTGGGAAGTCGAGCAACGACAAAGAGTTGGCGCTGGCTACACGGCGTTACTCTCTGAGCAGTGCCCTAGTATCGTCGTTCCGCATATTGCGCCCGGCAATACCAGCGTTTACGCCCAATACACGATTCAAATTGATGACAGGGATACTGTGGCAAAGCGACTCAATGCCGAGGGTATACCTACCGCAATTCATTACCCGGTGCCTCTTCACCGGCAACCGGCATATCAGTGTTTTGGCTATTCGGTCGGAGATTTCCCGGTAGCAGAGCGAGCATCCTCCATGGTTCTCAGTTTGCCCATGGGGCCTGACATGGTGTCGCTCGATCAAGCCAGGATAGCAAGCTGCCTGCGTGCCATGTAACTAACGAAATCTGCATTGAACTTACGGAGAAACCCAATGGATTTGCGCGGAAAGAAGCTCGTACTGATAGGTGGGGCAGGCCTGATCGGCTCACACACCGTCGATCACCTGATCAAGGAAGACGTCAAGGAAATCGTGATTTACGACAACCTCGTCCGCGGCAGCAGGGAAAACCTGCACGACGCGATGAAGGATCCTCGCGTAAAGATATTCGACATCGGCGGTGATGTTACGCAAACGGACATCCTTGAAGCCGCGCTCGAGGGCGCCGATGGCGTGTTTCATTTGGCGGCGCTCTGGCTTCTCCAGTGCCACGAATTTCCCCGCAGTGCCTTTGACGTGAACGTGCGGGGCACCTTCAATGTCATGGAAGCCTGTGTCAAAAAGGGCGTCAAACGGCTTGTCTATTCTTCCTCCGCATCCGTCTATGGCGATGCCGTCAGGGAGCCGATGGACGAAGAGCATCCCTTCAACAACAAGAATTTCTACGGCGCAACCAAGATCGCGGGCGAAGCCATGTTGCGCGCATTCCATCACCGCTATGGACTGAACTACGTAGGCCTGCGCTACATGAACGTCTATGGACCGCGGCAGGATTATCACGGCGCCTACATTGCCGTCATCATGAAAATGCTCGACGCCATCGACAAAGGTCAAAGTCCTACCATCATGGGTGACGGCTCGGAAGCGTTCGACTTCGTCGCAGTCGAAGATTGCGGCCTGGCGAACGTGCGCGCCATGCAATCCGACGCGACAGACCAGTTCTATAACGTGGGAACCGGCAAGCGCACTTCGCTGAAGGAACTCGCCGAATTGCTGCTGGAGATCACCGGTTGCGACAAGCCGATCAACTATGCGCCACGCAGCCAGGCCACGCTGGTTCGCAACCGTATTGGCGACCCCAAGAAGGCCAGCAAGGAGATCGACTTCACGGCCACCATTGATCTGCGTGAAGGCCTCGAGCGCCTCATACAGTGGCGTGCCAGCCATATTGCTGAAGTGGCGACCCGTCGCCAGGCCGTAGGGTTGCCAGCATGACGTCTTCAGCAAAAATGAATGTCCCCATTGCCCGGACCAGTCTGACCGAAGCCGAAATCCAGAGCGTGCTCGGCCCGCTGCGCAGCGGCTGGCTGGTGCAAGGCCCCAAAGTGCGGGAGTTCGAAGAAAAGTGGTCGGCATTCACCGGCGCCCGACATTCCGTCGCGGTCACCTCGTGCACTTCTGCGCTGCATCTCTCGCTGGCGGCGCTCGGCCTGCAGCCTGGCGATGAAGTCATCGTCCCGGCCTTCACCTGGATCGCCACCGCCAACGTGGTTGAGCATCTGGGGGGCAGGGTCGTCTTCTGCGACATCGACCTCAACACCTTCAACATCGACGTTGACCAGCTCAAGAAAAAAATCACCCCCAGAACCAAAGCCATCATCCCGGTACACCTCTTTGGCCTAGCCGCCGAGATGAACGAAATCAACCAACTGGCCAGGCAACACGGCCTGTGGGTGGTCGAGGACGCCGCCTGCGGTTTCGGCAGCCGCTACCACGGCCAGCACGTCGGCACCCTGGGCGATACCGGTTGCTTCAGCTTCCACCCGCGCAAGGCCATCACCACCGGCGAAGGCGGCATGATCACCACCAATGATGATGGCCTCGCCGAAAAGCTCCGCCGCCTGCGCGACCACGGCGCCGCAATGTCCGACCTGCAGCGCCACCTGGGGGCTCGGCCTTATTTACTCGCCGATCACCCCGATGCCGGCTACAACCAGCGCATGACCGACGTACAGGGCGCATTGGGCGCCGCGCAGATGGAAAGGGCCGCAGACATCATTGCCGAACGGCAGCGCCTGGCCGGAATTTACGATGCGGCCTTTGCCGGCCTGCCCTGGCTCAGAACCCCAGCACACATCGATGGTCTGGAACACGGCTATCAAAGCTATCCCTGCCTGTTCCAGCCCGAGCCCGTCACGCCCGAATCCATTCCCCGCGTCAACCAGGCCAGAAACGAATGGATGGATCGCCTGCAGCAAGTGGGCATCTCCACTCGCCCGGCCACCCACGCCGTTCACATGCTGAGCTTTTACCGGCAAAAATACGAGCTGAATCCAGAAGACTTCCCCACTGCCCATGCCGCCAACGATTGCAGCATCTCGCTACCTCTGTTCCACGGCATGACGGAAACTGAGCAGGCTTTCGTTATTGAACAGGTACTTTCTAGCAAAATCTGATGTGTGGCATAACCGGCCTCATTAACCTCAACGGCGTCCCCGTTTCCCCGGTCATCCTGCAAAAGATGACCGACGCCATCGCCCATCGCGGCCCGGATGGCGAAGGGCACTGGATCGAGGCAAATGTGGGCTTGGGCCATAGGCGGCTATCCATCATCGACCTGAGCCCCGCCGGCCATCAGCCGATGATCAGCACCGACCATCGCTACATCCTCAGCTACAACGGCGAGATCTACAACTTTCGCGAACTGCGCACCGAGCTCGAAGCCGCCGGTTACTGGTTCCGCAGCAAGACCGACAGCGAGGTCGTCCTGCACGCCCTGGCCCACTGGGGCACCGATGCGCTGCTTAAATTCAACGGCATGTTTGCCCTGGCCCTGTGGGACCGCAAAGAAAAATCCCTGCTGCTCGCCCGCGACCGCTACGGCATCAAGCCACTGTACTACGCCCGACAAGGCAACACCTTTGCCTTTGGCTCCGAGCAAAAGGCCATTACCGCCCAACCCGGCTTCAACCGCAAACTCAACAAACCGGCGTTGCTGGAATACTTCACATTCCAGAACATCTTTACCGACCAAACCCTGCTCGAAGACATACAACTCCTTCCCGCCGGCCACTACGCCCAACTCAACACTCAGCACCCGGAACTCAGCACTCACCGCTATTGGGACTACCGCTTCCGCGAGCCGGATCATCCCGCCAGCAAGCAGGAATACCTTGAAGAGCTCGACCGCCTGTTCCGTCAAGCCGTGAACCGTCAACTGGTCAGTGATGTGGAACTGGGCAGCTACCTCAGCGGCGGCATGGACAGCGGCTCCATCACCGCCATCGCCGCGCAATCTTTCCCCAACCTCAAAACTTTCACTTGCGGTTTTGACCTCAGTTCAGCATCGGGCATCGAACTGGCTTTTGACGAGCGTCCCAAAGCCGAAGCCATGTCGGCTCGCTTCAAGACCGAGCATTATGAAATGGTGCTCAAGGCCGGCGACATGGAGCGCTGCCTGCCGCAAGTCGCCTGGCATCTGGAAGAACCCAGGGTAGGGCAGAGCTACCCAAACTACTACGCCGCCAAGCTTGCCAGCAAGTTTGTCAAGGTGGTACTCGCCGGTAGCGGTGGCGATGAGTTGTTTGGGGGGTATCCCTGGCGTTACTACCGCGCCGCCAATAGCCAGAATTTCGAGCATTACATCGATCAGTACTATCTGTACTGGCAACGGTTGGTGGACAACCGACAGCTCAAGCAGATGTTTGCCCCAGTGCAGCGTGAAGTGGAAGGCGTCTGGACCCGCGACATCTTCCGCGATGTGTTTGCCACCCACGACAATGTGCTCGACCGCCCCGAGGACTACATCAACCACAGCCTCTACTTCGAGGCCAAGACCTTTCTGCATGGCCTGTTCGTGGTGGAAGACAAGCTCAGCATGGCGCACAGCCTGGAGAACCGGGTGCCCTTCATGGACAACGACCTGGTGGATTTCGCCATGCAATGCCCGGTGGGCCTGAAGCTCAATAACCTGGCCGAAGTGCTGAAGATCAACGAAAACGAACCTGGTAACAAACAAAACCAGTTCTTTCAGAAGACCAATGACGGTAAGCAGATCCTGCGCGACATGATGAGCCGCTACATTCCCGAAGACATCACCGGGGCCGTGAAGCAGGGGTTTTCTTCACCCGACGCCAGTTGGTTCAAGGGGGAGAGCATCGACTTTGTGAAGCGCATCTTGCTTAACGGCAGCGCCCGCATCTATGACGTACTCGACCGCCAAGCCGTGACCCCGTTGGTAGACCAACATCTGCGTGGCGAACAGAATCGGCGATTGCTGATCTGGTCACTATTGAATGTTGAAGCATGGCTAGATCAAACCCTATGAGCGACGAAACTGTACCGCCACCCAAATCGTCGAGCTCCTCGGTGACGGTAAATGCCGATCGGCTGACTGAGCTGATGGAAGAGCTTCGAGCGTTGTTGGCCCAGGAAATGGGCGCTGTTCAGCAGCGGTGGCAGCGTACGCTGCCTTTTGCTGACTATGTGGTAGACCGCTGGCAAAAAGCCAAAGCATTGGGCTTTGGTGAGGGCAGCAGCATCTACGACAGCGCGTTGGTCTTGGGCGATGTAAAGGTGGGCAAGAACACCTGGATTGGTCCCTTCACAGTGCTCGACGGCTCCGGTGGCCTTGAAATCGGTGACAACTGCTCCATCAGCGCAGGGGTGCAGATCTATACCCACGACACTGTCGATTGGGCCGTCAGTGGCGGCCAAGCAAACGCCGTTTATGCGCCCACTGCGATTGGCAGCAATTGCTACATTGGCCCGAACACAGTTGTCGCCAAAGGAGTGCGTATCGGCAGCGGTTGCATTGTTGGGGCCAACAGCCTGGTCTTGGCCGATATCGAGGGGGGTAGCAAGGCCTTCGGCACGCCATGTCTCACGATCGGCAAGGTGGTTACACCTATCGATGCTGCGATGGCCGTGAAATCACAGCTCGCCTGACAAGAAGTTCACGATTACCTTTCCATCCATTCAGAATTTCATGAGCCGAGAATTATTCATCCAGCGTCTGCGCGACGTATTTACAAATACGAGCATTGAGGTTCACAACAACTTTGTGCTGCGGGCCGGTGCTTCACAGCATACGAACCAACAGCACACCAACGACGCGTTCTCCGAGAAATGGCAGAAGTACGAGCAGAGTGACGAGAAGGAACGCCTATTCCAGTACCAGCGCGACTGGTACCTGCAACTTTATGGCTTCGATACCGAGGCGTCCCTTGCGCACTTTTTGAGGTCAAAGTATGTGATCTTTGATGCCGGCTGCGGACTTGGCTACAAAGCAGCATGGTTTGCGAAGCTCGCGCCGCATGCGCTTGTAATCGGGATGGACTTCTCCGATGCAGCAAACCAAGCTGCACAGACCTACCGCGACCTCGAAAACCTGTTCTTTGTGCAGGGTGACATTGCTCATACAGGGTTGCGCGAAGGCAGCATAGGTTACACAAGCTGTGATCAGGTGATCATGCATACAGAAAATCCGGCAGTGACATTTGCCGAACTCGCACGCATTACTGATCGGAAGGGCGAGTTCGCCTGTTACTTCTACGCCAAGAAGGCCTTGCCGCGTGAACTGCTTGACGATTACTTCCGAGCCCAGTGCATGAAGATGGAGCGCCAAGACCTGTGGGTGATGTCGGAGCAGTTGGCTGAGCTTGGTAGGCGTCTCAGTGCCCTAGGTGTTGAGTTCGATTGCCCAGATATTCCCGCGCTCGGTATTAGCGGTGGCCGTTACGACATCCAGCGCTTCCTCTACTGGAATTTCCTGAAATGCTTTTGGAACGAGGAGCTCGGCAAGGAAACGTCGATTGTCACCAATTTCGATTGGTACAGTCCAAGCAACGCTCGTCGCTTTAGTGAATCGGAGGTGCGAGTGATTGTTGACGCCAATGGAATGCGCGAGCGGTTTTTCCACACGGAAGAGGCATGCTTTTCCGGCCGCTTTGCACACGTACAATGATATCCATTCATTATCAGGTGCGTCCGACTTGGGTCAGTGCGTGTTGAAATATATTCAGCTGACTACTAAACGATTGATACCCTTGAATCGAATGGGTCAAGGTCAACTTGTCGTTGATAGCTATGGCTGACCTAGCGACAATATTGTTTTTGATAGTTACGGCATTCGCCAACAGGCTGATCGCGGTCCAAAAGTCCACCCCGGGATTTGATTTATACGGCCATCTTTATTTCGTAAAAGAAGTAAAAGGACAAAAGGCTGGGCCATTTGGTTCTATCAAAACCAAAGTTGTTGGTTCTGAGAATTTTCGTAACCCATTTGTTTGGCATTGGATTGTCGGATTTTTTCCCATAAAAATAGTTCTAAAGTACCAGAGGTTGATTAACTCAAGTTTGGATGCCTTATTTAGCATTGCCCTATATTTTGTTTCGCTACGAATCGGCTTCTCGAATACGGACGCGTTACTGCTTTCGCTGTTGTACCTTTTTACGCCGATGTTTTTTTCAAAGCTAAGTCTGGGGTCGCGGATAAATGAGTTCACCCCACGGCTTTCATCTGAGTTGGCCACCACTCTGTTTTTTATAGTCACTCTGCTGCCGCTTGATATACCGCTATGGCTGTCGCTGGCGCTCGGTGCACTCATTTCATTTTATGTACTGGGCGCTTCAAAATTCGGCATTCAAGCACTGCTTTTTATCACGCCACTTACATCATTGTTTGCTCAAAACGTGACACCAATGATCGCGCTTGTTTGCGGCGTTCTCTTGCTTTTGGTCGCATCCAAAGGCGACTGCGTTGCCACGCTCCACGAGCAACTTAGACATTTAGGCTGGTACTTCATAAAAAATATCAGGGGCGAAGTACCGGTATCAAATCGAAACAGCCTAAAGCTGCTTTTCCAAAGACCAACCCGCCGAAAAGGCATTCTTTCATGGCTCGGTGTTGTTGTGTCGCGGGCGCTTCAATCGAATTCCTATACAGGTATGTTCCTGAAATTGCCAGCCCTATGGGTCATCGTCGTTATCTATCCTTCGCTGCCGTTTGGCTTCGAAGACCCTTTGATTCGCGCGTTGTCCGCCCCTGTTATGGCAGCAGCAGTTATTTACTTACTGGTTAATCTACGCTGGTTGCTCTTCCTTGGCGAGGCAGAGAGATATTTGAATCATGTTGGATATTTTATTGTGGCTCTCTTCTTTGTTTCTGCGTTAAATGCAAACGCATCATGGGTTGTCTATGGCATTTTGGCTTATGGGTTTATCTATTGGATACTTGAGAGTGCCGTGTTATCAATATTCTTCACCAGATCTGAATCTGCTGACGATTTAGTGATTCAATATCTTGCTGAAATTCCTGAACAGAAAGTCGTGCTTGCCTATCCTTTTCATTCCGGCGGAGGAGTTTGGCGAATAATGCTTGAAACCAAGCATAAGGTTGTTTATTCCGTAACCACCGGGAAAATATTTACAAAACTGTTTAATGAGAAATATGCGTCTGATTATCCATATATTGATCTAAAAAAGCTTGATAGTTTGGCTGACGATTACGATGTGGATGTCTTGATTGTGAACGAAAACGATTTTCGCATTAGAGAATCTGGAGATTTGATTCCATCCGGCAGATGGAAAAAAGTAGCTGTCTATGGCGATATCTTTGCAATATATGAAAGAAAAGATATCCATCCAAATATCAATCAGTCTCATTCATCTATTGAAGAGAGTCATTATCTACGTCATAATTTTAACGCTAGTGAGGTCATAAATGTCAATAAGGATTAATCCGGCCAAGTGCATTTCTTATTGGTCCTTTGGGTATATTCCGTCGGGTCGTATTGTTCGGGATCTTTATCGGCGCTTGGTTGGTACTCCAAATCTAGCGAAGCGCGTACAAGCGCCGTCAATTATTGAAGCGCTTAACCTGAAGGAAGATGAGTCCTGCGTTGATCTTGGTTGCGGGTCCGGTTACATTACGATTGAACTTGCGAAGATTTGCAGAGAAGCAGTTGGAATCGATGTAAATCCGAATATTGCCAATAACGTGATTCCAGATTCGCTACGTGGGAAATTACGATATCTTGTTCAGGATGCCCGTTCAATACCTCTTCCCTCTTGTTCGGTAGATGTAGTGCTCTGCAGTGAGGTGCTGCAGATGATTCCTAAGCCAGACGAATTCTTGATCGAGATTCATCGTATTTTGAAACCAGATGGGCGTATTGTAGTTATAAGCGGTATCGGGCATCCCGCAATTAAATCGGCGTATCAGAATAACAGCGCCTTACTTCGCGTGGCAAAGAAGTTATATCCCCAATCCATACCTTCAAGCTACGATGCCTACGTAGCAGCGCTCACAAACTCTTTTGAATCGGCTTTTGTATTTCCCGAGCCTGACTACTATCCAAATTTAGTTAGCCAAAACTCGTTCGCCGTCACTCGTACGTCGTATGCCCCATCTAGCCAAGCTTTTGGATTAATTTCGTGGCTTCAGTTTTTTCAGTTTATACGCAAAGGATCCACGATTCCAAACTTTACATTTTTCTCTTTTATGGCGGCAAGCGTGCTAAATCAATTCAAGTCCGCCGGTTGTGGGGGCGGTCAAATTGTCCAGGCAAATAAATGCGAGTGACCGCAAAGAAGGTAGCGGCCGCAGCTATTCGAAGGCTGACTCCGTCCTTTTATAGAAAAAAGGCCTATCAAGGCCAACTTATCCCTGTGATGAAGGGACCTTTTCCTGTTTCGCTTTATAAGAATTTTTTGAAGCTTATCGCAAAATCGGGTCACAATTATATTGTCGACTTTCAATACCCACCGAAAGTATCGCGAAGACTAGCCTGCCAGTGGTTTGTTCGTCACGATATTGATACTCCGAACTGCCTGCAGAAATTGCCGCTACTTCTCGATATTGCACTCGATTTGGACGTCAGACCTGCCTGCTTCTTGAGGGTTGATTGCGAGGCCTATGACCTTTCTCTCGCGAAATCGGCCATTCGGTCCTACTCCGAATCTGGAATCGTTTTTGGCCTTCATTCTGAGTGTTATCTGGATGATGACTGGGACAGCCGTCTGGCCCGTGAAGTTAAGCGGTTTAAGGATGTGCTGGGGTTTCAGCCTATTGTGGTGAACGCGCATGGTTATGGGCAGTATCGGATCGACACGAGATTGGAGTTTTATGAAGGATTGAATGCAGGGCGCGCACAAGCACACGGTTTTTCTTTTACAGACGTCGGTAATACGCCGCGTGACTACGAAGTTCAGATACAGGACTGCCACCATATAGGAACCTCACCGCTACGCAATGAGCTTCACGCCGAACAGCGTCAAATCTTGAACGATTTTATTAAGCTTCCCCCGCCTGGTCTATATAAGAAAGCAATACTTCTTACTCATCCCGGGTACTGGACGGAATGATTCTCGATTTGCATATCGGTAAGCCCTCTTGCGACCCCAGTTTATTGTGCGTGCCAGCCATTTAGTATCTCGCACCTCGATAGCCAATGCCGCCACCCGACTTAATTCTCTTGTCGTTAGGTTTGTGAGCAAGGGCCCATATGTCGCCGTTGGAATTGTGACCAAGCACTGGCGACGGCTTTGGACAAGTTCGGTGAGTGCATTGCGTAACGCAAGCGGTAAGGCCTCGCACTGATGGAGGCGCGTAGCCCACGAAGCTTGGACCAGCGCGGACGTCTCAGTTTCCTGCTCAAGGATTCAGTACTTTATGGCGCCGCTGCGGCTATCAGCAAGGCTGTTGCACTGATTACCTTTCCGCTTCTCGCGCAGCATTTCAGCGTTGCCGAATATGGGATACTCGACTACTTTTTGGTTCTAGCTGGATTTCTGACTACCTTATTTGTTTTTGGGCAGGGTAGCGCCTTTGCTCGTTATTTCTTCGAATACGAAGAGGCCGCCGAGCGCCGCCAATTGATCAGCCAGTCGCTGGTGTTTCAGTTGACCGTTGTTGGGCTGCTCTTGCCCTTGCTTTGGTTGGGGGCGGAATGGTTGGCGACACTGCTGATTGAGGCGCCGGAACGGACGTTATTGTTCAGGATCATGTTGTTGCAACTCCCGTTTGCCTTGGTAATTAACTTCTCGCAGCTCGTTCTCAAATGGACCTTTGATCGGCGCCGCTTTTTGGTCATGTCTTTGGGCTTTGCGGTGGTGCATGCCACGCTGCTAGTGATAGCGGTATTGGTCCTTGATGTGGGAATTAAGGGGGTCTTGATTGTCAGCGTTGGTTCTAGCGCGGTCTTTGGCACCCTGGGTATGTTCTTCCTGCGGCAATGGCTGGCCCGGCCGAGGGATTTTCGACGCCTATGGGAAATGTTGCCTTATGCAACTCCCTACGGCGTGATCGGTGTTGTGGGCAGCTTCTCGCCGATGCTGGAGCGCACGCTTACTGACAAGTTTCTCGGTGCCGAAGATCTCGGCCTTTATGCTGCAGCGACCAAGATTGCCATGCTCATCGGCATTCTAATTAGCGCTTTTCAGACAGCATGGGGCCCTTTCTCGCTGTCGCTGTATAAACAAGTCGGCATAAGTGATACCTACAATTGGGTCTTTAAGCTGTTTGCGTTGGTTATGTGTTTGTTGGCACTGGTCTTGGCGCTATTGGCACATCCGTTGATCCACTTGCTGGCCACTGACCGCTACAGCGGTGCTGTGATCGTGGTATTCCCCCTCTTGATGGGGCTGGCCATCCAGGCGACTAGTGGGATTACCGAAATCGGCATTGCGATCTCCAAACGCAGTTACCTCAATCTTTATTCCTATTCAGCGTCCATTGCAGCGACCCTGGCGGGAATCTGGCTTCTTGCACCTGCATTTGGACTATTGGGAGTAGGGATGGGAGTTTTGCTGGGACACTTAGTCAAGGCTTTGATTTCTTCGTGGCTCGCTCAACGCGCTTACCCATTGCCATGGCATTACTCACCCGTGATCGTGTTAATGACGGCAACACTGGTGCTTGGTCTGGTAGCGATCTGGCTCGGAGTGCACTTTGGGACAATGGCCCATAACCTAGTACTGGTAGCGAGCTTGTTGGTTGTGATGCTGACGGGCTGGGGGTTACTTCTGGACAGGTCGGAACGTGTGCGGGTGGTCGCGCTGGTGCGTAGTCGCTTGCCGTTACTATAGCCAAGCACCTAGAAAAATTGAAGAGAAGGCCATATGAATCGCAAGCATACACATTCGCCAATCTCGAATAGTACCGCTGGTGCGGGCGCTGTGCCGTTATACGCCGGCTACAACTATCCGCGGCTGAATTCTTTCACCGCCCTCGTTTTTTCATTAGGGATATTGATCAATGCGTTTTCCTACCATTCGTTCGCACCAGTTGCGGTGGCTGCCATTCTATATACGGCAACCTATGCGTTGCTGGTTTTAACTCCGCTCGATGGCGGCGCTGAGCGGTTTATGTTTAGCCGCGCATTTAGTGTCGGATACCTCATGGCGGGTGTTGCTGCGGTTTATGGGAACCAACTTGGTGGTATAGATTTATTCAGCGATGCGGATGTATTTTTTGAGATAGCTTCCAGTGAAACTGCGGGACTGGCACTGAGCGATATTCAATTACTCCATGAAAATGCGCTTGTAATTGCCATGTGGCGCGATATGTATGATTTTTTTGGAGCGTTGGGTTTCGAGAAATCCCGGTATATCGGCATTAGTATCAACGTAACGGCAGTTGCCCTAAGTGGTGTCATTGGTATCAAGATGGCTCGTCAAATCTTTGGCAACGATGAGTACCGTTTCCGCAGGCTGACACTGCTGGTTTCTGCTTGTGGTCTTTTCTGGCTTTTTGCAGGTATCCACTTGCGAGACTCGATTGTACTGCTTGCGGTCACAGGCCTATCGTATGCATGGCTACGTTTTCTTGTAATACCGGGTCTCGGTTGGCGACTTCTACGGATTACGCTGTGGAGTTCTCTTGCGGTAGCATATTTTGGATTTTTGCGTCTGGAATTTGTATTTGTGCCGGTCGGCATGGTCGTTGCCGCAGTTATGGCATTGTTACTAGGCCACGTCGACCGCGGACAGCGTTTTGTCGTCTACGTATTGATGCTAATAGGTGTTGTTACCACAGTAGTACTGGCTGTCAGCTATGCTGCCGAAATATTGGTGGCTCTGGAACGCGGGACTATAGGTTATGACGAACAAGGGGCTGATACGCATGGCGCAAATTCTTTGGGGATGGCTTTGATCGTCAATCAAGTCATGCCCATTCGCTTGGTGCTCGGAAGTATTTATCTTTTCGTATTTCCCATCCCGTTTTGGTCGGGCTTCCAACTCGACAGCGCCTATGCTCTATTCAAGTCAGCGAACGTCATATTTTTTTACTTTTTGTTGCCTCTGCTGCTTATTGCAATTACTCAGCTACTTAGATACAAGGCCATGCGTACGCCGGCGTGGCTTTTCTTGGTCTTCCTTATAGTTGGCTTTACGCTTGCTGTCGCAGCGTCCAGTTTGGAAACTCGGCACTTTGGGGCGTTCCTATTGCCTATCTTTGTGCTTGGAACCCTACCGGATTTGCGTGACGTGAGGATTTTGCGAGTGTACAAGCAGTACTTGTTTATTGTGCTGACTGGCGTTGTATTGGTTCACTTCGCGTGGATAGTTATTAAATTTGTTTAGAACAAAATTAGGGCTCATATTATGAACAATTGTGCTTCGGAAAAACAGCTCGAAGAATTCTATGCGTTAGCAGTCGCGCAAAAGATGTACACAAAGGTAAATCGGCTAAAGAATCACTTGGCGTATGAGTTCGGTAAGAACAGCCTTGCTGGAAAACGGATATTGAACAAGGAGGGGGAAAAGGGCTACTAACATTCTTTGCGGCAGTTAATGGCGCAGAAGCAATCTGTCTGGAGCCCGAGTTTGAAGGTAGTTCATCTGGCGTGATAGAGGCGTTTCATCGATTTAAAGTATCGCTTGGTAACCTTCATAGTAATATGTCGCTTCAAACAATAACATTTCAACAATTTGAAAGCCAGGACAAATTTGATTTAATAGTTTTATCGAACTCAATAAATCATCTGGATGAGCCTGCCATCGTGTGCATCAAAACAAGTAAATGTGCTCACGACACTTATTTGAGTTATTTTAGAAAAATGTATAATTTATTGAACCCGGGTGGCCGATTAATAATCACAGACTGCGATAGTAAAAATTTTTTTAACGACATTAACTTAAAGAGCCCATTTATGCCTACCATTGAATGGGAAAAGCATCAGTCGCCGTCCTTTTGGCTTTCAATGCTTAAGGAGGTTGGCTTTGAAAGCGTTAGTATGAAATGGTCGTCACCTAATAGCTTAGGTGTAATGGGAAGGGCCTTTTTGGGGAATCGTATTATTGCTTATTTCCTCTTTAGTCATTTCCGTATTGAAGTTAGAAAGCCAGCTTAAGTGAAAGTTCTTTGCGTTATCGACTCACTGGGCTCGGGAGGTGCCCAACGGCAAATCGCCAATTTGGCTTGTGCTTTAAAGGACAAAGGTCATGATGTGGAGATGCTGGTCTATTTTCCTGAGGAGTCCTTTTATAGGTCAGTAGTTAACGAAGCGGGTATTACCGTTCATGAAATAGAGAAAGGTGCTGGTTTTTCATGGAAGGTTGTTTTGCACATTCGACGGCTGCTGCGGGTCGACAGATACGATGCAGTCATAAGCTTTTTGGGGGCGCCTGATTTTTATTGCGAGCTAGCAAGCGTCTTGGCACTTAGTCGATCCAAGCTGATCGTCAGCGAGCGGAGTAGCGCAATGGGCGATATTGGGACATTGCGACCTCTAATTTTACGAGTGATGCACGTTGTTGCCGATTCTGTTGTGGCGAACTCATTTACTCACGCACAATGGCTTCGCAAATATCCATGGCTTCGGCAAAAGACGCATGTTATCTACAACGGATACCTCCTACCCCCTCCGGTTTCACAACCATATCGTGGTAATAACGTGAACCGATTTCGCTATCTGGTGATTGGCAGGTTGCACCAGGGCAAGAATGGAGTACGCCTCATTAAGGGGCTGGAACTATATTCAAAAATGCATGGACGCACGCCAGAAATCGGTTGGGCCGGTCGACAGGAAACCGACCCCGAGTCTCTAAAGAACCGTAGCGAGATGGACGATCTACTTGCCCAGCACACCGATATCGCGATGAATTGGCAGTGGCTGGGGGAGCGTCGTGATATTCCCGCCCTTCTCAGGGATTGTGATGCGCTACTTCATGTAAGCCTGTATGAAGGGCTGCCAAATGCCGTATGCGAGGCGTTTGCAGAAGGACGCCCGGTCATCGCTTCAAATGTCTGTGATCATCCCCGGCTGGTTGAGGAAGGGATACGCGGTGTACTGTGTGATCCGTTGTCGCCAGAATCAATTTGCGATGCGATTCAAAGATTTGAGGCATTGAGTGTTAGCGAAAGAGACATGATGGGTGTAAATGCACGTCGGTATGCTGAAGATTATTTGACGATCGACAAAATGGTTGCGGCTTACGAAGGGCTGATCTAGATGATCCAACCACAAAGGGCTCTAGCTCTGACGTACAACAATACCTGGATAGAATGAGTTGATAAATCGCATGCAGATAATCTTCTTGTGTGGCGCCAGGGATTTTCATGCGATGGATTGGTATCGGTCGGCTTTGAGGTTATTTAATCAGCCGCGGCCAATAATAATAACGGACTTGATAGGTGGCGAGGGTTATAAAATACTGATAGATGAGTCCGATATAGTCATAAAGCTTTTTTTGCTGGATAAGTATCTATTTAGAACGCAATCGAGTAGAGGTAACGTCTGGCGTAATATTTTAAAGGCGCTTGCTTTTCCCTTGCAAGTGATGCTGATTCGTAAAATTGCCGCGAGGCACCGTAACGCGATCTACTATGCCCATTCAATGTATTATATTTGGTTGGCATGGGCTTCAGGCTTGCAGTTCGTTGGGACGCCGCAAGGTAGTGATATTTTATTAAAGCCTTATAAGTCGAGAATATTCAAAATTCTGTCATCCTATGCAATGCGATCAGCGCTTTTTATTACTGTCGATTCAAGCAAAATGGCAGATGGCGTGGAGCGACTAACTGGCGAGCGCCCGATGGTTGTTCAGAACGGAATTGATTTGAATGCTATTTCTAGAATAAAGAAAACCGCTGATATTAGAGCAGATCAACCGCCAAGAAGGGTGGTTTCATTTCGTGGATTTACTGATCTTTATAGAATAAGCCAGATTATTTGTGCTCGTAACTGTTCTCGAAAAAACAATAATACTGGGCTTACCTTTATTTACCCGTTTCATGATGACATATACAAAAATAGCCTGGTAAGTTATTTGAGAGAGGATGATTTATTGTTGGGCAGATTGTCGCGGGATGAGATGTATCGAGTCTTCCATTCAATGCTTCTTGGTATATCCATCCCAAGCAGTGATTCATCTCCACGGACCGTATATGAAGCTATTTTTTGTGATGCGATTGTTGCGATTGCTCAGGAGCAGTATTACTTCGATCTTCCGTTAAGCATGAAATCGAGAATTATCTTAGTCGATCTCGGTGATGAGGAATGGTTTGACAAAGCTACCGAGCGTGCGGAAAGTCTTCGACAAACAGAATTTGCACCATGCGACATAGCCATTTCAATGTTTGACCAATTACTGTCGTTCCAAACTATCCACTTACATGCAATTAACAAGATACTCTAAAGGTTAACATGCGTCCCTATCAAATCTGCACCACAACGGTGATGGATACCTCCGACTCACGAATTACTTTCGATGAAAATGGTGTCTGTGACCACGTGATCGACTTCTACCAAAATGTCTTGCCGCGCTGGCACAACGGGGAGCGCGGAGTTGTCGAACTGCAACGTATCATTGGGCAAATCAAGAAAGATGGTCAGAAGCGTGACTTCGATTGTATTCTTGGCTTGAGTGGTGGTGTGGATAGCTCTTATATGCTCCATCTTGCTGTTAAGGAGTTTGGACTGCGGCCGTTGGTTTTTCACGTCGATGGCGGCTGGAACTCGGAAATTGCTGTCCACAATATTCATGTGCTGGTCGATAAGCTCGGGCTTGATCTGTATACCGAAGTTATTGACTGGGAGGAGATGCGCGATTTTCAGTTGGCCTGGTTCAAATCCGGGGTACCCCACATTGACATCCCGCAAGATCTCGCCTTCATTGCCACGCTGTACAACTTCGCAGATAAATACAATGTAAAGTACATCCTCAACGGCGGAAACATTTCAACCGAATGCGTGCGTAATCCGATGGAGTATTTCTATTACGGCACGGATATGTTTCACGTCCGCGACATTATGCGCCGCTTCAGTTCGGTAAAGATGAAGAGTTATCCGTTTAGCTCGATTTATCGCCACAAGATTTATTTGCGCTACATTCGCGGGGTTAAAGTGGTACGCCCACTGAACTACCGACCCTATATAAAAGTGGATGCAGTTCGCCTGCTTGAACAGGAATACGGTTGGAAGCCCTATCCACAAAAGCACTTCGAGTCTCGTTTCACGAAATTCTTTGAAGGGTACTGGCTGCCTCAGCGTT
>Ga0172380_10003686_pt1 | contig 20664 bp, 23 predicted proteins | sample Leawe162metaG_FD_119747 | JGI IMG/M metagenome (GOLD analysis project Ga0172380, IMG submission 119747) | Leachate microbial communities from a municipal landfill in Southern Ontario, Canada - Leachate well 162 metaG | ecosystem: Engineered > Solid waste > Landfill > Unclassified | place... | reverse complement strand
GATGGCCAGCGTCAGACACGACAGCAGCGGCTCTCCGTCTATCAGCACCGAACAGGCACCGCACTCGCCCAGCTCGCAGCCGTGCTTGGTGCCGGTGAGGCCCAAGTCCTCGCGCAGCACCTCGAGCAGCGTCTTGTAGGGGGCGAAGGAAACTTGGAACTCCTCGCCGTTTACCTGCAGGGTCAGGTGCACCCGCTGCGGTACTTGCCGTTCAGTTGCTATGCTCATCGCCGATCTCCACAAACCATCAAGACCCAAGTATATCAACAGCTGGTGATCCCGATATGTGATCCCAATATTTAGCTTGACACACCCATTATACTGTATATAGTATCCCCTGCAAGAACAACAAGAAATTGTACGGTGTGCGGTCATATGCGTCCCTTGGTCGATGCGCAGCAGCGGTAGATGGCTTATGCCGCGGGGATCGGGACTGACGTCTGGAGGAGACATGGACGAACACTACAGCGCGCACAGGATCGACCGCCGCGCCTTGCAGGCGCGATCGCGCTCAATCGCCTACGGGGGCTTGACCGACCTGGTCGAGGATGAGATGAGCCAGATTTCCGAACAGGCCACGATGGCGACCTGATATTGATTGAAACCAAGGGAGGGGGAAATCATGATGACGGAACGATCTTTGTTGCCGATAATGCTGAGCCTGGGCGTCATGGCGACGGCGCCTGCCAGCGCGCAAGAATACAAGCTCGGGGTGTCCGCCGCCATCACGGGTCCGGTAGCGAGCACCTACGCACCGACCTACGAGGGGCTGAAGATCTACATCGATCGCCTGAACGAGCGCGGTGGGATAAGCGGCCATACGGTCCAGATGGTCTACCTCAACAATCAGGGAGCGCCGTCGCGTGCCGTCACAGATTCCAAGCGTCTGGTCGACGAAGAAAAGGTGGTGGCGCTCATCAATATCAGCACCTCGGCCACCTATGCGCCCATGGTCGCCGACGCAAAGCGCAGCAAGACCCCGCTCGTTTTCCTGGGCAGCGCCGTCTGCCCGCCCGACGTCTATCCGCCCAAGCCGGAGCCGCTGCAATTTTGCACCTCGTTCAACATGGTGGGCGAAGACGGCAAGGCGATCGTTCAAGCCCTCAAGGAGCTTTCCGGCGGAACGGCCGCGAAGATCGGCTTGCTCGGCATGGACATCCCGATCAGCCACCAAGGGGTAGACATGATCGAGAAGCTCGCCAAACAGACGGGCTTCGACGTCGTCGAAAAGATCATCGTCCCGCCCTCGGCGGCCGATTTCACGCCCTACGCCACCCGGTTCAAGGATGCTGGGGCGGCCTGGATCACCCATTGGGCACCGATGAACTTCGGGGTGTCGTTGTTCAGCAGCCTGACACGGCTGGGCTGGACGGGGAACTACCTCGGCACAACCGGGCCCACGGCCGAAATGGACATGGTCAAGTTTGCCCAGGACAACTTTTACGTCATTCCCTCGTTCGCCTTCTCGGTCGACGCCCTGCCCGTCTTCAAGGAGATCGGCGAGGCAGCGAAGAAGTACGGCGCGACCTACCCGGCGGATACGCTCTCCCTCGGCTGGGTCGGCGGGATGGTACTCGAAGACGCGCTCAAACGCTGTGGCTGGCCATGCAGCGCCGAGAAGCTGCAGACGTCGATGGAGGGAGTCCGGGTCGATACTCAGGGAATCTACGGCGGCCCGGTGGACTGGAGCCCCACCAATCACGTCCGAAGCGCCGCCTATTACAAAGTCTATCGTTGGAATTCGGCACAGAAGCGCGTGGTGCGGGTGAGAGACTGGCTGCGCATCCCGATTCAGTAGCGGTCAGCGACGCCTCCGCGCCACGGAGCATCATCGGGGCTGCATGCCCCGATCATCGCCAGTTGCGGGTCGGGACGGCCCGTTACAATTGCCCAAGCCGAGGCCTGGCCTGACGGACAAGCTCGGCGGGCAGCCACCACAGAACGTCTGCTCCGTCTGCGTCGTCGGGATGCCGCTATTTGAACGTACATCAAGGATAGAAAGGAATCGTCTCATGAATTTTGAACTCCCCGAGGAACTTAAGCGACTTCAGGAATCGACGCGTCGATTCGTCGATGAGGAACTCATGCCGCTCGAGCAGCGCTACGCCGATGCTCACGATATGCCCGATGATGTGCGGGCGCGTCTTCAGGCTCGCGCCAAGGAGCTCGGATTTTGGGCATTCGACCTGCCCGAGGAGTATGGCGGCGGCGGGATCAGTACCCTTGGCAGGTGCGTCGTGCATGAAGAACTTGCCCGGTGCACCTTTCCCGCGTTTCGCGCCGCGAATGTGTTTTCGCCCTACTTGGGTCCCGTCCTCTATCACGGTACCGCTGAGCAAAAAGAGAAATACCTGCTCCCCGTGATCCGCGGCGAGAAGCGGACCTGCTTTGCCCTGACTGAAGCCAGTGGGGGCTCGGACGCGACGGCGATGTCCACCCGCGCAGTAATGTCGGGAGAAGACTGGATCATAAACGGCACCAAGATATTCATCACTGCCGCAGACAAGGCCGACTTCATCCAACTGTTCGCGCGCACCGACGGCAGCGAAAGAGACGGCATTACCTGTTTCCTGATCGACAAGGGCACCCCCGGCTTCAGCCTTGGTCAGCAGTTTGAATTGATGTCACCGGACAGACCCTGGGAACTGGTGTTCGACAATGTGCGCGTCGCGCCATCGCAAATCATCGGCGAACCCGGAAAGGGCTGGAATCTCGCCCGGGAATTTCTCGGGAAAGGCCGGCTCGATCATGGGCCAAAGGCGGTCGGACGAGCCCAGCGAGCCTTGGACCTGTCCATCGCCTGGGCCAAGCAGCGCAAGACCTTCGGCGCGCCTCTGGCATCGCGTCAGGCCATCCAGTGGATGATCGCCGATTCACATGTCGAAATACACGCCGCCCGACTGATGACCTATCACGCCGCAGACAAATGCGACCGGGGACTGCCCTACCACTTGGAGGCGTCGGCGGTGAAGATGTACGCGGACGAAATGCTGCTGCGCGTGGTCGACCGCGCCATCCAGATACATGGTGGCATGGGCTTGTCGAAGGAATTGCCCCTTGAACGAATGTACCGCGATGCCCGTTCCCGTCTCATCACCGAAGGTTCACAGGAAATGCAGCGCATGATCATCGCCCGAGAATTGCTCGCGAAGACATAGGCGGTTGCGCAATTCGCACCTTCTTATCAAGAATCGGCAGAGCGCGCGATGCCGCCGCGACGTCCGCCAGACACACCGACCTCGATATCGTTTCGCATGCGAGCAGGTGCGCGCGAATTTCGACAGCCTGCTACGGCTTATTGAGCTCCTTCTCCATGGCATCTTTCGCGGGTTTGACGTACCTGTCTCGCAGCTTGGACTTCTCGATCTTGCCAGCGGGGTTGCGCAGGATTTCCGCATAGACGAACTTTTCCGGCCACTTGTATTTGGCCAGTCCTTCCTTGCCGCAGAACTCGATCACCTCGCCGTCCGTCAATTGCTCACCCGGCCTGGTCTGGATGATGGCCATCACGATCTCGACAAATCGCGGATGGGGGAATCCGAGGATGGCAACATCCTGCACCTTCGGATGCCTGCGCAAGGTATCCTCGATCTCGGCGGGGAATATATTCTCGCCACCCCGGATGATGGTGTCCTTCGCTCGGTCGACAAAGAAGATGAACCCCTCTTCGTCCTTGTATGCCAGATCGCCCGTATGGAGCCATCCACCGGTAATCGTCTTGGCGGTCATCTGAGGATTGAGGGCGTATTCCTTCATCAGCCTGGGGCCTTTGATGACAAGCTCACCGACACCGCGCGGAGGCAGTTCTTCATTCCTCTCATCCACAACCTTGGCCTCCATGAAGACGGTGGCCTTGCCGATTGAGCGCGGTTTCCTGGCAATGTCCTCATCGTAGAGGTTCGTCAGTCCACCGCCCCCGCCTTCAGTGATGCCGTAGATGTTTGAGATCGGCAGATGCGGAAATATCTTCTTCGAGTCCTCCAAGAGAACATACGGCACAGGCTGTGCGCCTATCTCGATATGGCGCAATGCCGATAGATCGTAATCTGCAAGGTTTACCTTGCCTGACTTGATGGCATTTATCAGGTCGGACCACGTTGGAACCGTGTTCCATCCGCCAGTGCACTTTTCGTCGGCGATCGATTTGATGTAGTGCTGGGGCTGAATCTCCATAGGCATGAGTATCTTTCCCGCCGCGATATAACTCGGAAAAGAAAGGAAGAGCGTGCCGCTGTGATAGAAGGGATGAGGCGCAAGATACACGCTGTTGTACCCCTCGTTATAGGTAAGCGCATTCCCGATCCCGGTATAGAACAGCGATTGATGCGAGTGAGCCACGGGTTTTGGCGCGCCGGTGGTTCCGGAGGTAAACATCAGCTCCGCCATGTCGTCGTCATCCGTTTCGGCAAGAACGTTTGTCCCGGAGCCCGTGGCAATAATTCCCCCATACGATTTCATGCCGGGGGGAACCTTGTCGCCCACGCATAGATACGCCTTCACATAGTCCATGCTTTTCATTATGGGCTCGACCGTCGGCATGAAGCTATCACCGAGGATAACGACCTTGCACTTCGTGACGTCGGCTGCGTACTTGATATCGGTGCTCGCGAAGCGGAAGTTCAAAGGTGTTACGGTCGCACCCGCCTTCAGAACCGCCATATAGACCACATACCATTCGAGGCTGTTCATCATGAGATGAAGGACGACGTCCCCCTTCTCGACGCCGCACTCGTCTATCAGCCAATTCGCCACTTTGTTTGTCTGATCATGGAAATCTTCCCACGTCAGAACCCTTCTCGTGCCTGTGGAAGGATAGCTTTCTATGAGGAATTCCCGAGTCGGATATTTGTCGGCATTGAGCCAACAGAATCTTGCAAAGTTCATAACCCCTCCAATTTGGCGAGAGCAGTGCGACGAGGCTATGTCACCTGGCGGGCACGACTTCGGCCGACGATTTGCCTAGCCAGTGTATATAGCGCATTCAGCGGTCCACAGTCAAGAATGACGATGCGCTCATCCTGCCGTGTCACGCTGCACAAAGCCCCGCTGCAGCGGGCGTCTCGATCAGATCAGGTGAAGTCCCTCTCGGCCAACCACTCCGCAATCTGGCGACCGGCGACGTAGCGGCCCGGCTCCTCTTCCGGGGACAGGGCACGGCCATGGTGGTCGCCGCGCACGCGGACGTGCTCCTTGTCCGCGCTGCCGAGCCAGTCGTAGATCTGGCGGATGCCAAGGGGAAAGGTCGTCTGGTCACCGGTGTACTCCACCAACAGCGCGGGTGCTGCCACCGAAGGCGCGGTTAGCTCCAGAGCCGCCATCGAGGAAATGCCCGACCAGGTGGAGAGCCACGACTCGGGAGTGCACAGGCGCCCGAAGCCCACGGCACCATAGTTCGATGCGAACATGTCGGCACCCCAGATCGAACCGGCCGGGCGGTCGGAGGGGTCGAGACTGAGGTCAAGACAGCGCAAATCGGCGTCGCTGCGCCAGACCGTCATGATCGGCGTATGCGCTGCGTTGAGTCGCGCCGCACGGGTCGCACTGCCGGCCTTGAGTTCCTTGCGCGCCTGCTGGCGGGAGGCGATCAGGGCGCGGGCGCGGTCGTCGAGCCGCTGCACACGCGCTAACTGCGCGCGGCGGTAGCGTTCGATGAACTCCGGGGTGTAATGCGACCGTCCAGGTTGCGCATCGAAGCCGTTGTCCGGAGCAAAAGGGTCGAGTTCGGGGAGCAACGACAAAGGATCGGCTTCGTCGGCAACGGAGGGGTCGATGCACCCAGCCAGTAGGCGTCCCTGTCCGGAGTGGGGGGCGAGATAGACCATGCCGTCAACTGCCGGCATAGCCACGCTGTCGAAGCCGGTGGGTCGGCCCGTGGGTGAGCGCGCGAGCCGCTCCTGCGGCGCGAGTTGCGCTTGCTGCAGATAATAGGTAAAGAGGCCCGATCCTCCGGAGTTGCCGATCAGAACGATCTTGTGAAAGTCGCGGTCGCGCAGGTAGCCGAGCCCCGCGGCGACGTCGATCACGGCTTGCTCGTGTTCGAGTCGCAGGTCGTTGCCCAGAGAACGCGCACCTTGTGCCCACACCGCGACGCCTGCATCGACGAGCGCCGGAACGAGGTAGTGGCAGCCGAGGAATTCACGCGGATGCATCAGGCACGCCACGCTGCGCGGTTTGCCTTTGAGATACAGCGTGCCGTTGCCGGCAGCACCGTCTTCGGTGCGCAAGGGCACGTTGAGCGTTTCGGTGCCCGCGGGAAGTTGCTGCGGGTACCAGTCGATGCCGAGAACTGGCCGCTTAGCGCGCTTGCCGCCAGCCGGGGGGGCTGGTTGACTCATTTGCTGGCTCCTTTCGGGGGCCGCACGGGCGGCGCCAGCTGTTTCTTGCGCTCGAGCTCCAGGCCGTTGAGAAACAGGTCGAGACCTGCCGCGAAGGCAAAGGTGGCATCGAGCTGGGTGAATGTCTTGCGCACGAAGTGCGCTGCCGGGTACTGGCGTTTGTCGAGCACCGCCAACCTGGCGTCGAGAAATCCGGCGTGCTCACCGGGCCAGCGGTGGGTCGCGGTCGCCTGCGCGTAGCCGGTGATGAACTCGGTGAGCAGGTGCGAATACATGCCGGTGCGCAGCGCATCGAAGCCGGCAGCGCGCACCGCCGACGTGAATTTCTCGAAGAGCAGGATGCCGTAGTCGGTCATGCCTTCCTGCACCGCCTGCACCATGCGGAACTTGTTGTGCGACACCACATAAGCGGCGATGCCGGGATAGCCGGCGTGCGCGTTGTACACCAGCTTGCAGATCGTCTCGAGATCGCGGCGCCAGTGGCCTTCAAACGCAGGCCAGTTCGCTATCAGTTCACGGTAGAACGCGTTCATCACGCCGGAGGTGATCGCATCGCGCCCGCCGATGTAGTAGTGGATGAGGCCGGGCGCCACCTTGAGCTCCTGCGCGATGCGCACGATCGACAGCTCGTAGAGGGGTACCTCACGCGTCAGGCGCAGCGACGTCGCGATGATCGCCTCCTCGCTCAACAACCCCAGCCCCGAACCGGGCGGGCGCCCCGGCCGACGCGCCGGCGGTTCCCGCGCGGGCTGTCGGCTGATTCCCGCAGCTCGCGCCGGCGTGTTCGTGTCGGCGCTCATCGCCTCATCCTGCCACGAGCGCGTCTGCGAGCGGCAGCGGGCAGCGGCTGCGATAGCCCTCCAGCAACTCCCGCAGGCGCCCGGGCACGGCGCACGACCTACGCTCAGCGAAGTGGACGCAGATCGAGGTCACCTTCGCCACGACGATTTCGTTGCCGCTCTCGTCAGCGAACAGTATGCCGAGCTCGAACGTGGTGTTGCGCACGTCGACCACGTATACCGTCATTTCGAACAGCTGCGCAGGGTAGAGCGACTGCTTGAAGTCGAGCGACAGCGCGCGAATCGGCGTGTCGAAGTCCAACTCGCGCAGCTCTTCCAGCAGTGGGCTGCCCAACAGGCTCTCGAGGAAGAGATGGAACGCCGAGACCACGTATTCGGAAAAGACCGGCGTGTACACCACGCCGGCAGGGTCGCATTCGCCCCACTTGACACGACGGCGGACGACGACCGGGAAGCCGCCCAGCATTTGCTCAGAAATATATTCGGTCAAGATCGCTTCTCCTCATCGCGCATCAGGCGTATTTCGTTGTGATCGAAGGCCGCGATGCGGCCGCAAAAACCACCGGACAGCGCGCAGTTCCACAGAGCCGGCCCAAGCCCGAGTTCCTTGCGCGAGAAGTGCAGCTCGTTCGGAGATTCGATCTTCCAGTAGCCGCACTCCATGCGGCTGACCGCGCAGCAGCCCGCGTCTCGCACGCTCTTCACCAGCGCGCTGAATTCAGGCAGGTCCACGACGAACAATGTCACGCTCATTGGGGCACCCTTGGCGCTGCGCGCCGTCCCGCCAAGCGGGAGCGAGCCATCCTTCGGGCGGCCGGGCGGATGGCTCATGCCGACACCGCCTCGCGTCCGGCCGGCCTGTCGCCTCGGGAGAGGATTTCGCCCTTCGCACGCCACACGCTCTCGATTTTCTGCAGCTTGCCTTCGCCCGCGGCACGGCGGCGATCCTGCTCCGCAATGGCTGCGCGGAGGGTGAGATCCGCGTCGCTGGCATCGAGTTGCCGGAGCTCGCGCAGAGGCAGCGTGATCTCGATGAAATAGCCATTCGGATCCCGGAAATAGAGCGACTCGATCACCTCGTGCTCGATCTGGTAGAGGATGGGAATCTCATGACTCTCCAGCCGCTTGCGCCACGCCAACAGTTCCTCACGCGAGCGCACCTGCCATGCGGTGTGGGTCGCATCGCTGTCATAGGCCGGGCGATGCACGAGGTGTTCGGGTTGCTCGTCTCCGAGGTAATAGAAAAACGCGATCGTGCTGCCATTGCCGCTGTCGAAGAAGAAGTGCAGGAAGTCGGGATGTCCGGATGGACCCCAGCCGCGGGCGGAGATCGCGTGCACCAGAGGCAGGCCCAGTATGTCGCGGTAGAACGCCAGCGTTTCCTTGAGCTTCCACGTAGGTCGTGCCGTATGATGCACGCCGTAGAGTCTGGGAACGGTCTTTGCAGTTTCGTCCATTGGCAATTCACCTATGCTGTAGCAGCAGACGCGGGCTTGCGCTTGCTGCGGATGGCGACGCGGAGGACGGCCTTGTCGAGTTTGCCGACCTCGGTGAGCGGCAATGATTCGAGGATTTCCACGCGCTCCGGCCACTTGAACTTGGCCAATCCGGCCGCCTCGAGGTGGCGCCCCAGGTCTGCGACGCTGGGAGCAGGGTAGTCACCCCGCAGCACCAGGTAGATGCAGATGCGCTCTCCCAGCACCGGGTCGGGCATGCCGACCACGGCACAGCCCGCTACGGCAGGATGGGTGGAGACCGCCGTTTCAACTTCCTCGCAGTTCACCTTCTCGTGGCCGCGATCAACGAGGTCTTTGGTACGGCCGGCGAACGCATAGTAGACCCTGCCCTGGATCTCCCGGCGTACCATGAGGTCGCCCGTCTTGTAGAAACCGTCGGAAGTAAAGGCCTCGGCGTTGCGCTGTGGATCGTCGTAGTAACCGCTGATGGTATAGGGCCCGCGGCACTGCATCTCGCCGACCTCGCCGATACCGACCTCGCGCGTGCCGCCCTGTTCGATCAGGCGCACCTCGTCCTCCGGCGACAAGGGAACGCCTGCGGTCCAGTCCAGCGCCTCCTGCGGCGCATCGCTGCGCGGGTACATGTTCAGGCCCTCGGACATGCCGAACATTCCGATGGCAGGCCTGCCGTATTTCTCGCGGGCGAGCTTTGCTGCGTCGGGCGTCCAGTACCTGCGGACGCTGTTCGATCCCGCGCGCCCCTGCTCGAGCATCGCGTCGTAGCGCGGAATCAGCGCCCGAATCAAGCCTACCCAAGTCGGCTTCGCCAGGCGGAACAGCGCTCCCCACGCCTCCGGCGTCATGTCGGTGGGGATCGCATAGGCCGCACCGGTGAGCAGTGTGGGCAGCCACATGCAGCCCATCGCCGCGTTGTGCATCATCGGCATCGGCATGAACACCACGTCGTCGTTGCGGAAGCCGAGAATCTCCGCGCCGCGCCGCGCATTGAGCAGATAGTCGTTCTGCATGCGCGGGATCACCTTCGGCACGCCCGAAGTGCCGCCGGAGAGCAGGAAGACAGCCACCTGAAAGGGGTCGCGCTCGACCGCGCACACCGCTGCGCGCGCCGCGACCGCATCCTGCTGCCCGACGAGATCTTCGAAGCGCAGCACGCCCTCCCGCGCCTGCCCGCGCAAGGAGATGACGTGGCGCATGGCTGGCAGCCGCCCCCGCATCCGCAGCGCGAAGGCCTCGAGGTCGAACTTGGCGTCGTCGCCCTGCACGATGTGCGCCCGCGCTGCTGTGTGCTGGCCGATGTAGGATATCTCGCTCTCGCGGTGCCCCGCGAGCGTGGACACCGGAATCAGTCCTGCCTTGAGGCAGCCGAGCACTGCGAGAAGCAGTTGCACCGAGTTGGCCGACTGGAACAGCACGCGATCGAGCGGGCGCAAGCCCAGCGCGATCAGCGCGCCGGCGAAGCGGTCGGTGGCCTCGTCGAGCCCCCCGTAGCTGTAGTTGCCCTCGACACTGTAGAGCGCCACGCGCTCGCGGTTATCCTTGAAAGAGGAGCAGAGCGCCTCCACCAGCGAGGTGAAGCCGAGCTCGCCCGCGGCCAGGTAGCGATCCACCAACTCGGCCGGTGGATACACCACGCCGGGCATGGGCTCACGAACGCCTCTGTCGCACTTCATACGTCTCCAAGCTCCACGGTCACCATGCCGTCGACGATCTTCACCGGATAGGTCTTCAGCGCGATCGAGCAGGGCGAAGCGCAGGCCTCGCCCGTGGTGATGTCGAAGCGACCGAAATGAAAACCGCACTCCACTTCCTTGCCGTCCAGCATGCCGTCTTCCGAAAGCGACGCTGCACCGTGGGTGCAGACATCGTCGGTGGCGTAGATCTCGCCATCCACCTTATAGAGGGCGATCGCCGTCCCATCGGGCAAACACCCGCTGCGGATTTGCCCCTCGGCTATCTCGGTGACTGGGCAGAGGACGGCAACTTCGGCCATGGCGCTCACGCCCTGTAGGCGTCGCTTTGCAGCAGCTTGCTGCTCGCCCAGCCCCAATAGATGCGGTGAGCGACGATCAGGCCATTCTCGATCTTCATCACTTCGGCCATTTCCGGCTGCTCTCCCGTGGGCGTGACCCGGGGGTATTCCCAGATCATCGTACGGCCATCGGTGAAGAAGCTCTCGCGATGGCGATGCTTGAGCGGGGGCGTGCTGGCGAGAATGACGCCAAAGAAGTGGCGCAGGTTTTCGCGACCTTCGACGACGCCACGCTCGGTCTTGAGCAGCATGTTGACCAGCGGACTCTCGAGCGTTGCGTCGGGCGCATAGAGCGCCAGGATCGCCTCCAGATCCTTGTTGGCAAATCCGTCCGCCCAAGCCTGGTAGATGCGTTCTGCGGCTACCACCGCCGCGTGGCCATTGGTCGTCATTCACTCGTCTCCAGTCGCGTTCGCTCGCTTTGCGGTTCTATCTCTTGCCGACGCGGGCGGCGGTTCGGCGGGTTGGGGGTAGCGGTCTATGCAGGCACCCCACTGCATCCAGAACGCGCGGATCTGCCCTTCGTCTTCCATGGGCAACTCTGTCGTAGCGATGCCGCCTTTGGAAATATCGCTCCAGGGCGCTTCCTTGATGTTGCGGTAGCCCCGCTGGCAGCGTTCGAGCGCCTCGATATCGTCGGGTGTCGCCAGGCCACCGGGGCCGAGGAACTCGAGAAAATTGCGCAAGCGGATCTTGCGTAGCCACTCGCTCTCGCCTTTGGGGGCGACCGCCCAGGAACTCACCTGCATGCAACCGGGCTCGTCGGGGTACATCGTGCGCAGAACCAGGCCGGCAGCGTCGATGATCACCAGATTGGGAAAAATCACCAGATTGCGATTCAGCTGCGAAACGCGGCGCGCGCGCTGCTCGCCCAAACGCGCTTGCAGCTCGGCATAGATGCCCTCCATTTCGGGACGCACCTGCTCCCCCCAGGCCGGCGACCACTTGCCTGCCGGACGTCCCCAGGGTGCCGAATATTCGACGACCGCGTGTCCGTTGCCGAGATCTCTGCCCACACCCTCGAGCTTCGGGGACGGCCCGGTTCTCGCCGCGTTGGGCATGACGTTGCGCACAAAATCAAAGTACGTGGCGTGCAAATTGTCCGCGTGATAGCCGTCGAAACTGTTCTCGCACAGCAGTTTCCAGTTGGCGCGTATCGTGTATTCCTGCGAGCCGGAAATGATCTCCATTTCCTCGGACTGGTCGGCCATGCAGTCGATGTACTCGCGCGCGCCGGCCAGGTAATCGTCCAGCGACTGGGCATAGTCGTCGAAGCAGACGAACCAGAGACCCCGGTAAGCTTCGAGGCGCGGTACCGGCACCAGGTCGACGGCGCAGCCGGCCTCGAAGTCTTGCGGATATGCCGCGTGGTGAGGCTGCCGGCGAAACTTGCCGTCAGCGCTGAATACCCAGCCGTGATAAATGCACTGAAAGTTCTTTGCGACGCCCTGGCGCTCCTGGCACAGCTTCGCGCCCCGGTGCGGACAGGTGTCGAGAAAAGCGTGCACCACCCCCTTGGCGTCGCGATTGAAGATCACGTCGCGGCCCGCCACCTGGCGCGACACGAAGGCGCCAGGCGCAGCCACCTCAGACTCATGGCCGAGGTAGATCCAGCATTTGTCGAAGATCTCCGCACGCTCGGCCTGGAGAATTCCCTCCGCGGTGAACGTGCGGCGCGCCACCTGGAACCAACCGCGATCTGTATCGATGGCGATATTGTTGCCGCCTAGGTATTTCATTCGCTCGCCTCCGCAGTCACAACAGGATGCTGATACGCCCCTGCTCGTGCAGGTTGTCGTAATCGAGCCTGCAGCGCTTCTCGCGAATGCGCAACCCGCCCTGGTCGCGTAGGAGCCGATAGCGAGTGCTGCCGACGAAGGTATCGTTGACGCCGGCGCGGTGGCGGTGCGTGATGAACGCGCAGCGGACTTCGATCTCGCCCGTGACTCCGGTTGGCACGATGCGCACGTTGCCGACAAAATGCCGCGTCTTCGAATGGGGCCACTCGGCATGCGCGTTGCGTTTGTACAGACGCTTCACGCGCTCGTGCAATAGAACCGCATCGTCGGCAATATAGAAGAGACTCGCCTCCGGCGAGCTATCCTGCGGAAGATCTCCCGCCGGCACCAGGTAGCGCCCATCCGAGGTGAACAGCGCGAACCATTCCTCCAGCTTCCATGCGTCGAGCAGCTCCGCCTCCATGAACAGGAAGTCCTCGACTTCCCGGTGTGTCACATCGTCGGCCATTATTGATTGACTCCCGTGTACGAACCCCACTCGGGTCTATCGCTACTGTGGCGATTAATTGAGATACCTCTCAATATTAGCAGACGTTTTCTGCGAATGTTGACTATTTTGCTCGGTTACCGGGTCTGCGAGGGGCGCGGCGTTGGGGCCTTGTTCTCAATCCGCCAGGCGCAAGACGAGCTTACCGACGGTGCCGCGCCCAAGCAGCGCATCCTGGGCCTCGGCGAAACGTTCCAAGGGATAGCTCTCGGCCACGAGCGGCCGAATCTTGCCTTGCTGGTACCACTCCAACAGATGCTCGACCAAGGGTCGCACCTGTGGCTCGTAGCGCTCGCGCTCATCCACCGGCGACCAGCCGATATAGGTGCCGAAGTTGAAACCGAGTACCGACGCATTCTTTACCAGCAGCAGATTCGCCTGGATCTGCGGCATCGAGCCGCTGGCAAAGCCGATGCATACCAGGCGCCCGCCCGGACGCAGGCTGCGCAACGCTGCTTCCGACAATTCGCCCCCGACCGGATCGAAGATCACATCGAGGCCGGGCGGCGGCGCCAGCTTCCGTATCCCGTCGCGCAAGTCCTCGTCGCGGTAGTCGATCACGGCGTTGGCGCCGTGCTCAAGCGCCAGCCGGCATTTTTCCTTGCTACCGGCGGCGGCGATGACGAAGCCGCCCATGGCACGGCCTATTTCGACCGCTGCGAGCCCGACACCGCCCGCGGCGGCGAGCACCAGCAGAGTCTCGCCGGCGGCGAGGTGCGCCCGCCAGGCCAGCCCACCGTAGGCGGTGCAGTAGGAGACGCCGAGGTGCAGCGCTGCTGCCGGATCGATGGCGTCAGGCAGCGGGTACACGGTGGACTCGTGGCAGACCGCCTGCTCGGCGTAGCCGCCCCAGCCGATGAATGCCAGCACGCGTTGACCGGGACGACAAGCGGTCACGCCAGGTGCCGTCTCCAGCACGCGGCCGACGACTTCAGCGCCGGGAACAAAGGGCAGCGGCGGCTTGACTTGATATTTCCCGGCAATCCACAGACTAATAGAGAAGCTCAGGCTTGCAAACTCGACGGCGATGCGCACGCCGCGCGGCGCTAGCGGCGGCTCAGGGAAATCCTCGACCTTGAGGTCGTGGTAGTCGCCGTACCTATGGCAAACGAGAGCACGCATAACGAAGCCTTATGGGACCGCTTCAATCCCTGAAGTTGCCGAACTGCAGGGGCTGGTCGGTGATGGACTTCTTCACCAGCGCGATCGCATCCTGCAGAACGTCGCGCTTGGCGCCGGAAATGCGCACCGCATCGCCCTGTATGCTCGCCTGGACTTTCAGCTTGCTGTCCTTCAGCTGCTTGACGATCTTCTTCGCCAGTTCGCTCTCGACGCCCACCTTGACCTTGATCTCCTGCTTGACGGTGTTGCCGCTGACCTTGTCGATCTTCAGCTTCTCCAGACAGCGCACGTCGATGCTGCGCTTGCCCAGCCTCAGCGTCAGGATGTCGTAGACCTGGCCGAGCTTGAATTCGTCGTCGGCGAACAGGGTCAGCAGCTTGTCGCCCGCCTCGACACGGGCGTCCGAGCCCTTGAAGTCGAAGCGGTTGCCGATCTCCTTGTTGCTCTGCTCCACCGCGTTGCGCAGTTCGACTTGATCCACTTCGGAAACGATATCAAAGGATGGCATGGCCTGCTCCCGTCACTGAAAGTGACAAACGTAATCCAGCGTCTCCAGCGTTTCGATGTCGAAGCTGGAGTTCCCCGGCACCGAGAAGCCGTCGCCCGTACCATAGTCGTGCCAGGCCACTTCACCCTTGAGACGAACGCGGCACTTGCCGGCGTTGATCTCCATCCGCTCGGGCGCAGCGGTGTTGAAATTGAGCGACGAGGGAAAGATCACGCCCAGGGTCTTGCGTGTTCCATCGGCGAACAAGACGGTGTGGCTGACGCACTTGCCGTCGAAATAAAGATTGGCTCTCTTGACGACGCTGACATTGTCGAATTGCGACATCGGCTTGCTCCTCGGTTCCTCAGCCCTTGCGCCGCGCCAGGTTGGCGGCGATGCGCAGGCGCAGGGCGTTCAACTTGATGAATCCCGCTGCATCCTTCTGGTCGTAGGCGCCGGCATCGTCCTCGAAGGTGGCGATGGTTGGATCGAACAGCGAGTCCGGCGATTCACGCCCGACGACGATGACGTTGCCTTTGTAGAGCTTGACCCTGACCCGCCCATTGACCGCCCGCTGCGTATGGTCGATCAGCACCTGCAGGGCGCGGCGTTCCGGCGACCACCAGTAGCCGTTGTAGATCAGGCTGGCATAGCGCGGCATCAGATCGTCCTTGAGGTGGGCGACCTCCCGGTCGAGACAGAGCGATTCGATGGCACGGTGCGCACGCAGCATGATGGTGCCGCCGGGGGTCTCATAGCAGCCGCGCGACTTCATGCCGACGTAGCGGTTTTCGACCAGGTCGAGGCGGCCAATGCCGTGCTTGCCGCCCAGTTCGTTGAGGCGCTCGAGCACCTGGGCCGGCGACATCTCGATGCCGTTCACACCGACGATGTCGCCGGCCCGATAATCGAGTTCGAGGTACTCGGCGGCATCGGGGGCCCGTTCCGGCGACACCGTCCAGCGCCACATGGCGTCCTCGGCTTCGGCCGACGGGTCTTCGAGGTGCCTTCCTTCGAAACTGATGTGCAGCAGGTTGGCGTCCATCGAGTAGGGCGAGCCGCCCTGCTTGTGCTTCATGTCGATGGGAATGCCGTGCTCTTCCGCGTAGGCCATCAGCTTCTCGCGCGACAGCAGGTCCCACTCGCGCCAGGGTGCGATCACCTTGATGCTCGGCGCCAGCGCGTAGTAGCCGAGTTCGAAGCGCACCTGGTCGTTGCCCTTGCCGGTGGCGCCGTGGGAGACGGTGTCGGCACCGGTCAGGCGCGCGATCTCGACCTGACGCTTGGCGATCAGCGGGCGCGCGATCGAAGTCCCGAGCAGGTACTCACCTTCGTAGATGGCGTTGGCGCGAAACATCGGAAAGACGAAATCGCGCACGAATTCCTCGCGCAGGTCGTCGATGAAGATGTTCTCCGCCTTGATGCCCATCTGCAGCGCCTTCTTGCGCGCCGGCTCCAGTTCCTCGCCCTGTCCCAGGTCGGCGGTGAAGGTCACCACCTCGCAATGGTAGGTGTCCTGTAGCCACTTGAGGATCACCGAAGTGTCGAGTCCGCCCGAGTAGGCCAATACCACCTTCCTTGCATTGCTCATCGCCATACTTCCTCTAACAGATTCAGGGATTGACGCGCCCGATCAGCAGGTACTCGAGCAGGGCTTTTTGCGCGTGGAGGCGGTTTTCCGCCTCGTCCCAGACCGCGCTCTGCGGCCCGTCGATGACCTCGGCGGCGACTTCCTCGCCACGGTGCGCCGGCAGGCAGTGCATGAACAGGGCGTCGGGCTTGGCCACACGCATCATCTCGCCATCGACCTGCCAGTCCTCGAAGTCGCGCAGGCGCTCTTCGTTTTCCGCCTCGAAGCCCATGCTGGTCCACACGTCGGTCGTCACCAGGTCGGCGCCGCGCGCCGCCTCCATGGGATCGGAGAACTCCTGGTAGTGATCGGTGCCGTAGAGCCCGGCGCGCTCCGGTTCAACCTCGTAGCCGGGCGGGGTGGACACATGCACGTTGAAGCCGAACACCTCGGCCGCCTGCAGCCAGGTGTTGCAGACGTTGTTGGAGTCGCCGATCCAGGTGACGATCTTGCCCTCGATCGAGCCGCGTTTTTCAACATAGGTGAAGATGTCGGCGAGGATCTGACAGGGATGGTATTCGTTGGTCAGGCCGTTTACCACCGGCACCCGCGAATTGGCGGCAAAGCGCTCGATGATGTCCTGTTCGAAGGTGCGGATCATGACGATGTCGCTCATGCGCGAGATGACTTGCGCCGCATCCTCGACCGGCTCGCCGCGCCCGAGCTGGGAATCCCGGGTATTGAGGTAGATGGCGCTGCCTCCCAACTGCTGCATGCCCGCCTCGAAGGACAGGCGGGTGCGCGTGCTGGCCTTTTCGAAGATCATCACCAAGGTGCGGTCCACCAGCGGCCAATACTGTTGGTAGCCCTTGAACTGCGCCTTGATCCAACTGGCGCGCGCGAACAGGTACTCGAAATCGTCGCGCGAGAAGTCGTTGAACTGCAGGAAGTGCCTCGGCGCCGCCACGTTCAAGCCCCGAGCAACTGCCGCACCAGGCGCGTCAATATGGCGACCAGTTGCTCTGCCTCGCTGTCGCTGAAGGTCAATGGCGGCAGCAGGCGCACCACGCGGTCGACCGTGACGTTGATCAGCAGGCCGGCATCGAGTGCCTGCGTCACGAGTTCGGTGCAGGGACGGTCGAGCTCTATGCCTATCATCAGCCCGTCGCCGCGAATGTCGACGATGCCGGCACAGCCGTCGAATCCGGCGCGCAGGCTGCTGCGTATCTTTTCGCCGAGTAGGGCAGCACGGGCCATCAGGCCGTCGTTCTCGATCACGGTCAGCGTCGTCAGCGCGGCGACGCAGGCGAGCGGATTGCCGCCGAAGGTGGAACCGTGGTTACCCGGCTTGAAAACACCGGCAGCCGGCCCAGCGGCAAGGCAGGCGCCGATCGGCACGCCCGAGCCCAGGCCCTTGGCCAGGGCCATCACGTCGGGCACGATGCCGGCGTGCTGATGCGCGAACCAGCGGCCGGTGCGCGCGATGCCGCATTGCACTTCATCGACCATGAGCAGCCAGCCGTGTGCCGAGCAGACGCGCCGCAAGCCCTGCAAATAGTCGCGGTGAGCGACGTTGATGCCACCCTCGCCCTGTATCGGCTCGATCAGGACCGCAACCACGTTGGCGTTGTGTTGGGCCACCGCCTCCACCGCCGCCAGGTCGTCGAAGGGCACGCGGACGAAGCCGCCGACCAGCGGCTCGAAACCGGCCTGGGTCTTGCGGTTGCCGGTCGCCGACAGGGTCGCCAGGGTACGGCCGTGAAAAGCCTTCTCCATGACGATCACCGCCGGTGCATCGATGCCCTTCTGGTGGCCATAGAGCCGGGCCAGCTTGATCGCGGCCTCGTTGGCCTCGCAACCGGAGTTGCAGAAAAAGACCTCTTCCATGCCCGACAAGCCTGCCAGCCGATCGGAGAGTTGCTCCTGCTCGGTGATGCGGTAGAGGTTGGAGACGTGCATCAGGCGCGCGATCTGCGCCGACAGGGCTTTGACCAAGGCGGGATGGCCGTGGCCCAGCGTGTTCACGGCGATCCCCGCCAGCGCATCGAGGTAGCGCCGTCCCTGGTCGTCCACCAGCCAGGAGCCTTCGCCACGCGCAAACGCGAGCGGCAGGCGGGTGTAGGTATTCATCAAATGCGGCATAGCAAGCCCCGCGTGAGACAGGTTCCAAATGATCACGGCGGCTCGCGCCGCCGTCAGGAGCAAGACGGTGAATCTTGTCTTGCCAAAGAGTGCATCTTATGTGAAAAATAGGGACCTGTATAGTGAGGGCATGATGGCGCGCATTGCGGTTTTCAACCAGAAGGGTGGCGTCGGCAAAACCACCACCGCGCTCAATCTCGGCGCGGCGCTGGCGCGGCGCCAGCAATCCGTGCTGTTGCTCGATCTAGACCCGCAGGCGCATCTGTCTTCGATCCACGGCAAGGCGCTGGGCAGCGTCGGCGCCAGCGCTTATGCCTTCTACCGCGACAACACGCCATTATCGCAACTGGAGATCGAATGGCCGCGCATCGGCTGGCTGATTCCCGCCCACGCCGAACTGATCCGCGTCGATTCGGTTTTTGGCAAGGGTCCCAACATCCTCAATCGCCTGAAGTTGGGCCTCAACGAACTGGAGGTCCCTGATCAGAAGCGCACCGTCATCATCGACTGCTGCCCCTTTCTCGGCGTGTTGTCGCTCAACGCCGTTTTTGCCGCGCACCGGGTGATCATCCCGGTCGCCTCGGATTTCATGAGCATGCGCGGAGCGCTGCAGATAGAGCGCACGTTGGCTGCCATCGAACCGGTCCTGAAACGCCGCGTCGAGCGCAGCTACCTGCTGACACGCTTCGATCGCCGGCGCAACATGAGCTATGAGATTCAAAAACGCATGCGTCAGCATTTCGGTGCAGATCTGCTGGAGACCGTGATCTCGGAGAATGTCGCGGTGGCTGAAGCGCCCTCGATGAACCTCGACATCTTCAGCCACGCCGAATCAAGCCGCGGTGCTCAGGACTATGCGGCCTTGCTGGAGGAGTTGACGAACAAAGAGATGCTCGAACCGCCAGCGCAGTAGCGCCGCCGGGTTCAGCGGGTGATGAGAGTCAAGACGTCGTCGAAGTTCGCCGGCGGTGTGCGCACGGAACCCTGGTGCAGGACGCACTCGACGATTTCGCAGTCGCGATAGATCTGGCGCAGCTTACGCTGCGCGTCCTCCTCGTCGCGACCGTGGATCATCAGATTGCTGACGCCAAGGCCATCGCGGGTACGGATGCGAAACGCATACTTCGTCACTGGCGATGCTCGCATAAAAACCCTTTTTGTATCAAAGGTGTTACACCAGTATATGGAACTACGCCTAGAAAAGCAAGCCAGCCTGTTAAAAACACAGGTGTTTCCGGAGACGGTGGGATTTGAACAGCCTGCCCCGCCGCAAGGGCGAGACAGGGGGCTACAGGGCTTTGATCGCCGCCGACAGACGGCTCTTGTGACGCGCAGCCTTGTTCTTGTGGATTATTCTCTTGTCGGCGATGCTATCGATGACGCTCATCGACTGGGTGAATTCGTTTTGAGCGACGGTCTTGTCGCCGGCGAGAATCGCCTTTTGTACCTTTTTGATCGCGGTACGCAGAGTCGAGCGCAGACTCACGTTGTGGGTGCGCTGCTTGACCGCCTGACGGGCACGCTTGCGAGCTTGGGCGCTGTTGGCCATAGACTTTATCCGGGCTGGATCGTGAAAAGGTGGCGATTATAGGACCATTCGAAACCGGGCGCAATACTTACAGTACGCGCCTAGATCGATGAAAACCGCTACCATGGATCCCTTTGCCTGCCCAGCATGAATCTGCTCCGGTCTCTCGCCACCGTCAGCGGCATGACCTTGCTCTCGCGCCTGCTCGGTTTCGTGCGCGACTTTGTCATCGCCCGTATCTTCGGTGCCGGCATGGCGACGGACGCGTTTTTCGTCGCCTTCCGGCTGCCCAATCTGTTGCGCCGCCTTTTCGCCGAGGGAGCCTTCTCCCAAGCCTTCGTTCCCATCATCTCGGAGTATAAGAGCCGCCGCACCGCGGATGAGACACGCCGCCTGCTCGACCACGTCGTCAGCCTGCTCTTCCTGGTGCTGATGGCCGTCACCGCCCTGGGTATCATCGCATCGCCGCTCATCATCTACCTGACCGCGCCCGGATTCTCGGACGATGCGGACAAATTCGCGCTGACGGTGGAACTCACGCGCATCACCTTTCCCTACATTCTCTTCATGTCGCTGGTAGCGCTCGCTGCGGGCGTCCTCAACACCTGGAGCCGCTTCGCCCTGCCGGCCTTCACGCCGGTGCTGCTCAACCTCTCCTTCATCGCCATGGCCCTGTTGGCCGCGCCCTGGTTCGATCCGCCGGTTCTGGCGCTAGCCTGGGCAGTGTTTCTCGGCGGCGCCCTGCAACTGGCCATACAGTTGCCGGCGCTGGCCAGGATAGGCATGCTGCCGCGCTTCGCCCTCGACCTCAAGGATCCGGCGGTACGGCGCATCCTCAAGCTGATGGCACCCGCGGTGCTCGGCGTGTCGGCATCGCAGATATCGCT
>Ga0172380_10003685_pt1 | contig 20666 bp, 18 predicted proteins | sample Leawe162metaG_FD_119747 | JGI IMG/M metagenome (GOLD analysis project Ga0172380, IMG submission 119747) | Leachate microbial communities from a municipal landfill in Southern Ontario, Canada - Leachate well 162 metaG | ecosystem: Engineered > Solid waste > Landfill > Unclassified | place... | reverse complement strand
TTGGATGACGTTGGGTGGCGGCGCGCACTATCTCTCTATATAATAGAGGAGATTTTTTGTATTTTATTTGTATTTCGTTTTTACCTCACCTTACTATGGATTTTCGAAATTGGCTTACTGATGGCGTTAATGGAGCTGATGGCTCCGATGGTTCACGTCGAACAAGACTCCTTGAGATATTAGGAGTTGTTATTGGACTTGCAGTGATTGCTGGCGTGATCTTTGTTGGATTTGTCCGCCCACGTCAGGGTGTTGAGGCGGTTCGAGTTCAAAATGACACAAATGTGGTGGCGATTCGTCGCGCGCTTGATCAGGCACGTGATGATGCCGGCGGTGATTTGAGTGCGGTAGTGACGTTGCCTGGTGTTTTAACGCCGATTGGATCCGGTAGTGGTGAGATAAATTTGTGTGGAGTGCTTGTTCCTTCTTATTTGGCGACGATGCCATATAAGGTTGGTGCGAGTGGTGGTGTGGATGATGCGGATGCGGTGGCTCATTATACGAGCTGTGCTGACTACGAGACCGGATATCGCGTGATGCGTGATGCTGTGAGTGGCGTGGTGAGCGTGGAGTAAGTGAAATATTATATATATTGAATTGAGCGCGTGGAGGGCCGTACCTCTCAAAACCTCGATTGGCATAATGTATTCCAGATGGAATACCGGTGGAATACATTACGTTAAAAGGACTTTTAGAAGATATCGTCTTCTCCGCCTGTCATTTTTTGTCAGAGCTTTTTTAATAAAATGTTAGGAAAAGTTTAGAAATGAGTAAGGTTGAAAATGTAGAATTATCATATCCCCGAGAAGTGACAAGGATAGTTTTGGAAATATTCTTGGAAAAATTTTTCACGGTGATACATTTACATTCCTTTCTACATTTTTATGAAAAAAATTGTGAAGAACATGGCCGCAAAAGTGCATGCTAACAATGCCGATACCGTTGCTCCAAAGTGGTTTTCCCCTGCGATGCGCGAGATTCTCAAGGATTATCCAACGAAGGATGATCTAGACCAAAAACTCTCAGGATTCGCGACTGCGGATAACTTGATAGAGATGTCTCAACATCTTGTAAAAATCTTTCTGGATCGCCTTGATGAACAAGATAGAAAATTCTTTTCACGTATGGAGAATAACGCCAAAACTCTTGGGAATCACGAAACGAGAATTGTCTCGCTTGAACGCCGCCTCACCTAGACTCGACTACGCCAAACTATTAAAGAACCTGAAGTGAGGTCTTCGAGTGTATTTGCAGTGAAAATTTCTATGGTGGGTCATGCTGGGATCGAACCAGCGACCTTCTCCTTAAAAGGGAGCCGCTCTACCGACTGAGCTAATGACCCACGTGATTTCAAATTGCGCATGTGCGCCTGAAGCCCTCGTATTTTAGGTAACCTTGGGGCGGCATGCAAGCGAAAAAGCTGGCTCGCGGCGCCGACCGAAGGGAGGCGCCTCTATGCCTCGTCTTCATTGAGGAAACTTCCGATGATCATGGCTAGAACTGGAAGCAAAAACCAGACATTATAATAATCGAGCATTTTTTGAACGAATGGCGACTGGCCGCTAAAGACCGTGATTGAGGCCAGTCCTGGCTGAAGACTTCCGGTAATAAATGAAATACCCGAGACGTACATAAGAATCGTACTGACGATGAGCGCGGCACTCAAGAAGCCGTAAATTCCCGTGAAAAACACTTTCATTCCACTTGTCTTTCCACCATGCGCCTCTACGGAAAAACTTCCCTTGATCGTCAAAATAATAAGGAACGTAACGAAGATCGCAATCTTAATAAAAATGGCCGTGTCTTTTTCGCCAACAAGACCGATATTGGATGTTGCCTTGAGCAACTCTGTTGATGCGCCAAATCGAGCACCGACAATATTTCCTGCAGCGTCTGCAGCAAGTGATGATGCGTATGTTCCGAGAATAATCTTCAGCGTCGCATCTTTTCCAAGAATAAAACTATACGCAATAATAATTGCAAAAAAGACGAGTATGAAGAGGTCCCAAGTGAGTCGTAAATCCATGGCAATATATTACTCTTGTTTGAGTTGCTCGTACAATTCTTTTTCCTTGCGAGAAAGTTTCGCTGGAATCACAACTGTAATCTTTACCATGTGATCACCACGATCATTTTTTTGTAATTTCTGAACGCCGTATTCCTTGAGCCTGAAGACCTTTCCGGACTGTGTGCCTGCGGGAATCTTCAATGTGATATTTCCATAAAGTGTATTCACTGGAATCTCTGCGCCGAGTACTGCTTGTGGAACTGAAATTTCTTTTTCGGTGTAGATATCATATCCATCACGAAGAAATTCTTTGCTTTTTTCGACCATGAGATTGACATACAAATCGCCCGATTCGCCGCCAAGAGGACCTGCCTCCCCTTTTCCCGTAACCTTGAGTGTAGAACCAGTATCAACACCTGGTGGAATTTTTACTTTGATCGTATCGGTCTTTTTGTGTCGTCCAGTCCCCTGACATTTCGTACATGTTTTTTCTGGAATTTTTCCGCGACCTTCGCATGCATCACACGGTCTCTGCGTAGCCACTTGTCCGAATATGGTCTGTCGCATGCCGCGAATCTCGCCCGACCCATTACATGTTTTGCAGGTAATGATTTTGCTTTCTGGTTCTGCGCCGGCACCGCTACATCGTTCGCATTTTTCGAGCTTGTTGATGACGAGATCTTTTTCTGTACCGAATACCGCTTCATCAAATCGTAACTTGAGCGTTGTCTCCATGTCATTGCCGCGATACGGGCCGGCTCGTTTTCTTCGTGATGATGTTGATCCGCTGTTTGCACCACCGAAGAATGTTTCAAAAATATCGCCGAAGTCTCCAAATCCAGCACCGTTTCCGCCGTTGAAATTTACTTCGACTCCGCCGTTTCCAAATCCGCCGAAACCACCCTGGCCGCCGAATCCTCCAGCTCCTGGACCTGGGCCATTTGATGCGCCTGGCGCTGAGCCAAATTGATCGTAATAAGCACGCTTCTGTTTATCGGAAAGCGTCTGATAGGCTTCGTTAATTTCTTTGAATTTTGTCTCGGCTTCTTTATTGCCCTTGTGTTTGTCGGGATGATGCTCAAGCGCGAGCTTTCTATAAGCACGCTTTAATTCGCTTTCGTCTGCCGATTTTGAAACACCGAGTGTTTGATAAAAGTCTTTTGCCATAGCTAAGGTATTATGAGGCAGGGCGGGGCTTGTGTCTAGAGGTGGAGTTTGCGGACTGGATGTGCGAGGGGCGGGTATATCCTCAAAATGCCGTTTTGCAGAAAGTATTCCACCTGGAATATATTGTTATTCCCTGGAGAATATCTCCTGCCAATGGCCATTTTTGGACGTGACCACTAGTCAACTTGGCGATTTTACCGCTTGTATCACCATGCAAAATATGGTACAAAGCTACAGCAATTTTGTGCTTCGGCTAAAGGCCAAGACAATTGAAATACTTGCCGCGTTCGTCTAACGGTTAGGACGCCACCTTCTCAAGGTAGTAATACGAGTTCGATTCTCGTACGCGGTACCAGATTTTATTTCAGACAAGAGTTCATTTATTTACCTTTTGATTCAAAGGGTTTTTCGACGAATTTATTTTTTTTAATAAACTCTCGTGGGATGACGTGATTATTTAAAAAAATTTCTATACATCTTTTAACGACATTTAAATCATTGACCCAAATATTTTTTATACTCTGGTTTTCGATTTTTGTTGTTTTTCTTGCGTAATCATCCGACTATCCATAGAATTAATTTCGGGATACACATGTACATATACTTGTATCACATTCACTCCATATTCTTTTCAAATTATCCTATGTCTGAAGTACTTATCACTATAACGGATGCCGCATCAATAAGCGGAAAATCGATTCAAACAATTCGTCGTGCTATCAAGGCAAAAAAGATTAAAGTGAAAAAACAGAAGACTCCACAGGGATTCAATTATTTAATTGTGAAAGATACTTTGATCAGCTGCTATGCAATCAAAGAACAAGAAATGCTTCGTGAAATTCCAATTGAGAGAGAGGTTACTGATGTTACGAATCATGCGGTGCATCTCGACATCGAAGAGACAACAGAACTCGATACACTTGAACATGCAAATGAAGTTAAAAATGCTCTTGCTGCGGCTGAAAAAGCAAACTCATCTATTCAAAAGCTTGATGAAAAAATCACTGAAGTTGTTAATAAATACAGTGGTGAGCGAGAACAGGTCACTCAGGTTCTTACTGAGTTCAAAGATCGAATTCTTGTCCTCGAAAATCAAGTTCGTCTTCTCCAGGCTCCAAGAAAAAAGTGGTTTCAACTCTGGAAGTAGCCTTCTTGTCGTAATGTTCTTGGAGCATTTCGAGCTATTCTCGAGCGAGCTTTTTAACCCTTTCTCTTGTGGGAAATTCTCCTAAGTTTAGGCGCGAAATCTTCCGAAAGCTCTTTCATGTTTCTGGACTCTTCATCGTTTTGGGTTATTCATTTGTGTTGTTCAATTTTGGTCAAAGGGCTGCGCTTCTCGTGCTTACTGCGTTACTACTAACGCTTCTTGAAATTGAGCATGTTCGCCTGGAGTACGCATTGGAACTTCCGGGAAGCATTATGCGTCTCTTGCGTCATCATGAAAAGGATCGTGTCACGAGCACTATTTGGCTTGTTGCTGCGTGTATTATTGCCTTTTCTGTATTCGATTATCCTATCGCATTTTTGTCGTTTTTCTTTGTTATATTTGGCGACATGTTCGCTTCGATCATTGGAGTTCGGTTTGGAAAGAAGAAACTCTTTCGTAAGAAGTCCTGGGCGGGGTTTTTAGCGGGTTTGGCGGTCAATGTGCTCTCTGGGGCGTTTATCATGCCTGAGATGCCTATTATCTACCTTAGCATGGCTTTTACCGCGAGTGTGGTTGAGCTTCTAACGTCAAAACTGGATGACAACTTTACCGTCCCGCTTTTTGCTGGGTTTGTCGGACAGGCACTCTTATCTCTGGGTGGATTGCTCGGGTAGTCGGCGGGTAGTCGACCTGGTCTTTTTGAATAGGCTGGATTTATTCTATATGGAGCCGAATATCTCCATTTGCCTCTTCGGGTGGTTCTCCTGATTGGTCGTTTTGAATAGTCGGTTCTGGCTGGTACGAGAGTGGCTCATTGTCGCTCTGACTGGCAGGTGTGTCAGCAAAATCGACCGTATCATCTTCGGCTGGAAATATATCGTAATCAAATGCTGGCCCGGAAAGCGGTTTTGGATAGTCGGATTCTGTTTCTAGCTTCGAATTTTGGGTATATATTTCCGGTTTTTGAATATCTGGCTTCGTTAAAACTGGCTTAGAGAAAGGAGAAATCGTAGGTGTATAGGCGACAGGTGGCTGTATAGGTGCCGGAGCCGGCAGAAACTCTTCTCGGACGAATCCTTCTGAGTCTGATTGAGGTTTTGAGGCTGAATTCTCTAAAGAATCCCGTGTTATTATCCAAGGGCGAGCTTCGAGCACTGGCTTTGTGTCCGGCTTCATTCCTGGGGTGACTGGTGCTTCCTGAGGCTGTTTTGGGCCTTGTTTTGAGACCTGTTTTTGAGGCTTTACTACAGATTGATCTCTCAGCTTTGGTTTAGCTTGAGCTGAGGATGACTCCCGATCTGGCTCCGGATGTGAAGCTAGGTACAGCTTCAGGTTCTTGATGTATGGATTTTTTGAGTTGAGGCTGAAGAAGCGAAGATTACCTACCTTCTCGGCAAGAAGGATGTCGTCACCGACAAGTCCATTGAGTTCGCGCTGAAGTGATCCCGGAGAGTACTGAATCATACCCGCGAGCTCTCGGAGATAGTACTTCTCTCTACTATTTTCCGTGAAAATTTTGAGCAGCTTCTTTCTAGCTTCAGATTTGAGCAATTTTGAGAACATATGTTTTCAGTTTTGAGTACGATTTGAGAACATTTGTACTCTGTCTTGAGTACGTTCGTTTTCAATAGTGAGTACGTTTGTACTCAGTTTTGAGAACAGTATTGCTTAAAATTGACACCTTAGCAAGGAAAGAATACTAATAGGTATGTGCAATCCCTCCTCCATATTCTAAAATTGAAGCTGAATCGTTCTCAAAATCGAGAACGAAGTGAAAACACCTCCCCCGATGGCGAGGTTGCTAGTATTCCGATGGGGATATCTACTCTTCTTGGGCTCTTAGTTGGCGTTACTCCCCTGCTTGTGGATGTCAGAGGGTATATCACTTTTGAGCCGGTCAAGGTTCTCTTTGTGGTTGGTGTGGTCGCCGCCCTACTCCCCTTCCTTTACTATCGATTTGTCCGAGTTGGAATATCTCTTCGTAGGCCTTTCCTTATATTTGGGGTTATAGGGGGTTATATCATGAGCCTTATTCTCTCCTGGGCATTCTCCATAGCTCCATCGGTGAGTTTTTGGGGGTTGGAACCGAGATACCATGGATTTCTCTTATATATGGCTTTGATGGTTGTCTTTTTTGCGACCCTTACCTTGAGACGCGATTTGATCGAACGGCTTTTGGAAGTTGCTATGGTAGGTGCCGTCATGGTCGGACTCTATGGAGTTCTTCAGCGATTTTTTCCTGCACTTTCTCAGTGGTGGGTTATTAATGGATTTTTGGGTAGGATCTTTTCGACCCTTGGTCAACCGAACTACTTAGCGGATTATATCGTCCTCGTCCTTCCGCTTTTTTTCTGGAAATACCTCGTGAGTCGTCGATGGTATCTGTGGTTACTTCTTGGATCAGTCCCCTTCTTAGCTCTTCTCTGGACGCTTAGTCGAAGTGGATTTTTGGGCTTACTTTCGGCGTTTTTGTTCTTTGGGATTGTGTATAGCCTTTGGGGTAGTCATCGAAAATGGATTGCTGGATTTCTCCTGGTGCCAATCGCTTTGAGTGTTCTTTTTCTTGGGGTAAATATAAGGGCCAAGGTACAAGGAACAGGGGACTCGCCAACTCTCATCTCTCGACTTGTCCTTACGGGGGAGAGTGCTCGGTCCCTCAAGTCCCGTTCTGTTATCTGGTCACCAACGTGGAAAAAAATTCTCGAACGACCCATCTTCGGATATGGACTTGATACCTATACTCTTGCTTTTGCGCCCGCAACACCGAAGGAACTTCTCGTAAGTGAGGATATCAATTCATATGCCGATCGTGCCCACAACATCATTCTTGATACGATGATGGAGAGTGGGATAGTCGGACTTATTGCGATAGTCGTTTGTATAGGTGGTAGTATTTTTTTGGCTTATAGAAGTCGCAATATTGTGGCGCTCGCCATGGCGAGCGCCCTTGTTGGGCATACCATATCTCAGCAATTTGGATTCCAGGTGGTCACTCACATGGTACTTATGTGGTTCTTCATTGGTGCGATACTTGTCATGAGCGGAGAAGTGATCGAAACGAACAGGGGAGTTACCAAGATCAAGACTTCGATGACCTCTATGAGAAACATCATGGTTATTATCATTCCTACCATACTTATAAGCGTGGGGGTCGGTGTGTTTATCTACTGGTATCCGTATCAAACGTGGTGGGCGGATAGATTGGCTCGAGCAGGGGAATACACTCCCGCGTACGATCTTGCCCCGCACAGAACTCGATATGGACTTGAGGCGAGTGCGGCGAGTGGAAATTTGGAGACTTTGAAAGCGATTCAGGATTTCACCAATGGGGCCGACTACCAACCCTTCTGGTACCGAGCTCGGGTGTATACCCAACTCGAAAATTACGATCAGGCGTATGTCGATTTTGAGTATGCTATAGCGCTTGCACCAATGAGCTTGCGTGTATACCTGGACTATGGCCGAGCACTCTTTGATGGGGGAGAGTATGATCGAGCGATTACTATTTGGCAGAGATACGTAGACCTGGCGCCTGAATATTGGAAAGAACACGAGCAGTATCTTCAGGGGAAACTGAGTAGTTGGGACAAGAGTCGTTATGAAGTTTTTTATAAAATGAATCCTCTTTTTGACGATGTTTTTAAGCTGATTTCTAAGGCTCAGGAAAAGTTGCAAAGGGCCCGTTGATTGCTATACTGTCTCCGGTTTTTACCTCTTTTCCATTTCCTTATATGCAACATATCTTTTCGTTTGAAGAAGGTAATAAAGATAAGAAGGACCTTCTTGGCGGCAAGGGAGCGAATCTCGCAGAAATGACTAATCTCGGTCTGCCAGTTCCTCCGGGCTTTACGATTACGACCGATGTTTGCAATTATGTTACGTCACAGGGGAGTTACCCAGAAAATTACGATACAGAGCTCGAGGAGAGACTAGCTGAGCTCGAGGCAAAGATGGGAAAGAAACTTGGCGACAACGCCGATCCACTTCTCGTCTCAGTACGAAGTGGCGCTGCCATTTCTATGCCGGGCATGATGGATACCATCTTGAATCTCGGTCTTAATGATCAAACAGTTGAGGGTCTTAAACATAAAACGGGTAATGCCCGTTTTTCTTATGATGCATACCGACGATTCGTCAATATGTTTGGTGATGTCGTTCTTGGAGTTGATCACGAACACTTCGAAGAAAAAATGGACGCGATGAAGGCGGCGAAGGGCGTAGAAAATGATACAGATTTGGACGAGAACGATTTACGTGAGCTCGTACGACAATATAAGGAAGTAGTTCGAGAACGTGCAGGTGTCGAGTTCCCAGAAAACCCTCGTGATCAGTTGCGACTCGCTATTGAGGCGGTTTTTAAGTCATGGATGAATGATCGTGCGATCTTGTATCGAAAGATTAATCACGTACCTTCTTCAATTCGAGGAACAGCTGTGAACGTTCAGTCTATGGTCTTTGGAAATATGGGTGAGACGTCTGGAACGGGCGTTGCCTTCACTCGAAATCCTTCGAATGGTGAAAAGATGTTTTACGGAGAGTTTCTTATGAATGCTCAGGGTGAGGATGTGGTTGCGGGCATTCGAACACCACAGAGTATCGAAGAACTTGGAAAGATTATGCCTGATGTCTATCAGCAACTTCTTGATGCGAAAAACAAACTCGAGCAGCACTATAAAGATATGCAGGATATCGAGTTCACGATTGAAAATCGACGACTCTTCATGCTCCAGACACGAAATGGAAAAAGGACAGCGCACGCTGCGGTGAAAATTGCGGTCGACTTGGTTGAGGAGGGATTGTTGACGAAAGAAGAGGCACTTTTGAAGGTTGATGCGAACTCATTGAATCAGTTACTTCACCCACGAATTGACCCCTCGGCTCCTAAAAAAGTTATTGCCAAGGGCTTACCTGCATCACCAGGATCAGCATGCGGACGAGTCGTATTTACGGCTGAAGATGCTGTTGAATGGGCAGAAGGAAAAGACGAGAAGGTAATTCTTGTACGACGTGAGACGACTCCAGAAGATCTCGCTGGTATGCATGTAGCACAGGGAATTTTGACAGCAATGGGCGGTATGACCTCTCACGCTGCGGTCGTTTGCCGTGGAATGGGAAAGTGCTGTGTGGCTGGATGTAGTGATGTCAAAGTTGATCGAAAAACAAAGACCTGCATTATTGGCGGGATGGAAATTCGAGAAGGAGATGTAATCACACTTGATGGATCGACCGGCGAGGTGATGCTTGGCGAGATGCCAATGCTTGAGCCGATTATTTCTGGTGCGTTCCATACGGTTATGGGCTGGGCTGACGAACTTCGAACGATGCAGGTTCGAACGAATGCAGATACGCCGCATGATGCTCAGGTTGCCCGAGACTATGGTGCTGAGGGAATTGGACTTTGCCGAACAGAACACATGTTCTTCGATGAGAGCCGAATTGATACCGTTCGTGAGATGATTCTCTGCACGACGACTGAAAAGCGTATTGATGCGTTGAAGCGATTGCAACCATTCCAGAGAGAGGATTTCTATGGAATCTTCAAAGTTATGGATGGTTATCCAGTATGTATTCGATTGCTCGATCCGCCTTTGCACGAGTTTATGCCTCATGATGAGGCGAAAGTTCGAGAGTTGGCTGTTCGTATGAATATGACGTTTGACGAGCTCTCATCGGTCACGGACTCTCTCCACGAGGTTAATCCGATGCTTGGACACCGTGGATGTCGTCTCGCGGTTACATTCCCAGAAATGTACGAGATGCAGGTTCGCGCGATTCTTGAAGCGGCTATTTTGGCACGAAAGGAGGGGGTAGTGGTGATTCCAGAAATTGAGATGCCGCTTATCTCTTCGACGAATGAACTTAAATTGTTGAGAGAGTTGGCGATGCGAGTTATCGGAGAGTTCGATGGTAGCAATGGTGGACCAAACCAGATCGACTTTGCGTATAAGATTGGATCAATGATCGAACTTCCGCGTGCCTGTTTGACGGCCGACCATTTGGCTGAATATGCTGACTTCTTCTCGTTTGGAACGAATGACCTTACTCAAACAACATGGGGAATTTCCCGTGATGACGTGGGTAAGTTCATGGGTGAGTATTTGGATAAGGGCGTGCTCGAACGCGATCCGTCCGATACGATCGACCGACGAGGTGTTGGTGAACTTATGAAAATTGGAGTGAGTCGTGCCCGCGGGGTAAAGCCTGATATTGAAATTGGTATCTGTGGAGAACACGGAGGAGAACCGGCATCCGTAGAATTCTGCCATCAAATTGGTTTGACCTATGTCAGCTGTTCACCATTCCGTGCGCCAATTGCTCGCTTAGCTGCTGCTCAGGCGGTAGTGAAAGAAAGGGGAGTGTAAGAAGATTATCCTTCGCGACCCCAGTGGAGCTTAGCATTGAGAACTTCGTAGTAGTTCCTATTTACTGCGCGAATGAGATCCATGTGCTGTGGAGCTTTCTTGATAATAACTTCGTCGCCGTAATCGAGACTAATTGTATTCTGACCATCAATAGTGAGGCCAATTCTAATCTGTTCTTCGCGGCGCTCGGTTTCGATGCGAACGTGAATGGTTCGCTCGTCAGGAATAATAATTGGTCGCATAGAGAGAAGCGCGGGACAGATTGGAGTGACGACAAAACCTCCCACGCGAGCGTGGACGATTGGGCCGCCGGCCGAGAGAGAGTGGCCTGTAGAACCTGTTGGTGTGGCGATGACGAGGCCGTCGGCCTTGAAGAGGGCCGCGTCAAGATCGTCGATCTTGACGCTCATTTTGATGAGGCGCGCGAACGAACCTTGATTGATGACCGCATCGTTAAGAGCCAATGATTCAAATAATGTTCCATTTTTTCTCTTGAGAGTGACGTGAAGGAGTGAGCGCGGGTCCATGACATACTTTCCCTTCAAGAATGCTGTTAATTTTTTCTCAAAATCTTTAACTGTTGCCTCTGTCAGAAACCCAAGGGTTCCCACGTTAATGGCAAAAACTGTCGACTCCGGTTTGCTCAGAGAACGAGCCGTTTTTAAGAGGGTTCCATCTCCACCAAGCGTGACGATCATGTCTACCTCTGCGCAAATTTCTATCTTCGAAAATCCTTTTACTTTTTTCCAATTTTTCTTTTTTGCATTCTTTAGATTAAGTGCGTCAGCGGCATGCTTATCGAGAAGAACATGTCTATCAAATTTCTCAAGAAACCTCAAAACCTGTTCAAGCTTCTCGACCTCCTGTGGGATATTTTTTTTACAAATAATCCCTATCTTCCCGAAGTGCATTTTGTGAACAACTTTTTCCATGGCCCTATTGTCGCCTTTTTATGGCTTTTTGACAAGGGTCACAAAAGACCTTCGAAAAGCTGATGCAACTCTTTTGCCGAACTTTTCCATGAGAATTTCTCGCTTTGCTTGAGCCCTTTTTCTCGTAACTCACTCGCAAGCTCTGGTGAGGTAATAATCTTTTCCATAGCTTCCCTGAGCTCTTCTGGAGAGGATGGATTTACTAAAATCGCCGCATCTCCAACCACTTCTGGCATTGATGAAATATTCGATGTAATAACGGGGCATCCCGACTTCATCGCTTCTAATAAAGGAATTCCAAAGCCTTCGTAGAGCGACGGAAAAATCAAGCACTCTGCCGTATTGTAGTATCCCGGCAAATCCTCGTCGTTCACGTATCCCGCAAATTTTACGCTATCTTCCACCTCAAGTTTCCTTACGGTGTCGAAAATTTTCTCAAAATACCAACCTCGTCCACCAACGATTACGAGAGAGTATTCAGGATATTTTTTCACCAGCTGGGCAAACGCCCTGATTAATATGGTGAAATTTTTTCGCGGTTCGAGTGTTCCTACCGCGAGAATGAATTTTTCTGGCAGCTTTTTTTCATGTCGAAATTTTTCGCCTTCCTCTGTGCTCATTTGGCGAAACTGCTGACCTGCTCCACACGGAATGACCTGTATTTTTTCAGAAGGCACACTAAAAAAGTGTTGCAAATCTCGCTTCGTATTTTTCGAAACGGTAATGAATTTTGTGATGTTTCGAACTGCGAGTGGAAGTGTCATTCGTTCAATAATAGTCGCCTTCATATTATGTCGCGTTGCAAAAAGCCAAGCGACGAGATCATGCACGGTCGCAACAACGTTGAGCCACTTCGGAGCAAATGATGGAATGATATAACTCGATGGTGCGAAATAGATATCTGGCCTTTCTTTCTTAAGATCTTTAAGCACTTTGAAATGCCACCTGAGCGGACTTGGTGGGAAAAATCTCTGCTGCGCATTTGGGTAATGTTCCCACTCTGGATATGGCTGATCGGTATAGAGCAAGAAGGTATCTTCCGGATACTCTTTCAAAAGATTCTCGACGATTTGATGCGTGTACCAGCCCTTTCCAGCTTTTTTCTGACGGACGGCTTCACGAATATCAATAGCTATGATCATACTTGTGCATTGTACCACAGTTTGCTATCGTTATCGTAGTTTCAACACTATTTATGGCTACACGACACATTGTTCAACGAGTTCAGTCACTTGCGAGCGAACAGAAATTTGCTTTCTGGGGTTCTGCATTAATGGCTTTAAGCGTCTTTCTTCCTTGGTATTCTGACCTCGATGCTTTCAAAACGGGGGATATGTTTCTTGGAATTACAGGACCTTTATATTTAGCTGGTCTCTTGATGCTTGGCATTGCGGGGACATGTATTGCGACGATTCTCAATCGTGGAACTCGTGAAAAGATTGAACGTATTTTTTCTGCTATTGGAAATTTTTATCTTATGGCTGCAGGATTTTCTGGATTCTTATTGCTACTTGCGAACTCTGTCTATTTTCATCCGAAGTTTGGCGTAAATATTGCTATCAAAGAGGCGAGGATCGGAATGTTTCTCGCACTTCTTGGCGTTGTCGGGTTAGCATTTGGTGGATATATGATTCGAAAGCGTCACCGCTCATATGCACATGTTGATATTGAATCAAACTACGAACCGCTTATTAAGATGCCGGAGAGTGAGCGAAACGAGCGCGGTGAGCGTCGTGAACATAGAAGTGTTGAGAGCGCGATAACGAGTAATGAACGAGATGAGGCTCAAGAAATTGAACGAGAACAAAATACTTTATTATAAGCATGTCCTATGGCGATGCCATTTCGAAGTAGAGAACAGGTAACGGGCGTAGTGTATTACTGCAAAGATTGCGAACGAATTGTTGATGCTCATCAAGTTGGACGCAAGTATGTATATAGCTGCAATATTTGTAAGACGAAAAATGTGGCTTTTGGAACTGAAAAAAGCGTTCGGTCGTATTTTCACTTTGATGAACAGCCTGCGGTTGTGGCTCCTGCGCCTGCAAAAACAGAAATAAAACCTGCTGCTACAGTTGTGGAATCGAAAGTTACTGAGCCAAAGATTGAGCCTGCTGTTGATCAGCAGCAGCAGCAGCAGCAGCAGCAGCCGCCTCTTGCGAATTAAGCGTGGAGGTGTGGAGGGGTGGAGGCGTGAAGTCAGCCGTGAGAGCTCCGGGAGGCTATACCTTTCAAAACCTCAATCGGCATAATGTATTCCACGTGGAATACCGGTGGAATATATTACGTTAAAAGGACTTTTAGAAGAGATAATATGGCTTATTCTTGCCTATCTTTTTCTGTCAGAGTTTTTTTAATAAAATGTTAGGAAAAGTTTAAGATTTGGTAAACCACAAGATATAGAGTGGCGGTGTCAAATGATTCATTGTTGACGGTGAGTGAATACTCACCTATGATGTGGTCAATTGATCCTTATATTTTTACCCTCCTTATTTTATGGCGGACAACACCTCCACAAAAGTGACGCAGAAGAAGCATGCGGAACTTAACACTACTCCTACTTCAGCTCCTGTTACTCAGGTCAAAACAGAGCAAAAAGCAGTTGATCCAGAAAAGCGACGAGTTCTCGAACTCGCCATCTCTCAGATAGAAAAGAACTTTGGGAAAGGTTCGATCATGCGAATGGGTGAGTCTCAGAAAATCGAAGTAGAGACGATTCCAACTGGTTCTCTTTCTCTTGATATCGCCCTCGGTGGTGGTATTCCAAAGGGACGTATCGTCGAAATCTTTGGTCCAGAAAGTGCTGGTAAGACAACTCTCGCTCTCCATATTCTCTCCGAGTGTCAGAAGCTTGGTGGTCAGGCGGCATTCATTGATGCTGAGCATGCTCTCGATCCTCAGTACGCACGACGTATTGGTGTTGATGTTGATAATCTCCTTATCTCTCAACCAGATAGCGGGGAACAGGCTCTTGAGATCGTTCAGACACTTGTTGCATCTAATGCTGTCGATATCATCGTTGTCGACTCTGTTGCCGCGCTTACACCTCGAGCTGAAATCGAAGGTGAGATGGGCGATGCCCAGATGGGCGCTCAAGCACGCTTGATGAGCCAGGCTATGCGCAAACTTACCGCCATGGTTGGTAAAAGTAAGACGACGATCGTCTTCTTGAATCAGCTTCGTATGAAGATTGGCGTTATGTTTGGTAACCCAGAAACAACTCCAGGTGGCAATGCTCTCAAGTTCTATTCATCTGTTCGTCTTGAGATTCGTGCAGCCGGCAAGCTCGAAGAGGGAACTGGTGATGAAAAGAAATTTATCGGTATCCGATCACGCGTTAAGATCGTGAAGAATAAAGTGGCTCCAGCATTCAAAATTGCTGAATTCGATATTCTCTACGCTACAGGTATTTCATATACTGGTGATGTTCTCGATCTCGCTACTCGTTACGAGCTCGTTCACAAGGCTGGAGCATTCTATTCTTACAAGAATGATAAGTTGGGTCAGGGTCGTGAAAATGCCAAGACCTTCCTTTCTGAGAATAAGGTCATTATGAAAAATCTCGAGGTAGAACTTCAGGCGATGATGAAAAAGATCCAGGCCGAGGCAATTGCCATCCCAAGTGATCAAGAGTAGTCGTTAGAACCTGATAGAGCTAGAATATATATTTGTTTATTTGCCTAATTCGTATTTTCAGCTTTAATTCTTAGCTTTGAATACCCAACCGTCTAATCAACATGAAATTCTATTGCTTTTACATAGGTTTTCGCTAATAATATAGCCGTAAAGGTCAGGGGATAGTGAGTGAGGGTCCCCTGGCTTTTTTTAATATCCGTCTCGCGGCGCGGTATAATTTTTACCATGAAATTCAGATCTGACAATAAAGCTAAAAACGGTTCGGCGAAAAATATTTCGTCGCGTACGTTTGGCGAACAGCGTGATCCATCATTACGTTTGCCTGAAAAATTATTCAACATTGCATTACGTGCCGTGAGTCGACGTCGACTTACGGAGCATCAACTTCGAGAATCTCTTGTGAAAAAAATTTCACAACACTGGTATGAATCGGTTACGAAAAATGTTTCTCACGAATTTCTCAAAAATGAAATCGACAAAGTTCTCGGACGCATGAAACATCTTGGCTATATCAACGATGCTGACTTTGCTGAGCTTTTTATTCGAGATACATTATTACACCGTCCGCACGGCTCTATGTGGATCAAGGGGCAGCTCATGAAGAAGGGGATTGATGTAGAAGTAATCGCGAGGGCGATGGAAGTAGTGAGAGAGGCGGGAAGTGGCAATATCAATGCGCACGAAGACTTAGAATATAATGCCGCAAAAACTGCTGCCGAAAAAAAACTGCGAACACTCGAGCGCGAAGAACCAAAAAAACGATACGAGAAGATGTTTCGGTTTTTGTGTAGCCGCGGTTTTGCTGCAAGCATGGCGTTCCGCGTGTTGGATGAGATAGGACTTTTGAGATCGGGAGAGATGAGTGATGAAATTCAGCTTTAAATTTGACACTGTTTCTATACGTTCCCCTATTTAAGCTCCTTGACGTAAGCCTCGTTTCTTGATACTGTATACGCGTACCTAGGGTGAATATACGTTCACGCTGGGCATTTTCTATAAAAAGCGCAGGCCTTTTATACAACATCCTACTTCTTTTACCCCCTTTAATTATGCAGACTCCATTTGCTGCAGCGATCGCGCAACTTTGCGATGAGAAAGGAATTTCTCGAGACAAAGTCGTTGAGACGATCAAGGCCGCCATCCGTGCCGCCTACAAAAAAGATTACGGAACTCGCGACATGAATGTCGATGTCGATCTCGATGAGAACTCAGGCAACGCTACGGTATTCGCCGTTAAGATGGTTGCGAAAGAAGTTGAAAACGACGAACTCGAAATCTCTGTCAAAGAGGCGAAGAAATATAAAGAGTCTGCAAAGGTTGGTGATGAACTCCGAATCGATGTCACACCTCCGGGCTACGGACGTATTGCTGCTCAGTCAGCAAAACAGGTTATCATTCAGCGCATCCAAGAGGCTGAGCGAGATGTTATGTACGAATTATTCAAAGACCGTGAAAATGAGCTTATTAATGCGCTTATTCACCGTGTTGATGGCGACTTCGTCTACGTCAATCTCGACAGCAAGATCACCACTATTCTTCCACGAGAGGAGCAGATCCCTGGTGAGAGATATTTCAGTGGTCAGCGTCTTAAGCTCTACCTCGACAAAGTTATCAAGACTACGAAGGGTCCACAGCTTTTAATTTCACGACGACACCCAAAACTCGTTCAGAAACTTATGGAGCTCGAAATTCCTGAAGTAAAATCTGGACTCGTTGTTGTGAAGGCGATCGCACGAGAAGCAGGCGTACGATGTAAGGTTGCTGTCGCTTCTTCTGATCCAAAGATCGATCCAATTGGATCATGTGTTGGTCAGAAAGGTGTTCGTGTTCAGGCCGTTATGGATGAACTTAATAACGAGCGTATCGACATTATTCAGCACTCAGATCAGGCTGACCAGTATATCAAGGCAGCACTTTCTCCTGCGAAGATTTCACAGATCGTTCTCGATGACCGTTCACGACGTGCATCTATCTATGTCGCTACGGACCAGCGTCCACTCGCTATCGGTAAGCAGGGCCAGAACGTTCGTCTCGCATCTATTCTCACTGGTTGGGAGCTGGATATCAAAGATCTCAATGAGCTTTCTGAGAAAGATATGCCAAAGAAGAGCGTTGAAAATGTTACTGAACTTGGTATCGACGAAGGTATCGTTGCAAAACTCTCTGCTGCTGGATTGACGCAAGTTGGTCAGCTCAAGGGCCTTTCAGAAAAAGACCTCGTTGGTCTTGAAGGTTTGACTGCAGATGAGGCAAAGGTTCTCGTTGACGCGATCAAGGGGGCGTAAACCTATATTTCAGCTTTAAACAGGAGCCTATTGAGACAACTCGGTAGGCTTCTTTTTTAAGGGGGACTGGAGTCACGCTCACCTTCTGGCTCGTGTGTGGACTTCAAAGCTGGTTTGTGGTATAATGACATGAAGAATTTCCTCAAGCATAAAAACAAAAAACTATGGCCGATCAGTCGATACAAACAGCTGTTCAAGATCTTCACCAGCAATCTGCGTCTACCGGAGGTAGCGCACCAGTTGGTGACAATGGTCAGGCCCCAAATGTTGGTCAGGCGCTTGGCTGGATCAATCGTAATATTCATGAAAAGGATGTGATGAAGCAGGCCGCTGATACTGGCATGCTCTATGTGAACTTGTCGAAGACTCCGATCAATCCAGATCTCTTGAAACTTATTTCCAAAGAAGATGCGTTAAAGCTCGGCATCATGCCATTTTTGCGAGTTGGTCAGCACTTACGAATTGCCGTTGTCGATCCTGCAAAACCAGAGGTAAAGGTGATTACCGATCGACTGGTGAGCGAGAAATTTGAGGTGGAACTCAATCTCTGTACGCAAGATTCAATCGTTGATGCGGTTCATATTTACGATATTCAACAGGTTGTTACGCAAAAAGATATTGTCACTGATGTTGAAGAAACAAATCGTGCTGCATTCGAAAAAGAGATTCAGATTTTGAGCGATTTGCAGAAGAAAATCGAGACGGTTACAAGTGAAGAAGGTCTCAATTTACTTGAAGTTGGAGCCATAAAAACGGGTGCATCCGATATTCACTATGAGCCTGAGGAAAAAGTTGCACGTATTCGATTCCGTATCGATGGTGAGTTATATAAAATTTTTGAAATTGATAAAAAGATTTTTGGAAATATCATCAATCAGCTCAAGTACAAGTGTAAGATGAAGATGAATATTACGAATATTCCACAAGATGGACGATATGCATTTGCTATCAATGATCGAAAGGTGGATGTTCGTGTCTCGTCAATTCCAACGCAATATGGTGAGTCGTTTGTTTGCCGATTGCTTGATAGTGGAAAGTCGTTTTTGAGTTTCGAGGAGCTCGGATTTCAGGGTAGATACCTTGAAAAAATTTCCAAGTTACCAGACTTATCACACGGCATGATTCTCGTCACGGGGCCAACCGGTTCTGGTAAGACGACGACATTATATTCGTTGCTAAGTCGGTTCAATACACCTGAGTCGAAGGTTATTACTCTTGAAGATCCGATTGAATATCATATCGAGGGAATTTCGCAGAGTCAGATTGATGAGTCGCATGGATATAATTTTGCGGATGGATTGAGGACGATTTTGCGTCAAGATCCAGACACGGTGATGATCGGTGAAATTCGTGATCTTGAAACGGCAAATGTGTCTGCACAGGCCGCTTTGACGGGTCACGTCATGCTCTCTACATTGCATACGAATGGTGCAGTTGAGTCGATTCCACGTTTGGTAAATATGGGTTTGCCGGAGTTTATCGTGGCACCTGCGCTTCATACGATTATTGCACAGAGACTTGTGAGAAAGTTGTGCGTGTGTGCGGAAAAGCGCGCGATGACGGAGGAAGAGCGCGTAAAATTTACTGCACAACTCGAAACGATTAAGGGGGTATTACCTGATGTTGCGGTGACGAGTGTTCCTGCAGAACTTCTTGTCGCGAAAGGTTGTGAAGTTTGTAGCAAGACGGGATACCGAGGACGACTCGTTATTGTTGAAATGGTGACAATCGATTCTGAACTTCAGGAACTTATTTTGGCTAAAGGATCAGCTCCAAAGCTTTACGAGATGGCTCGTAAAAAGGGCATGATTACGATGCAGGAAGACGGTATTTTGAAAGTTCTCCAAGGTCTTACGACTATGGACGAGGTCTTCCAGGCGACAAATTTGGGGATGTAATTTATATGAGCCGATAACCCGACCCAATGGACTCCACAACTCCATCGATTTCGAGGAGGGTAAGTTTTTCGAGAATGAGAGATACATCTCTGACTTTTCCTTTTTCCATAATTTCTGAAACGGTCGTGGCGTGTTTATAGGTGAGTGATCGCACGATAATATTCAGAATCTCATCTTTGAATTTTGGGACGGAGTTGGTTGGCGATTTTGCGATGGATTTTGGATATTTTTTTGCTGGCGCTTCGGTTATGGTTTCTAATTTTAGCGCTTCTTCTAGCGGTTTGTACGATGTGAGCGGTGTGGCGATATTTGTTTCGATAAGATCGAGATTTCCTTGGCAGTCGTGACGATCGATGTCGGCCGTGATGGCAAAAACTTCTCGATTTTCTTCGCGTGCGATTTTGGCGGTGATGTTTGCTCCGGAATTCTCTGGCGCTTCGGTGACGACAGTGACCGGTGAGATACCTGCAATAATTCGATTACGTTCTGGAAAGCGAAAACGCTCTGGCGGAGTTTCTGGTGGATATTCGCTGATAATACAGCCGTTTTTGAGAATCTGAGATACGAGATTGAATTTTGTTTCTCGCAGGTGTGCATGACCGTGACCAATGACGGCCCATGTTGGAATATCTTCGAGCAGCGCTGACTCGTGCGCCACTGAGTCGATACCGTCAGCAAGCCCACTCACAATAATAATGTCGTGAGACGAAAAATGTTGGACGAGTTTTTGTGTTTGCAAAACTCCATATGGCGAAGGTTGGCGCGTCCCAACAATGCTGAGAAATTTTGCATATATAAAAACCGATGGATCATAATTTCCCTGAATATAGAGCCCTTGTGGTGGTTCGGAAAGATGCTTCAAGTATGGCGGATATGATGGCGATGAAAGGGAAATGAGATGAATGTCTTGATACATGTCGCAGAATTTTTTCCAGTTTTTATGTGGATCGATTTGAGATTTTTTTCTTGCGAGGTCGGGGATTTTTGAAAGTTGTTCGAGGGATTTTTGATCAATTTCTTTCCACGCTTTTTCAAATGAGCCGTAGAGATTTATGAGAATTTTGTTAATCCGGCGATTGCTGTGGGTGATCGTATTCCAGGCGTGCTGATGAACGAGTTCCGAGGTGGTCTGATTTGTATTCATGAGGTGAGTGTACTTGGTCGACATTACCAATTTCTAAACTTTTCCTAACATTTCGTTAACATTTTTCTGAAAAAATTCTGACAACAG
>Ga0172380_10003684_pt1 | contig 20668 bp, 17 predicted proteins | sample Leawe162metaG_FD_119747 | JGI IMG/M metagenome (GOLD analysis project Ga0172380, IMG submission 119747) | Leachate microbial communities from a municipal landfill in Southern Ontario, Canada - Leachate well 162 metaG | ecosystem: Engineered > Solid waste > Landfill > Unclassified | place... | reverse complement strand
AGTTACATTTGAAAAAAGAACGTTCAGACTTATTATATCTCCAGCAAAAAAAGAAGAGGTAGAATATTTATTGGCAGAAATAGAAAGAAAGCCATTTCTTTTTAAGAATGAAAAGGAATTTAAAGAGTATCTTTTTTCTGAAAGTACACTAAAATTATTTTCGGATAATCAAAATTTACTAAAAAGTAAAATTCGCAAATTTGACTCAACGGCAGATGTTGAAAACAAAACCATTGATCAGCTAAAAGATAAACTAGATGAATATATAACTGAAATTAAAAACAAGAATATAGAAGAAAAGAAAAATGAGCTAAAATCTTATCGTGAAAAACAAGAAATAAGTGAAATTATAGATACATTTCAACAAATTATTAATAGAGAAGTACCTGATCCACCTTTGTTTTTAGAATGGAATGTTTGGAGATCTTTGGTAATGTTAAATTATGCTAAAAAAATAGATGGCAATTTTGTAATGGATATTGACGGAATGCCATTAAATTATGCACCAGGAAATAAACCCGACATTGAAGCGGAATATGATGATTTTGGAATGATCGTAGAAGTTACAATGTCAGGTGGAAATACACAATACAACATGGAGGGAGAATCAGTTCCAAGACACTATGGAAAAGCTAAAGAAAGTTTTAATGGAAAAGATATGTATTGTATTTTTATTGCACCAAAAATAAGCGAGGGAACACTTGCTCATTATTTTAACTTAAACAGAATGAATACTAAACTTTATGGTGGAAAAACTAAAATAATTCCGCTATCTCTCAACGATTTTACATCTTTTATTGAGGTTGGCATTAAAAATAAATTTAATAATCCAAAAATTTTAAAAGAATGGTTAGAGTTACAATGGGAAAACAATCAGAATAGCGATGATGAAAATATGTGGCACGAACAAGTAAACTCTAGTGTTCATTCTTGGGTTTAAAATACATTATTTTCTCACAGTCGCTAACCCACAAGAATTATTTATGACATTAAAAAACTATAATTAACACATGAACACACTTGATAAACATTATCTTTCACTTCAATTTTCCAATACGATTTTCAAAAAAAGCGGAACTGAGTTTCAAGGCTTTTTCGAAAGTATTATGGAAAAGGCTTTTTCTGATTTCCAAAAAATAAAACCTTACGGGAATAAGGGAGATGGAGGAAATGATGGTTATAGAAAAGATCTAGGAATATATTATCAAGTTTACGCTCCGAATGAACCAAAAATAAATGAGATAAATGCTTCAAAAAAGTTGTATGAGGATTTTAAAAAACTTTATACAAGCGGATGGGATGAAGTATCCAATATAAAAGAGTATCATTTTGTTTTTAACGATAAATATAGCGGTTCTATTCAGGAACTTGAACAAGTAATTTCTGAATTAAAAACGGCTAATCCAAGTATTGAATTTAATCTTTTTTTAGCAAAAAACCTAGAAGAAGTATTTTTTAGTCTTGACAATTCTAGTATTCTGGGATTGGGTTTTAATATCGACCAAAGACAAGCTATTTCAAATGCATTTAATTATTTAGAAAATAGTAAAACTGAACTTGATAGAGAAAATACAAAATACTCACAAAAAATACTCGAAAATGTAAAAGACATAATTTCAAAATTAAATGATGAAAAATTATCTATTGAATATGAAATTTTAGAGTGTAGATGTTTACAGAAATTAGAAAAAATAGATGAAGCAAAAGAAAAATACGAAAGTTTAATTAAAAGATTCCCTGAAGATTCTCGCGCATTTTTATATTTAGCCGAGATTTTTCTAAATAATAAAGATTTTGATAAAAATTTAGATTTACTTCAAAAAGCAGAAAAAAATGATAAAGATTTTTGGTTGCTTAAATTAGAACAATTAGTAAGGAAAAACCATTTAGAGGAAAAAATTGATTTAGTAAATATTGATGAAAATAGTTTCCCTAGCGACATAAAGATAAAATCAAACTTTTATCGTTTGTATGCATTATTTTTTGAAGATGAGAATAATAAAACAAAAGCAGATAGTTTTATTGAAAAAGCAATCCATGCAAATTCAGAAAGATTTAGTAACTATTTTGCTAAATTATCAATTCTTGAAAAGAGATTGTTTTTAGATCAAAAAACATCAGAAAAACTAAAACAGGCAAAAGAACTACTTGAAGAAATAAAAAAAGTGGAAGATAATTTTTTTGGATATGGAGATATAGGAGCAAGGAATAGAGTTATTTTGAATATAAAAAAATTAAATGCATTGCGTGTATTAGAAAATTTACCCGAATTTGAAAAAATCTCAAAAGAAACATTTGAACTTTCAATAAGTTGTTATTTTGATAAACAAATTGAGCAAGGTATTTCAATAGTTTTACAGTTTGTTTCATTGCCCGAAAATGAATTAAACAATTTACTTGCATATATCAAAAATTCAAAAAAAGAAATTTCTGATGAACTCTCAAAAGTTCTTATTTTTCAATTCAATATAAGAGGTGATTTATTAACTGATGGTAAAAAGTTTTTCACAGAAATTACTAATAAAAAGTATAGTACTTTTATAGAAAATCTTGAAAATAAAGATTACAAAGAAATTTTAGATTTTTTAAAAAACGATATTTCATTTGCTGTAACTATTGCAAATACACTGAAAAAGTTTCCTGAATTAAGAAAACTAATAATTGAATCCCTTCCAAATGATGAAAATATTCAAAAAGAAAAGTTGTTACTATTACTTAATTTTGACGAAGAAGATTTTGACGAGGCTTTCAGTATTTTAAAAACACTTAACCTGTCCGAATTAAGCTACCTTGAATGTAATCCAATATTGCAAATTATCCAACAAAAAAATGCATGGGATTTTGAAGTAATAATTTTGCAGAAACTCATAGCAAAAGAGGTAGACGAGAAGCAAAAGTTTAATCTTCGATTACAACTTTTCAATGCTTATTTCAGTCTCAAACAATATCCTGAAGTAATTGAAATAGGAAAAGAATTATTAGAAATAGATTCTACAAAAAACCATTTAGTTACAAAAAACAAAGAAGCACTTCTGGTAAATACAATTCTTGCCTGCTTGGAAAGAGGAAAAGTAGAAGATAACTCCTATGTAGAAGCGCAAAAACTACTAGAAAAATATAACTTATCACAATCGAGTTTTGAATTTAAAGCAGGAATTGAAGCAGAAGTTTATTTGTGTAATAATAATCCTCAAAAAGCGCTGGATGCTGTTATAGAGGGAGTAAAAATTAAAAAAACATTCTCCTCTCAAGAATATGCAAAGTTGTTTTTTTTACTTTCCACAAAAATAGGAAATCTAATTGATTTAAAATTAACTTCTCTTGATGAGGTAAATGAAACGTTGTTTGTAAAATTAAAAAATAAAGATCAATGGTACTTCATGGGTGATGACAATGAGCTCGACGCAATAAAAGTTTCTAAAACAAACGGTAAATATTCACTTTTGGAGAAAAAGAAGTTGGGAGATAAAATTGTTTTTGAAAGTGAGTACAGTTCAGAAAAGAAAGAAGATACTATTGAATTTATTTTCCCAATCGAAAAGTATATTTTGTGGCAAGTAGTTCAAAATTTTCAAAAACTATCCAAAGACGGCGACCTTGAAGGTGTGTGGATGATAGAAGTTCCTCAAAAAGGAGATTCTATTGATCCCAAAAACATACTAAAGATGATGGAGGATATTCACAAAAGAACAGAGCCATTTTTTGAAATGTATCTAAAAAACAATGTCCCATTGGCTATGTTGGCTGTAAATGAAGGAGGAATTACTAATGCCATCGGTCGTATACAAGCTGAACAAAAGGGATTTATAAATTTTAGCAATGGAACTATTGAAGATTTTGAAAAGCAGAAAGAAGTAGCTAGAATTATTGTTCAAAACAAAACACCTTTTTATTTAGACGGCACATCTTCATTATTTTTATCAGAAATTGGTTATTTAGAAAAAATTTATAAATATATTCCAAATATAAAAATTCCTCAATCTGTAATTAATTTTCTTGGTGAAATTAATGAAAAATTTACCTATGTTCCAGGACAAGCTGGTCATATGGGATATGCTCAAGGAAAATTAAATTATTCGTCTATTGATAAAGAAAAGAGAGAGTTAATTAAAAATAATATTATCAATAGTGTTAAACTATTAGAGTCAAAATCAAATAATATCAAAGTTATTTCTTCTGCAAATAAGATTGATTGTTTTTCAGAAAAAGAAATACCTTCTGAATTAAGTGATGCTTGTATACTGGCACAAAAAGATAATCTTCCGATTATGACAGAAGATTTTATTTATTTGAAAATGAATGAGTTGGAAACAAAAAAAGAAGCACCAAAATATTTTTCTTCATTAGCATTACTTAGGGTTCTTTACGAAGACAAAAAGATTGATTTTGATAATTATCTTGAATATTTTGGATATTTATCTTCTTATCGTTTTAGATTTTTATCTTTAAATCCAAATGATATTGAGATGGCTCTTTTTGGTGATAGAGAAATAAAAACTATAAAAACAAAAAATATTAGAAAGTTAAATTTTCCATTAACCCTATCTGAAGAATATGGTGTTCCATTTCAAACTGCTTTTAATGTTGTTGGAGGATTTTTATTCAAAGTATTGATTGACAATACGGTTACAGCAAATATTGCCGAAAAAATATTTATTGAAATCCTTGATTCTTTTCCAACCAAGAAAAATAAAAAGGATCTCGGAGAAATGCTGTTGAGAATTTGTCTTAATGTAATTGAAAAAAATAAATCAAAATTTATTTTATTACCGAGTGTTCAAGTAATAAATGAAAAATTTGATAAGTTACTGCAAGCAACCGAAATCTATAATTCAGAAACGCAGATATGGACACAAAAAGAATAAAATAAGGAGTTTTGGAAAATGGAATTCACCCCCCCAGCCCCTCTTCCATTTTTCAAAACAAAAAAATCAAATATAATAATATAAAGCCCACCAAAAACGGAATAATATGGATAAATTTTTCAAAAATACGCAAGGCACGTTGCACTCTCACTCCGCTATCGCTCCGTTCGGCTCGCCTAACACAGTATATACGGTTCACTCGTTGCACTTCGCTCTCCCATATTTTGCTCCGTTTCACTCCGCAAAACATCGCATATACTGAAACGTTATGTGAAATATTCCTTTTCTTTTTTTGGGCTATCCCTCCTTCGCTAAAGCTACGGCGGGCAGGCGCCCAATTGTTTTTAAAAATTTTCAAATTTATTTTTCTTTATTTAGAGGGGAAGAAGTGAGAATGCTAGAATATAATTATGAATGAAAAAATATTATACGCAAAATTACTGAAACCATCATGGGCTCCGCCGAGCTGGGTTTTTGAGCCGGTGTGGACGGTGTTGTATACAATTATTGCCGCATCTTTCAGCACAGTGTTTTATAAAGCATTTACAAAACAAATTCCGTGGATGGTAGCACTACCATTTGCGCTCAATTTACTTTTCAACTTTGCTTTTCCACTAATACAATTCCGCTTGGTAAATAATTTCCTCGCATCAATCGACATCTTACTCGTCGTCGGCACACTCATCTGGGCGCTCTACGCAGTTTGGCACAATGTGCCCGAGCTCCGCTGGATCGTCTACACCAACATACCGTATCTTCTGTGGGGAACGTTCGCTACTTGTGTTCAGTTGACGATCACTTATTTGAATAGATAGCTTATGCGCATTTGGGACATACATCCAAAACATTTGTGCCGAAAACATTTACTCGCAGAGCACTGTGAGCTTCATGGGTTGTGGAATATTTTAACCAAACATAAAGGCAAGGGTGGGTATTCGAGACATCCAGAAACTTTACGCTGGGTCGGTAAACAAAAAGCGCTCTATGAACGACATGAGACGCTGGTAAACGAAATGGAGAAACGTGGCTACAACCACCAATCACCTCTTGATAAAAAATTTGCAAAAGGTAAAGGAATACAGAAGGTATATATAAACAACATAAGAGAACAAAAAGACATTTTAGCTGAAAAGCCGTGTGAGTGCTTTACTGATAAACATACGAAATAAGGTTAATGACAGAGGAGGATTTCGATGTTGTTTGTAAAAAAGTTTATAAACGATGGGATGAAGAAAAGAAATAATTTTTGTCACATAGCACTGAAATATCTCACAAAATATTTATATTACAAAAAATCGTCTCTCTCAAGACGATTTTTAATATCAGTGTAATCTTTTCTAAATCTATATAATCAGTGTCTAGACATCAATTATAACAGGAAGAATCATAGGACGCTTCTCAGTCTTACTTAGCACAAATTGGCCTATTTTATCGCGAATATCATTACGGATTTGGTTACTATCAACCCAAGATTTTGGATCTGATTTTATTACCAATTGTTTTACTTTTAATCTAATATCTTCTATCAAATCTTTGTTATCTTTGAGGAAGACAAAACCACGAGAAATAATATCTGGATTTTGAATAAGTGAACCAGTCTTGGAATCAATCGTGGCAATCACGACCAACATGCCATCCCCTGCCAAGACTTGTCTATCACGCAAAACAATATTTTGGTTATCACTCACTCCTAGACCATCGACAAAAACATAATCACTTGGTACTTTTTTATCAAGCATTACTGCTTTTTCTTGATTAACTTCTATTACACTACCATTGTCTGGCACAAAAATATTTTCCTTTTTGAAACCATTTTTGAGAGCCAATTGCTCTGCTTCACGAAGGAAATAATAATTAGCGTAGACTGGGATGAAATAAGTTGGTTTGATTTGGTCAATCATAGTCAAAATATCTTCACGAGTAGCATGACCACTGACGTGCACGTCCATAATTTCACCATGAATAACATTGTCACATTGACGATACATATTATCTTTGAGACGTTGGATACTTCTTTCATTACCCGGAATAATAGACGATGAAAAGACGACTGTATCATGTTTTTTCAATTGGATAAATCTATGTTGTTTACTAACAATGCGCATTAGTACAGCATTTTTCTCTCCTTGCGCTCCAGTACAAACTACTACCACTTTGTTGTCTGGATAATTTCTAGTATCTTTGATATCTATCAAAACATTTTTAGCAGATTTGATATAACCAAGCTCTTGAGCAACTTTGACATTCATCTTCATACTATAGCCATCAAGAGCAACTTTTTTGCCCAATTTTTCGCAAGCTTCCAAAACCCAACGTACACGTTCAAGCTGAGAAGAAAAAGTACCAATAACTACTCGACCTGGAGAAGTTGCCAAAATATTAGTAAGATTCTTATAGATTTCTTCATAAATACCATGTCTTTTATCATTCAAAGCACCTAGACTTTCTAGCATCAATACTGTTGGTTTTGGTAATTTACTAAGTTCATCATAATTGATATGTGTTACGCCATCTCTATCGCGAGCCAAAGTCCAATCACCAGGATGGATGATAGTACCATTTGGAGTTTCCAATATTATACCTACAGCATCCATAATAGAATGCTCAACTTGAAAAAATTTCACAGTGAATTTGCCAAGTTTAATAACATCTGACAAACCATTGACACGAATTGTGCGAAGTTTTTTGGCACTATCTTTTTTATAGTCATCTTGTTTGTGTTTGATAAGAGCAAGGGTAAGATCTTTGCCAACTATAATAGGATTACCAAGTTTTTCAAGCAAAATTGGAGCAGCTCCTATATGATCAAGATGTCCGTGGGTAAAAACTACACCACGAATATTTTTCAATTTATTTTCCAAATATTTAGTATTTGGAATAATATAATCAATACCAGGCATATCCTCTTCTGGAAATTGAATACCCATATCGATAATCACTATATCGTCTTCATATTCGAAAACTGTCATGTTACGACCGACTTCTTCACAACCACCAATAGGAATAATACGCAAATTTTTTGAATTTGGAATTGTATTACTCAAATTCACTATAGGCTTAGGTCTATTGTGAAATCTAGCAGGCTGAGTATTTTTGCGTTTGTGTACACTGCCACTATTGGAAGTAATAAACGCACCACTTTGGCTACGAGGACCAAAGGTTCTGCTGTTACCAACAGCTGGTTTCTTTTCTTCTGTACTTACAGGAGAAGGTCTTCTGCCATATGCAGAAGTATTTTTTCTAATCATAAAAATTAAAAAGAGTTAATAAATAAATTAAATTGGAAGCCATTCAAATGATTGAAAACTTCACAAAACTGTTGATAGACAAAATCTAGCAACATAATAAGGTTTTATTTTTTGAAGTAAAAACGCAAATACAAAATATTTTTGCGTAATAAAAATATAAACTTATCAAACAAAATTTGTCTGATTATAGAATACAGATTTAACGCCTGCCCGCCGGTTGGCAGAAATTAAAAATGAAAAAATTCGTCCAATCTGTATTCTATTTTTTTTCTAAGAAAATTATTTTTGAAAATTCCAGACTTTTTTGGTCTTCATATACCATTCAAAAACATTTACTAATCTGTCTGCTGGATGAGCAATACGCTCTACGTCGAAACCATGAATACTATCTGACAAAGCATAAGTATAAGTAGGCACAAAAAGGAAAGTGGCTGGTACATCTGCCAAAATAGTTTTTTGTAAATCACTATATTCTGTTGTCAATTCACTATCATCTTTGGTACTTCTAATTTTATTAAGCAAATCATCTACGCTTCTCTTGGCATAACCAGAGAAATTTAATCCAGGATAAGTCACCTGTGAAGAATGCCAAAATGGATATTGATCAGGATCACTTCCTACAATAACACCATAAAGCAAAATATCATAATCATGAGTCTTCAAAACTTGCTTTACAAAATCACTAGAATCTACTAACTTCACATTTACTTTTATGCCCACATCTTGCAAATAACCAGCAATCAACTGAGCAATCTTGGTATACTCAGGATTACCTGATGTCACGAGACTCAATTCTGCAATCTTTGATTTATCATTTTTGTCAGTATAACGATAAAACAATTGAGCTGCATCCAAACTACTATCTACTTGATCACCAATTTGTTTTTTCATTTCATCCAAATTGATAGTACTTGTAGTATCTGAAACTGTACTTGTTGCAGATTCTGTAGTACTAGAAGTCGTCTTTGTCTGATCTTTCAAAGCTAAAACTTGATTATCTATTAACAATGTACGATAATCTTCAGAGGAAATTCTAGGATAATATTTGTCCAGTAATTTGTTAGCCTCATCAACAGAAAATTCTACACCAGCCAAATTGGCATCAAACCCAGGGAAACCTTCTAAAATTGGTCCGTTGATAAGCTGGGCTTCATTGTCCAAAACATCACTAACAATTCTTGCTCTATCAATTGCTTGGGACAAAGCCAAACGTACTTCTTGTTCTCCCAAGATATCTTTGTCCATATTATAAAACAAAGCAGTGTATTGAGGTAAATTCAAAGTATGTAAATCAATGTGTTTGCGTGTTACTTTGTTTCTATATTCAAAAGGTACAAAACTCATACCATACACTTTTTGTTCACGCAGTGCTGTCACTAGACCATCTGGACCGTCATAATCATTATAAAAAACAAAAGAAAATGTTTTCAAGTAAGCTGGCTGTCTATAAAAATCTGCAAAACGACTCAAAGTAATCTTATTGATAACTCCACTAGAATTCTTGATAAGTTTGCTAAACATAAAAGGTCCAGTCCCGATTGGTTGCAAATTACGTTGTGCTAATTTCATTTTGTCTGGAGAAACTCCTGACCAAATATGCTGTGGCAAAATTCCAACAGTCAAAGTAGACAAAAAAGATGGAAATGGTTCATTTAGTGAAAACTTCACAGTATTGTCATCTATTTTTTCTACTTTTACATTGTCAAAACTTACTTTGAAAGGAGAGCCAACTGTACTGTCCTGAATAGAGTCAAAAGTAAAAATAACATCATCTGCAATAAATTTTACATTGTCATGCCAAAATACTCCTTGACGTAATTTGAAAGTATATACTTTTTTGTCATCACTAACTTCATAACTACTAGCCAAATCTGGAATCAAATTACGATTTTTGTCATAACGCATCAGACCAGTATAGATCATATTTACCAAATCTTGATCCACTTCATTGAGACTAGCAAAAAGTGGATTGATAAGCTGTGGTGAACCCAAAACACCTTCATTATAATCCCCACCAACTTTTGGCACTATACTACCATAGTTATTTGACAAAACATTTAGCCCCCAGATAGCACTACTTACAAATATAATTACCGCTGAAAAAAATACTATTTTTTCAGAACCTGATAAAACTTTGTTTATATTAAAAAACTGACGTATAGAAAAAAAGCTACATTTATGCATCTTTTTCATAAGTGCTAAATCGTCTTTTTCAAGACGATCTGAATTGTAATTACGTTTCAGATTTTTTACTATCATCTGCCACGTTTTTTTAAAAAAAGAAAACACAGGAAAAAAATTACTACTAAATTAGAGAATTAAATAAACTACAAAAACAACAAATCCTATGTAAAAAACATGATAACTTTTTGTGTAGTAAATCTAAATTAGAAAAGTAAATTTACAATAGCCAAAAGAAAAAATAATACAGAAACGAAGATGGTTATTTGATAAAGCATTTTATCAATACCACGTCTGGTAGTATGGATAGTTCCAGAACCACCAAAAGCTGTTCCTAAACCAGTACCTTTTTGTTGTAAAAGTACTGCAATTATAAGTACAATAGCTAGAATAATTTGGATTATTTGTAAAATTTGATGAAGCATAGTTTTCTAAGAGACTTATTATATTATACAACAATAATGATTAAAAGCAATCAAGTAACCTAATACTAGCAAAACTAAGGCTTTTTGTCAATATACAGTAGTAAACAGTAAATAGTGAATAGTAAATAGTAAATAGACTTTTAAAGAATATATTATATAAATCAAAAGATTGATTAGGTGATAAGGTGATTAGGTGATGTAGTGATAAGGTGATTAAGTGATAAAGTGATAAAGTACGTTGCAGTACTGTTGACAAAAGCAAAAATATGTTATAATATGAGCACCATTTATTTACATACAAAATATGCCTAAACAATCAAAATTTTGGAAGTATTTATTTATTATTATTATTAGTCTTTTAGCAATAATTATCACAACTTTTTTAATATTCTTTATATATTATTCTATCCAATTCAAATATGGCAATAAAAATGATATTCAAAAGATAACTCAAAAATACGAACAAAACTTTAGCACGGCTGTAGACAAAAACGCTCCTCAAGATATAACAGACTACAGCAAACTAATTCAAAAACACAATCCGAAAATTGGCGACAAAAATGCTAAAATAACTGTCATTGCTTTTGTAGATTTTGAATGTCCGTTTTCTCAAGCTAGCTATCCAATTTTTGCTCATGTCTTAGAAAAATACAAACCTGTCCTTCAAGTTATCTACAAAAATTTACCATTAGCTGAGCTTCACCCAAATGCTACATCCGCAGCTTTGGCAACAACCTGTGCCAACGAACAAAACAAATTTTGGGAATTTTATAACCAAGCTTTCACTACCAAAAAATTAGATACAGATTCTCTTTATAGCTATGCCACAACTCTAGGATTAGACATGACCAAATTTGATTTGTGTTATAAGAGCCAAAAATATGAAGCTGATCTTGAACAAGATATGACAGATGCTGTAAGTATTGGTTTGCGTGGTACACCTACTTATCTAGTAAATGGTGAAATAGTCGAAGGTAGTATTTCTTCCGAGGAGTGGGACAAAATTATTATCAAAAATTTAAACAAATAAAATACTATGCAGAAAAAAATATTTTTAATTTTAGTATTCATTTTTTTGTTTATCCCAAAACCTAGTCTTGCTATCCTAGATCAAAGATGTTGGTTGCAAGATGATTGCAAAAAATTTAGAGAAGATTTCGGATCTGCCGATGCTGTTGATGGTTTCTATAGCGCTTCTAAACATGAAGATGCTAAAACAGCTTGTAAAACAGGTCCCGATGGAAAAGACTTTACTGGCAGAGAAATTGGTTTTTGTTTACCAGCAGGACAAAGTGTGACTGGAATATCTTTTGGTGGTCGGACAAAATTTAGCAATATTGGAGACTTCATCAAATTTATTTATCAATACGCTTTTATAATCGGTTCTGTCGTAGCTGTGATGGTGATAATAGTAGCTGGTGTCATGTATATTTTTTCTGGTGGCAATTCTGATACAGTTGGCAAAGCTAAGAAAAAAATCTATGGCTCTATTACAGGACTAATACTCATGGCTGTATCTTTCACTATTTTGAATACTATCAATCCTTATCTAGTAAATCTAAGATTACCAGGTATTTGGGCTATCAATACTAGTGGTATTGCTCCTGTTAAGTGTGAAAGTTTGGACGAAGGTGCCTCTCTTGCTCTAGCAAAATTAGCAACATCACCATCTCCATTACCTTTGGAAGGTGTTAAATTTTCCAAATTTACTTCTTCTACACCAACAATCTGTGGTAATGATTATTATGTAGACAAAACCAATGGACAAATTTGTGGAGGTAATTCATGTGAAGGTACTGGGCAGACTTGTTATCAAAAAATATCTGATGAAAACAGAGCCTGTCATCCTGCCAATGTTGCTGGAATAGTTTATTCATCTTCATTATTAACAAACTTTGTTCAAGGAAATAGTTTAGCTAGTCTTGGAAGTACATTATTCGCTGAAGGCTGGGAATGGAAATGGATAACAGATGATGGGGGTGGTGATATAGAAATGTATGCTGTTTGTAAAAATGGTGAACATACAAGCATTTCAAATAACTCCAATGATCCTACAAATGATATATACAAAAATGAAGAAAAATTAACTCAAGAATATTTCATGAATATACCTTTAAGTAATTTAAATACAACTTATTGTAGTGGAGAAAATGGTGGTCTAAAAGGTTTTGTTTTATTTTTAAGCTTAAACGAGGAAGGAAACAATAATAATGATGAACATTTTATAGGAATAAACAAAAAAACAGGCATCACTGTTGATCTTGGGGATGAAGACCAAACTAACAACAAAGAAATCTTTTCCAAAAATATTGTAGATCAATATCTAATAACATTAGAGGACCTCAAAAAAGGTATTTATATACCTATTAATACAGATAATATTTGTGACATAGATGAAAATTTTGAAGATAGTTTGAGATGTTATGCCAGTATAGGTTTAACTAAAAAAAGATAGATAAAAAATATTTTTAACATACATTTACCAAAACACAAACAAAAATATGCAAGACAAAATAAAAGTAATCAATGCCAGAGTACACAACTTGAAAAATGTATCTGTCGAAATACCAAAAAACAAACTCACTATTATTACAGGACTTTCCGGATCAGGAAAGTCTTCTCTTGCTTTTGACACTATCTATGCTGAAGGTCAACGTCGCTATGCCGAGAGTCTAAATGCTTATGCTCGTCAATTCATGGATATGCAAGACAAGCCAGATGTTGACGAGATTCAAGGTCTTTCCCCTACTATTGCTATCAACCAAAGAAACTTTGCCAAGAATCCTCGATCAACTGTAGGTACAACAACCGAAATTTATGATTATTTACGCCTACTCTTTGCGCGTATTGGTAGACAATGGTGTCCAAAGTGCCACATCCTTGTCGACTTTTTCAACAAAGGCAGAATCATCGAAGAAATTCGCAAACAAAAGAAAAAAAATCCCGAACTATTACTTCTCTCCCCTGTCATCCGCCAACAAAAAATAAATTTGAAAAACATAAAAATAAAATTAGAAAAAACTGGCTACAGCAATCTACTTATCAATGGTGTCAAAGTCCAAATCAAAAATCTAAAAAATTTCAACTTCAATCCTATTTATCTTTATGATATAGATATTTTGATTGACAAATTAAGTGAGATTCCACCAAGCGATTTATCTGGTCATATTGAAAAAGCTCTTGATTATTCCAATGGTTTTGTAAAACTCTACGACACAGACAAAGATGAGACAATTAGTTTTTCAGAAATACCAATGTGCAAACAATGTTCCGCTACTTTTGACAATATTGAACCACGTACTTTTAGTTTCAATAGTCCTTATGGGGCTTGTCCTCGCTGTACTGGTCTTGGCAAAACATTGGAAGTCGATACTGAATTGGTAATCCCAAATCCGAAGCTAACTTTGGCTGAAGGCGCTGTCCAGCCCTGGACCAGACTTGTTGGTAATCAAATATATTATCAAGAACTTATTACCAAAGTAGCTGAAGCTCATAATTTCTCAGTCAATACTCCAGTAGAACAATTGTCCCAAAAAATAATCGACATACTTTTGTTTGGTACTGATGGTCAAGAATATGATTTGAATGGCAAAAAAACTATTTACGAAGGTGTCATACCAAATCTTACCAACAAATATTTGACTAGTAAATCAGAATACGTCAAAAAAGAAATAGAAGCTTACATGCACGAAAAAGCTTGTTCAGTTTGCAACAAAAAAAGATTGAAAGAAGCCAGTCTCTATGTCAAAATTGCTGATCTTAGTATTTCCGACATTGTTGAAATGAGTATTAGTGAAGCTCTAGCTTTCTTTACCAGTATCGAAAACAAAAAATCTGATTTACTAAAAAAATTAGACCAAAAAGAACAAGAAGTAGTCGCTTCAATTTCCAAAGAAATCAAACGTAGACTAGATCATATCAACAAAGTTGGTCTTAGTTATATCACTCTCGATCGTTCAGTCAGTACTCTATCTGGTGGTGAATCCCAAAGAGTCCGTCTTTCTACTCAGCTTTCAGCTGGACTATCTGGTATCATCTACATTCTTGATGAACCTTCTATTGGTCTTCACCCAAAAGACAATGCCAAACTTATTGAAACTCTCAAATCTTTGCGCGACTCTGGCAACACTGTCATTGTTGTAGAACACGACCAAGCTATTATGGAAGCTGCTGATTATCTCATCGACATTGGTCCAGGTGCTGGTGAATATGGTGGAGAAATAATGGCTTACGGTACTCCAGTTCAAGTCAAGAAAAATGACAAATCTATGACTGGGCGTTATTTGAGTAAAAAAGAAAGAATAGATATTCCAAAAAAACCACGTCAAGGCAATGGCCAGGAAATAATCATACAAGGAGCCAAAGCCAACAATTTGAAAAACATTGACGTCAGTATTCCTCTAGGCAAACTCGTCAGCATCACTGGTGTTTCTGGTTCTGGAAAATCTACTCTTATTCTAGATATTTTGAGCAAAGAATTATCCAAAAGATTTTATCGTGCCAAAGATGAACCAGGTCTACACAAAGCTATCAAAGGACTAAGTAATATCGACAAAGTCATCACTATTGATCAAACTCCTATTGGTCGTACCCCTCGCAGTAATCCTGCTACTTATACTGGTATATTTACTCTGATTCGTGATTTGTTTGCTGAGTTACCAGAATCAAAAATGTTAAGTTATAGTGCTGGAACATTTAGTTTCAATGTCAAAGGTGATGGACGTTGTGAAGCTTGTGGTGGTGAAGGTTATGTCACTATTCCAATGCATTTCTTAAATGATGTCTATATAGAATGTAGTGAATGTCATGGAACACGTTATACCAAAGATGTCCTTGAAATTCATTACAAAGAAAAAAATATTGCTGAAATTCTCACTATGACTGTCGAAGAATCATACAAGTTCTTCATGCACCACAAAAATATTGCTGAAAAATTACAAATACTCCGCAATGTCGGCTTAGGATATTTACAACTTGGTCAACCAGCCACTACTCTATCTGGTGGTGAGGCTCAACGTATCAAATTAGCTACCGAGCTCTCTCGTCGCTCAACTGGCAAAACTCTTTATATTCTTGATGAACCAAGTACTGGCTTACATTTTGAAGATATCAAAAAACTTTTACACGTCTTGAATCAACTAGTAGACAAAGGTAATACCGTGCTTATCATCGAACATAATCTAGATATTATCAAATCTAGTGACTGGATTATAGACATTGGTCCAGAAGGTGGTAAAGAAGGTGGTGAAGTAGTGGCAGAAGGTGTAGTATCTGATATAATAAAAAGTAAAAGAAGTTGGACTGGAAAATATTTGAAGAATATAATTTAGAATAAAAAAATGAAAAAAATAATTTTGGTAACAATTGGCATAGTTATTCTTAGTACTTTGATTTTTATGTTCTTATCAAAAAATAAAAATACAAAAATAATTGAAATAAAAAAACCTCCAATAGTAGACCACTTTGCCTGTGGTGATTATTGTCCTGGCCCACGAGAACAATATATGGTAAAAGTCTATCAAGGAATTACTGATGAGACTGAATGTCGAAAACTCGGTGGTACACCATATTCTTATCGTGGTTGGGTTGAAGTCCATATTTGTCTTGCAGAACAAAAATAAATTTTATTTATCAAAAAACCACTTTCTCAAGTGGTTTTTTTATTTTTCAAAATTTTATTTAGCAGCTTCAGCTTTTGTTTCTTCTTTTTTAGCTACAATTTTTTCTTTTTTTACTTCTTTTGTATCTTCTTTGATTTCTTCTTGTTTTACTTCCTTCAATTTCTTTTTGTAAGTTCTTAGATAATAAGGACGAGATTTTGTTACTTTCATTTGGCGAACCAATTCAATCTTATCGATTACTGGTGAATAGATAGGATAGATTTTTTCTACACCTACTCCATCAGATATTTTACGAACAGTCATAGTAGCGCCAGCTTCTTTGCCATGTTTGACAGCGATTACTATTCCTTCGTAAATTTGGATACGCTCTTTTTCTTCTCCCTTAGTATTTGTTTCTTTTACTTTCTGATGAACTTTGACAATCATTCCTGATTGAATTTCATTGCGAATGTCTTTGATTTCTTTTAACATATGATTTTATTTTACGAGAGGTTGGCAGTGGAATACTCCAACATACAGAATTTATAATTAACCTTGTCCGCCTTGCCTAGCCAGCCTAGGGTGGGGGCGGATTAAAATTTGATTTGCAGAGACATTCTACAAAATTTTTCCCTTTTTGTCAAGAGGAAAGAGTCCTTTGATAATACTTTCGACTTTGTCTACAGATTCTAGTAAATGTCCTTCTGTATTCTCTACCTCAAAATCATAAATATCACGATATTTTAGCCATTCTTTGGTATATTTCATCCTTTCTGCCACATAAGTATCATTAGCTTTATCACGACGTCTTATTCGATTTTCAAGTATATCCAAAGGAGCATTGATGAAAATAGCGACTATATTTGGTATAAGTTCCTTGGCTTTAATAACTCCTTTGTACTCTATTTTCCAAACACCTATTTTCCCACTATTTTCTACCCTTTTCAATTCTTCAAAAGTCACGCCATATAGATGACCATTATATTCTTGTGCATGTTCAAAAAATTTATTTTCCTTCACTTTTTCCAAAAATTCTTGTTTAGAAATGAAATGATAAGGATGACCTTCGCTTTCACCAGGACGCATTGGTCTAGTGGTCGTAGTTACGACTCTTTCTAGAGCAATTCTACCTGACAACTTTTCAATAATACTGTCTTCTCCCACTCCAGATGGTCCAGAAATTATGATAATAGAATATGGCTTGTCCATAAAAAACTAAACTAAATTTTGTAAATAATTTTTCAATTCCACTGGAATACTTTTGTCAAAACCAACACGATTGCCTTGCAAATCTGTAAATTCTAGATGTTTTGCATGAAGAAATAATCTTTTCAATTCTTGATCACTTTTTTTGACAAGTTTTTTGTTGACATATAATCTATCTCCCACAACAGGATGACCAATAGCAAACATATGTACACGAATTTGATGAGTTCTGCCAGTATGAATTTTTACTTTCAACAAACTAAATCTTTTGTATCTTTTTTCTACCCAATATTCTGTCAAAGATTCTTTACCATTTTGAATTTTACCAACATTTTTCAATTTCATTTTGTCTATTTTTGGTCTAGAAACCATACGACCATCACCACCACGATCAATTTCAAAATCTATAGTATCTGTGTCTTTGACAACCTCACCATAAACCAAGACACTATATATCTTTTCTACTTGTCTTTCTTGAAACTGTCTTTTTAAACTAGAAAAACTTTTTGGTGTACGAGCCACAACAAGCAAACCAGAAGCATCTTTGTCCAAACGATGGACAATCCCTGGTCTGACTTCACTATCACCTATTTTTTTTATTTCTGGATATTTATCCACCAAGGCATTACTTAGAGTATTACTTTCCATAGCCTGCGTTGGATGTACAAGAATTCCAGCTGGTTTGTTGACCACAACATAATCTTTTGTTTCTCCCAATATTTCTAATTTAATCAATTTTTTATCTTTTTTGTTAGTTTTTGGATCTTCTTTCAAATCAGCTACTTTAACTTTTTTGGCTGAAGTAAGCCTTTCTCCTGCTTTTTTGGGCATCCTACCATCGATAGTCACTTGTCCTAAGGTAATCATCTTTTGAATTTGTGAACGACTAATCCCCATTTGTTCAGCCAAAAAGACATCTAGACGCTCAGCACGCTTATCTTCTAAAACTGAAAATATTTGTTTATTTTTAGTACTTTTCATAAGTAAAATGAGTATACTCCAAAAGACTTGAAAAAACAAGAGTTTCCTGTTATAATCTACTTGGTTAAAAAATATGTTAAAGGGCCAGTAGCTCAGTCGGTTAGAGCACAACGCTTATAACGTTGGGGTCGATGGTTCAAGTCCATCCTGGCCTACAAAAAAATATTAAAAAGTGATATAATAAAATTGTAAATTTTATAGCCTAAAAAATGATCATTTCATTTATGACAAATGAAATGATCCAACAATTATAACATCTACAGCAAAAACTATGTTTTTTACAAAAAATATCAAAAAACTCACAGAAGAAGCCCAAAAACAAATGAGTCATTCTTTTGATCCACTACATGATCTACGCCATGTCAAAAGAGTAGTTGAAAATACCAAAAAAATTTCTAGAAATATAAAACTAAGTCAAAAAGAAAGAGATGCTCTAGAACTATCAGCTTGGTGGCATGATACTAGTCGCGCTATATCCAATAAACCCTCTATGCTTTGGATGGCACTTTTTGATGACAACTTTTCTGCTTTTGCTTTATTATTTTATGCTATTCGTTATCGTGTTATGAGTAGTGTAGTTATAAAATCTTTTGTGATACTAATGTGCAGTGGTATAGTTACCGGCAAAATTATGACCAAAATTTTTGCAAACAAAAGAACTAGATTAGTATTAAATCTCCTAAAAGATGCTGATATGATGGATGTACTAAATATCCAACGTTTTTATGAAGCTACCCATCTTGCCAAATTATCAAAAAATAATTTACGAAAATTTTATACTTTGATTTGGATTAATTTGAACACCAATATTTTGGAAATGAAAACCACAGAAGCTAGAATATGTATTGAAGAAACTATCAAAAATTTTATTGAGTGGCTCACACAAGCAGAAATTTATTTATGGCATGTTGAAAATTTTGGACAAGACTGGCTCGAAAAAACCATGTCTCAACTTGAAAACAAATTGAACAATGTTATTGAATTGAATAGTATTAGCTACTCCATAGCAAAATAACTTAGAAAAGTTATATTTAAAATAAAAAAAGAAAAAAATAAATTATAAATAAATTTTTCAAAAAATAATTTAAAAAACTTACATTAACACTGTAAGTTTTTTATTTTTGTAAAAAAAATATTTTTATAAAAAATAAAAGTTATGCACAGTTTTTTTGAAAAAACTATTTCAAAAAATGCCAAAACAAATTATACTTATAGTAAGAAAGGTCGCAATATTTTTTTCACAAAAAAATATAAAAAATTTTTACATCGATGCTTGTCATGTAAAAACTAAGATGTACACAAATTTTTATTTGGTGTGTACCATGGTCACGTCAAAGTGAACATCAATTAACTTAAAAATTTAAGGAGGTGAACTATATATGCCAGCAAAAAAGAAAGTAGTAGCTAAACGTAAACCAGCTGCTAAGAAAAAAGTTGCTAAACGTAAACCAGCTGCTAAGAAAAAAGTTGCTAAACGTAAAACTGCTAAGAAGAAATAATATTTTTCTTACACAACAAAACACTCTATTACAAGAGTGTTTTTGTTTATAATTATTTTTTCTACAAATTCAAATTTTTTTGTCCCATTCTTCTATCTTGAAAAATTTTCACCACTCCAAACACCCCATCAAATCCCGGCTTTACATAAATATTTCCACTACGCATACGATCAATCGCTACAGCGATATCTTTGCCACCAACTTCAGAAATTTTGGACAACTCAGCATCCAACAAAATAAAAAATTCAGTGCCTATTTTTTTTATTAAATTATCATAAACCTCTACAACACGTTTAGTATTTGTACCACAACTATAAGCATCAGCAATAACTTCTACTAGAGGTACAATACTTTTGTAAGGTATTTTATTTTTTACAATCACTTTTGCTTCTTCTATTGTTCTATCAGATAATTCAAAAACTCTATTTTCTACACCAATAATTAATTTCTTATGGCATTTTGGACAAAGTCCTTTGTATTTTTTTGTTTCTTCTGGTGAACAAGAAAAATTACACACTGCATGACCATCATAATGGTACTTTCCTTCTTCTGGAAAAAATTCCAGAGTATGTAAAAAATTTTTTCTATCTCCTGTATCAATAATTCTCTCTATTTCATCATAAGTAATATCTTTTTCTGAATTGAAATCAAAAACATTTGCTT
>Ga0172380_10003683_pt1 | contig 20668 bp, 10 predicted proteins | sample Leawe162metaG_FD_119747 | JGI IMG/M metagenome (GOLD analysis project Ga0172380, IMG submission 119747) | Leachate microbial communities from a municipal landfill in Southern Ontario, Canada - Leachate well 162 metaG | ecosystem: Engineered > Solid waste > Landfill > Unclassified | place... | reverse complement strand
GCCTGACCCAGGCGGAGACGCCGGAGACATCCGGCCTGCTCGGCGGCGACGAGCGCTTCACCGTCGCCGAGACCATCGTCGGCATCTTCGACGCTTACCGCCGGCAGGTCGAGGACTCGCCCTACGGCCTGGTCCAGGCGATGTATGGCGACTGGTGCGATCCGCTCGACATGTTCGGCACCTCGGCGGTGGGCGACGCCACCACCCGCGGCGTCGGCCGCGGCGCCCAGGTCCGCCTCAGCGCGCACGTCTTCGCCACCCTGGTCGAGGCCATCGACACGCTGAGCGCGCCGGGGGCGAAGCTGTCCACCGGCGTCATCGCCGCGCTGCCGCGGCTGCAGGCCCTGGCCAACGCCATCCGCCGGAACGTCGTGCGGGTGGCCTGGGAGGACGGCCAGCACGCCGGCTTCATCTGCGTGATCCACGAGCTGAACGCCGACGGTTCGCGCCCGGACTACGCCGCCGGCGGCATCGGCTACACCCTCGGCTCGATGCGCGGCCGCGACTTCGACGGCGCCAAGCGGCGCGACATGACCGTGCTCGCCTATGGCGTGCGCATGCTCGCGCTGACGCGCGACTGGCTCGAACCGGTGGCCGACGCGGGCGGCAAGATCAGCGCCATCCTGCGCACCTGCGACCAGTACATGTTCGCACCCAAGCTCGGCCTGCGCCTGCTGCATCCGCCGATCGCCAACAACGCCGAGGCCGTGCGCCTGGTCGGGCGCATGGGCATCCTGCCGGCGGGCTGCGCCGAGAACGGCGAGTACCACCACGGCCAGATGATGATGCACCGCTTCCGCCTCGCCCTGCCCGGGCAGGCCGACGCCGCCTGGAAGCAGTTCCTGCCGATGGTCTCGGCGACGCGCGACGCCGGCCTGGCCGGCCCGTTCGAGATGCCCTCGACCTCCTACGCCGCCGACGAGGCCGATCCGCACTTCGGCAAGGGCATGTACTTCGGCCTCTCCGGCTCGACCGACTGGATCATCGAGTACTTCCAGGAGATGGCCGGGCTGGAGCTGAACCTGCACGATCCGCGCCGTCCGGCGGTGCGGGTGAGCCCGCGCCTACCCGCCGCGCTCGGCGGCGAGATGACGCTGACGCGCATCCTGCATGTGGCCTTGCCACAGGGGGGCTACCGTCAGGTGTCGCTGACCGTCACCCTGCGCCGGACAGCGCGCAGCCGCGTGCTGATCAACGGAGCCGAGGCGGCTGAGGCGATGGTGCCCAGCCTGGATGGCGTGAAGCAGCTCGACATCGCCATCGAGAACGCGACATGATCGGCGATCCTCCTGCGTCACCAGCGGCGGGCGGAGGGGGGACGAAACCGGGTCCGGCGCTCGACCCCAAGCCCGGCGTCTACACCATCGGCACCCTGGTCTACACCAAGGCCGGGCTGTTCATGCTCTTCGCCTGGCTGCTGTGGGGCGACTTCTGCTTCACCCTCTTCGAGTCGATCGGCGGTCCCGGCATCCTCACGCTCTACCTGCAGGACAGCTTCCAGGTCAGCAACGTGCAGGTGAACATCATCTTCAATGTCATCCCGCAGCTGATCGGCGTGGTCGTCGGTCCGATCCTCTCGTTCAAATCGGACCGCCATCGCGGGCCGCGCGGTCGGCGCATCCCCTTCATCCTGTGGACCACGCCGTTCCTGTGCTTCTTCGCCGCCGCCATCGGCTTCGCCGACGACATCATCGCGCTGACCAAGGTCTACGTCTCCCCCGACAGCTTCATCTCGCCCTTCGCCGTCTCGATGGTGGTGATCAGCTTCCTGGTGATCGGCTTCAGCTTCTTCAACGAATTCGTCAACACCGTCTTCTGGTACCTCTTCGCCGATGTCGTGCCCGAGAAGTTCATGGGCCGCTTCCTCGGCCTGTTCCGCCTGGTCGGAGCCGGCGCCGGCTTCCTCCTCAACGTCGCCATCGCCGAGCACCAGATCACCCACATGCGCACCATCCACATCGCGGTGGCGGTACTCTATTTCGTCGGCTTCATGATGATGTGCCTGCGGGTCAAGGAGGGGCAGTATCCGCCGGTGACCGACGTCGGCGAGAAGACGACCTTCATGCAGCAGGTGAAGCTGTACTTCCGCGAATGCTTCACCCATCCCATCTTCCTCCTGGTCTACGCCTCGAGCTTCGCCTACGTATTCGCCCGCGTCGGCGGCAGCGGCGTCTTCGGCCTGCACCTCGGCCAGCACGTCGCCGACGTGCAGGCGCATCCGGCGCCGGTGGCGGCGCTGGCGGCAAGCGCCGACGGCCGCCTGCTGCTCAGTGCCGGCAAGGATGGCTCGGTGCGCCGCTGGTCGGGCGAGGCCCAGGCGCTGCCCCGACCGTGGTATGACGCGGTGCATCGCGGCACCCTGCCGGCGCAACGCGAACTGGCGGTGCAGGGGTCGGCGGCCCTGGCCGCCGCCATGGCGCCGGACGGGACGTGGGCAGCGGTGGCGGACGCGGACGGCGGCATCCGCGTGTGGAGCGGCGAGGGCCAGCCCGCGGCCCTGACCGGCCATGCCGGCGCGGTGCATGCCCTGGCCGTGTCCAGCGACGGACGCCGGCTCGCCTCGGGCGGCGCCGACGGTTCGGTGCGCCTGTGGTCGATGCCAGATGGGGCTCCGCTGCGCAGCATCGAGGGCGGCGCGGAGGTGCGCTCGCTGGCCTTCGCCCGCAGCGGTGACCGTCTCGCCGCCGGCGCCATCGACGGGACCGTGCGCGTCCTCGATCCCGAAGCGGGCTCGGAGACGGCATCCTGGAAGGCGCCCGGGCCGGTCTACGCCCTCGCCTTCCTGCCGGCGCTGCGCAAGGCCGAACCCCCGGCCCTGGCGGCTTCGTCGGTCTTCGACGTGCCGATGGCCTACCTGCGCGACGTCTTCACCAACGAGTCTCTCTATGAACTCGCCGGTGACCGCCGCAGCATCATCACCGCCGCCGACGGCTGGCTGGCGGTGGGCGGGCAGGAGGATGGCGACGACTCGCGCAATTCCCGCCTGCGCATCTGCAATGCCGCCGATGGCAGCGTCGTGGCGACGATGGTCGGACACAAGCAGGCGATCACCTCGCTGGCGTGGAAGGACGACCTGCGCCTGCTGGTGTCCGGCAGCCGCGACAAGTCGGTGCGCCTGTGGGATCCGACCCGGGTCGACAGCCTGGCCAACGACAATGCCGTCAGGAGCATATCCGGCTACACCGACGGGGTGACGGGGGTGGCGGCGCAGTCGCAGGGACCGGGCGTGGTCTCGGCAAGCCAGGCCGGCGAACTGCACCTGTGGAACGTCGATGCCGGCATCAGCCTGCGCAAGGTCGGCATCATGGCGAGCTTCTTCGGCATCATCGGCATGATCCTGGCCTATCCGCTGGGCGCGCTGGTCGATCGCTTCCATGCCCTGCGCATCACCCTGTGGGCCTCGATCGGCCTGGTGCCGGTGCCCTTCATCTCCTATTTTCTGGTCTACGACTACCAGGCCACGGCCTGGCTCGAGGTCTACAAGGTGCCGGTCTTCGGCATCATCGGCGCCGCTGGCATACCGCTGCTGATCTCGCTCTTCCCCAAGGACAAGTTCGGCCAGATGTGCTCGGCCTACGGCCTGATCAAGCAGGCCTCGCAGATCGTCGTCGGCCTGCTCGGCGCGGTGTTCCTCGACTGGCTGACGCGCAAGACCCTGCTGACCGAGAACTTCCGCTACGGCGCCCTGTGGATGGGTTTCGGCTTCATCCTCCAGGCCGGGATATTCTATCTGATCTACCGCGAGTGGAAACGCCTGGGCGGCAACGCCTACCAGGCCCCGGACACCGGCACGCGGCGCTTCGCCAAGGTCGAGCCCGAGGTTCAGCCACCAACTGAGGAGAAGTCGTGACCCGCATCGCCGCCGGACCCTACGGCCACTTCGATCCCGCGGCCCGCGAGTACGTCATCACGCGGCCCGACACGCCGCGGCCGTGGTTCAACTACCTGATGAACCGCAGCTACGTGGCGATGATCTCGAACACCGGCGGCGGGGTCAGCTACGACACCGATCCGCGGGTCTATCGCCTGCTGCGCTACCGCTACCAGAACGTGCCCTACGACCGGCCCGGTCGCTATGTCTACCTGCGCGATCAGGACTCGGGCAGCTACTGGTCGTCGACCTGGGCACCGGTGCACATGCCGGTCGAGCAGTGCCGCTACACCTGCCGCGTCGGCACCGCCTATTCCGTCATCACCATGGAGTACGCGGGCATCCGCAGCGAGCTCACCTACTTCGTGCCGCCCAAGGGCCGGCTGGAGATCTGGGATCTCACCGTCACCAACCTGTCGCGCCGCACCCGCCACCTCGCCACCTTCAGCTACGCCGAGTTCGCCTTCTGGGGCGCCATGCGCGACCTGATGAACATCGACAACTGCCCCAACGTCTCGCGACAGCGCCACGAGGCCGGTGCCATCCTGCATTACAGCTACAACGACATCGGCAGCGGCCTGCACGACATGAATTTCGTGCAGAACTACGGCTTCCATGTCAGTTCGGAGAAGCCCTACGGCTTCAATGGCGACCGCGATCGCTTCCTCGGCCGCTACCGTGACGAGCGCAATCCGCAGGTGGTCGAGAGCGGCGTCTCCACCGACTACTGCGCCACCGGCGGCTATCCGATCGGCTCGCTCGAGCACCGCTTCACCCTGAGGCCCGGCCAGAGCAAGCGCCTAGTCTACCGCACCGGCATCAGCGATGGCGAGCACACCTGGCGCAAGGATGTGCGCCAGTACGCCACCCTGCCGCAGGTCGACCGCGCCTTCGCCGAGCTCAAGCGCGAGTGGGCCGACCGACTGTCGGCCTTTACCGCCGAGACCCCCGACCGCGAGTTCAACGCCCTGGTCAACGGCTTCGTGCAGTACCAGTCGGCGGTGACCATGCGTCTGTCGCGCTCGATCTCGTCCTACGAGTGGGGTATCGGGCGGTCGATCGGCTTCCGCGACTCGTCGCAGGACCAGATGGGCTTGATGCACGCCTTCCCCGAGGTAGCGCGCGACATGATCGAGAAGATACTCAGCGCGGTGCGCGAGGACGGTTCGGCCTGCCACGACTTCAACCCGATCACGAAAGCCTACGGCGCCAACGGCTTCTACGACGACCACAACTGGCCGGCGATGACGGTCAACCAGTACGTCAAGGAGACCGGCGACCTCGCCTTCCTCGACCGGGTGCTGCCCTACGCGCTGTCCAAGTCCAAGGGGACGGTCTACGAGCACCTGCAGCGCTCGAACGACCTCGCCTTCCGCCTGCGCGGCCGCCACGGCCTGCTGCAGATCGGCGCCGCCGACTGGAACGACTCGCTCAACCCCGGCGACCGTGCCAGCGAAAGCGTCTTCACCACCGCCTTGTATGGTGCCTCGACCAACGCGCTGCGCGAACTCGCCGAGCGCACCGGCGATGCGGCCTACGCCAGGCTGCTGGCCAAGCGCTACGCCACGGTCAAGCAGGCGATGAACAGTGCCGGCTGGGATGGCGCATGGTACAAGCGCCTGCTCAAGAAGGACGGACTGGTGCTGGGTTCGAAGCGCACGGCCAAGGGCTATGGCCGCATCTTCCTCGAACCGCAGCCGTGGGCCGTGCTCGCCGGCTTCGCCACCGGCAAGCGCGGAACGCAGGCCCTCGACAGCACCGAGAAGCGCCTCGGCTCACCCTTCGGCCACCGCATGATGGACCGGCCGTTCACGACCTTCGACATGGAGGAGATCGGCTCGGCCGGCATCTACCCGCCCGGGATCAAGGAGAACGGCTCGGTCTTCCACCACTCGGCGAGCTGGATGATCGCAGCCGAGGCGATGCTCGGCCGGGGCGACAAGGCGATGGCATACTTCAAGCGGCTGTGCGCGGCCGGCAAGAGCCGCCACGCCGAGCGCCACGAGGTCGAGCCCTACGTGATGTGCCAGTTCGTCAGCCAGGCGCCCTTCCACATCGTCGGGCGTGGGCGCAACGCCTGGCTGACCGGCTCGGCCGGCTGGATGGCCAAGGGCGCGCTGCAGCACATCCTCGGCCTGCGCGCCGATTTCGCCGGCCTGATCGTCGATCCGTGCATCCCGGCGGCATGGCGGCGCTTCACCATGACGCGCGTGTTCCGCGGTACGACCTACTGCATTGAGGTGCGCAATCCGCAGCGGATGATGCGCGGCGTGCGAGAGCTGACCGTCGACGGCGTGCGCGTCCCCGGCAACACCATCCCCTGGGTGGCCGGGAAGCGCATCGTCCGCGTGGTCGCCCGCATGGGCGCATGAGGGTGGAACGATGAGCGGGATCGGCTCTGCCCGCACCCCGCCGGCGTGGTGGCAGCTCGTCCTGCTGCCGGCCTGCCTGCTGACCCCGCCGCTGCTGCTGTGGCTGGGCCGGGCCGATGGGCTGATGTGGTGCGGCGCCGTGCTGGCGGCGGCGATGGCGGCGACCGTGCTGTTGCGCCTGGCGGCGGTCACCGCCGGCCTCGGTGCCGGCCGCGGCCTTGACGCCGTACCGCTGCCCGAGGCCGAGCTGCCGCGCTTCAGCGTGCTGGTGCCGCTCTACCACGAGGCGGCGGTCGTGCCGCACCTGCTGGCGGCGCTCACCGATCTGCGCTGGCCGCGCGACCGGCTGGAGGTCCTGCTGCTGGTCGAGGAGGAGGACGCGGCGACGCGCGCCGCCCTCGCCGCCGCAGCCCTGCCCACTGGCGTGCGCGTCGAGGTGGTGCCGGACGGCCGCCCACGGACCAAGCCGCGCGCCTGCAACCACGGCCTGGCGCTGGCCACCGGCGAGCTGCTGGTGGTCTTCGATGCCGAGGACCGCCCCGAGCCCGACCAGCTGCTACGCGCCGCCGCCGCCTTCCGCATCCTGCCCGATCGGGTCGCCTGCCTGCAGGCGCGGCTGCAGGCCGACCGCCGCGGGCGCGGGCTGGCGGCGCTGGGCTTCGCCATCGACTACGCGGTGTGGTTCGACCTCTACCTGCCCGGCCTGCACGCGCTGAAGGCGCCGATCCCGCTCGGTGGCACCAGCAACCACTTCCGCACCGCTGCGCTGCGCAGCGTCGGCGGCTGGGATGCGTGGAACGTCACCGAGGATGCCGACCTCGGCGTGCGCCTCGCCCGTCATGGCCTGGATACGGCGGTGATCGACAGCACGACCTGGGAGGAGGCGCCATCGCGCTGGCTGCCGTGGCTGCGCCAGCGCTCGCGTTGGATGAAGGGCTGGTGGCAGACCGCGCTGGTGCACACGCGGCATCCGTTGGCGCTGCTGCGCGATCTCGGGCCATGGCGCACGGCGTGGTGGCTGGCGACCATCCCCGGACAGGTGCTGGCGGCGCTGGCGGCGCCGGCCTGCTGGCTGCTGCTCGCCATCGGCTGGTCGCAGGGCTGGCCGCTGGCCGATGCCGACCGGCCATGGACCAGCGCCCTGCTCGTCGCCGCCACCGCCCTGCTGCTGGCCAACGCGCTGTTCATCGCCCTCACCGCCCTGGCTGCGTGGCGACGCGGGCGCATCCTCGGCGCCTGCCTGTCGCCACTGCTGCCATTGTACTGGCTGGCGGTGTCCGCCGCCGCCTGGCGCGGCGTGCTGCAGTTCCACCGCGATCCGTTCAAGTGGGAGAAGACGCCGCATGGAGAGGTCGTGGCGCCAGCGCCAGCGCCCAGCGTCCAGACGCCAGCTGCCAGCTGCCAGCCGCCAGCTGCCAGCGACCAGCGGCCAGCAGCCATCCCGCGTCCGTTGCCGACGCTGCAGCGCTGGTGGCGTCCGGCTGTCGCTCTCGTCCTCGTCCTCGGCCTCGCCGGCATCGCGGCGGTGGCGTGGACGGCGCCGCGCTGGAGCGGCTTCCTCGTCGATGTCGCGCGCCGGCGCATCGACCAGCGCCGACCGCCCGGCGCCCACGCCGAGCTCGCCCCCGATGCCGATTGGACCGGCAACGCGCGGCTGCTCGCCGATGTCAGCCTGGCGGAACCGACGCCGCAGGACCTGCCGCTGCGCCTGACCTTCCACCTCGCCGTGCTCGACGGTACCTGGTTCCAGCGCGAGGCCGAGACGGTGGTGCCGGCCGGCGCACGCCAAGCGAGCGTGGCCGTGCCGCTCGACCAGGGTTGGAGCGATCCGCTGGGCTCGGCCGCATGGGATCCGGCCTGGCTGCGCCGCGTGCGTGCAGCCGGCGTGCGCGTGTGGCAGCCGCAGGGCGGCACGGCGCGGCTCGCCAGCACGCTCGCCCCGGCGGGTGCGCCGGCGCCGGCGCCGCTCGCCATCCGCGAGGTGCGGATGCCCGCCGCTGTGGAGATGCGGCGCATGGCCGAGGTGCGCTTCCGCCTGTCGCGCGCCTACGCCAACCCCTTCGACCCGGCGCAGGTCGAGGCCTGGGCCGAGATCCGTGCCCCCGACGGCTCGATCCGCCGCGCCGAGGCCTTCGCCACCCAGGACTACGACCGCCGCATGGTCGACGGCAGCGAGGTCCTCGCCCCGCGCGGCGCCCCGGACTGGGCGGTGCGTTTCGCCCCGGCCGCGCCTGGTGAGCATCTCATCAGCCTGCACGCCCGCGACGCCAACGGCGCCACCGCCGGGTCACCGGCCATCGCCTGCAGCGCCGCGATCGGCAGTGGCCATGGCTTCGTGCGCACCGAGGGTCGCTGGTTCACCCGCGAGGACGGCTCGTTCCTCTATCCGGTGCCGCTCAACCTGCGCAGCCCGCGCGACGACCTGCTCGACGGCGTCGTGCCGCAGCCGGAATACCGCTCCGGCACCGAGGCCTATGCCGGCTGGCTGCAGCGCTGCGGCGCTTCCGGCATCAACCTGGTACGGCCGTGGCTGGCTCCCGGCTTCCTCGGCCTGGAATGGAACCGCGGCTGGCGCGGCTACCACGGGCTCGGCCAGTACAATCTCGAGAACGCCTGGCGTGTCGACCGGCTGCTGGCGCTCGCCGCCGCCAACGGCGTGCTGGTCGAGCTGGCGCTGTGGCAGCACGGCCCGTGGGTGCGCCGTGGCGGAGCCGACAGCCAATGGGACGACAGCCCGTACCGCCGCGAGGCCGGCGGACCGCTCGCCGATCCGACGCAGGCGCCCTTCGACCCGCAGGTGCGGCGGCTGCAGAAGCAGCAGGCGCGCTACGCCGCGGCGCGCTGGGGCGCCGATCCGGCGCTGTTCGGCTGGACCCTGTGGATCGAGGTCGACGCGGTGTCGCGACGCTCGACCGCCGCCTGGCACGCCGAGATCGCTGGCGAGATCGCCACCCGTTCGTGGGGCCGCCAGCCGGCCTCCGCCGAGTTCCGCAGCGATGAGGGCGATCCGGCGATCTGGCCGCTCAAGGACATCGGCTACCTCCAGGTCGCCGCCTACACCTTCCCGCCGAGGAAAAGCACGCTCGACGTGCTGCCCGATCTGGTGCGGCACCAGGCGCCCTATGGCAAACCGGGCTTCGTCGAGGAGTACGCCGGTTCGTCGCGCGGCGGCAGCCCGCGTTTCCTCGCGCTCGAGATCCATGACGGGTTGTGGGCGGGATGGGGCCTCGACTTCGCCGCCGCACCGATGCCGTGGTGGTGGAACCTCATCCTGCATCACGGGCTGGAGCGCTGGCATCGCCGCTTCGCCGCCTTCACCGGCGGTGCCGACTTGCGCGGCGTCGCCTGGAAGCTGGGCGAACGGCGTCTGGCCAGCGGGGCGCGCGCCTTCATCCGCGTCGGCCCCGAGCGCGCCTGGGCCTGGCTGCGGCCGGCCGGCGCCATGCCCGCCGGCTTCGATCCCCTCGCCGCCGATCCCGGCACCTGGTTCGCCGCCGATCCGGCCCGCACTGTCGACCTGCGGCCGCTCGGCCTGGCCGCCGGACGCTGGCGTGTCGAGGTGTGGGATCCGTGGACCGAGACGCCGCCGCGGGTCGCTGAGATCGCGGTCGGCGACGGCCCGGTCCTCCTGCCCCTGCCCGACACCGTGCGCGATGTCGCGCTCAGCCTGACCCGCCTCGCTCCCTGAGCCTCAACGCAGCTGGCGCGGCAGCTCGGAGGTCGAGCGGTTGTACTCCCAGCGCTGGAAGATCATGCGGCTGTCCCTCGGGTTGACGCCGTCGGGATCGGCCACCCACACCGCGTCGACGGTCTGCTGCGCCACCGGCTTGCGCAGGACGTTGTCGTAGACCTCGCCGCGGCAGAAGATGCGGAAGTGGTGGCTCTTGCCGATGTAGAAGCAGCCGGTGACGGTGAACCAGCTGTCCGGCATCGGGCCGCGGCCCGGTTTGGCGTGGCCGGCATCGACCGGCTTCCAGCGGTCGGTCCGGAAGGTCTTCTCCTCCGGGGTGGCGGCCGGGTTCTGCGCGTAGCACGAGCCCATCACCTTGCCGTCGCCGTCGAAGTCGAGCGGCCGGAAGGTCTCGCTGTAGCCTGGCCCGGCTCCGAGGAAGGACATGCGGAAGTCGTTGAGCATGCGCTCCATCACCTTGGCGCGCTCGACCGAGATGCCCGGGGTGTTGGCGGGTGCGAAGGTCGAACGCAGCCGATCGGCGGTCACATCGGCCAGCGTCCTGATGGTGTTGGAGAGCGCGCTGGGATCGACCGAGAAGGTGATGCGGTGGCCGTTGCTGATGGCGGTGGCCGGGCTGTCAGCCCAGGTCGACGTGATCGGACGCAACGGGACGCCATCGCCGGGCGTGTCGAAGTTCTCGCCGAGCTGGCGCAGGAAGGCGCGGTCGAGATCCTCCAGGGTCGAGCAGGCCTGGGCATCGCGCAGACTCGCAGGGTTGAAGCCGACGGCGGGATCGAAGACGTTGTTGGGGTACTGCACCCAGGTGGCGCGGACGTAGGCGATGGCCGAGGACATCGCCTTGGCCAGCGGCCACCAGTAGCTGCGCTGGTAATCGGGCTTGAACAGGCCGGGCTGCAGGCGGCGGACGACGCGGGCCGAGGGATGGTTGGGATTCGGCGGCGGGTCGCTGTAGGCGTAGTATTCCTGGTCGGAGCCGCCGATGTAGATGAGCGGCTCGCCCGAATGCGTGCAGTTGCCGATCGGCAGCGGTTTGCTGCCCACCTTGATGTCCTTGGCGAGGTCGTCGAGGACCTGGTCGGATGGCGCGCCGTCGTCGGGACTGTTCGGGCCGCTGCGCATCAGGGGACCGGGATAGCGCGCACTCGCCGGTCGCGGATCGTACGGCACGGTCTGGCCGTTGGGCGCGGCGGTCGGCCCGCCGAACATCTGGTAGTAGTCGGGATCGATGATGCTGCCGTCGACCGGGCTGATGCTGGTCGGGGCGGGGAACTCGCTGAGCCCGCTGCCCACCCACCTGGTCCACAGGTCGCGGCCGCGCACCGCCACGCTGACGTCGATGTCCTTGGTCGAGCTGATCGTCGGGCTGTATTCCTCGACGCGGTAGGGCCTCCCTTCGGAGTCGGTGGCGATGTGGAAGCCGGTCCAGTTGTAGTATTCGTCCTTGTACCAGTGCAGGGTCTTGACGTGGCTGGGCATGGCGGCGAGCAGCATCTGGCTGATCTGCAGGGAGGGCGCGGTGAGGACGTTGACGTGGAAGGGGGTGTCGATGCGGCCTTGGTACCACTTCCAGTTCGCCGGTGCGGCGGTGCTCTTTTCCAGGCGGCGTCCGAACGGGGTGACCAGCAGATCGGTGTGCGGGGTGACGTAGCCATACTGGTCGCCGTAGCCCGGTCCGCCGCCACCGCCGCCATAGTAGGTCTTGTGGCCGCGCAGGGCCGAGGCGTAGGCGTGCCACGAGGCCTGCGGGCCGACCATGGTGTGGGTGATGGGGTGGCTGGCGCCCCCCAGATCGGTCATCTGGGCACGATGGTGGATGCGATCACCGCCGGCAGGTGTGGCATAGCAGCGGTTGCTGCTGTACATGGGCTGGGCGGTCTCGTCGCCTACGCTCCACAGACCGATGGCCAGGTACGGGGCAGGTTCACCGCCCGGCCAGTACGAGGTCCGGGCAAAGACGTTGTATTCCCCACGGCCGCGGAACATCATCGGGAAGGTCACCATCTGGTGCTGCTGCGGCACGCCGTTGACCAGCCGCGTCGAGCGGTCGTCGCGGTCGAGGTTGCTGATGTTGCCGCGCCCGCGGAAGACGTGCTCGCTGAGCACCGCCAGGGTCGGGCCCTGCTGCCAGGTCTCGACCATGTTGTACCAGGCGTTGGCGGCGGCCTCGAGCCACGGCTTGTGCGCCGGATTGGGCGCCGCGGTCTCGCGGTCGAGCGGGGTGTTGCGGTAATCGTTGCACGGATCCGTGCTGTCGGTGTTCATCTCGGCGAGCGGATTGATCAGCGGGTGGCCACCGAGGTCGATCAGGCCGATGGCGTAGCGCAGGCGGTAGCGCGACGCGCGCCGGTCGGCGGCAGGATCGCCGCTGTCGAGGCGGCGCAGGTCGCCGTCGAGGAAGATGCCGTCGGCCCGTTCCGGGACTCCAGCCGAGAGGTCGGTGAAGCGCAGCGGTGCCACCGGCTGGGCCGGCACGGCGGTCGGGGCTGGGCGGGTGGTATTGTACCAACCGACTTCGTAGAATCGGCCGCGGCCGTCGTAGACGTCCATGCCCGCGGTCTTCGCCGCGCCGCATAGCGGATTCTCCTCCGCCACGTCGTCGGCCTCGGCGGCGCGACCGAACTGGGCGCGTTTCCAGCCGCCCTGCGGATAGCCCCAGATGGCGCCCGGCAGGCTGAGCGAGACGAACGGCGCGCGCCACGGGCCGTCGAGGAAGGTCGGCGCCGTCGAGGCGAAGCTGCCGCCGGTCGTGGCCACCGTCAGGTTCGCCGCCAGGTGGTCGGCCATGATCTGCTCGACAGCGTGCGCCAGGCCGCTCTGCGCCGCCTCGCGCGAGAGGGCGATGAGCTGCTCGGTGCGGCCGGACATGCTCTGGCGCATCAGCGAGCGCAGGAACACCGCGCCCAGGGTCACGGCGATGGCGGCGAGGCCGAGGCAGAGGAGGATGGCGGTGCCGGCCTGGGTCGGTCGCATGGCGTGCCTCATGGCTTGACGAAGCCCGGGGTATGGAAGCTGAAGCAGTAGGTGCTGGTGGTGCCGGTGTCGGCGTCGTCGAGGGTGAAGCGCAGGCGCACGATGCAGGGCCGGGTCGCTGGCGAGGCCTGCGACCGCCCGGCCACCCCGCCATCGACGAAGGCCCCGGAGGAGCCCCAATCGAGGTTGGCGCTGGCATCGGCGGTGACCGTGCTGCCGTCGGCGAGCAGCAGTTCGACGGTCAGGGCCCGGCAATGGGGCAGCGCGGGTGTCAGGCGCCAGACCAGATCCTTGTAGTCGCCGATATCCTTGGTCACGCCCGTGCTCCAGGCGTTGGCGTTCAGGATCGGCTCGGGGTCGAAGGCGGCGGCGGCTGCGTCCCAGGCGCTGCGCCGCAGCTCCGGCACCATGTTGAAGAAGTAGAACCGGTTGGCGTACTCGTTGTCGGTCCAGGTCTTGTTCCACCAGGCCGCGCGGCCGTCCATGGAGAAGGCGCGGATCGGCGAGCTGACCGCGCTCTCCAGCACGCGCTTGTCCGGCGACCAGCGCCACAGCGACCAGACATAATCGGTGGTCGGATGCGCCTGGTTGAAAGGGTCGAGGAAGTCGTCGTTCTCCTCCTTGCAGCGCATGAACAGCAGTTCCACCGAGGCGGGCGAGCTGCGCGCGCGCAGCCACACCGCCGCTCCGGGGTGCAGGGCGGTGAACGAGCGGCTGAGCCGGTCGAACAGCGCTTTGGCCTGCGCATCCATGGTCTTGATCGCCTGGATGCGGCGCATCATCGTCAGGGCCTGGTTGAAGGCCACGGTCGCGGCGGTCACCAGCACGAGGATCAGCGCGGTCGAGACGAGGATCTCGATCAGGGTGAAGGCGCGGTGGCTCCTCCTACGTGAACCCTCTGATACGTCGTTCGTCGTTCGTCGTCCGTCGTTCGTCGTTCCGCAGGAGTCTCCGCTGCTTCGGACACTGTCACCGGATTCACCTGGAAGCTGATGCGTATTCACGTCGCATCTATCGTTGTCGAAACGTCGAACGCCGAACGACGAACGACGAACGGTAACGTGCAGGCTCATGGCTTGATCAGCAGCCGGCGGGTGACCGAGGCGAACTTGCGGCCGTTCTGCAGTTCGAAGACATCGACGGTGACGGTGACCGCCTGCAGTCCCGAGGCGGCGCTGCCCACCGCCACCGGCCGTCCGGCGGTGCGTTCGACCCACAGGCCGTTGAGGTAGCCGGAGGCGGTGCTGCCGGTGACGCTCCAGGCCGGATTGGCCGGCTGCAGCGGCGTCGGATCGACCAGCACGGTCAGGGCCGTGGCCATGCCGATGCTCTTGGCGTGGGCGCTGCTGGCGAGGCGGATGCCGAAGAATACCAGGCCGGTGGCGGCGGCCAGGCCGAGGGTGAGGATGAGCACGCAGGCCATCACCTCGATGAGGGTGAAGGCCTTCCTCATGGCGCCCACCACCACTTCCGCTCCGCCAGCATCTCCGCCGTCACCACATCCGTCACCGGCATGCCGCGCGGAGCGTCGTCCTTCTCCTGCAGGGTGCGGCCGTAGTAGTTCGGAGCGATGCGCACATCGGGGTTGCCCCAGCGCGCGCCATTGGCGTATTCGTCGCCCCAGTTGACCCGGTTCGACGCAACGCCCCACAGCTTCGTCCGCACCTGCCAGTCGTTGCCGGTGATGCTGCCGTCGAAGGTGCGCCCGGCGTAGCCGCCAGGCGTGCTGCGTACCGGGACGACCACGACCTGGCCATGGCGGCTGATGCCGACGCGGTACATCGGCGTGAGCGTGCGCAGGGCATCCTGCGCCGTGGGGAAGGCCGTGGCATCGTCCTTGGCATCGGGGGCGAGGGTGATGTAGAAGAAGCCGGTGCGGGCGCTGAAGTCGCTGGCCTCGGGCTCGAGGTTGCCGTAGGTGCGGTCCTGGACGGCGTTGATGTCCTTGCGGCCCTTCCCGTCCCAGGTGAAGACCCGCTGGCTGGAATAGCTTGCGCCGCAGAAGGCGTAGTTGGTCACGCCCAGGCTGGCCTCGAAGTATTCGCGGCGCAGGTTGAACCACAGCGTGCTGACCGAACCGTCGGGATGGAAGAGGAAGGCGAAGTCGAGCCAGGCGGCGTTGAGCAGCGGGCGCGGTTCGCCCTGCTTCCATAGCGTCCAGTAGGTCGGGGCGTTGTATTCCGGGTCGAGGACCTGCCCGTCATTGTTGGCATCGTCGACCACCTGGCGGTCGCTGGGGTTGACGCAACCGGTGATCGCGCCATCGAATCCCTCGTAGAAGAAGCCGCTCTGGCTGGCCCAGCGGCCGTTGGCCTTGATCGGTCCGTAACGGCCGAGCTGGATCCCCTGGTAGAGCATGGTGATCTCGGGGGTGTAGCCGCCCCAGGCGTAGAGGTTCTTGCTGTTCTGGTCCCACCAGCCGAACCACGGCCGCGGGTAGGTCGCGGCGTAGAAGCCGCCGCCAGTGGAATCGCAGTTGTCGCCGTTGTCCTGGTCGGTGAGGGCGAGGAAACGCACCTTGCCCTTGGCCAGCACGTGCGGCTCGTCGACCCAGCAGCGGTTGACCAGATCGAGCTGGTGGCGCAGCGGATTGCTGTTCCACGTCCACGGGCAGCCGGAGCCGTTCAGCGAGTTGGCGTCCTTGCGGAAGATCGGCGGCAGGCGCGCGGTGGTCGCGTCGGAGCCGGGATGGAAGGCGGCGTCCTTCGGCCCGAGCACGCGGTACCAGTGGCCGCCGCTGCGGTTGTTGAGCACCCGGCCGCTGCTGCCGGGTGCATTCTCGATGTTGAAGGAGACGGCGAAGGTGCGGTTCTCGCGCATGGCGCGGGTGCGCGTCTCGCGCAGGGTCGAGGCCAGCTCCTCGGCCGATTCGCGCACCAGGCCCTGGCGCTCGACGCTCCACGGCACGGCGAAGCCGATCGCCATGAGCACCGAGATGATCGCGGTGACGACCAGCATTTCGACCAACGTGAAAGCGGTCCTCATGGCAACCTCTTGTCGTAAGGCAGGCCGCCGACGTTGTCGCGGTTGGCTACGGCGTCGCGCATCCAGTCGGCGCGGCCGTCGGCGCCGGCGCTCCACAGCTCGAAGTCGGTCTCGTGGCCGGGCGCGGCCCAGGTGCGGCGGTCGGAGTGCCGCAGCTGGCCGGCGTCGGGCAGGCTCGGCGGGACCGCGGCCAGCGGCGCGCCGGTGAGGAAATCGCGCGGGCCGAGGGTGCGGCGGCCGAGCGGGTTGAGGCCGTATTCGCTGACGTTGAAGGACTCCATCGGGTGGTCGTAGATGTGGTCGACGTAGGCGCTGGTCATGCCCTCGACCACCTGGCAGACGTAGATCAGCGGTCGTTGCCAACCGTCGAGCACCGCCTCGCCGGCGACGTAGCGCTTCTCCAGCTCACCGGCGAGGTAGTCGCCGGCCCAGCCCGGTTTGGCATCGCTCTGCGCCGGCTGCGCAACCAGCGGTCCGGTCGGCAGGGTGCGGCGGGTCCAGGCCCCCGAGCTCTTCGGCAGCATGACCGGTCCGCGTGCCTCGACGTTGCCGGCGAAGATCATCAGCCGGGCACGCTCGGCAGCCATGCGGTTGCCCATGATCGGGTAGGCGCGGATGCCGGCACCGTCACTGCGGAAATCATAAGGTTGGTAGGAGAAGCCATCGGGCGCCCCGAGCGTCCAGTCGAACTCGTAGTGGGCGGCGGCCTGGTCGGCGTCGGCCTGCACCTTGGTCAGATCGGCGGGATCGATCACCGTGCCGAGGTGGTAGGCCAGCCGGTTGCTCCAGTTCGGCATCGGTCCGCTCGCCGCGGCGAGGTCGGCATAGCTGCGCTGGAACGGGTAGGAACCGATCTCGGCGCGGAAGAGGCGGGCGGCGCCGTCGACCTTGGCCATCACCGACTGGCTGGCCGAACCGCGCGCAGCACGGTCGACCAGGCGCAGCAGCGGCATGAGCATGCTCAGCAGCAGGCTGAGGATGCCGACGACGACGAGCAGTTCGATCATGGTGAAGGCGTGCGTCCCGGGCTGGTGGCACATACCAGGACGCTGACACGTCGTCCGCTCTGCGGAAAGCCATCGCGAGCCTACCTGCTGGAGCCTTCCCTGGAGCCTCTGAGCCTGCATCATCGCCTCAGTGGTTTAGTGTGGTCTATACGTGGTATCTGCCGCAGTAGACAACCCGACCAGAAGCCCTGTGTGACACATGGCCTGAAGCGCTCATGAACGCCGTGGCGGTCCGCAACTGGCTCGCCGGATGAACTCGGTGGAGAGGATGTGGTGGCGGGCCGGCAGGGCGGGATCGGCCAGGCGTTCGCGCAGCAGCCGCACCGCGTCGCGCCCTGAACCCTGGATGTCCATGCGCACCGACGACATCGCCGGCGTGCTGAAGACGCCGAGGTCGCCGAAGCCGACCAGGCTGATGAAGCCGGGCACCTGCACGCCGGACTCGTTGGCGGCGGTGAGGATGCCGCTGGCGATATGGTCGTCGCTGCACACCACCGCGGTCGGCGCGCTCGACGGTTCGGCGAGGAGCTGGCGGCCGAAGGCGTAGCCGGCCTCGCAGGACGGCATCACCGGGTAGATGCGCCCGGGTGGGACGGCCAGGCCATGCACCGCCATCGCGCGTTCGAAGCCGGCCTGGCGTTCGCGCGCGACCGGCGAGGTGTGCACGGCGCAGGCGATGTCGCGATGGCCGAGGACGATCAGCGCGTTGACCGCGGCGAAGGCGCCTTCCTCGTTGGCATGGCCGATGGCGTCATAGGGACGCGAGCTGCTGCACGGCACGCATTCATAGGCCAGGACCGGCCTGCCGCCGTCCGCCAGCCCGCGCATCAGTTCGGGGTCGATCACCCACATGGCGATGAGCGCCTGGGTCTCGGCCAGGTCGCCGACATCGGGCAGGGCGCGCAGCGAGAGGGCGGCGGGGCGGCAGGCCGCCATGATCCCGCCGAGCAGGCGGGTGAGGAAGGCGCCGCCGAGGTCGGACTGGGCATCCATGCCGAGGACCAGGGCGATGTTGGCGGCCGGCGCCCGCGTTCCGCCGATGATGAAGGTGCCGCGGCCGGGGATGCGGCGGAGGAAGCCTTCGTCGGCCAGTTCGACGATCGAGCGGCGCACGGTCAGCCGGCTGAGCTTGAGCATCTCGGCCAGTTCGCGCTCTGACGGGATCGGCTGGTCGTGGCTGGTACTGCTCGCCTTGATGTGTTCGAGCAGGCCGGACTTAACCTGCTGGTAGAGCGGTGCCTTGGCGCCACGGTCGAGTTTGATCATGCGCTGGATCCTCGCTTGCTTGGGTGGATCGACAAGCGGCTCGCTGGGGCTGCTATGAGATACCTCTTTACTCATGTACGGATTAGTGTATATCACATGGTATGATCAAGTCCAGTATTCATCTGGGCGCCGCGCCATTTCGGACCTTCGCGAGCAACTGGATTAGTCACGGAATGCCACATGGTCCGTACAGGTGTATACTCAGGTCTATCTGACGCGCCGCCTCCACCCCGCCACCCGACAGGCCCCGACATGGATCCCGCCGCCATCAGTGCCCACCTCGCCCAGTTCGCCCCCGCCGAGCAGCGCCAGCGCGTCCGTCCGACCGAGGCCAAGGGCTACGTGCGCAACCCGCACAAGGGCATCACCACCTACCAGCGCTTCAACGGCGAGGCCAGCGAACCGATGCTCGGCCACTGGTGCGACGCCGGCCCGTTCACCCGCCCGCCGTGGTCGGGCACCCTCGACAACCCCGGCTACACCGACACCACCGTCGCCTACCTGCGCTGGGAGTGGAAGAAGTTCGAGCCGGTGCAGGGCCAACGCGACTGGGCCCTGCTCGATGAGTACCTGCGCACCGCGCAGCAGCGCGGGCAGACCGTGCAGTTCCGCTTCAACACCTACGACGAGGGCTTCCACGACTGGTGGTATTGGGGCACCGGTGCCGGCAAGGCGCCCAACGGCGAACCGGACATCAACGACCCACGCTGGTTCCGCCATTTCGGCGACCTCATCCGCGAGTTCGGCGAGCGCTACGACGGGCATCCGCTGCTCGACACCGTCGATGTGGTCTATGGCGGGATGTGGGGCGAGAACGGCGGCAACGCCACGCGCGAGACGCAGGAGCGCTTCATCGACCTGTACCAGGACGCCTTCCGCACGACCCCGCTGATGGTCATGGAGGGCGACGAGGCGCTGGCCTACGCCGCCACGCGCAAGCTCGGCTGGCGCGCCGACTGCTTCGGCGACCTGCGTTCCGGCGGGCATCCCGGCCGCGTCCCCGACCACCTGGTGTGGAACCACCAGATGGACCGCTATCCCTTCATGCTGTTCAAGAGCGGCTGCCAGGACAACTGGCGGCACAGCCCGGTGACCTTCGAGACCTGCTGGCATGTCGGCAAGTGGTTCGAGCAGGGCTGGGATCTCGAATTCCTCTGCGAGCAGATGCTGCAGTACCACACCACCTACTTCATGCCCAAGTCGAACGCCTTCCCCGAGGAATGGATCCCGCGCCTCACCCGGCTCAACGACCGGCTCGGCTACCGCTACGTGCCGCGCCAGCTGATGCTGCCGCTGCGCGCCAGCGCCGGCGACAACCTCAGCATCGACGCCTGGATCGACAACGTCGGCTGCGCCCCGATCTACCGCCCCTACACCCTCGTCCTGCGCTTCAGCCAGGAGGGGCGCAGCGAGAACGTGCCCTTCCGCGCCGATCCGCGCACGTGGCTGCCGGGGATGAACGGGGTGCGCGAGTGCCTGCGCCTGCCGCGCTGGCTGCGGCCGGGCATCGCCCGCGTCGATATCGGCATGGTCGACGCCGCCGGCACGCCGCGCGTGCGCTTCGCCATCGACGAGGTCGACGCCGAGGGCTGGCATCCGCTCACCGGCATCATGGTGGAGGGCTAGGCCATGGTCGGCGCGCGTATGCGATGTCGGGCAGGAGCCTGACCTGGACGGACCAGCCTCCTGACCACCGGGACCCGCGCGCATGCACCAACCACCTCCCGACAGCGGCGCCATGGATCTGCCGCTGCCGCAGCCCGGCACCTGGACCTGCGGCACCCTCACCTACACCAAGCTGGGTCTGGTGGCCCTGTTCGCCTGGCTGCTGTGGGGCGACTTCGTCTTCACCCTCATGGAAGGTGTGGTGCCTTCGGTGCTGCCGCTGAAGCTCAAGGCGCTGGGCGCCTCGAACACGCTGATGTCGGTGATCATGACCACCCTGCCCGGCATCCTCAACATGACGGTGTGCCCGTGGGTGAGCTTCGCCAGCGACCGCTATCGCGGGCGCTGGGGCCGGCGCCTGCCGTTCATCTTCTGGACCATGCCGTTCCTGACCATCAGCCTGATCATGCTCGGCTACAGCGAGCAGATCTCGGTGTGGGCGCAGCATTCCATCCCGATGCTCTCCGGCATCGCGCCGACCACCGTGACGATCACGGTCATCGCCACCTTCCTGGTGCTGTTCCAGCTGTTCAACATGTTCGTCAACTCGGTGTTCTGGTACCTCTTCAACGACGTCGTCCCACCGCAGCTGCTCGGCCGCTTCATGGGCCTGTTCCGCATCGTCGGGACGGGCGCCGGCGCCGCCTACAGCGCCTGGGTCTTCCCGCACGCCGAGTCGCATATGCGCGAGATCCTGGTCGGCGCCGCACTGGTCTACTTCATCGGCTTCGGCGTCATGATGCTGTTCGTCCGCGAAGGCAAGTACCCGCCGCCGCCGGCGAATGTCGACCAGCGAACCGGCCTGATCTCGTCGCTGAAGAGCTTCGGCAAGCAGTCG
>Ga0172380_10003682_pt1 | contig 20668 bp, 13 predicted proteins | sample Leawe162metaG_FD_119747 | JGI IMG/M metagenome (GOLD analysis project Ga0172380, IMG submission 119747) | Leachate microbial communities from a municipal landfill in Southern Ontario, Canada - Leachate well 162 metaG | ecosystem: Engineered > Solid waste > Landfill > Unclassified | place... | reverse complement strand
TTCAGTTTTGAAGACCTTTCATCAAACGGTGATGTACAACTAACAGTTAGTGATGATGATTCATCAATTAACGATGCACACACAGTTGAAGTTAAAGATTCAGGTGATACAAACGGAGTTGAAATATTAAGTTTCGAAATCGAAGCTGAGGGATCAGATCTTGAATTCGATAGTCTAAGTATTGATCTTGAATCAATGGGAGCTGGAGTAACAGAAATCGCAAACGACTTTCGACTTATGTTCGATGGTGAGGAAGTTGGAGAAGTGTCAATTGATGGAGGAAGTTTTGCTTCTTCTTCAGATACAACTCGAACACTTACATTCAACAACTTGGATGATGATGATGTGATTATTGAAAAAGATGACACAATGTCATTCACTCTTGAAGCTGACATCAACGATATTGACGGAGCATTCTCAAACGGAGACTCTCTATCAGCATCACTTGATTCATCTGATGTAGATGCTGACGATGAAAACGGAGACCAAGTAACTGATTTGTCTGGTTCTGCTGAAAGTAATGATATTGCTTTTGCATCAACTGGAATCATGCTTGCATCTGGAGATTCAGACTCATCAACACGAGTTCTTAACCTAGATACAACAAATGCAGACGACCAAGGTAAATTCGAAGTCGTATTCGATGTGAAAGCATTCGATAAGACTGCATACATCGCATTAACAGGTACAAGTACTTCACAACTCGCTAACGCAGCTGGAGCATATGTATATGTTGAGGATGTAAACAATAATGATGTTGTAATTACTAGTGGTGAAACAACTGTCGTTCTAGAACGAGTTAGTGGTGGAACACTTAGTGGAAACTACATCAAAATTAATGCAGGACAAACTGCTACATTGCGAGCAACTGTATACCACGACGCTGCAGCAGCAGGTAACTACCGAGCACAACTTGGACAAGTTAACTTCGCTGATTCAGCAACAGCTGGTACAGATTCACAATCAGCAACACCTTCATCTGACTACCAAACTCCTTCAGAACAAATTCTTAATTAGTTCTCTAGGTATTGCGTACGACGATAACGTACACGCGTAACACAAAAGGCACCCGAAAGGGTGCCTTTTGTTATGATTTTCAATTTGGTATATACTAGATATATGAAATACATATACATATCAACACTAAGTTTACTCATGTTCTCGTTTGCTTTATCCGCTAGTGCTGCGACATTATCTATTGGAGCGCCAGCTACATCAACTTCTCCAAAATTATTTGAAACTAACGTAGGTATCGTTACTCGTATGTTAACTTCAGATGTAGTTGAGTTTAATATTGATGTTAAAAATATCGATAATCCCGAAAAAATCGCATTTTGGAAAGTAAGAACATATTGTGATACTGATATGGCTATTACTTTTGCGTCTTCAACTGGTTCTCAATGTGAGAAGAATGTTACTCTTAATTCTCTAACAAAAAATTCATACTCTTTTTTGTTTGATAATAAAACAGATAAACTTAGAAACTTCTCGGTTAAACTAAAAGCATACGATAAGAATGGTATGTGGATGCATTCAGAAAGAGAATCATTTCGTTGGAAATAAAGAAGAAATAAAAAATGCACCCAAAAGGTGCATTTTTTATTTTCTCTTAATAATTTTATTAACTTCTACTTGTATTCTTTGTAGATGTCTTTCAAAAAAATAGTAATCATTGGCTTTATTATTAGTTTATCAATTCCTGTACTTGTTTCTGCACAGATTAAAATTAGTGAGATTATGTATGATCCGCAGGGGAGTGATACTAAACGAGAGTGGATTGAAGTGTTCAATTCAGGAGCTCAGAATATTGATCTTAGTACTTATTTTTTATTTGAAAATAATGTACATCATAAATTAACTGCCCAAACATCATCAATTCTGACTCCTGGCACCTTTGCAATTATTGCGGATTCAATTCCTGAAGTTCTGGCTGACTTTTCGGGATATTCAGGACTTATGTTTGATAGTGCATTTTCTTTGAACAACACGGGTGAGTCAATCTCTATTTCTAATCCTCAAAAAGAGATACTTGATACATTTATATATAGTAGTGATATGGGTGCAAACAATACTGGTCAGTCTCTGCAAATTAACGACACTGCAGTAATTGTTGCTGGAGCCACTTTTGGTTCAGTTAATAAGACTGAGTCTGAAGTTTTAGAAGTGGAAGCAACTTCAACAGCTTCAACTTCAGACATATCATCAAACTCTTCAAATGATTCAAGTCACAGTCAACAAGTATCTGTTTCTAATTATGTTCCAGCAACTTCGTTCAAGGTTGGAGCAGGACGAGACAGAACCGTCTCAGTTAACACTCCGATTGAGTTTGAAGGATATATATCAAAATCAGATATACGGGCTACCTATGCATGGAATTTTGGTGATTTTGATACAGGTACTGGTCGTAAGGATACACACATATATACGTATCCTGGAATATATGAAGTTGTACTGGAAGGAAAGTCAAAAGCATATACCTCAGTATCACGAACTCAAGTACAAGTGGTCGAACCTCAATTATCTATATTGGAAGCTACAAGTACTATTACAATTATTAACTTAGATTCAAAAGAGCTGAACCTTGGTGGATTTAGATTTATATTTAATGAAGGATCTTTAGTTATTCCAAGAAATACAATTATAAGAGGTAAGGGGAGTATAACTCTTGCAAAAGACAAGCAACGCACATTGGAAGCGTTTGAATATCCAAACAAAAAGGTCTATCAGAGCTTTGTGTTACCTGAGTAGGGAAAATTACCTGAACAACTCTCTGTTTTTTGATACAATAGAGGGGTGTTAAAACAATCACTAGATTACATATTAGTTTTTGCTTTAATCGTAATTGTTTCATTACTAGTAATAGCCCTAACAGTTTGATTTTATGGAAGCACTCGAGAAATTATTTGGAAGTTCAGCACGAGTTAAAACAATGAAGTTTTTTCTTTTTAATACAGGAGAAATTTTTGAAAAAGAAACGATTTCTTCTCGAACAAAAATATCGTCACATATTTTACAAAAAGAATTAAATCTCCTTGAAAAAGTAGGTTTGATAAAAAAGAAGAGTTATTTCAAATTAAAAGAAGATCGATATGGAAAGGTGACAAAGGTACGATCTAAAGGATTTGAAACGGTTAAGGAATCAAAACTTTTTGTTCCTCTCCAGAATTTACTTGTAAAAAATAGCCCAATGTCATCAAACTCTTTGGTTCAAAGACTTGGAAGACACGGACGTCTCAAACTTGTGATTGCTGCAGGTGTATTTATTCAAGACACTGATAGTCGAGTTGATTTACTTATTGTTGGTGATGAAATCAAAGAAGGACCACTTAAAAACACTATTTCAGTACTCGAATCTGAGATAGGGAAACAATTACGGTATACTGTTTTGACTGTTCAGGACTTCAAATATCGTCTCGGAGTCTATGATCGTCTCGTTCGGGACATTTTGGATTATCCACACCAAATCTATCTTGATAGAATAGGAGTCTAAATATTGCTATAATTAAACTGTTATTAGTAATTTAAATAAAATATATGGCGTTTGAAAATCTGCAATTGGCATTAGCTGATGCGTTCAGTGGTTTACTTATTGGAGTAGTTGAATTTATTCCAAAATTAATTGTTGCGATTGTAATTCTGATTCTTGGATGGTTGATTGGTGCAGCATTATCAAAAATTGTGAGTCAAATATTCAAAACTCTTCGAGTTGATTCTGCGCTAGAAGCTGCAGGAACAAAGAAGCTTGTGAACAAAGCTGGGTTTGGATTAAACTCAGGACGATTTGTTGGAGAACTTGTAAAATATTTTATTGTTACAGTTGCTCTACTTGCGACCCTAAGTATTCTTGGATTAAGTGAAGTAACAATGTTCCTACAAGGAGTTGTGCTTGGATATTTGCCACAAGTAATTGTTGCAGTACTTATTCTAGTAGTTGCTATTGTTGTTGCTGAAGTTGCTCAAAAAGTTGTAATCGCAGCAGCGAAAGCAGCAGGAGTACGAAAGGCAGGATTTCTTGGTGCAGTAACAAAGTGGGCAATCTGGGCATTCGCTATCTTAGCCGCTCTATTCCAACTTAATATTGCAGCAACATTTATCCAAACTTTGTTTACTGGAATTGTTGTAGCGTTCTCACTTGCACTTGGTCTAGCATTTGGACTTGGTTCAAAAGATGCAGCAAAAGACATTGTGGATAGTGTTCGAAACGAAATCAAAGATCGAAACTAATTCTTAATTAGTTCGTTTTCATGAAAAGGCCCTTTTATAAGGGTCTTTTCTATTGGTTAGAAAGCTTTTTACGCCCCGAAACGGAGTCTCTCGGCAGGCAGTGAAGGGGTATAAAAAAGCTTTTATAGAAAAGGGGATTAGAACATTTGACATTATCTTCATTCTGACTATAATGGCTACTACACGATGTTAAGTTTAGTAAAAAAGATTCCTAAGTTGGTCTAAAAAAGAGGGTTTTTAAACTCACTTCAAAAGACCGCTTCTGCGGTCTTTTTTACAAAAATTTTCTTCGTGGGTTCATTGACATTTAAATATTGAAATAAGAGTCAAAGTAGTCAAATTATTTTCACAAGAAAAAGTTTAGACAAGTTAGATAAAAAGCTAAGACAAAAAAGTTAAGTGGTTTTAAGATTTCCTAATAGGAAATCAAGAGCATGTAGTGGATGCCTTGGCTTATAGAGGCGATGAAAGACGTGATATGGCTGCGAAAAGCTTCGGGGAGGTGCCTAATAACCTTTGATCCGGAGATGTCTGAATGGGGCAACCCAACTGAGCAAACCTCAGTTACCTGATCTTGTAAAGAGAGATGGAGCGAACCCTGGGAAGTGAAACATCTCAGTACCAGGAGGAAAAGAAAAAAAGTCGCGTAAGCGAAACATTTCCTTAGTAGCGGCGAGCGAAAAGGAATGAGCCCAAACCGTACGTATTTATATGTGCGGGGTTGTAAGATAGTAATATTCTAATTTATTAGATGAAGGTTACAAAATGATTTGTTAGTGGAACACACTGGAAAGTGAGACCCTAGACGGTAATAGTCCCGTACGCGAAAACAAATCAACCTTTTTTACTACTCTTGAGTAGCTCAGGACATGAATAGCCTGAGTGAATCTGCCAGAACTAACTGGTAAGGCTAAATACTCTATAAGACCGATAGTGAACTAGTACCGTGAGGGAAAGGTGAAAAGTAGTCCGGAAGGACAGTGAAATAGACCTGAAACTACATGTTTACAATGAGTCGAAGAGGACTTGATCCTCGACGGCGTGCCTATTGAAGAATGAGCCAACGAGTCAATATATGCTGCTAGGTTAAGCCCTTTAAGGGTGGAGCCATAGGGAAACCGAGTGTTAATAGCGCGTTCGTAGTATATATTGGACCCGAAGCCAGATGAGCTTACCATGGGCAGGGTGAATCCTGCCGAAAGGCAGGAGGAGGCCCGAACCGGTTGGTCGTGCGACTCCTTCGGATGACCTGTGGTAAGGAGTGAAAAGCTAATCGAATCTGGTAATAGCTGGTTCTCTCCGAAACAGCTTTAGGGTTGGCGTCAGATGTTCCTTTTGGGGGTAGAGCACTGGAAGGTCTTAACAGGGAGCAATCTCGTAAGACCTATCAAACTCCGAATACCAAAAGTCAAGAGTCTGGCAGTTAGACTGTGGGGGCTAAGCTCCATTGGTCAAAAGGGAAACAGCCCAGATCTACAATTAAGGTCCCAAAATCCATGCTAAGTGCACTTAAGGAGGTGGGATTTCTCTGACAATGAGGATGTTGGCTTAGAAGCAGCCATCATTTAAAGAAAGCGTAACAGCTCACTCATTCAGAGATCCTGCACCGCAAATAATCGGGGCTAAGCATGGTACCGAAGTTTAGGGCTTGATGATCCTCCGGGAGATTCAAGCGGTAGGAGAGTATTCGTAACCGCGTTGAAGCTAAAGGGGTGACCCATAGTGGAGCGTTGCGAAGTAAGAATGTTGGCACAAGTAACCACAAGGCAGGTGAAATCCCTGCCCACCGAAAGAATAAGGTTTCCTTTTAAATGGTAATCAGAGAAGGGTTAGTCGGGCCTAAGGAGATGGTGAAAACCGAATCCGATGGACATACGGTTAATATTCCGTAACCTCAATATATTTCGATGGAGTGACGGCGAGTTGTACTTTATGCGTATTAATGGATTTACGTTCGAGCCGTGAGGAAGACTGTTAGGCAAATCCGGCAGTCGGGGAAACCCAGTTCCAAGCGTAACGAAAATGGTGCCTTCGGGTATCCAAATATAAAGGAGCACACGTCCGAGAAAAACTTCTAAGGCTAGATATGTTGAGCCCGTACCGCAAACCGACACAGGTATTCAGGTCGAGCAGACCAAGGTGAACGAGTGAGAGGTCTCCAAGGAACTCGGCAAAAAAGCAGCCGTACCTTCGGAATAAGGCTTGCCTATAGCAATATAGGCCGCAGCGAAAGACTCCCCCGCGACTGTTTATCAAAAACACAGCTCTCTGCGAAATCGTAAGATGATGTATAGAGGGTGACGCCTGACCAATGCCAGAAGGTTAAATATGGTCGGTCCATGATTTATTTTATGGGCTGGCGCTGTATAAGCCCTGGTGAATGTCGGCCGTAACTATAACGGTCCTAAGGTTGTGCATCTGTAAAGGTGTACAAGATTTGGGACGGTTATAGATTGATATAACAGAAACGCAATCATGTAGAAAAAGGAAAAGTATCTACCTAATTTAGCTATATGCTGGAAAAACTGAGTATGCAATATCACGAGACGTAAGTCCGTAATAGTATATTGACGCAGTTGATCAGCAGGAAAGACTAAATAATTTATTTTATTTAGAATCCTCAGAGACCAAACGCTAAAGCCTTTGTAATTTATTATGAAGGTAAGATAGAGTCCGTGCTTCATGGCGACATGAAGATTAACAAAACAGAGCGAAATTCCTTGTCTGGTAAATTCAGACCTGCACGAATGGCGTAACGATGGGGGAACTGTCTCGGAGACTTGCTCGGTGAAAATACAGTGCCGGTGAAGATGCCGGCTACCCGCAATTAGACGAAAAGACCCCAGAAGCTTTACTGCATCTTGGTATTGATTATATGTCCTCACTGCGCAGCATAGGTAGGAGGCTTTGAAGTGTTCTTTCCGGGGAACATGGAGCCAACAGTGAAATACTATCCTTTGAGGGGATATAATCTAACCAGTAGGGAAAAACCCTATTGGGACAGTATCTGGTGGGCAGTTTTAGTGGGGCGCTACCCTCCCAAAAAGTAACGGAGGGGCCTATTAAGGTTCCCTAGGCGCGGATGGAAACCGTGCCGATAGTGTAATGGCAAAAGGGAGCCTGACTGTAAGACGTACAAGTCAAGCAGACACGAAAGTGGAGCATAGTGAACCGAGAGTTACCATTAGATGGTGCTCGAGATTATCGAATAAAAGTTACTCTGGGGATAACAGGCTGGTACTGCCTAAGAGTCCAAATCGACGGCAGTGTTCGGCACCTCGATGTCGGCTCATCTTATCCTGGGGCTGGAGAAGGTCCCAAGGGTTTGGCTGTTCGCCAATTAAAAAGGTACGCGAGCTGGGTTCAGACCGTTGAGAATCGAAACAATATGTTTGGATTTTGAACAGTCTGAACCCGTGACATCAAGGCGAGACAAACAAAGACACGGCGGCTATAACAAGCAGTTGTTGTAAGACAAGTTAACTATATCGGTGGAATCCTACCTTCAAAATATCTTGAGTAAAGATATGAGATAGAGGACAATACCGAGGGAACGCTATAAAGAAATTTACAGTGGCCCGTAGAGACTAAACGTTAACCATTACGGGATGAACTCCGTGATGAAGATATAGTCCAATCCACATAGTAATATGTGATAAAGAATCATAATCTATTAAAACGCGGATTATGAGGATGTAGATGCGTGAGACAGGTTGGTCTCCTATCTATTGCGGGCGTTGATTTTTGAGAAGAGCTCTCCTCAGTACGAGAGGACCGGGAGGGACTGACCTCTGGTGTACCGGCTGTCATGCCAATGGCATCGTCGGGTAGCTATGTCGGGAACGGATAACCGCTGAAAGCATCTAAGCGGGAAGCCGACTTTAAGATTAGAAATCATTTGAGGACCCTGAAAGATGATCAGGTAGATAGGTGTTAAGTGTAAGCACAGCAATGTGTTTAGCTGAGACATACTAATTATCCGATCCTATTAGGAAATCTAAAAATCACCTTTAGCTTTTTTAAGCTTTTTAACTAACTTTTGACACTTCATTTCAATATTTAAGTGCTCGTATGAGCCACAGAAGATTCATCGAATCTTCTGTCTTGGTGGTTTGGCGACGGGGGTACACCCGATCTCATTCCGAACTCGGAAGTTAAGCCTGTCTGCGCCGATGGTAGTCCTTTAGGGCGAGAGTAGGTCGCCGCCAAGACAGAGGATTCGATACAAAAAGCAACTGATACAATCAGTTGCTTTTTGTTTATGTAAATGAGTGTTCATTATAAGTGCAATTTGATATGATACATCTATGTCATGGGGAACTAAAAGACGAAATCTTATTCTGTTTACATTGTTTTTGTTTATTTTTATTCCTGTATCTTTTATTGCATTTTTGATTTTTTATAATCCACCTTCATGTTTTGATTTAAAACAAAATGGTGATGAACAAGGAATAGATTGTGGTGGTTCTTGTCAACTCGTATGTACTAATCAAGCATTTGATCCCGTTGTGTTGTGGGAGAGATATTTTAGAATTGATGATGGTATATACAATGTTCTTGCATATATAGAGAATCCAAATCCAACTGCAGAAATTGTTCAAGCTGAGTATGTATTTAAATTATTTAATGAAGAAAACGTATTAATTGCTGAGAAACCAGGCACTATTACATTCGCTCCAAAATCAGTTCGTCCAATTATTGAAACAGGACTCATCACAGAAAAGCAAGTTCCTACTCGTGTATCATTTGAATTTACAAAACCATTTACTTTTGAAAAGAAAGATCCAAAGGATGCAATTGTAATTATAAAAGAGGAGACTATTGAAAATGAAAAAACTTCACCACGAGTAAAAGCTGCAATTCAAAACATCTCATTACAAAGACTACGCAATATTGAAGTTGTGGTTATTATATATGACTCTTTCGACAACGTATTGGGAACATCAAGTACCTTTGTCCCTGATCTTGGACCAGAAGAATCTAAAGATATTGTGTTTACTTGGCCTCAACCCTTTATTGAAGATTCTCTTCGAATTGAAGTGATTCCGATTTATGATTTTAATTAAGAGTCTTTTTAATAAAATTCCAAGTGTAGATTGGGCTATGTTTCTAGCCATTATTCCGATTTTGTTGGCGGGACTTTTTACGATGAACTCTTTTTCAGGGGCTAATATTTTTTTTAATCGACAGATAATTTGGATTGCTATTTCAATATGTGTATTTTTCTTTTTTAGTACAATTGATTTTAAATTCTTAAGAAAAACAGGAATAGTGTTTGGCTCATACGTAAGTATTATTGCGGTACTCATCTTACTTTTTTTGTTCGCCACAGCTACAAAAGGGGCACAAGGATGGTTTAATCTTGGAGCATTTTCAATCCAGCCTTCTGAGTTTGCAAAGCTTATTCTAATTTTACTTTTGGCAAAATACTTTTCTCGAAGACATATTGAAATAAAAAACTTTAAACATATTTTTGTTTCTGGAGTATATGCCGGACTGATGTTTGTACTTGTTGCACTTCAACCTGACTTTGGTTCGGCACTTATAATTTTTTCTATCTGGTTTGGAATGGTGCTTGTATCTGGTATTTCAAAAAAACACCTTGTAATTGTGTTTACTTTGGTTGCTTTAGTTGTTGGACTATTATGGAATTTTGTATTTTATGAATATCAGAAGGCTCGAATCATGAACTTTATTCATCCACTTCAAGATATACGGGGAACCGGATATAACGCATATCAATCAACAATCACTGTTGGTTCGGGACAGATTATAGGAAAAGGTCTTGGGTATGGTACACAGTCGCGATTAAAATTCTTACCTGAATATCAAACAGACTTTATCTTTGCTGCATATGCAGAAGAATGGGGATTTATCGGTGTATTAATACTGATGGGCTTGTATGCATTTGTACTGTGGAGAATTTTGGCAAATGCAATGAATGGTGCCACTAATTTTGAAATATTATTTGGGGTTGGAATTACAATTATGTTCGTTGCACACTTGCTCGTACATGTTGGTATGAATGTCGGTATAATGCCTGTGACAGGTATTACAATACCTTTTATGAGTTATGGAGGATCTCATATGTTAGTAACATTCATGGCGCTTGGAATACTTATGTCTATGAGAAGATATTCGAGTTCAGTACATAAGGATACTATGAAAAATGAATTCCTAGGAGTTTAGTTATTTGATTGCGAAACATTTAACACCAGCAACCTCAACTCCTCCAGTACTTTCTAGTACTGACCAATCATTAAAGTATTCAAGATTTTTGGTGCCAGTTACCCAGATTTGATACTCGGGGGCTGCGACAGCACCGTTACATCTATAGTTAGGTGTTTTTACAAACGCCATTTCACCATCAAAGGGTGGGGCAGGAACTTCTCTCAAATAAGGGTTTGTTGCGCTTGAAAGAATCGCTTCTAAATTAATTTGAGTAGACCCAGAAACTGCACCTGCAGTATTACTTTCGTTCTTCGTATATGAATAAGGAATAGAAGTTCCAAAACCTGGAATTCTCCCTCCGTTGTCTGCTCGATATAGCTCAATCGCATTTACCATTTCTTCGATTTCACGTCTAAAAGCTCGTACACGAGCTTTGTCTCGTTCTGTTCCTATGAGTGCCATAACTACAGAAGTAAGCATAGCGATTATAGCTACTACAAGTAAGAGTTCAATAAGTGTAAAACCTTTTGTTTTCATACCGATAATTCTAACATAGGTTGATTATAAGTTGTACACAGATTCTGTTTTTCGGATCATGTTTTCTAGAGAAAAAACGTCGGTAATGTTTTGTTGTAATGTTTCTGCGATTTCGTTTTTTTGAGAAGGCGAAAGTACAAGTATCATCTTTAATTTCTTTACTAAATCAGAAACATTTTCTCTTTCAAATAAGAATCCACTTTTGGTATCCATAATAACTTCTGGAATTCCGCCGACATTACTTGTAAGTAAGAGTGTTCCAGCAAGACCTGCTTCGAGTACAACAAGAGGAAGTGCTTCTGATCGTGAAGGTAAAATTACAAGTTCAAATGCTTTTAAATAGTGAGATGCTTTTTCGACGAAACCCGTAAAAAACACATATTCTTCAAGGTTTTTTTGGGATACTTTGTTCTTGAGTTCGATTTCAATTTGTCCTGAACCAAGAAAGATAATTTGATATGAGTTCTTTAAAAGGGGTGTTGTCTGAGAGATTGCTTCAATTAGGATGTCGTGACCTTTCACAGGATGAAGTTCTGCTAACACTCCAATCCATTTTTTTGTTACATCAAGTTGAGGGAACTGTGATGCAAGATTTTCTTTTGCTGTTGTTTGCTCAATAAAGTCAGGAACTTCAATTCCGTTATAAATAATCTCTAGTTTGTTTTTAATAAAAGGTAAAAAAGAAATTTGACTACGAGTTTGTTTGGAAACGCAAATTGTTTTTGAAGATGCTAAAATTGTAAACCAATAAAGAATATAAAAAATAACTTTTTGCCAAGTTGGACGAGGTTCATTAAATGCCCAACCATGTGCAGTGAAGATAATTTTTTTAACACCAGCAAGTCTACCAATTACAGAGCCTGTACCACCTAGTTTTGAACTGTTGAGATGAAGGACTGAAGGTTTAAGTTTTCTTAAAATATCGTAAATTTCTTTTGCTAATTTAAATTCTTTAAATATAGAAATATCTCGTTCACTGTTTTTGAGTTTAATAAATGGGATACCAAACTCTTGAAGGGAATCAAATAAGATACCGTCTCCTCCTGCAAGAACTGTAACTTTCTTGCCTTGCATGTGAAGTTGTTTTGCAAGAGTAAGTACGTACTTTTGGGCACCTCCCATGTTAGACTTAGTGATAGCTATGCATATGTGACCTTGATTTGGCATACGTTTATGATACGTTACATATATCTAAAAGCAATATGAATCTGACTTCAAAAAAAGAATCCATACTACATTTACTAGGCGATATTGTTGTTCTGTATGCTTCATTGTGGATTGTTTTGTGTGTTCGATATTTTAGTCTTCCCTCTAAAGAGACGTGGGATATACACTTTCTTCCTTTCTCACTACTTTTTATTTTATGGATAGGAGTGTTTTTTATTTCAGGATTGTATGAAAAAAATGCAACATTTAATAAAACAAAAATCCTGCTTACTGTTTTAAAGGTTCAAATTGTAAATTCTGTTATTGCTGTATTATTTTTCTATTTTGTCCCTATTACTCAAATTACTCCTAAGATAAATTTATTCATTTATCTTTTTGTTTCAATTATCTTATTGGGATTATGGAGATATTTGAGTGTATCTCTTTACTCAAAAAAACAAACTTCAGTATGTATTGTTGCTCGTGGTGAAGATGCGAAATTTCTAAAACGAGACCTTCAAGATAATTTACTAGGCTTTGAAGTTACATATTTTCTTGATTTGGATACTGAGAATGTTCGAGTGGAAGAGTTGGTAGAACATGTATATATGAACCAAATACAATACATTATTCTTGATACAAAAGATGATGCGATACTTCCATTTCTACCTACGTTTTATAATCTTATGTTTTCAGGAGTTCAATTTATTGAAGTAAACGATGTTTACGAATCCCTATACAATAGAGTGCCATTACAGCTTGTAAAACATGGGTGGTTTTTGGAACACGTAAAATCAAAACCTCATATGCTCTACGATTTTTTTAAACGAGTTATGGATATAAGTGTCTCTTCTGTACTGTTTGTTGGATCATTGCTTGTCTATCCGTTTGTATTTATCGCTATTAAATTTGAAGATAGGGGACCAATGATTTATAGAGATATTCGAATTGGTAAAGATAATAAAATCATTACAATTTTTAAGTTTAGAAGTATGACTGTTGGAGTTGTGCCTGAGACTGGAAAAAAAGCTGAAACAAAAGTTGGAAAGTTTATGCGTAAAACTCGAATTGATGAACTGCCACAACTTATCAATGTTCTAAAAGGGGAATTAAGTCTTATTGGACCACGACCCGAACAACCTAAAATTGTTGAAGAATATATGAAAACAGTTCCGTTTTACAATGTGAGACATCTTATAACACCGGGACTTTCAGGGTGGGCACAAATTTATCATGATAATCATCCTCATCACGGAGTTGACGTTGAAGCTACCAAAGAAAAACTTTCGTATGACCTATATTACGTTAAAAATAGGTCAATCGTACTAGATGCTATTATTGGATTAAAGACAGTTAAGACCATATTTTTGAGTAAAGGGAAATAATTACATTTTAGCAAAAAGGTGTATAATGCCAGCTATGACAAAATACAGAATATTTGCACTATTGGTGCTTATAATTGGGGCTGCGCTTGCATACTTTGTATATTCAAGTGAAATAAGTGCAGATTCTCAATTTAAATTTAAATACGGTTTGGATCTTAATGGGGGAACACATCTTGTGTATCGAGCTAATGTTGAAGGCATAAAAACCGAAGATGTTAATGATGCTATGGATGTACTGCGACAAACAATCGAAAAACGAGTTAATGTTTTTGGTGTTTCTGAGCCACTTGTACAAGTTGAGACAGGAAGTAGTTTTGGAGATTCTAAGGATAAGCATCGACTTATTGTGGAACTTCCAGGAATTACAGATACTGAAGAGGCGATTGCTATGATTGGACAAACTCCACTGCTTGAATTCAGACTTCTTAAAAAAGACAGTAATACAGAAGACTTACAAGCAAAATTGTTATTGGCAAGTTCTTCTCCTGAAGAAATTTCAAAAATAATCCTTTCTGCATATGATAATCCTGTTTTGACCGGAGGGAACCTAAAGAGATCAACTTTGGTGTTTGACTCTACTTCCCGAAAACCCCTTGTAAGTCTTGAATTTAATGATGAGGGAAGTAAAACATTTGCTCAAGTTACAAAAGACAATGTTGGAAAAGAATTAGCTATTTTCTTGGATGGAGAGCTTATCTCAAATCCTGTAATTCAACAAGAAATTGTTGGTGGAACAGCTCAAATCAATGGGGATTTTACTGCTGAAGAAGCTCGAGATTTGGTTAACAATCTTAACTTTGGAGCACTACCTTTACCTATTGAGCTTATTAACACACAAACAATTGGCGCAACGCTTGGACAACAAACACTTTGGTTGGGAGCGAAGGCACTTTTAATTTCAATTATCTGTATCTCAATATTTATGATTGCGTTCTATAGACTTCCTGGACTTGTTGCTGCAGTTTCGCTGGTTATGTATACAGCGATCATGTTGTCTCTCTTTAAGTTTATTCCTGTAGTACTTACCTCTGCCGGTATTGCTGGATTTATTCTCTCTCTCGGTATGGCGGTTGATGCAAATGTTCTTATTTTTGAACGTATAAAAGAGGAACTTGATAACAAAAAACAACTCGTATCAGCAATTAAGGATGGGTTTGACCGAGCATGGAGCTCGATTCGAGATGGAAACATTACAAGTATTATCGCTGCAGTAATTCTATACTGGTTCTCAGATGTTTCTCTGGTAAAAGGATTTGCGCTTGTGTTTGGACTTGGAGTTATCATGTCTATGGTAAGTGCTATCTTTGTTTCAAAGACACTTCTACTTGGTATTTCAAAAGAACATTTAGGCTCTTTTGGTCGATTCCTATATTCAAAAGGTATTACTAACATTAAAAAATAAGTATGTTTATTCTCAAATACAAAAAAATATTTCTCGGATTAGGTCTACTCTTAACTGTTGCTTCATTTGTTTCTCTTGGGCTTTATAAATTAGATCTCGGAATCGAATATACTGGTGGTTCTGTACTTGAATTTACTTTGAAAGAAAACATTGATGAATCAGTATTAAATCAAAGATTAGAAACTGGATTTAAACAAGGGTTTGTTTTACGAAAAACTGAAGCGGGTTACATCCTTAAAATCAAAAGTGAAGGGGATGGTGTAACACACAATGTTCACGTATTGAATGTTATCTCGAATAATAATCCTGATATTCTTAATGTTTCAAAGTTCGATACTATTGGCCCAACACTTGGTAATGAACTCAAGACAAAAGCTTCTGTCGCGCTTATCCTTGTGATTTTAGCTATTGCGCTGTTTATTGCATATGCCTTTAGACATGTGTCTGAACCTGTTTCATCATGGAAATATGGTCTAATAACAATGATTGCGCTTCTCCATGACATAGTTATTACGCTTGGAGTGTTCTCTTATTTAGGACATACTATGGGGCTTGAAATAGATTCTCTTTTTCTAACCGCACTTCTTGTAATTCTTGGATATTCAATAAACGACACTATTGTTGTATTTGATCGAATACGAGAAAACTTACTTAAAGTGAAACCGGAAAAAAGATCTAAAGATTTTGAAGTTATTGTGGGAGAAAGTTTGTCACAAACTTTTGTTCGATCATTGAATACTACAATTACAACTCTTTTGTCTCTTGTAATCATTTACGTTTTGACACCTGCAAGTATTCATAACTTTGCACTTGCGTTAATTATTGGAATTACATCAGGAGCATACTCTTCTTTGTTTATTGCTGCACCTCTTTTGACATATTTCAATCGAGAGCAAAAAGCGTAGGGAATATCGGATATATAAAAAACAGGCTTGATTCTTGAGAGAATCAAGCCTGTTTTTGTAAGGATAAGTGAGTCTTATACGACTCTTGTTTAAGGTCATAATTTAAGGCTGTTTATGCCTTTTTGGGCTATAAAAATAGCAGTTTTGCGATGTTTGTGGTGGAGTATTTTTAATTGAGTATTAATCGCTTGACTTATCCTTTGAAAAAACTATAATAGCAAACACTCTACTAAGTAGTAGAGCATGTCCTTCAAATCAAAATAGTTTGTGTAAGAAAAATAATTAAATGTTAATTTCCTTTTTCTTGTTCCGTTTATTTCAAAATTGGTGATGTAAATCACCCATTTATTTTAAGAGTTTGATCCTAGCTCAGGATGAACGCTGGCGACATGGATAAGGCATGCAAGTCGAACGAGGCTTAGAGCCGAGTGGCAGACGAGGTAGTAACATGTGGGAACTTGCCCTAAAGTCAGGAATAATTCGTCGAAAGGCGAACTAATACTTGATGGTCCTGCTGTGTGAAAACAGTAAGGTAAAGCGTATGCGCTTTAGGAGAGGCCTGCACGGTATCAGTTAGTTGGTAAGGTAATGGCTTACCAAGACAATGACGCCTAGGGGAGCTGAGAGGCTGACCCCCACCGATGGTACTGAGATACGGACCATACACCTACGGGTGGCCGCAGTCGAGAATCTTCCACAATGGGCGCAAGCCTGATGGAGCGATGTCGCGTGATTGATGAAGTGTTTCGGCATGTAAAGATCTTTTCTAGAGGAGGAAGTTATTGACGTTACTCTAGGAATAAGGGGTTGCTAAACTCGTGCCAGCAGCAGCGGTAATACGAGTGCCCCAAGCGTTATCCGGAATTATTGGGCGTAAAGGGTCCGCAGGCGGTTTTATTAGTCTTATGTGAAAGCTCCCGGCTCAACTGGGAAAACGCATAGGAAACGGTAGAACTAGAGGATGTGAGAGGTATGTGGAACTCATGGTGTAGGGGTGAAATCCGTTGATATCATGGGGAACACCAAATGCGAAGGCAACATACTGGCACATTCCTGACGCTCAGGGACGAAAGCATGGGTAGCGAATGGGATTAGATACCCCAGTAGTCCATGCCCTAAACGATCTTGACTTGCTTTTTGGAGTATCGACCCTCCAAGAGGCGTAGCTAACGCGTTAAGTCAAGCGCCTGGGTAGTACGATCGCAAGATTAAAACTCAAAGGAATAGACGGGGACTTGCACAAGCGGTGGATCATGTGGCTTAATTCGTCGATAAACGAAGAACCTTACCAAGGCTAGAAATCTATATGCAAACTCTGGGAAACCAGAGCCCTCTTCGGACATATAGACAGGTGATGCATGGCCGTCGTCAGTTCGTGGTTTGAATTGTTCCCTTAAGTGGGGTAACGAACGCAACCCTCGTCGTGTGTTACAAGTGTCACACGAGACTGCCCCCGCCTTAGTTTTTAAACTTTATTGTTTGAAATTTGAGGCGGGGGAGGAAGGCGAGGATGACGCCAGGTCAGCATGTCCCTTGATGCCTTGGGCCGCACACGTGATACAATGCTCATAACAACAAGACGCAATACCGTAAGGTGGAGCAAATCTTAATAAAAATGGGCTCAGTTCGGATTGAGGTCTGCAACTCGACCTCATGAAGTTGGAATCGCTAGTAATCGCAGGTCAGCTATACTGCGGTGAATACGTTCTCAAGTCTTGTACTCACCGCCCGTCAAGTCAAGGGAGCTGGGAGCACCCGAAGTCTCATTTCATATGGGATTAAGGTGAGTTCAGTAACAGGGACTAAGTCGTAACAAGGCACGGGTAGCGGAAGCTGTTCGTGGATTATTTCAAATGAAAATCGTTAATACCGAAAGGTATTAATTCCGAGTCGATTTCTGTGCCTCAATTGAGCACAGAAAAACAATGATATTCAGTTTCAAAAGTATATTTATACAGTGGGAAAGACTATACTTAAACGGAACAAGAAAAAGGCAATTAACATATTTTGATTATACAAACGGCAAACAGGCGTACTCTAAAAGGGGTGCGCCTTTTGCTTTATATACAAAAGACATTTTTTATGGTATAAAGTGTTTATGACTGAACGTGTGTTCATGAGAGTGTCGTGGGCAGTTGTTTCCGTTATCGGAATCGCTGTCGTCTGTTTGCTTCCACAAAGCAAAGAAGGAGAACCAAACCAAAAACCCAGTCATTACCAGAGAAATCAATCTACCGAGAGGTGAATCTGATTTTCTTCAACCCTCGTCCCTAGAGCTTCAGAGCTCGGGGCGGGGGATTTTTATTATTGACTTATCTAATATAAGTTGTATTATATTATAAGCATGATTGCTCGTCATTTAGTTCGTCGCCAATCCTTCGCAGAGATGCTGAGGGTAAACCAAGCCGCCAAACTCAACCGTGAACACTTCTGGTGGTCACACAAACGTCGTCTTCGGATGTGGTGGTCACACAATAAGATCAGAATCCTGGTCGGATTCATCCTTCTCTGTGTGGCAATCACTGTCCTCTCATTCTTTGTCTATGGTCCGTACGCGGATCATGTGATGCGAAGTCTGGAGCACTAACCGGAAAACCATCGTTTGTAAAAGTCCCGAAAACCTCTGTGTTTCGGGACTTTTATCTTTATATAAACAATGCTATATTTATTGAGCTGCAAAGCACTGAACTCGCTCATGACACAGCATGTTCGAGGTCCGTCAACGATTCTTTAGTTTGTATTGCTTCCAATGGCCCTACAAACGAGACTCGTCGGCGGGCCTCTTTTTTTATAATTGAAAGAAGAATAGGTATTGACTTTTTATATATAATATGCTATTATTAAATAGTGAAAAGCTCCACACTTGTCCCAACATTGGCCTGGAACCAAGAGGTTCCAAATGCCGAGATGATCGCAACAGCAATAAGCCTGTTTGCGACCACAGTGTTGACTCTTGGTCTCTTCTAATCAACGAAGATAACCGGGGGGTTACACTTTCTCTAAAGACCCGGTTGCTAACGCGACTGGGTCTTTTTGCTTTATTTTTTTGAAGTTATTTGATATAGTGAGCCGACGGATAAACACGTATGCGCGCGTAACTCCTAGTTATTTGTCAGCTGCTGAAGCAGGACAAATAGCAGGGTAGCGCACATCCTTTTTTCCGTAAAAACATAAATATGCGCGCGTAGCTCAGTTGGTAGAGCACATCACTGATACTGATGGGGTCCCAGGTTCGAATCCTGGCGCGCGCACCAAAACAAAAACCACCTCAATAAGGTGGTTTTTGTTTTGGTGCCCCGGAATTGGATTATATTCCAATTCACCGAATCCTAAACTAAATAGTATTTCTTCACATCCTCTAGTATCTTTGATTCATCAGAACTTGCACCATGGAGTTCTCCTTGTTTTTTCATTATTGAAATTAAATCATCAATATTCATCCATTTAAGTTCACTACTTGCCTCAGGATCAGAAAGATCTCTTTTCATAGTATCTGTTAGCTTACATAAAAAATATAAAACCGTTTTTTCTACAAGAACATCCTGATTAGTATAATTAACGATTAGTGAACCTACGTATCTTTTAAGTTCTGCTTTCATTGAAAATTCTTCTCTCAAACCTCTTGATAATGTTTGTTCTAGAGTTTCATTTGTCTCTATGCTTTCATGCATTAAAGTATAAAAATTTGGAGGATACTTTCTTATTGTTGATTCCTTATAATAATGACAAGCAATCTCTCCTTCGTTATTCATAAGTACAGCACCAATTGAAATGTGATGAGGAGTCTTATTGCTCCCACAAAAATAATTTTTCATAAATTTATTATAGCAAAATTTACATCACTCCTAGCGTCTTCAATAGTTCCATTTTTTCAGTAACTGTAAGTTCACGACCCACTCCTTTTGGCAGTTGTTTTCCAAGGTGAAGATTCATGATTCGAACTCGTTTAAGTTCTCTGATTTGATATCCGAGCGCTGCACACATTCGTCGGATTTGGTGCTTCTTTCCTTCAGTTAAAACGATCTTAAAAGCTTTTTCTCCAGTAACTTCAACATCACATTTTTTTGTAACATATCCTTCGATATTCACTCCATTACTCATTTTTGCTGCAAAATAGTTGTTAATAGGTTTGTCTACACGCACCCGGTATTCTTTTTCGTGGTGATACTTTGGACTAAGAAGTCGGTCTACAATACGGGTGTCGTTTGTAAGTAATACGAGTCCATGTGAAGCTTTATCAAGAGATCCAATAGGGTGAAGTTGTTTTGCTTTCGGCCAAATATCCACAATTGCTTTTTCGTCACCTTGAGGATTACGAGTTACTACTCCAAGAGGTTTGTTAAAAATAAAATACACAAAGTTTTCTTTTTGCTTTTTGATTTGTCCATCAACTTCAACCACATCAGTTTCGTGAACTTTTTGTCCAAGAACTGCTTTTTTATCATTAATTTTTACAAGACCTTTTTCGATAAAAATATCCGCTTGTCGGCGTGAGCAATAGTTTTTAAGATAGAGATATCTGTTCAACCGAACAGGGTATTCAATGTTTTCCATGTGCTTCACATTACAACATTTTTAGTGTTTAGTAAAGCTCTCCACTATATTTCATATATTCACACTTGAATAGTTTTTATAACTAAGTTAGATTACGTTACATGAAAGAAATCCCTCGGGTATTGTTATTTATTGTTCTTGCACCTCTGTATCTTGGGATGAGTTTTTTTCTTGAAAAAACATACAAGTGGTGGTCTGATCTTGGAGGTTTTAGTTAATTATGAAAAGAGATTTGGTTCGACCTCTATATCAATTCCAAATATCTTTTTTATTTCTTCTTTAATTTTTGATATTACAATAGTAAGTTCTCTAAAAGAGGCATTTCCTTTATTAATAAGGACAAG
>Ga0172380_10003681_pt1 | contig 20669 bp, 19 predicted proteins | sample Leawe162metaG_FD_119747 | JGI IMG/M metagenome (GOLD analysis project Ga0172380, IMG submission 119747) | Leachate microbial communities from a municipal landfill in Southern Ontario, Canada - Leachate well 162 metaG | ecosystem: Engineered > Solid waste > Landfill > Unclassified | place... | reverse complement strand
GCTCAAGTTAACTTTATATTTGATTGCTGGCATGGCTGAATATTGGTGAGGAAAATCGACACTTCTACCATACATTAAAACTACGCGCTATCACTTCGTTTCAAGATGACAGACTACTAGTAACCTCGCGCCAGCAATTGCAGACGGGCCACTCGTTCCACCTCGACCGCCTGCCCCGCGCCGAAGCCATGGCGCTGCTGCAAGCTTACGCACCACGCCTGACCGACGAACAAGCCTCGTGCTTGGCCGAGTTATGCGGCGATTTGCCGGTGGCGCTGAAGACCGCAGGCGGGTATCTGAAAGCCTACCGAGCCAAGCCGGTCACCGAGTATCTGGCGGAACTGGAACAAAACCGGCTGCGGCGGCTCACCAATCTGGACCAGTCGGCAGACGATGTTAACCTAGTCTTCGACGCCAGCTTTCGAGTCCTGTCGGAATCAGAACGCCGCGCTTGGACAGCGCTTGCGGTAATGCCCGTCGATTTTAACCGCGAAGCTGGCAAGGAGGTGATTGCCGTCGCCGTCTCGGAGGCGTCGGCTCCCGACCTTCTCGATCGGCTGGTGCATCTGAACCTGTTGGAATATGCCGAAGGCAACGGGCGTTATGGCTGGCACGACCTGCTGCGCGATTTCGCCGCCGCCCGCTTGCCGAAGGAAGAAGCGGAGCATGCGAGGGTGGAGCATGCGGAATATTTCAGCAGAGTAGCAGAATATACGGACAAACTTTATAAGCAAGAGAAAGAACAGATGCGGCAAGGATTGATGCAATTCGACCAGGAACGCGAACATCTCGAAGCCGCCTTCGGCTTCTTGTCAGATCATCCACAGCACACAGAAAGGCTGTTCCGCTTGATAAACGGCGTGGTTAATACCGGTGGTCTGCGTTTCCACCCTCGCCAGCGCATTTTATGGTTGGAGGCGCAACTAAAGGCAGCGCAACGAGTTCATGACCCTTATCAAGAGTGTGCTTCTCTCGGCAATCTGGGGAGTTCATACTTCGATCTTGGCCGAACGATGGAAGCCATCGAATGCTATAAACAGCAACTTGTCATTGCCCGAAAAATTGGCTTCTGGATCGCAGAAGGCAATGCCCTTAGCGGTCTGGGGATTTCCTATTTGTGCTTAAACAAGCCGACCCAAGCCATTAAATATCATAAGCTACAACTTGCGATTACCCGCAAAAAACACGATAAACGCCGCGAGGGCCAGTGCCTCTGTAATATGGGAAACGCCTATCTTGGGTACAAAAAGCAAAGCAAGGCTATCAATGCCGTCAAATATTTCAATCAAGCACTTGTAATTAGCAGAAATACCGACCCATATAGCGAGGGCCAAGAACTTGGCGGTCTGGGACTTGCTTACCACATTCTGGGCCAGCCAAGCATGGCAATTGAGTTTTATAAACAAGGTCTCGTGATACATCGCAATATTGGTGACAAGCGCGGCGAGGGCAAAGATTTGTGGTACTCGGCTCTAGCCTACGAAGCTTTGGGCAAACGAGGAGATGCCATCCTCCTCGCCGAACAAGGGTTAGCCATTCTCGAACCCATCGAAGACCCCAATGCATCAAAGATTAGAGAAAAGCTGGCACAATGGCGGGGCGAGGATGGGGCCGCCTAGGGATGTTACTCACGTGTGACGGGGTTTGCAATCCTGTTCCAAACGTTTTGATACTACTGTTATTGTTGGAGCCATCCGAGAAACTCTACGGACGACTCAACATGCCCCATCCGGCTTAGACACGGACAATAAATTGCGAAAATGCCCATCTTTTGTATTAACCCTGAGTTTTCAGTTTGAGTGCGGTACCTTTTTGCACAATGAAGTTGACCTGGCGGGTGGCGTCGACTTCGATCACCGGGTAAATTTCTTCGGCCATATCCATGTAAAAGTTCGCCAGCCGCTCCATGGCATAGCCCGCGCCTTTCAACGCGCCGCCTTCCATGGACTGCGAGGAAAAGGCGCTTTGGAAGGGTGTCGTGCCGGACAGGGCTCCGGCACCGCCGGTCATCAGCACCGGAATTTGGGTACGGCCAAAGGCATCGGAAAAGCCGCGCAGGAAACCCGCCATCATCGCCTGTGCCAGCAACGCGCCTTGCTTGGAGACGACCCGCCCCCGGACGCCGTTCTTGCCGTCCTCGCCAGTGGCGTAGGCGTTCATCGGCACTTCAATGACACCGCCGTCCTGGCGGACACAGGAAAAGGTCTCGCCGCGAAAATAAGCGCGTTCGGCACTGAGGTCGCCAAAGCCGGCGGCCAGCAGAAAACATTCACGGACATCGGCATGGAAACGGTTGGGCAAGATGGCTTCTTTTTTAATGCGGAACAGTACCGGCATCGGCTCCTTCATGGCCTTCTTGCCAGTCGGCGCATCCAGGCCATTTAACAGCACCCCAGTCAAAATACTGCCGGCGGGAATGAACACTTCGCTGGCTTGAGCGGACTGCCCGGCGGAGGGTTTTACGTCTTGGGCAGACGCTGGTTTATCCGCCTTGATGACGCGAATCTGCAAGGCCGTTTGTGGCTGGGGATTCTGGGCAGAATAGCCACCGGAAACACCGGGGTTGCCTGGCGCCGGACTGGACACCGCGGCTTGGTCGAAGACACTGGCCAAGTCATTGACGTCCGGTGTTTTGCGGGGATTGCCGGGGCGGCGCCCAGTAGAAATGGCCGAAGGTGATCCCGAAGATGCCGTTGGGGCATTGTCCGGGGGCAATAACGGGGAAGACGTCGGCTTGTTTTTGAGCGATTCCAGTTCGCCGGACACGGCTTTTATTTTGTTGTCGTAGGCTTCCCGCTCGGAAGCCGTCCATTGTTGGAAACGCGCGTCATCGGATTGTTGCTCGCGCTTTTGCTGCTCTTCCAGCGCAGCCAGACGGCGGCTTTGCTCTTCGTTCTTTTGCAACAGATCACGCAACTGGGCGGAAATGCCGTCGATGCCTAAGGAGCGGGGGTCGCTGTCAGTGAGGATATGCTGGATGACGGCCTACTTGCTGGAGGGTTTGGCCACTTCCGGGGACACCGAGGCCAAGGCGATGATAGCAACGACCAGCACCGTGCCGATACTGCCGACGGCCACTGTCCGTTTGGCGGTCGGGCTGAGTGCAGACCACCAGCGTTCGACGCTGGCCATCAGGGCAGGCTCCTGTCCAGCAAGGACGGCCTGAGCGTGACAGCTTCATCGGCTGGCCGTCTGATGACAACATACAGTTCGGTGGCTTCCTTCGGCCCCAGCACCACTTTCGGCCAGGCGGCAACGGCCAGCACTTCGTCTTGGGTGGTGGCACAGGCACGTTCATCGAATTCAACCGGCGATAAACCGGTGTTACGGGCGACACCCACTAAGATCAGCATGTCCTGGCCTTCCAGGACTTGGCCGGTGCGGATCTGAACCCGGTCTTGTTGGCAGTGGATGCTTTCGGCTTGATCGGGATCGCGCAAGGAAAAGCCGGCGGGTGTTTTTTGCAGCCCCAAATCGCGGAACAGTTTTTTCAGCGTAGTGATGTAATCCTGTTCCCTATCCGCCGGTTTGCCGGACGCAGCCTTGGTTTGTTGTTGCAGCTTGGCCAACACTTGGTAGGTGTCCTTATCCAGGCTCAGATGAATCTCACGGGCGGGAATGCGTTTGGGGATCAACGTCAGCGACAAGGCGATGTCCTGGTTATCGCCGGGCGTGATGTACAAGGTCACCGGGGTTTCATCGGCGGTGGCGACATAGACGATCTTGCCTTGGGTGCGGGTGGTCGCCTGACTGGTCGTGGTCACCACCGGATTGTCGAAGGGTGTCACCAACCGGTTCAAATGCCCGAGCGCAATCGGCATCAGTTCGTTGATGCCGGGTCTGACCTGAAGGTATTGCGGGGCGACTGACGTGGCTGGTTGATTGGCGGCTTTCAGGACACTGGCATCAACGGGGGGCAGTTCGATTGGCATTGATGATGGCGTTACCGGATTAGGCGGCTTCGGTAATGGCAGGGCTTCCACAGTATTACTGGCAGCTGATGATATGGAAGACAAGCCGTTTGCAGGGAATTCCTCTGCGGACAAAGCCGTACTCCCTATTAGCAATACCACAAATGAAAAGCAGGCTATTTTCATGGCGGGGATGCTCCCTGTGGCGGCGGCATGGATTTCAGGCGTTCCCGTGTCCTGGGTTCGTCAGGATAGACATCAATAAACTCCAGTCGCGGGCGGTAGTTTTTGATGGCGATGATAAATTCGTAGGTGCGAGGTTTGATGTCCGCTTGGGAACTGGGGCCTTGGCTGTTGAGTTCGCCGCTGACAAAGACCTTGTTGGTCTCGGCTTCATAATCGACATGCCGAGGCGTGAAGCTGATCGCGACCCGGTCCATCTTGATCGCCTTGATCTGGTCGGTCATCGCATTCAGCACGGTGCGGTAAATTTCCGGCGCCAATAACGGCTCGATGGCGGTTTTCAGGAAATCGGCGTTGGCGGGCGTAGTGTTACCCAACAACTCGGCCAGAAACAAGCCCCAGGACTCTTTGAACTCGCTGGAGGCGGCCGTCCGGGTGACTTCGACTTCCTTCGTCAATGTCGGCGGCACCAGAATAATACTGCGTTCGGTGCGCCAGGCGGCCAGCGAGGTGATCACGCACACCACCAGCAAGCCCAGGATAATGATCCGGCTGAACCGGTTCTCAGCCTCATGACCTTCCCAGGTGCGCAGAAACTCCGCGAGCCTCACGGGTAAAACCGCCGGATAAAGGGATTGGGGATGGTGATCGCCTGGCTGGGCAGCAAACCCAACCAATAGACTGCGTGCAAGGTATACCCGTCTGGGCGGTTGTCACGAAAGCGTCGATAGCATTTGACGGCGATAGCACCCATCGCCAGGGCGGGCATGAAATGGTCGACCAACATGCCAGTGAGCATGCACACCATGAACGGCACGATCTCATCCGCACTCCATAGCAGGATGTGGATCGGATCGTCGATGGTTTTGGGGATGGCTATGGGTTCCATAATGATCTCCGGGAAGGAATGATCATTATTTTGGATAGTTAAAAATTTAACTGGCTGCAATAAATTTCGTTATTGAAAATCTTTTGTTACGTGCGCATTCAAGTAAACAAATAATTCACTATGAAATTGATATGAAACTATGCTTATAATTTATTCCAACATTTATAGCGTAGTCCTATCCTAATAATTTGAATGGGTAAAGTTGATTTATAAATATAGCGGTTTGCCAATTTTGGTTTGTCATTGCTAGTGTTAAATTATCTAGTAAATTCAATAATGTTGGATAGCCTATTGTTGGAAGATCATTTGTTAATTGCGTTTTTTGACAAAAAGCTTTCGCGTCTCGATTCCAGTCAACAAGACGATTTCGTATTGTTTGGATAGCAGGTTCGTCTTCGAGCGGCTGAGGATACAAAACAGGAAGGAAATAACAGGCCTCCACCCAATAGTTCTCTGTCTGCAATTCCTTGAACACTTCCAGTAGAGCATCTTTATCAATCAGGCCAACGTTAAAACTGGCCATATCAATTACTGCTTTAGGTAGCACTTTAACGCCGTGCAATTGTGTTATTGCCTTGCCATATTGTTGCCACAACTCAGCCAAGTTATCATGTTGCTTGTTTCGGGAATATAGCGCAGCCCGTCCCATGCACAAATAAGGATTAAACCGGAAGTTTTCTTTTATTTCGGCTTGCTGATACCAGCTTTCAGCCGCAGTGAAATCGTTTAACAAAACCTGTATATGGCCCATATAAATAAGTGTTTGGGCGTCTAAATCAGCGTCATTATCGGTGATCTGTCGTTGTAAAGCCCAGGACTGCTCATAGGCTATTTTAGCTTCATCGTATTGGCCTTTCCTGGCAAGAATTTCAGCTAATCGTCCGTATGTTTTATAACGTTCGGGTTCACCGTCATTATCTTGTGCCCGACAGGCCTTCCGTACCAAGTCTTCGGCTTCATTAAGAAAACCCATATCAGTCAACACATTGGCGCAAGACCGGTAGAGACGAGAACGATTTGTTACATCAAGCCGTTCATGAAACTGCCATTCTCCACCAAATAGATTAAGCGCATCAATCATATCACCACGATAATAGGCTAAACGCCCCAGGTGATGGCACCACATGCCTGCCATTAGATCGCTTTCTCTCAAACCCGGCAATAACTCGACTAACGCCCTTAATGCTTGTGACTGTTTTGCCAAGCATTGCCGCGCGCTGTCCATATCACCGTATTCGCTTAAGGTATAGACAGCTGCGTCCCAAAACACGATAGCGCAGGCAATGGGCAAAGTATTACCATGAGTCGCCTCAAAGCGCTGCCATTGTGCTTCCATATCGTTTAATGTTCGGCTTGATTCGCGGAGATTCTGGACTTGTTCCAATAAATCGAAACCCAAATTGATTAAAGCCGATCCGGTTATTCGTTTGTTGCCTAATTGTCCGCGTTCATAGACGACTTCCCTAATCGCTTTAAGCCAATGATCCATCCCACCTTTACCGGAAAACAAGGCCTGCTTGTCAAAGAAGGCAAAAAACAAGGCCTCCCTGAGCCGTTTATGGTGATCCGGTTGCTGCGCAAATTGGTTTAGCAGAGTTTCCGGCAGATAGGGTTGATGGCCTAAGGCATCGGCGCTCAACAAACGCAGTTCGAAGATAATATGGGCTTTTACAGCCTGTTCAACGCAGACATCGTCAATTTTCCAGGACAAGTCATGCCAAGGCGGCGGTAATTGTTCAGGGAGCCAGCGTTGCATATCAACCTTGACAGCGATCGTATTATCTTCCGATACAGTGCGCAGCCATTGAGTAACTGGATCGTCTTCGCTTGTGATGTTACTGGCTAGCGTAAGGCGTGTTTCCAATAGGCTCGGATAGGATATTGTTTGGCGAGGTAAGCCAGGTAACGGGGAGATTAACTCACGCGAACATTGCCATTTCATGATAATAATTCCGGCAATTTCGAAAAATGCACATTAGGCGTTTCGGCAAACGTAAAATACCTGTTCAACCTATCGTTTTGTTGGACCTGCAATATAGACGCACCCAAGTCGGCCAGCCCCTTCCAAGCGCTGTTGGGTATGTTGGACAGAGGACAAAGCCTATTTAAATCGGGAGATTTGAGTAATTGATTTAAGGGAGCCCAATCGAAATGTTGTTCCCAATTTTTGATTTCTGGCCAACCTTTGTTTAAATGATGGAGCAATGAATCCCGAAAAGTAGTCGAAAAAATCCGCATATTCATATCCAACCGACCCTCTTTATTTGGAATCTCATTGAGATTACTGCGTACTGCCGCAATGGTATCCGGGTTTTCACTACGGTGTTCAAAGCCCAGCAACAGCACATCTTCCTTATCCAGAAATGGCATCATATAAGCCAGCAAGGTGGCGTAGCCTTTGGCTAAGGTATGTGAAGCGTCCTGACCAAATGTGAAATTGTGGTAAAGCTCAGAATGCGTAGCGTTAAACCCTAAAGTGATCAGTTCTGGATGTTGCGCCAACCAGCCCAGGTTTTGTTGTAGCTCCTTAATCAAGGCGGGTGACAAGTCATTAGTCCCTAAATTAAAAGCATCCATAGCATGATGAAAATGGTTTTTTTTACCGTCAGGTGGCAAGTGCTGTAAAGGTCGCCGCATACGTTCAGCTACAGTCTGGCCTTCAATGCGCTCATTAAAAACCCGTTGCCAAACATCCAGGCGGCCAATAACCAGAACCAGCCCGCGTTTGCTCTTTGTTCTTACTTCATAATCCCAGTTGCCTGTTTCATCACCGATGGCTAGCCAAATTTGTTTGGGATCGGACGGTAATTTAATGTTGATAGCCTGTGGTTGTGTTGTTTTTGTGCTGTTTTGGTTCTTGGACGATTGCGAATAGGTTTTTTTGGGGTGGTTTGCATCCGCGTTAAACTGAGGTGCAACGATAGGCGGCGGGCCGGTGCCGATTTCGGCGTTATCAATAAACGGCGATAAACCCTGTTTCAGTTGTGGCCAAGGAAAATCAATTGCGGCCCAAGCATCCGCAAGCGTGGTGATGGCAACGGGCCAATTTTTACCCGAATTGGGGTTGCGCAACAGAACAATGGCTTTTTTAATAGACTGCAAAATCAGTAATTCCGCCGCCTGCGGCTGCCAATCCGTCCATTGCGCCGCATGATCCTTATCCAGCAAATTACCGGCTAACGCTGCCGTTTTGACATCACTGATACCCTTAGCGGCATTAATTTTAAGCTCGACTAAACGATACCAGTCTTGGGCTTTTTCTATTTCTGTCATCTGTTTAACCTAAAGAGGCAATAGGCCATGACGCGCCAAACTCGCGGCTGTTACGTCATAGGCCAATAAAATAGTATTCTCTACTGCTTGTTGGCTCGCATCGAAAGCCAGCCAATCAATGTCATAAAGGGCTTGATTTGCTAAGGGTTGCAATGAACCATAACGCAGGGTATGAAATTTATCTAAAGCCCGGCGGGTTTCCTTGGGCTTGCCGGCCAAGGCATGAAAAGCGGCCAGTTCCAGCCAATAGCGCCCTTGTTCAAGTCCGGCAATAGCCTGTTGCCAGTTATCATAACAGCCCGTTGCCAGACACTGATAAACTAAAATAAAAGCATAAGGCCCAGGGTCTTGCAGAGTTAGCCGCTTCTTGCAAGCGGGCAAAAATGCCGATAAAAAGTCTTCGGCAGGTTGTTGCCGCCATTGCCATACCGCCAACGCGCGTAACAAATAGGCATGGTTGTCATTACCGTCACCAAAATCAGGGATAGGCGGTAATTTTTTTAATGCGGTTTCGGCCAAAGAGTTGACATCCGGACGATCAAACCAAGCCGACACATAGAGCAAGCTTGCCAATTCTCTAATGTCCTCGTTGCCCTGCTCAACTACCTGCTGGCGTTTTCTCTGCAAACTAAACAATGCGGCATCAATATCGCCCTGGCGCAAAGCCAAACGGGCCCTACGGTCAAGTAAGCGGAAAGCTTGCCGCCCATCATCAAAATTGGCAAGACAATCATCTAAAAGGTCAACTATGTCCCGTCCGAATTCCGGCAAATTAAGATCAATCAAATCATTCAACAAAGAGCCTAACAGATTAATTTCCTGTTGTGGCTTTAGCGTGCGGCATTGTAACCCCTCTGCCAATTGCGCCACAGCCAGAGGATAACTTCCCTGACGGCGATACATGGCGGCCAAACCATAAGCCCGCTCTGGGACCAATTCATCGCAACGCACCGTTAAGGAATCAAACCGTTTTTTTATCAGAGCGATAAGTGCGTGCGAGTTTTTCTCAGCCCAGTACAAAACCACAGGCAACAGCCAAAACTGCGTTAACGGCCAATAGGTTGTAGACGAGCCCTTCATGTCCTGTAAAAAAGCCTCAATGGCATCATCGTTATCCTCGTTGACTAATTTTGACAATTCGGTAACCGGGTTAGGCTGATTAGGCTGCTGGAAAAAGTTCACGGTGAGGCGATCATAATTCGTCACAGGCGCATCGCCGTAATAACGCAGCCAATGGACTCCACCAGGTTCTGGCAACTCCTGTGTTTGTAACTCCCATAAAGTTTCATGCGCAGCCCCATTGGTATCCAACCAAACAGCCAAAGCCGATGCAATCAATGCCGCATTTAACAGTCCGTGACCGCAAATCACCGTCCGTGCCCCTCGTTCAAGGCAAGCGACTGCCAAATCGTGAAAATTCCCCTGATAAGACGCACAAGCCAGAATCAACACTTCATAAGGCAATGTGGCTGGCAGCTCGATGTCCCAAGCTTGTCCGGATTTGTCCAACAACGCAGTTGCCTCGTTTTCTCCCCCGTGGGCAATGATCACCAGGCGGGCAAAATGGCCCAAGTCCCTGCCGCTTTGTATATCCTGCTCGATTTGTTCGTGTTTAAAGCGGCGTTTGATACCCTGCCGCTGATTTATGACACCCTTAAATTCATTGCCCGGCCACTGATCCCATATCAATGTTTCACCAGAGCGCTTTTGCTGTTCAGTGGCCGGTTGGGCGTAGCGAACCACCTTTATGAACGTGCCTAATTTTGCACCGCGCCAATTCAAGCGTTCCCAAGCCAGCGAATGCCAGGGTCGAGGAAGCGACTTGTCCAACATCAAAGTCATTCCGTGTTCTGTTGCATAATGCGCCGCTAATAACGCCCATAACGATGCCGGCAAAAGTCCGGCCGCATCAATCCCGTTATTGCGGGTTTGATCGTTTTTTGACGGGCTATCAGGCACTTCCAGCAACCCTAATTCAAAATGCTGTTCAGGGGATAGGACGTGAATACAGTTTTGACTGTCCGCCCATAAATAAAGATCGGCAGACATCAAAAATTCAATTTCACAGGTAAATTAATTTTCTGCCCATTGGCCAGTTCGATCCATAAATGGTTGTCGGCATTAACGGCCAGTCCTCTGTAATCCAGGGGCGGCAACCCCGCCTTCAATAGTGTTGAATGGGCTTGCTCGCCATCGTCAATAACAATCACGTTCAAATGCTCGTTGCCCTGATAAACCAACGTCAGGTCAATTCGGCCATCGGCGTGCATTAACGTTAAATGCAGATCATCCTGTAATGCCAGCATGACGATATTTTCGTCGGATTGGCCGCTCATCGCATGGGCTATCGGCTCCATAGGCCGGACTAGGTTACCGGTAGCCTTAAACCAGACTGCAGCAAGCACATCGTACAAATCAGACAAAACATCAGTCACTGTTGGTAGGGTATCCGTCTGCCAAGCCAGTACCGGCTCATTCAACAGCGTTGCCACATGGTGGTAGCATTGCTGGTAAGCATGGCGAGGGTCATTGTCATTGCCTAAGGGTGTGCCGGTAACCGCAGCCAACCCATCGCCAACCGAACGCAGGGCGATAAAGCCTGGCCGGGGACGCGGCAAGACCGAATCGTCCAATACATACGCCAATGCCAACGCATTGACTGCCCGCATTCTGGCCGGACTCAAGCGGCCTATGGCTTTCGCCTTAACATCGCCTGACAAATACAGCTGTACCGGATTCCAAATCTGCACCAAACCGCATAGTGGGTCAAAGGGTTCATCTTCCGGCTGCAACAGAAAATCCCAGTAACTGGCATATTGCACTTCCTGTGACACCAACCAGCCATGCCACACTTTGGTATTGGTGTTTTGGGTAGCCAGCAACACCACTAAGGGCGTGGCAAATTGCAGGTCAGAGCCCATACCCGGCGGTGTCGGGGCTTGCGACAATTGGACAAGCTGTCCGGACTCAGGAAATTGCCCAAAATCAGCCCGATTGGCTGCCACCTTATGTTCAATCAATAGCTTAATGAACGCGGGCGGTTCCACTACATCGGTAACAGTTTCGGCATCAATAGGCCAAGCCTCATCCGCAGATTCCCGCAAGGCGGCAATTTGTTGCAAAACGTCCTGATCCACCAATACTGCCTTGCGTAGCGCTTCAGGTACTGAAGGATCATCCTTCGCCAGACGCAGCAACAAATCGTCCGACACAGCAAACAAACGTTGCTCAATTTGTGCCAAAGGTGGGTAAAGCGTAACGGTAGACATCGTACTATTCCTTAAAAATCATTATTAATGGACGGGTTAAGCGTCCAAAGCATGCAACGCCACCAAACACAACACCTGCAAGGCGATTAGCAACATGGCATAATTATCCAGATCCAGTTTCAGGTTTAACTGCTTAGTAAACCAGCGGCCTATTTCGGTTTTTTCGTAATCTTCAGGCAAAGTCCGTAAGGAATGGATGACACCTAATTGCTTCACTTTGTAATAAGTCGCCGTTTTAGGATAGCGTTCCTGTAATTGTGACAACGGCAGCGCGTATTCAAATTCGCTGCACAGATGACGACTTAACACCTGCTGCTGCCACTCTTGTAAACGGTCGAAAAAATTCCGTGCCGAATCCGTCAACTGGTTACGAGTCAACTGATAGTGCGCCAACGTTTCCTCAACCTCATCCGGCGAAAAATTAAACCCCCGGCTATCTCCAAAATGCAGGAGAGACTCTGCGCCATCCTCATCTAATGATGGATTGGCTTCATTTTTTAGATGGTCAGGTTGCCGCGTTTCTTTTTTCAGTTGATCTTTTAGATAATTATTAAAAAACCCCACTAAATTATTACGCGACACATCCCGGTCTTCGATGGCATTTCCAGCGGTCTGCATCACCTTTTGGATAAAAAAATCCTGTACATAATCCTCTAACTCGTCAGATAGCATTTTAAAGGGCGGTTTTTTATAGCGCTGGTGCAATGCTCCCCAGACGATCCCGTATAACTCCGTCCATTCGGCCTGGTTCAACTCACTGCGACGATTCCATAACTCAGTTAAACGCGCATCAGAAATTATTGCCTTAGTCATGATTAATGTCCTTTACCCGTTAACACGGCGTAGCCAACGGGCGATATTCATCCTGGCATCTTGAGAAACAAAGCCAATTTTTTTACCTAATGCAGTAATCGCAACCGTTTCGTACCGGCAATACAAAAAAGTGGCACGCGATTCTGGCTTTACCCAGCACACATCATTCTTGCTGAGTGCGAAAAATTGCCCAGAGTCATCGCTTTTAGCTTTGCTGGTGGCGGGCAGTACGACCACATACCCGTCCCGACGTTTGACCGACAAGGCGGGGCGGTGGCTGACCGGCACGGCACGATTGGCCCCAAATACCATGAACTGTTGTTGCGTGGCAAAAAAGAAGCCGTCAACTGGCTCTAGCGGCAGGGTGGCACTCGCCTTAAGGCAAGATTTATGTCTGAACATGGGTGGCTCCATAACGAAAAATTCCCTAAGCCTAGTACAGGCCGGGCACCCAGGTCAAATCGGTCAAGTTATTCGTCCGTGGAACCGTTAGTTGTCTTTTGGATTTCACTATTCGCTTTGCGTCTGGCCAATTTACCTTTTTGTGTATTCGTATACCGGTGACGCCTAGGCCCTGTTGACATTTGATAAAAATCCTTATTTTATCAATCAGTTATATTTTTACCTTGTAGGTATAACTGATTGTTTTTGAGCTCCTATTATCGAAATGTCAACAGAGCCTAGCCAATAAAGGACATATAGCCAAATAATTGCTGTTTTTTTTCATTGCCCCCCTTCTCCGTTTTAATCAACCCAAGCAACAATTTTCAGGTAGGTTTATTGAATATTACGTTCGGTAAATCCGTATTTAAAAATTAATTTATACGGCGCTTTTAGGTAAGGCACTGTTCGTTGATAAACACAGGAGTATGAACGTTTGGAACTGTGCATTACAAAGTAACAATCATAGGCGGTGTTATCCGGCTGTGCAAAATGACACCAGGCGATCTGCGGGCAAGAAAGTCACAAAGCCCTTTTAGCGGGCGGTGTTATCCGGCCTGCTTCTACTGCGTTGGCCAAATACCGCGCTGAGCAGTCACAAAGCCCTTTTAGCGGGCGGTGTTATCCGGCTTGTCTCTGATAAGTCTTTGACTGGGTGTGTCAGACTGTCACAAAGCCCTTTTAGCGGGCGGTGTTATCCGGCACAGACTGATCAGCTGGGACGTTAAAGTCGTCCGAGGTCACAAAGCCCTTTTAGCGGGCGGTGTTATCCGGCAACATTTTTCGGAACGTCGGCAAAGTACGCCGATAAGTCACAAAGCCCTTTTAGCGGGCGGTGTTATCCGGCTGTTGGAGGAAAGTCTTTGGGTGAAGTGATTCACCCGTCACAAAGCCCTTTTAGCGGGCGGTGTTATCCGGCGAGGAGTTCACCGATGTTTGATTTCTCGATCATAGTCACAAAGCCCTTTTAGCGGGCGGTGTTATCCGGCGGATGCAAGGAGAAACTGACAGCTTCGGCTGTGAGGTCACAAAGCCCTTTTAGCGGGCGGTGTTATCCGGCAACAATTATCTTAATCGCTGCGCTTTCTTGCTATCTGTCACAAAGCCCTTTTAGCGGGCGGTGTTATCCGGCCTAAATACCGCTGGCTACTAGACCGGTCTCATTGGGTGTCACAAAGCCCTTTTAGCGGGCGGTGTTATCCGGCGGGTAAGATGGAATGGGGTTATCTTCTTTATATTTGGTCACAAAGCCCTTTTAGCGGGCGGTGTTATCCGGCGAGTGGCATCATGGCGCATGTAAGTTTGTAGGTGAAGTCACAAAGCCCTTTTAGCGGGCGGTGTTATCCGGCATGCCCGCATCTTTATCAATGTCCAGCTATACCCTGTCACAAAGCCCTTTTAGCGGGCGGTGTTATCCGGCTTCGATTATCGCTGACTGGAACCGCGCACATCCAAAGTCACAAAGCCCTTTTAGCGGGCGGTGTTATCCGGCAGTACCGTATTCTTACGCTGAACACGTTGGTCCTCTGTCACAAAGCCCTTTTAGCGGGCGGTGTTATCCGGCACTCAGACTCTTTAATGGATGACTCATTAATCCCTGTCACAAAGCCCTTTTAGCGGGCGGTGTTATCCGGCCAAAGTTTCGATCAACGGCAATGTGTAGTACTTCTTGTCACAAAGCCCTTTTAGCGGGCGGTGTTATCCGGCAAAGAACCACCGGCATTGCGAAATGCGGCTATAGCGTCACAAAGCCCTTTTAGCGGGCGGTGTTATCCGGCCTCTTTTCTGCAGATTGGTATGGACTAAGTATACCAGTCACAAAGCCCTTTTAGCGGGCGGTGTTATCCGGCCGGTGGTTTCGACGGTTTCAGTTGACATAGTAGTCGTCACAAAGCCCTTTTAGCGGGCGGTGTTATCCGGCTTCTAAGAGGATATGATGTTGTTTCAGAGGAAGAAGGGTCACAAAGCCCTTTTAGCGGGCGGTGTTATCCGGCGAGAACGGATCAGGGGTAGAACTGCATGAGACGCTTGAGTCACAAAGCCCTTTTAGCGGGCGGTGTTATCCGGCAACTGACCGGCGGTATGACTATTGGAAAGTTGGTGTGTCACAAAGCCCTTTTAGCGGGCGGTGTTATCCGGCTTCTCTACGGTACCGTATAGGTTTATAAAGGTCTGATGTCACAAAGCCCTTTTAGCGGGCGGTGTTATCCGGCCTGAAAAAGCTACAATGGCTGAAGCTTATAAACAGGGTCACAAAGCCCTTTTAGCGGGCGGTGTTATCCGGCTGTAGGACTGGCTAGGATCCAACGCTGCATCTGCTGTCACAAAGCCCTTTTAGCGGGCGGTGTTATCCGGCGATACGGCAAACGTACCCAGGCTGCCGGGTATACATGTCACAAAGCCCTTTTAGCGGGCGGTGTTATCCGGCAGCATTTATAGAGACTATTAACACGTTGTTGCCTCGTCACAAAGCCCTTTTAGCGGGCGGTGTTATCCGGCTATAGTCTCCGGTTTATACTTATTACCGACGTGAAGTCACAAAGCCCTTTTAGCGGGCGGTGTTATCCGGCTATGAAGAAAGTCATCTATGGATACCAAAGCGTAAGTCACAAAGCCCTTTTAGCGGGCGGTGTTATCCGGCAGCTCTACGCGGCTATAGCAATTAACAATCACAAACCGTCACAAAGCCCTTTTAGCGGGCGGTGTTATCCGGCATCAATGTACAGCTATACCCAGGGCTAAGAGTAGTTGTCACAAAGCCCTTTTAGCGGGCGGTGTTATCCGGCAAGCAAAAGAACTTCTACTAGCTAAAGTAGAGCGTGAGTCACAAAGCCCTTTTAGCGGGCGGTGTTATCCGGCCCAAGTTTCCAGCCTCTACAATTTTCATCTTTGCTTGTCACAAAGCCCTTTTAGCGGGCGGTGTTATCCGGCCGCTTCTCCGGCACAATGCTGGCGCAGATGGGGGAGTCACAAAGCCCTTTTAGCGGGCGGTGTTATCCGGCTTCCACATCGACGCCCATAAATGGCGCCTTCTTGGGTCACAAAGCCCTTTTAGCGGGCGGTGTTATCCGGCCTGATAAAATAACGAAAGATGTTATTTCTGCGTCAAGTCACAAAGCCCTTTTAGCGGGCGGTGTTATCCGGCTACAGAACATGGTCCCATCGAACTTTTCATTAACTGTCACAAAGCCCTTTTAGCGGGCGGTGTTATCCGGCCCTAGAAGAGGAAGTTTTCACCTTACGGGCTCTATGTCACAAAGCCCTTTTAGCGGGCGGTGTTATCCGGCCACACACCCCCACGCCGACAAAATCACTCTGTCCACGTCACAAAGCCCTTTTAGCGGGCGGTGTTATCCGGCTCTCCCAGCCACAGACCAAGCCAGTTAAGGGATGGGGAGAAGCATTTGAGGAGAAGCCGGATGGGGTGCCGGATAAGTCGTATTCTGTCATGTAAAACGTTTGTAAACAAATCCAAAGCCGCGCGGCAGTAGGCTGAGGAAGACACTGTTAATTTTTCTGGCTTAAGGCCAGGCCGATAACCTACGGCGTTAGCTTCCTCAGCTAACCGCTTAACCGCCACCAGCGGGGTTCGCCGGCCTGGCCATCCAGATACTTAGCCCACTGTCCGGTATGCCGGCCAATCAAGTGCCGATAATTACTTTGCTCACCGCCCCATAGTTTAACCTGTTGCATCAAATGTTCCCACGCTTTCAGGTATTGACCGCGGGAGCCATCTTGCAGACGGCATTGGCCATTTTTCAGTACAAAATCAGTTGGCTTTAATTGTGTCGTTAGCAGACGCACAGCCAATCTGTCGGCGAGCGGGCGGAACGGTTCCATCAAGTCCAAAATCAAGGCGGGTTGGTTGCCGTCACTGACATGGAAAAATCCGGCAAAGCGATCCATGCCGTAATGGTCAACGGCTGTCGAAAATTCACTTTGTAATAGGGCGTAACCGAACGATAACAAGGCGTTGACGGGGTCTGTGGCAGGCCGTTGGCGACCTTGAAACTCAAAAGGCGTAGCCGTCAACTTGGCTGCCAAGCCAGCAAAATAATGTTTGGCGGCCTGCCCTTCATAGCCGCGTAAGGCATCCATCGAGCTTGTCCGTGCGGCCTTTTCCGCATAGCTTGCCATGCCGTCCGCATGGGGTAGTTCCCAATCACTCAGCACCCGCTGTTGGTTACGGATTTTTGCAACCACCAAGCCTGAGGCCATAAGCGGTTCTGTGACCACTTGCTGCATCAATTGATATTGTGCCGCCCGCCGCTGTACTTGGCCCTGCCCGTTGCTGACCGGTTGCAAGTGCCCGCGCAAATAACCGCTGGCACTACAAAAAGCCGTGTGAATACCTTGGTGAAATAGCGCGTTGATGGCGGCACCGCTGAAGTGCGCCAGGGTTGTAACGGTGACGCGTTGCACTTGTTGGAGCGGATAACACAGTTCTTGCCCATCCGTTTTGCGAACGACCAGTTGGTTGTGGCGCACACCAATTTGGCTGCCCGGATGATCAATATATAAGTGGTTCATAATTTTTATTCCGCAACCCATTGCTGGGTAGTTAATGGTGAAGGTGACAGCAAGGCGGCCTGGTCGGTATCAACTAGAAAACAATGCAGGCGGTCATTAGCCTCCAGCGGCAACTCATTCAATTCACGGCTTAATTTCCGCCGTTGTTTGACACTGCTGAGTTGGCAATAAAACAATGATTCTTGTAACGGCATCCCATAACCGGAAAGATGGTTGAACAAGTTGCGGCGTTTGCGGTTATCGCTGATGTCGTAGGCAACCAAGAGTGCCGATGCGTTTGTTTGGAACATAGTGCTTCTCCTTTAGTTAAACCACATATCCAGCCGTTCTTGAGTTTTACGCTTAATTTCAGGGGTGATATACATGATGACGCTGGCCACAGCGGCTGTCAGCACACCCAAATCATCACTGTAACCCACCACGGGGATGGTGTCCGGGATCGCATCCACAGGCAAAATAAAATAGCCCAAGGCGCTGTATATCCTGGCTTTAACCATTATTGGCACGGCAGGTTCTTGGGCAACATAGTACAGCCACAAAACTTTTTCGATGAGTTCCTTGCTCAATTTGCCGACATACTTTTTGAGTTTGCCCCAAAAGGATTTTTCAGAATAAAGATCGTCAAGAATATATTCGGACATGGTTTGATCCCAAAAAAGGTGGAGGTACGTTTAAAAGTGGGTGGTTTGACAGAGATATCCTAGGTGTCGCCAACCCGCCTTGGCTGGCTTGATCCGAAAAGAGTCTGTCAGGCGGATACGGCGTACCGTGGGGTACGTTGCGCCGCCACCCGCTGTTGCAGGTTATAGTGCCAGAGCTTGCCTTTAGAGCCACAGCGTTCACCGATAGCCGTCTTCAGTGCTTCAGTTTGTTGGTTGAGCCGGGTGATTTCTTCGTATAGCGCCCGCTTTTGCTCTAACATTTCGCCAAAGTCTTTCATGACAGCCAGTTTGAACTGGGTCAGGTTGCGCAACTCAGCGATCTTGTCTGCTTTGGAAGAGCCAAGCAATTTTTGTTGCAATTCCGCTTTGAGTTCATAGCGTTTTTGGTCTGTGGCCGCCAGCATTTTTTTCAGTGCCGCCAAGCTGGTTTTACAGTCCCTGAGTAAGGCGTAGGCACTGTCAGCTGCCCGAAACGAAGCATAATAGACTTCATTGAGGGCGTAGAAGTCGTAGGCCCGCCTGTTTTGGAACAAATGGTTTTCGATGTCCCGCCGATGGCGGCGCATTTCGTCTTCGACTTGGCGATGTTTGTTCTCCCAGTTGGAGCGGGCTTCGGTTTCTTCACTGGAGACAAGCGCAGCAATGCCTGCGACAATTAATCCAGCTAATCCAGCAATGGGCAATAATTTCCACATAAAATTTCTCCGATGTTTAATTAGATAACAGGGGTTGGTGTGGCGACGGGGCTTGCGACAAGATATCCAGCAGCCCTTTTAGGCTTTGGTTGCCCTGGCTACCCAGCATCGAGAGTTGTGCGGTCAAGACGCTGACCAACTCCCGGCACAATTGGCGCTCTTCCAACGGAATACCGGGGGAAAGCATGTGCGTGGTGACATCTCTAGCCATGCTGAGCAGTTCCATCCGTTCAATATGACACTCTCCCAGTTCTTTTTGCAGCGTGTCAACATAGCCGTCGATGACCGCCCTCCTTTCCAACAATTTCCCCATGTGCTCACGGAAGGATTTATCGATACGGTCATGTGCAAGGGCGGCTTGGTCCCGCATCTGTGCCAGTTCGGTATCTAGCCTTTTGGCTTCGAGCCGGTAGACTAATGTCCGCCCATACGCCTCAGACAACGACCCTAATGAATTGAACGTTTGTAACACACCGCCCCAGCCACTTTCCATAGGCAGGTGGGCTAGGCTTAAGCCAATCGTTTTTATATCCATCATTGAGGTTTTTAGCATATCGGCTTCTTGTTTAAAGTTAAGATAAGGAACGGGGAAATTTAACAGCCGCCGGTTGCGCCTTATTGCTCGCAACCGGATTTGTTAGAGGCCATTGGGTTAGTTAGCCAGCCACTTGTACAGCTTGTAGCCACCAAAACCGGCTACCGCCACGGCTGCTGCCGGCCAGGCCGCCGCACTAACCAATGCTGTTATACCGGCAGCCATGCCACCACCACCTGCGGCAATGGCGCCTCCGCCTAACGAAGCCAACGCGGAAGTCGATGCCGCTGCTCCGGCAAGCCCTGCGGCTTCGGCAACCGCAACTGCACCGGCATAAGTGGCCGTAGCGTTGCCAATGCCAGTTAGTGCGCCGGTGGCAATCGCGATACTTGCGGCGGTGCGGTTTTCATTGCTCATGTTCTTCTCCAAATAACTCATGTTTTTGATTGATACGCCGTAATGGTTCGAAGCGGCGACTTAGTGTCTTATCTATACTTACGAAGGAATGGGGAGGGTTTTAAAAAACCTTCTGGTACTGTGCGATCATTTTTTTGTTGCCAAACCTAATACCATAATCATAGGAACGACAAGTTTTGGTGTATTTGCACGGGGCGGGTTAACATTGCCGCTATTGTTCCGCCCTTCCCTATCCTTTTACGACGGCCAAAGAGCGGTTTGAAAAATTATTTCGGCGGCGTGATATTTCTGTTCCCCACATACCCAACACGGCAACGACCCCGACCTTTTGAAATTTATTTTGATTTGGCCCGATTAAAACGCGAGCCAAACACCGCGAGCCGCCCGGTTGGATCACCTAGGCAAAGGGATGGATAGAATTTTCTTTCAAATAGTTTTTAAAACGGCCCGATAACCGCCGTAAACAATGGGAAAGGACACTGCTTTTGGCTTTGACGGTTGTTGCCCAATCAGCGGGCTCAATCATGGGAATTTATCAACAAGGTAACCATCGGGAGAATGTGATGCCACTGGGGACGATACAAACACCGGAATCTGCGGTTTTTAATTTGACGACACTAACCCCCCTGTACACGGGTGGCATCGGCCAACACGGCGAGCAACTGCACCCATCAGGGTTACTGGGCAGTATCAGGCATTGGTCCGGGTTGATCGCTAGAGCGTTAGGCGATAGGGCGTTTGAAGAGCGGGTGTGGGGCAAGGCGGGAGCGACGCAAAAAGACACCCATGCCAAACAAGTTGCCGTAAATTGGGATGGAAGTGGTTTGAGTCTAAAAAAGTTACCGGAGAGAATCCAAATCAACAATAACCGGGGTTGGTTTTTCAACCAAGGTCTCAGCGGCAGGTGCAAATTGACCTTAACCCGCCGGGGCATTAGTGATGCTGATTGGCAAATCCTGCTGTTGGCGTTACGGGTTCAAATCCGCTATGGCACACTGGGGGCGCGTGACCAGTTTGGTTTGGGGGTGGTTGGATGCGATAGGTTGCCTGT
>Ga0172380_10003680_pt1 | contig 20669 bp, 22 predicted proteins | sample Leawe162metaG_FD_119747 | JGI IMG/M metagenome (GOLD analysis project Ga0172380, IMG submission 119747) | Leachate microbial communities from a municipal landfill in Southern Ontario, Canada - Leachate well 162 metaG | ecosystem: Engineered > Solid waste > Landfill > Unclassified | place... | reverse complement strand
GGCGGCACGGCTTGCATGGATATCCTCGTAGGCGATGAAACGCTGAAGTCCGCAGGGGTGCACTTGTCCCGCGTTCACTCCCCGGCAGTTGTTTGTCGAAAAGCCTGATTGCAGAGGTCAAACTCTCTCTTGCTGGCTGCACTGCGGCTAGGCAAATCCATCGAGAAGGAAGCCAGCAACGCGAATTGTCAATAACTGCGTGTTCCATTGGTGCCGGCAGCAAGAATCGAACTCGCGACCTTCTGATTACAAATCACATCTTTCGATATTTATTGGTGTTGATTTATATTGAGACGGTCCATAATATTCGCGTAATCCCTTGTTTTATCGGTATTCCGCTATTGACTTGTATTGATCGCTGTTGTTAGAATGTGGCTACATGGTGGCTACACAGAACCTGTTAGCGACATTCTAACCAGGAATCACGCGATGGAACGCGAGAGGCTGACCATTCTGAGAATTTCTGACTTCTCCTGCCCGCCCGGGAAGCAGCAGGCTTTTCTGTGGGATACCACAAGCCCTCGCCTAGCGGTCAGAGCAACCGCCGCCGGCGCAAAATCCTTTATCTTCGAGAGCAAACTCAACCGCCAGACCATCCGCCGTACGATTGGGGATTGCAGCGATTGGACAATCGACGATGCCCGCGCCGAGGCCAGGCGCCTACAGACAATCATTGACCGCGGCGACGACCCTCGCGAGTTGGAACGCGAGCGCAAGGTACAGAAGGCTGCTAAGGAAGCCGAGAAGGTAGCTAGTCAGCGCCAAGCCGAGGATCGCCAGCGGTACACGCTGCGCGCCCTCTGCAATGCCTATGCTGACTATCTGGAAAGCAGGGGCAAGGTCAAGAGCGCTGGCGCGGCCCGCTCTGCCTTCAAGTGCCATGTATTCGGGCCGCACTCGGCAATAGCCGAAACGCCGGCCAGGGAAATCACCGCGAGGCAACTTGCCGCGATCGTCCGAAAGGTGATCGAGGCGAACAAGGACCGCACCGCCGGCACGCTACGCGCCTATCTTTCGGCCGCCTTCAACAATGCAAGAAAGGCCCCCTTTGACGCGGGCCTGCCGGCCGCGCTGATCCCATTCAACATTGGGGCGAACCCTGTTGAGCCGATTGCGACCATTCCGGTGCGCGCGAGCGATCGCACGCTGACGCCCAAGGAACTGAAAGCCTACATGGGTGCCCTTGGCAATGATCACCCTGACCAGGCATTGAAACTTGCCTTGCTTGCTGGCGGACAGCGCATGGCGCAGCTACTGCGCGCCAAGCTCACCGATTACGATGCCCAGCAACGAATACTGAGGCTGATTGACCCCAAGGGGAAGCGCATTACTCCGCGCGAGCATCTCTTGCCACTGGCGCCAAAAGGGGCCGCACTGGTGGCGATGCTGGTCAAGCGCGCGGAAAAGATGAAATCCCCGTGGCTATTCTCCATCACGGGCGAGCACCCGCTAGACGAAACCGCACCGGGAAAGCGCGCCGCCGAGATTGGTACCACAATGGAAGGCGAGCCGTTCAACTTGCGCGACATCCGCCGGACAGCTGAAACGATGCTGGCCGGCATGGGTATCAGCCGCGACACTCGCGCGCAGCTGCTGTCGCATGGAATCTCTGGCGTGCAGGCTGCCCACTACGACCGACACAGCTACATTGACGAGAAGCGCGCCGCGCTGGTGGCATGGGAAGCGAAACTCGACGAGATCGAGAAAGGCCGAAAGGCCCCCGGCAACGTGCGCCAATTGCGCGGAAAGAGCAAAACCGCCGCCTGACGGGTTCAGGCAAAGCGGCGGGCAAGGTGGTTGCACACCGAACCCGCCTGACCACAAACCAACTGCAAAGGAGATTGCATCATGGCTAAGACCGATTCTACTACCCGTACTGCCCGCGCCAAGACCGCGACCAGCCCTTCTGATGCCGACAACAAGGCCCGCATCGCTGGCGCGCTGGCCTGTCTGGAGGCGCTGCGCAAGTTGGACAAGGCTGCGGAAGCTTCGCTGGCGAATTGCTACGACACGGCGGAAGAATGTATGTACCAGCAGCTGAACGATGCTCAAGCCCTTGTCGCGGCATTCGGCCCGATGACACCGCGGCAGGAAGGCGCGATGCTCACGCTCGCCGAGTGGATCCATAAGTGCATTACGTGCGGCGAGATGGATTTCTCGTACTGGCTCCCGGTGGCCGCAATGACCAAGAGCGAGCGGCAGCGGCGGATTGATCGAGCCAACGCGGATCAAGCGGCTGACGATGAAATGGAGGCCCAGCGGGAGCGCGAGCTCATGTCCAACGTGATCCAGTTCCCGCAAGCCTCGACATGATGACAATGACCAAGCTCGAGATCGCCGAGCATCAGCTTCGCCGGGCAGTTCTCCTATTCCTGGACGGTGATTACGTCTGCGCGATCACCCTGGCGGGAGCAGCTGAAGAAATCCTGGGTAGACTGCTGGAAGAAAGTGGCGAACAGCACGCGCTGGGCAATTACGTTTCGCTGTGCCTCCAAGGAAGTCGCGGAATCCTGCCTGACAAGGACCTCAAGGCAATCTATGTCGGCAACGCAAACGAGTTTCGCAACGGCTTGAAGCATTGGCGTGATGGAACTGCGATGACGATTCCTCTAGAGGCCGCTGTGGCAATGCTCGACCGGGCCATCGAAAACTACCGGAAGTTGGACGGCAAGAATATTCCCGAGATAGATCAATACCAGCTGGCCACACAGGACATGTACTAAATCATGACCACCATAGTCTGCCGCCGGCCGCCGGAGGATCCGCCCAGCCTCGAGGATCAGCAGGAGGCGGCCCTGCTGGCGGCATTCCGCAGCATGGCGCCGCGGGACCGCGCAAGGCTGATCCAGGTGGCGCAGGTGCCGCACGGTCCTGACCTGGTCGCTACGCTTGCCAGGATCGCCGCAAGGTCAAAGCCAGCCGGGAGTTCCTATTTCTTCACAAGCTTCTTGCGGCTTTCCACTTTGCGAGGCACGCGACGAGCAGTAGCATCTTCTGCTTCTTGACCATCCATGTTCATCGGCATGCGCACAAAACCTGCCCCCATGCGCGTGGCTATTTGCGCCACCTCTGCGGCGGCCATTACATAAATGGGATGGCAAAGCCTTCGATTGAGACGGGGATCCTTTAGGTCAGGTTGCCGATTGCTCGCAGGCCATTCGTAGACCCCCTGGCAGATAAGGTCAACTTGAAAGGCAAATTGCTTCTTGTCCTTAACCTCGCTTGGAATACCCTTGACTTGGAGTCTTATTTGGGCCACAGCTTGGCTTTGGTTTTTCTCTACTTTGAATAGGCCAGCCGTAACTTCGGCAACCAGCATGCCGCCAGGCTTAGCATCAGCGCTTGGTCCCAACTCGGCGAGCAATTTGGTGAACCTGACCGTTAGCAGGCGTTCGTTCAATTCCATTGCACATCCTCCGATTTCAGCGGTTCCTCGAACCTTGAAGTAAGCTGGCTCTCCTCGGTTAGTCTAATTTGCGTAGTGGGAGCAGCGTAGAACTCGGATCTGGCGTCAAATGAAATCCATTGGCCGCGCGTGGCTGTGTGCAATAGTTGGCCATTGATAGTGCTTTCCCAGTGCCCATTTTGGCGGCTTAGGATTATCCGGTTTGGCCGCGGCTGATCTATATGGTGTAAAACGGTGTCGATACTCCATCGAGGAACAAAATGATGGAGTACCATGATCTTGATCAAGCGCGCCGCGTCTGCCGGAATATGAATCGCGCGCCCCCCATCCCTTTCCCAAAGCAGAACAGTTTGCTCTGTGCGACCCAATTTGTCGGCGAGATCCCTTTGAGTAAGGTCTAGCTGCCGGCGAAGCAAGCGAAGTTCCTTCGCAGACAACTCTCCCCCACCATGCGCTAGTGCAAACGCAATGGCTCTGAAGAGCCCAGGGATGTCCTCGACACTGTAATAGGGGCCAAACTTGTCCTCGCCGACTTGGAAGCCGCTCTCAAGCCAGACGTTTGGCAATTCGCATCCAGGATAATGAAACATTATTTCTCCCACCAAAGGTCAGCGACGATAGTATCTCTTCTGCTTGTATCTACTTATAACCACGACCTGGTTCTTTTCCATAGGGATGACGATTGCGACCAGCACTGCATATCCTGTCTTCTCATGAACCATTCGATACACCGGAGTGTCATGCTTCATGTCCAGTTCACCGGGTTCCTTAATCGATCCTTTATTGAGGCATTCACGAACCTCGTCATCTGAAACCTTGTGGGCAAAATCTCGCGGCGCACGTTTGTCACCCAGCACATGGTCAGTCCATCGAATGTTTAGATCGCTCAGCTTGACCCGTCGCCGGACTTCAGCGGTCGCCTGCTGTGGTGTCAATAACGGATCAGCCATAGCAAACTATAAAAATTATAGGTCAAAAACACAGGTAGTTTTCACTATTCTTCCCTCTTTCTAGCGGACGGCAGCAATCATTCCTGGCTTTTCAGTACGTTAGCGTGGCACGCCTATTCTGCCACGTACTTGATAACCTGGATCTTTGAATTAACGTCGTACAAAGGGATGCCAACTCCGGTCGAGTAAGCCTGAACATTAGCGCTCTTGGCGTTTGCTTTGGTGACCGTTCCGTAGGTATTGCCGGTGTTGACGGTACCCCTGAACAACTCAGACCGGCCAAGGATGATTGCCGCATCGCCGCCGTTCTCCTTAACCTTCTTGGCAATGTCGCCATGGAACGATGATCGGTCAAGGGCCTCGTTTCTGCGCTTGTCGTCGATGATACCGACCACCAGGTACTTGCGTGGCGGCGTACCGTCTTCCCACAGATCAACACCGGCGATCGAAGTTCGCGCGCCTCCGGTACCCATTTGAACGGCGGCACCCTCGTAGGGCTTGTAGTTCGTCGTCACGCAGGCCGAGAGAGCGGCCGCCAAGGCAGCGAACAGGACAATAGCGCGCATCGTAGATCCTCCCCAGATCCCCCCTGTTATTCCGTCAGTCTATCACTTTGGCATGGCCAATTATCTTCGAGTGCCGTCAATCAGCCGGCTGAGCCGATGAGTTTGCCCACCATTCCCTGTCGGCCGGGTCCAAGGTCACCGGCTTAAAGCACGTACCTTCTACCCTCCAGAGTAAGTAGTCGACTACCTCGGCTCCTGATACGCCCATCGGTATCTTCTCTTCCGGGTAGTCGGGCCCGAAGATGCTGCGATAGAGTCCCACCAGCTTAGGGTCCCGCTGGTCCGGTGCAATGTCCGGTGCATTCGCCTGCTCGAGGCGGGTAATTCGCCGTTCGATGTCTGTACTCATTTCTTCCCCTTTGCGGCCTCAAGGGCCTCCAATCGCTTCATGATGTCGGCCGTTTCGATTGTCTTGCGCTGCTTCTCGAGCATATCAGCGAGAGCAGCACCCTCCCCTGGCAATAGTTCGCCGGTCGCCACCGCGGCCACCAGTAGCGCCTGAGCGTTCGCGCAGCTTGCGGCGTCGGTGATGGGAGGCAGAGCGATTCGCAGGCCGGTCTCCTTCACCGGGGGGATGATCCTGTCGATGCAGATGCGCAACGCTTGAACATCACCCCCTAGGGCGAGCGCAACGACCTTCTTTACCAGCTTCGAGGCATGCGGCTGCAGCAACGCCCTTAGCTCGGTGCGTCGGTCCTTCGCCCCAATTGGCTTCCCGGCCGGGTTTCCTGATTGTCCTTTCTTGAATGCCACGTTGCAAATTCCTTGAAAAAATCAGTCCGGGATTGCTATTGGATCCTTCATCGGCACAATCACGACCTTGCCCTCCGAAGTGATGAAAGGAATCAGCCGGCTATCGGGCGTCGACCCGGCACTGGCGATCAGCGTCAGGCGATCACCATCCTGCACGGCGAGGGCTTGACGGGCGCGCTCATCGAAGGCGTCAGGGCCCTCGTCTTGGCATTGCTCTATCACCGTGTCTCCAAGGGTCACCGTGCGCCGGCCATCGTCTCCGGTGCGCACGAAGGCGGCTACCACACGCTGCGACGGTACCACGGTCTGCTCCAGGCGCTGCAGGCGGCGTTCGATAGCGCAACTCATACCGTCGAGCTCTTGGTCTTCGCCAGCGTCCAGGTCCAGCCTCCAGTGAATTCGGCCTTGACCTTCGACACGCCAAGGCGTTCGGCCGCCGCCTGCATAGTGCGCTTGGGAATGCTTGCGCCTTCGGCCGTAGCAAGGATTTCGCCGGCATCGCGCGGGCCATCTTTAAGCAAATCGGCCAGCAAGTCTTTGGCGGCCTCGATGGCTTTCGCAGGGGCCGGCATCTCTACCAGGAACGGCTTGACGAGCTCGGGCCACAACTGCCGGCCGGGGCGGTCGTCCATGGTCCCGAACCTCGGGGCGAATGCGATACAGCGCCGCGGCTCGCGGATGTTCGGACGGTAGCCATCCGGGGCGCCAGGAACTTGACCCGAGCAGGTATGCCCGACCGTGATGCAATCGCACTCATTGCAGCTATCCGGCTGATTCGCACCGAAGGACTGCCGGCAAATCCTGGCCAAGGTCATCGCCGGGCGCATTTCCATGGAGGCAATGCAGACTCGGCGCCGCTGAACCGCTAGGGACAAGCATATCTGGCCAAGCACCAGACTCTTGCCGTGGCCATTCATTCCGCCCCACAAAGTCACCTCACCAGGCCGGAAGCGAATCAGGTCGTGAGTCTTCTGCCACGGCATCCGATCGCCGACAGGGCCCGTAGGCGAGTGATAGAAGGAAACCACGTCATCAGCAAATGCGGATGCCGGACGCACTTTATGCTGCGCGTCGGTGTCATCGAGGTAAGCCGAAAAATCTATGTTGTCGGGAATCAAGGTAGCCATCAGGCGGCCCTCCTGTCGCCGGACTTGACCAAATGTCGTTCGCCAAATTCGATGCGCCCCACATCCCGAAGCCACCACCAGCCGATGTCGCCCTCGAAGGCCACGACTTGGATGAGTATTTCGCGCGCGTACTCCTGCAACCGCTCATACAGGTGGCTCACCGGGTCTGACCAAGCGGCGGCGAACAGGACAAGATCCAGATCGATGAGGCAGCGAAGATCGAGTCTCACAATCGGGTCGCCGGGCCGCACCAGCAACTCAGGCGTATCGGTCGTGTTCGACCAGCGCCACCAATCCGGCTCAACAAAGTCGCCATAGTTGACCCAGACCGAGCCGGCAGGGCGTTGGCCACGCTTGCGTGTGGCGATCAACGGAGCACCACCGCGCGGAGTCATACCGCACCCACAAAGTTATTCTTGCTCTGATCGGCAGCCGCCTTGCTTGGGGCTGCAGTTGTAGGCAACTCCCAAGACTCACACCAATGCTCGCCGGTGCCGAAAAAGGTTGCCGCCTGCTTGACGTAGGCGGTGCCCTCGTTGCCGGTGCCCCTGATGTATGCAGCGTATCGCTGAACACCAGCAAGTAAGTCATCAGGGGAAACGCCAGCCTTCACTCGGGCACGATAAGCGGCCTCTGCTTCCTTGCGGCTATTGCCACCTCTGCAGCTTCACCCGCCCCTGCGCCGCGACCACGGCCAGGGGTTTTGTTCTCGGGCTTCATGATTGCGCCCCGGACAGAGCGGCGCGCTGTGCGGCTTTCTTGCGCCTGGCCTCAACGCCGAGGCGGGACCGTTCCTGTGCATTCCGAGTAGCCTCTGTGACCAGACTAGTGACCTGGTCAGAACCCTTCGTCCGCGTTTCCTTGAGTTGTTCCAGCGAGTCGTCTGGCCAATCCAACCAACCATTCGGCAACCTCGTCGGGACAACCCCGAAGTAGGAACCCGTGAGACAGAGGCGATGTCGAAGTGCGTCCGCGGTGATGCCGATGGCGTCAGATAGTTTCTTGGTTTTCATGCTGGCTTCCTTGAAGAAGCCGGCGGGCAACGGCGAGGCCGGTACAACCTGCCGATTGTCCGAATCCGCACGGTCTACCGACCACTTCGCTGCCCTGTGGTCTAGGGGGATGTTCCCCAGCCGTCTAACAGTTGTGGCATTGCCACTCGGTTAGGTTGCCCCGCTTGCCCCCGTTACCCAACTGGCAAACGCACTGCAATCTAACCACCAACTCTTGATTGGCATTTCTGTCGATCAGCACTCAGCACGAACTAGCCAGATTTGGCCACGCATGGCAGGAGGCAGTCAACATCATTTCGTTGTTTCCGGTCGCCCAACGATCGACCGGAAACGACAGGGCCAAAACGGCTACATGAGGGCTACACGCCAAGCTAACGTAGGGAAAACAGACCTTCTGACTATACTAACTACTTGATTTAATGGTGCCGGCAGCAAGAATCGAACTCGCGACCTTCTGATTACAAATCAGCTGCTCTACCGTCTGAGCTATGCCGGCGCGCCGAGAGCGCGGATTATAGCCGGGGGGGCGACAGGCTGTCAGCCTGCCGGCTTTCCGCTACACTGCGCCGACCGATGATCACCAGTTCGAAATCCAAAGACTCGCCCCTGCGTCTGCTCCTCGTCGATGATAGCGACAGCGGCGCCGAGCAGTTGCGCGCCCGCTTCGTCGAAGCCGGCCACGAACCGCAGTGCAGGCGCGTCGAAAGCGCCCAGGAACTGCGTGCCGCCCTGCAGGCCCAGGCCTGGGACGCGCTGCTGTGCAAGCACCGGCTGTCAGGTTTGAGCTTTCTCGCGGCACAGAGGCTGATGCAGGAGATGGGCTTCGACCTGCCTTTCATCGTCATCGCCAACAGCAGCGACGACAAGACGGCGGCGCGCGCCATGCGCGCCGGCGCCCACGACTTCTTTGCCCGCGACCGCCTCGAGCGCCTGGTGCCGGCGGTCGAGCGGGAGGTGCGCGACTCCCGCCATCGCGCCGACCACCGCGCTGCGCTGGAGATGCTCAGGGAGAGCGAGGCGCGCTTTCGCGCCCTGGCCTCCAACCTGCCCGGCATGGTGTTCCGACTGCAGCGCGACGAGGCGGCGAGCCTGCGTTTCGCCTACGTGAGCGAGGGTTGCCACAAGCTGTTCGGCCTCAAGCCGCACGAACTCCTGGCCAGCCCCAGGCGTTTTCTCGACGCCATCGATGCACCGGACCGGGAGGCGCTCGAGGCGGCCCTGGAGGACTCGGCCAGCGTCTACGCCACGCTCAACTGGGAAGGCAGGATACGCAGCAAAGGCCAGGCGAAGTGGATCAATCTGCGCTCGACGCCGCATCGGCTGGAACCGGCCGGCGTCGAGTGGCAGGGCATCGCCACGGATATCACCCGCAGCAAGGAGGTCGAAGCGGCGCTGCGCCGCTCCCGCGAGCAGATGTCCGAGCTGTCCTTCCACCTGGAGAGCGTCAGGGAAGAGGAGCGCGAGCGCATCGCCCGCGACATCCACGACGAACTTGGCAGCATTCTGGTGGCGCTGAAAATCGAGGCGGCCCTGCTCTCGGGCAAGCTGCCGGCACCCGACAGCCGGGCGTCAACCGGCCTGCGTGAAAAGTCGCACGCCATCGAGACGCTGATCGATCGTGCCATGAACACCACCAGCCGCGTGGCGCGGGAGCTGCGTCCGGGGATTCTCAAGGAATTCGGGCTGCCGGCAGCAATCGAGAGCCAGGCCGAGGATTTCAGCCAGCGCACCGGCATCACTTGCCGCGTGCATTGCGACGACGAGGGCATAGAGCCCGACGAGCAGACCTCGCTGGCGCTGTTCCGCATCTTGCAGGAGGCCTTGACCAATGTCGCCAAGCACGCGCACGCTTCTCTGGTAGTCGTGAGGCTGAGGCGGGAAAGAGGTAAAATTACGCTGGAGATACGCGACAACGGGCGCGGTATTTCCGAAGCGGACTTGACCAAGCCCAAGTCCTTTGGCCTGCGCGGCATACGGGAGAGGGTCAACAGCCTCAACGGGGAATTCAACATCGCCACCGCAGAGCAGGGCGGCAGCCATCTGTCCCTGCGCGTACCCGATCTGAGCCCGCCGGAACAGACGGCGATCGCCGAGGAAGAAGTGCAACAGAAGTTATTCTAAGATGAATGGAAAAATCAACGTCTTGATCGCCGACGACCACGCCATCGTGCGCCAGGGACTGCGCCAGATCCTCTCCGAAACCGAGGATCTGGTGGTGGCCGGCGAGGCCGACGATGGCGTCGATGCCATGCACCTGGTGCGCCAGGGCGAGTGGGACGTCGTGCTGCTCGACATCTCGATGCCCAACCGCAACGGCATCGACACCCTGAAGATGCTGAAGAAGGAGTTCCCGCGCCTGCCGGTGCTGATCCTCTCCATGCACGAGGAGGATTTGTATGCCGTGCGGGCCCTCAAAGCAGGCGCCTCGGGCTACCTGACCAAGAAGAGCGCGCCCGAGCTCCTGGTAACGGCCATACGCCAGGTGGCCAGCGGCCATAAGTACGTCAGCCCGACGCTGGCAGTCAAACTCGCCGACTTCATCGCCGAGGACAGCGACCGGCCGCCGCACGAGACGCTGTCCGACCGCGAATACCAGGTCCTCTGCCTGATCGCCGCCGGGCGTACCCTGACGCAGATCGCCGAGGAACTGAACATCAACGTCAAGACGGTGAGCGAGTACCGCAAGCGGGTCCTCGAAAAGATGCGCCTGGAAAACAACGCCGAGCTGATCCACTACGGATTGAAGCTGGGCCTTGTAGAATAAGACTTTTCCCGCGACCGAGAACCCATGGCAGAGAAACTCCAGCCGGCAGAAATCGCTCGCGAGGTGCTGCGCCGCCTGGCACTCAAGCGCACGCAACCGACCCCCGAAAACTACATCGGGCTCTACCACGAGATCGCCGGCACCAAAGCGACGGAGATCTTCCCGGAAAAGAGCCTGAAGAGCATATCTGCCGCCCTGCCGCGCAACGCGCCCGAGCAGCAGCGCTTTGCGCGCCAGCTGGACGCCGCCGTCGCGGCGAAGAATTGGGATGGCTTGAAGAGTTCCCTGCTCAACCTGGTAACCGCCGCCGGAGCCGAACCACCGCAGTGGGGCCCCCTGTTCCGCGAGATGCTGCAGCAGTTGAACCGGACCCACGCCGGCCTCACCGCTTCGCAGAAGCACGAGGCGCTGGACCGGGTGCTGAAGACCTCGGCGGCGCCAGACCTGCTTTTTTCCCGCCTGCAATCGCTGATGCGTTCCTGGGCGCAAGGCGAAATCGCCGAGGCGATGCCGTCTCTGGTCGATGAGTTGGCGCCCGCCACCGAGGCGACCGCCAATGAGCCGGCAACGGCGGATGCCGCGCCTGGCGCCACCACCTTCAACAGCCAGTTGCAGGAGCTGCTGGCCCAACTCCTGGAAAACAATATCGCCGTGCTGGTGGGCGACGCGCCGTCCCTGGTCGAGGAGTCGAAGAAACTCGCCGCCTCCATCCGCATCGCCCGCGCGCCGGAAGACATGGCGCGCTTCGCCTCCCAGTTGAAGAAGTTCACCTATAGACTGAACTTCGTCGCCGAAGACCACAGGGAGCTCAATACCGCCCTGCTCCACGTCCTGCACCTGCTGGTCGAAAACATCAGCGAATTGGCGATCGACGACCAGTACCTGCACGCCCAGATCGCCATACTCGTCGATCTGACCCAGGAACCGCTCGACCTGCGCCGCCTCGACGACATAGAGCGCCGTCTGAAGGAGGTCATCTACAAGCAGGGTGCCCTGAAGAAGTATCTGCACGACGCCCAGGACCGCCTCAAGACCATGCTCGCCACCTTCGTCGACCGTCTCGCCGACTTCAGCGAGACGACCAGCAGCTACCACGACAAGATCGAGCGCTGCGCCGAACGGATCAGCCAGGCGAGCGACATCGGCCAACTCTCGGACGTCCTCGGCGAGGTGATGCAGGAGACTCGCACCATACAGTTGGCCGCGCAACGATCGCGCGACGAGTTGCGCGAGATGCGCCGTCGCGTCGACGAGGGCGAGAAGGAGATGCAGAGGCTGCAGCACGAGTTGGAGCAGACCAGCGAGATGATCCGCACCGATGCGCTCACCGGCGCCCTCAACCGCAAGGGCATGGACGATGCGCTGCAGCGCGAGGTGGCACGCGCCGTGCGCCACGAGGCACCGCTGTGCCTGGGTCTGCTCGACATCGACAACTTCAAGAAGCTCAACGACACCTACGGCCACCAAGTCGGCGACCGCGCCCTGATCCACCTGGCCAGCGTCGTCAAGGATACGCTGCGCCCCCAGGACACCCTGGCGCGCTATGGCGGCGAGGAATTCCTGATCCTGCTGCCGGACACCACGCTCGACGACGCCGTGCAGATACTCACCCGCGTGCAGCGCGAACTGACGCGCAAGTTCTTCCTCCACGAGAACCAGAAGATGCTGATCACGTTCAGCGCCGGTACCGCCGAGCTCGGTCCCAAGGAAGCCCCCGCGGAAGCCGTCAAGCGCGCCGATGCGGCGATGTACATGGCCAAGCGCGCGGGCAAGAACCGGGTTGTGGCGGCATGAGCCTGCCGTGCGGCCGCCCGAAGGCAGGCGCCGCCCCCGCGGGGGGCAGCGAGCATCGCGAGCGTGGGGGTCCATCATGAAGACGGTATTTGTCACGGGCGGCGCCGGCTTCATCGGCTCGGCCCTGGTGCGCCTGCTCCTGGCTCAGAGCGAGTGGCGCGTGGTCAATATCGACAAGCTCACCTACGCCGGCAACCTCGAATCTCTGGCGGCCGTGGCCGGCAACCCTCGCTACATCTTCAGCCGCACCGACATCTGCGACCGCGCCGCCCTTGACCTGCTGTTCGCGCAACACAAACCGCAAGGGGTGATCCACCTTGCCGCCGAGTCGCACGTCGACCGCTCCATCCATGGCCCGGGCGAATTCATCTCCACCAACATCAACGGCACCTATACCCTGCTCGAGGCGGCGCGCGCACACTGGCTGGCCCTCCCTGCGGCGGAGCGAAGCGACTTCCGCTTCCACCACGTATCCACCGACGAGGTCTATGGCAGCCTCGGCCCCACCGGCCGCTTCACCGAGACGACGCCCTACCATCCGAACTCGCCCTATTCCGCCTCCAAGGCCGCTTCCGACCACCTGGTGCGCGCCTGGATGCACACTTACGGACTGCCGGTGCTGATCACCAACTGCTCGAACAATTACGGCCCCTGCCAGTTTCCCGAGAAGCTGATCCCCCTGATGATCAACAATGCGCTCAGCGGCAAACCCCTGCCCATCTACGGCAAGGGCGACAACGTGCGCGACTGGCTCTACGTGGACGACCACGCCGAAGCGCTGCGCCTGGTCTTCGAGCGCGGGGTTCCGGGTGAAACCTACAACATCGGCGGCGGCGCCGAGAAGACCAACCTCGAGGTAGTAGACGCGCTGTGCGATCTGCTCGACGCGCAGCAGCCGCGCAGCGACGGGCGTCGCTACCGAGAGCAGAAGATTTTCGTGACCGACCGTCCCGGCCACGACCAGCGCTACGCGATCGACGCCGGCAAGGTGGCGCGCGAACTCGGCTGGGCGCCGCGCGAGAGCTTCACCACCGGCCTGGCCAAGACCATCGCCTGGTATCTCGCCAACCGCGACTGGGTCGCCCACATCGAGAGTGGCGAGTATCGCCACTGGATGCAGCAGAACTACGCCGGAAGAGGAACAGCATGAGGACCATCCCCCCTATCCCTTTCGCGAAGACAGCGATGACGGCGGCCCAGCCGTCGACGCGGCTTCCACGTATGGGCTCGCCGCTTCCGTGGGACGGCCCGGCGGAGACAACATGAGCAAACGCAAAGGCATCGTCCTCGCCGGCGGCGCCGGCACCCGACTGCACCCGGTGACCCTGTCCGTCTCCAAGCAGTTGCTGCCGATCTACGACAAGCCGATGATCTACTATTCGCTGACCACGCTGATGCTGGCAGGCATGCGCGACATCCTGCTCATCTCGACGCCGCAGGACACGCCGCGTTTCGAACAACTGCTCGGCGACGGCAGCCAATGGGGCATCAACGTGAGCTACGCCGTACAGCCGTCGCCCGAGGGGCTGGCGCAGGCCTTCATCATCGGCCGCGAGTTCATCGGCAACTCACCCTCGGCGTTGGTGCTCGGCGACAATGTCTTCTACGGACACGACTTCTCGGTCCAGCTCCAGCGCGCCAATGCCAAGCAAGAAGGCGCCACCGTCTTCGCCTACCCGGTCACCGATCCCGAGCGCTATGGCGTCGTGGAATTCGACGGCGAAGCCCGCGCCATCAGCATAGAAGAGAAGCCCAGGCAGCCGAAATCGCGCTACGCCGTGACCGGGCTGTATTTCTACGACCAGCAGGTGGTGGACATCGCGAGCAGCTTGAAGCCATCGCCACGCGGCGAACTGGAGATCACCGACATCAACCGCCGCTACCTCGAGCGCGGCCAATTGCAGGTCGAGATCATGGGCCGCGGCATGGCCTGGCTGGACACCGGTACCCATGATTCCCTGCTCGAAGCCTCGCAATTCATCGGCACCATAGAAAAGCGCCAGGGCCTGAAAGTGGCCTGCCCCGAGGAAATCGCCTGGCGCCAAGGCTGGATAGACGACGCCCAGCTTGGCAGGCTGGCGCAGCCGCTGGCAAAGAACGGCTACGGCGAGTACCTCCTCGGCCTGCTCAAGGGCAAGGTGTATTCCTGATGCAGGCCATCCCGACCGCCATTCCCGAGGTGTTCGTCATAGAACCAAAAGTCTTCGGCGACGATCGCGGCTTCTTCTTCGAGAGCTACAACCGCAGAGCCATGGCGCATTTCGGCCTGGACCTGGAGTTCGTCCAGGACAACCACTCGCGCTCGGCGCGCAACGTGCTGCGCGGCATGCACTACCAGCATCGTCACCCCCAGGGCAAGCTGGTGCGAGTCATCTCCGGCGAGGTATTCGACGTTGCGGTCGATCTGCGTCGCAGTTCAAACACCTTCGGACACTGGGTGGCGACGACGCTCTCCGCCGAGAACAAGCGCATGATGTGGATACCGCCGGGCTTCGCCCACGGCTTTCTGACCCTGTCCGAATCGGCAGACTTCCTCTACAAGACCACCGACTACTGGCATCCGGAGGACGAGCGCTGCCTGATCTGGAACGATGCTCAGGTGGCTATCGCCTGGCCCCTCACCGGCCGGCCACAGCTCGCCGCCAAGGATAGCGCCGGCTTGCCCCTGGACCAGGCCGAAGTCTTCCCGTGAACAGGATACTGCTCTTCGGCAGCAGCGGTCAGGTGGGCCGTGAGCTGCGGCGCACCCTGGCGCCCCTCGGCGAACTGCTGGTGCCAAACCGCGAATCCGTCGACCTGACCCGAGCCGAAGCCATGCGCACCGCGATACGCCAGGCGCGGCCGGACATCGTGGTCAATGCCGCCGCCTACACCGCGGTCGATCAGGCCGAGACAGAGCAGGACCTGGCCCTGATGATCAATGGCAAGGCGCCGGGAATCATGGCCGAAGAGGCCGCCAAGATCGACGCGCTGCTGGTGCATTACTCGACCGACTACGTCTTCGACGGGAGCAAGGACAGCCCCTACGATGAGGACGACGCGCCGAATCCGCTCAGCGTCTATGGGGCGAGCAAGCTCGCCGGCGAACTCGCCATACGCGGCGCCGGGTGCCGCCACCTGATCTTCCGCACCAGCTGGGTCTATGGCCTGCATGGAAAAAACTTCCTGCGCACCATGCAGCGCCTCGGGCAGGAACGCGAGGAACTGAAGGTGGTCGACGACCAGATCGGCGCGCCGACCTGGAGCCGATTGATCGCCGAGGCGACGGCCCTGGCGCTGCGCGCCGAGGCGGCCGACGGCATTTATCATCTGAGCTGCGCCGGCAGCACCTCCTGGCACGGCTTTGCCGTGGCGATCCTGGCGGACCAGGGCTGGCACGGCCGCCTGTTACCGATTCCGTCGCGCGACTATCCGCTGCCGGCGCGCCGCCCGGCCAATTCTCGCCTGGACAACCGCAAGCTGCAGCGCTTGCTGCACCTGGCGCTGCCCGACTGGCAGGCGGCGCTGGCGCTTTGCCTGGCGGACGAGGCCGGTCGATAAAGGGCGGGATTCAAGGTCTATTCGCCGATTTTCCGACCGCCTCCAGGCCTATACAATGAGCAGTGCTACCGCGCGCAGCGGTGGCCCCCACAAACCGCTCGGGAAGCCATGCGTCTCTCTGCATCTTGCAAACTGGGTACCGCCCTGTTCGTTCTCGCACTTCTCGCCGCCTGTGGCGGTGGCGGCGGTAGCAACGGGGGCACGGGGACCGCCACGTCCACCGCCAGCACCACCACCACCACGGTCCCGGCAACGGCAGCCAACTTGCCCGGGGGGAGCAGCATTGCCGGCGTCGTCGCCACCGGCTCGCCTCTGCTAGGCGCCAACGTGCGCATGGTCGACGCCACCGGCGCAGCCGTCAGTTTCATCGATGGCTCGGGCAACACCGTCAGCAGCGGCAAGACCAGCAACTCGGATGGCACCTACCGCGTGACCCTGGCGTCACCCGGCGCGAGACTGCCCCTGCTGATCGAGGTGGCGGGGCAGGACGCAGCTGGCACGCCAGTGGTCATCCATTCGCGGCTCGACTCGACGACCATTCCGCTCGTCGCCAACGTCACCCCGGTCACCGACGCCGTAGTGGCGCTGTTGCTGGGCGTCAAGCCGACGACGGTGTTCCAGAACGCCGCGAGCAATGCAGCGGCGATCGCCACCCTCGGCAATCGCAGCGCCGTCACCGCCAGCTCCGACCTGGTCAAGACCATCATCGCCACCAACCTCACGGACGGCAAGATCACCGACAGCAAGAAGCTGGATCTGTTCCAGGATAGCTCCTTCTCGCCCAACAAGACCGGCCTGGATGCGGCCATCGAGGGCCTGAAGATCCAGATCGCGAAGGACGCAAACGGCAACGAGCAGCTGCAGCTCTCCAACAAGTTCCTGCAGGCCGGAACAATCGAGGTCAAGCTGGACCTGGCCACGGCGAAGAACGAACTTGCCAAGACCAGCGGCGGCAGTGTCGCCAAGGCCATCGTGTCGACGGCCAAGACAACGACCAGCCCGACCACGACGCTGGCCATCCTGCCGTTGCTGGACAACCTCAACATCGCCATCAACAGGATCATCAGCGCCGGGGATGACTTCGTCGACCTGAACCGCTGCAAGTATCCCCTCCTGGCCCAGGCCGCCTACAACCACAACGCCTTCCGCCTGCTCCACTTGAGCGAGACCCTGAATAGCTACGCGCAGAGGAACGTTCAGTTCAACAAGTTTCAGATGACGGGCTGCGCCGATGATCCGGTGACCACCAAGACCTGCAGCCGAGTGCTGGTCTCCAGCATCATCACCGACGTCGGCGGCAATATCGTCGATGTGTTCAGCGATGCAGTACAGTACAACAAGGCAACAAGCTTCAGCTGCGAAGCGGCGCCGACCGTCAATGTGCCGCAACTCGACTGGACCTTTGTCGGCAACAACCTGCTCAGCGACTTTCACATCTATCCGGCGGCTTACACCACCTTCGGCTTCGACGGCAGCGCCGCCACGGCCACGGCCTCGAACACCGGGAGTGGCGTACAGGTAGCCATCTTCTCCGTTCCGGGGAGCGACCCGCAAGACGGCAACGACCGCATCATCACCATGCCCAGCGGCCATATCATTCGCTTTACCCGATGCGGTTTTTCCTATTTGTGCCTCAACACCGCTCCCATCTCGCCAACAGCAGTAGAGATGTCCGGCACCGGGGAATTGAGCGACTCACTGCTGGAAAAGACGACTTTCGGCTGGATGGGCAGCCTCGACACAACCATGGGCGCCAAGTATTCGCTCACCGTCAATGAGTCGATCACCGATGCCACACTGCCCGTAACTGCCTATCTGTCGAGTGATGTGCCCACCGACCTGAGCAACGAGCCATTTCCCAAGCTGGATGGCATTTCCGGCGCCAACCCCTTGACCGTCGAAAAGATAATCACCGGTCCGACGCTATCCTGGGCCAACTGGGCGAATACCAATCTGGACATGAAGATCATCCTGGTCCGAGCCATCCTCACCAGCGCGACGTCGCCTGCGCTGATTCGGGATGCGACCCTTCCAATCACCAAGACCACGACCGCCACCATTCCGGCGTTCGCCGTGTCGCAAGATTTTGTCCCACTCAGCTACCAGATCTGGCTGGGCGCGCAGGACAGCCTGGGGCGGCGCTACTACAGCAAATATACCAGCGCGCCCTAGACCAAATGGCGTCAGCGGCAGACAGGTTTGCTGAAGCGGTGGCTCTGATCGAAAAGGGCCAGATGGATGTCATTCCGCTGATAACAGCGGCGGAGGCCCTGGCCGCTGCCGGCGCACAAGAGCAGGCGGTAATCCTCTATAAGACCTGGCTACTGGCGAACCAGGGCCATCCCTTGTGGCATCTGGTCTCCTTCAACTGCGGCGCGAGCCTGCTGTCCCGTGGCGATTGTGCTGGCGCCAGCGAACTTCTGGCGCTGGCCATCGCGGTGAAGCCCGATTATTATCCGGCACGGCTGAACCGCGGTTCCGCCCTGGAGAGATCCGGAGACAAGCCCGCAGCGTTGGCGGAATGGGAGCAGGTGGTCACTCGACTTGCCGAAGTAAGCCAAGCCAATATCGGCTTCAAGGTGATGGCGCTGAAGAACATTGCCCGGGTACACCCGAGCGTAGACGCAAGAGTGGATGCTCTCCGTCAGGCAATAGAGATCAATCCTGCGGCGCGAGACCTTGTGCAGGGATGGATCAACGAGCGCCAGGTGGGCTGCATCTGGCCGGTCCTGGAACCGGTCGGATCGCTGACGATCCGTGATCTGTTGCGCATCATGGCGCCGCTATCCATGAGCGTGCACCTGGATGACCCATGGCTGCTCAAGGCCTGCGCCCGAAACGATTCGTCCTCCCACGTCGCCAGCGGCTTGACCTACCTGACATTGGGCAATTGGCCGCAGCCAAGACAAGCGCAGCCGGAAAAGCTCAGGATAGGCTACCTTTCATCCGACTTCTGCAATCATGCGGTCGGCTACCTCATTTCCGACACATTCCAGTTTCACAATCGCGCGCGCTACGAACTGACTGTATTCAACACCGGCAAGCGGACCGGCGACGCCATCGAGAGGACGATCATGGCCAACGTCGACCACTGGCTGGATGTCGGAGGCAGCAGCGACAGAGAGGCAGCGGAGACGATAGTCGGCAGCGGCATCGATATTCTCCTCGATATGAACGGCCACACCTCCCACATGCGCACCAGGGTGCTTGCCCTCAAGCCTGCCCCGATCATCGTCAACTGGCTCGGCTATCCTGGAACGATGGGAACGGCCTTTCACCACTACATCCTTGCCGATGAATTCATAATTCCGCAACATTTCGAAATGTTCTACACGGAAAAGGTGCTGCGTCTGCCCTGCTATCAGCCCAACAGGCAGCTGCATCCGGTGCCCGAGTCGCCGCTTACGCGTGCAGACCTGGGTCTTCCCGACAACGCGACCGTATTCTGCTGTTTCAATAGCAGCAAGAAGATCAGCGAATCGGTGTTTTCCCGCTGGATGAAGATATTGGCGCAGGTGCCGGACAGTGTCCTGTGGTTGCTTGGGGGTGGAGCACAGTTGGGCATACGCTTGCGCAGCGAAGCGGAAAAGCGCGGGATACGCCCCGAGCGCCTGGTATTTCTCGGCAATCGCTCCAACATCGAGTATCTCGCCTGTCACCGTTACGCGGACATATTTCTCGACACCTTCCCCTACGGCGCGCACACCACGGCATCGGACTCCTTGCGCATGGCCGTGCCCATAGTCACGCTTGCTGGCAAGGGCTTCCCTTCCCGCGTCTGCGGCAGCCTCTTGCAAGCGACAGGCATGGACGAGTTGATATGCACGACAGCGGATCAATATATGGCGCTGGCGGTCGAACTCGGGAACAATCGGGCGCGCACCGCCGAGCTCAAGAAGCGTCTCCAAGCCCGGTTGCCAACATGCACGCTGTTCGACACCAGGCTATTGGTCCGCCATCTGGAAGCGCTGTTTGAACAAGTCTGGCAGGACTATTGCAGCGGGCGCCTGCCGCGCCCGAACTTCTGCAATCTCGAAGACTACCTCGATGGCGACGGACAAACCTTGTTCTGAATGCGCGACAGGCCGTGAAGGCCCCGCGTCGGGTCATGTTCGGCTTGCATTGATAGCCGCAGGAGCCATCAGCTGATGCGCGCCATCTTGTTGGCCGCCGGCTATGGTTCCCGGCTCAGGCCCCTGACCAACACCATTCCCAAGTGCCTCGTGCCAATCAAGGGTCAGCCGCTATTGGACATCTGGCTGCAGAATCTGACCCGGGCCGGCATTGGACATTTCCTGATCAATACGCATTACCTCGCCGAGCAGGTGGTGCGCTACGTTGAAGCGAGTCCGTATCGCGACTGCGTAAGCCTGGTGCATGAGCCGGAGTTGCTGGGTACCGCCGGCACGCTGATCGCGAACAGGTCCTACTTCGAGGGCGAAGACGGCTTGCTGATCCACGCCGACAACTATTGCCTGGCCGATTTTCGCGCCTTCATTCAGGCACACCTCGCCCGTCCCGCAGGCTGTCTAATGACCATGATGACGTTTCGTACCGACAATCCATCATCCTGCGGCATCGTCGAAGTGAACGCCAGCGGCGTGGTCTTGGGTTTCCATGAAAAGCTTGCCTCGCCGCCAGGGAACCTGGCCAACGGCGCGATCTACTTGCTGTCGCGCGAATTCCTGGACCTCCTGGCGACCGAGATGCCCGCCGCCAGGGACTTCAGCACCGAGGTACTGCCGCGATTCCTGGG
>Ga0172380_10003678_pt1 | contig 20671 bp, 15 predicted proteins | sample Leawe162metaG_FD_119747 | JGI IMG/M metagenome (GOLD analysis project Ga0172380, IMG submission 119747) | Leachate microbial communities from a municipal landfill in Southern Ontario, Canada - Leachate well 162 metaG | ecosystem: Engineered > Solid waste > Landfill > Unclassified | place... | reverse complement strand
TCACGCTAATTCTCTTCGTCTCCGGCAGGGTACTGGGCGTCGCGAGGGGCATCTCAGCGGCGTTGACTGCGTCTCTACTCTACTTTGGGTTAAACCCCCAGGGAGGGCTATTCCCTCCGTTGTTGATTGCCCAGATGGCGGGAGCTTCGGCAGCACCGGTAGCGGGAGCGGTATGGGGCAAGCTCAAGTTCAACCGGTGGTGGTTGAGTGTCGCAGCAATGCTACTCGGGGGATTGGTTACAATCTGGTACGACCTGATCACCAACCTCGCCTATCCCTTCTCGGCCGGATTCGATCTGACACAGACATGGGTGACCCTTTTGGCAGGCATCCCGTTTGCGATCATTCACCTCATCTCCAATGCAGTCATCTTCTTCATTCTGGCGGTGCCACTGATGCAGCAGGTCGAGCGACGACATATTACGCTGTAGTCATCCTCCTTTCGCTTGTACTGGTCTTCCTATCCCTAACCCCTGCGTTTGCTCTTGACGAAAAGTTACCTGAGTACGTCAAGAGGTTCGGTCACCCCTTATATTCATCCTCTGACTCCGCAGAACTTCGTTCGGACGACATTTATTATCTTTCCCCGCTTGACCGTGCTACTCTTAACCTCCGAAATACAGCAGATCTCTTTTCAGGCGATATCCGGTTCTATTATCCCGATCTCGTGACGCCAGGACGGGAGGCAGCACTTTCTCCGCTTGGAGCCGGAATCAGGTGGACACAATTGATCTGGAATGACAGGCGGTGGCGGGACGCCCACACGAACCGCGCGGATCTGAACTTATTGCCCCCTATGATGATCGGGAGCGCTGAGAGCGCTACAGGAGCGTTGTCGAGCAATCCGGTCGCCCCCGGAGTGCTTCGCATGAAACCGGTCGAAGTAAATTCAACCAGGCAGGCTTTGACGTCGCTTCATCACCGGGAAGGCTTTTATGGCTTTGGACCTGTCGAGTTTATCCATATAAGGCCGTTGAGCGAGACGGTACAACTGACTCTGGGTGGATACTTCCCTTCTTCGACCGGCAGATTCCCGCCCCACTCGGCCTATCATGGACAGACGCTTTGGGGACGGTACCACCGGTCATTCGCGAGCGGGGCAAGTCTGGCGATCATGGGCATGGATGGACTTCACAAAGTCGAGTCACCCTATCAGGCAGATCGTACTGTGACTCATCGAAGTGATTTCGACTTGAACTACGAGGGACGAATTTTATCTCAGGACTCGAAACTTAACCTCTTCCGGTCTGAAACATGGTATGAGATAGCACCTTCCAGACTTTATGGGCGAGAATGGGGTGGTGGCGTAACCACCGGCGGTCGTGCTCTTCGATGGAACCTCTTTCTGGTCGGGCGCGACGGAATCCTGGAAGGTGGCAGACATTACGATGAAAAGGACATTTCGGCATCGCTTTCTGCAAGCAAAGAGCTATCGCGCATGACACTGCGAGGCACTGCCGGCGTTGAGGGACGTGACTTTGAGCAGTGGACGCCGGTAGGGATCCTACTCGCGGAGTATCGTACTAAAGGTATGTCGCCATACGTGAAGTTATCCCAATCGGTAGATTTTCATTCACCGGTGGAACGGTTTGGCGCAGGTGGCTCGACGTCGATAGAAGAACCGCTGGAGCCGATGCGAGCTTTTTACGCCAACCTGCCGGTGCGGGGAGTAAAACTTGATCCGACAACTTTGCAAGGCGGTGAGGCGGGATTAAAGATCAAGGTACCGTTGGGTGAACTTCGTTCGTCTCTTTTTGCCTGGCGGGAAGAGAATTCGGCAGGCTGGAAACCAGTGGGAGATACAGTTCTGACCTGGGCGAATATCGATGCGCGACGGGCTGAAGGCTGGTTTGCAACATACAATACCCAGTATGACGTCTGGCGAGGGAGTATCAGCGCGATTGTCATTCAAAAGCATAACTCGTTACAAGCATATGCAGTCGAGCCTCCCTTTCGTTTGAACTGGCTAATCGGCAGGCACAAGTTCTTCTACGACAACGCCTTTGAGACAGACTTCTCACTTTCGGGCCGATACTACTCTCAATTCCACTCGATTGCCGAGCGACCGGGCGAAGAGCTTGGCAGTGGCTTCCCCATAGACTTTCGCTTCACTGGAAAGATCAGCAGGTTCACATTTCATTATGCACTTCATAACCTGAACAAGTCCCGGTATACTCTTGTGCCGGGTTATGCGATGATGCACAAAGAGGAATATTGGGGCGTGGAATGGCTTTTAATCGATTAGGCCGAAGCTTTTTTTGTTTTTAATTGAGCATTTATACTCAATGTAGCAGGTGTAGCTTTTTGCGGTTGCTTACCGGACTTGCAATAGGTAAATTTGAGTTGTAGATTTCTAATAAAGGAAAAATACCATAAAATGGAGCGAACAGGATGATCAACGTAGAAGTCTGCTGCCCCTACTGCCAGAAAAGTCTGATGAACAAGCAGAATCGAATAAAGGACGTACCTTCGATAGAATTGATAGGGATGCTGGCTCAATCGGTAGCCATTCCTGCAGCGACAATCAGGCTTTCGGCATTCTATGGAGATTACCAAATCGAAACCTCGCTGGTAATTCCACCGGATACCATCGTCGAATTTGCGTGTCCTTTTTGCCATAAAGTCCTAACATCGTCCCGTGCCTGCGACGCCTGCCGCGCACCGATGGTTGCGCTGGAGTTTCCGAGAGGCGGGAAGGTGCAGTTTTGTTCACGCAGAGGCTGTAAAAAGCATCTGATCGAGTTTGAAGATCCTGAAGAAGAGTTGCGGGCGTTCTATCTCGAATATTCGCCTTCGAGCGAAGGCTGATAGGTCGCTCAGCGATGTTCCTCAGGCTTTCGTTCCTGTTATTTGTGCTGGTGATTACCGGCAGCATGCTGGGCAGGTTTATTCTGCCCGGAGCTTTCAGCAAATCGCCACCAAAGAGTCTGCTGTTCTTGCTTTCAGCATTGGCTTTGGGAACATTTGCATTCATAAGGGCGTGGGAGTTATCGATCCCGGTTTTTGTCGTTGCGGCGCTGATCTTTCTGGCCAGCTTCGTAACAGGCATTTTCAAAATAAATCAGTCCCGAAATTAAACAGCACTCCAGAGGTTTTACGAAACCCCTGACCTATACTTACGGAGAAACAATGGCTTACAATCGTATCTGGAATTTCAACGCCGGACCGGCCGCACTGCCGCTCGAGGTGTTGGAGAAAATTTACAAGGATTGGTTCAATTATCCCGGTTCGGGAATGAACGTGATGGAGATGTCGCATCGAGGCAAGGACTACGACGCGATCCATGCGTCGGCGATCGCCAACCTGCGCAAGCTTCTCAGTCTCACTGACGAATACCATATTCTTTTCCTTCAGGGCGGTGCGAGTCTCCAGTTTGCCATGGTACCGATGAACTTTCTGATTGAAGGCAAGACGGCTGATTATGTCAACACCGGCGCCTGGGCAGGCAAAGCGATCAAGGAAGCCAAGCTCTTTGGCAAGGTAAACGTCGCATATGATGGCAAGTCGATCAATTTTGCCCGTGTTCCGCGTCAGGATGAGCTGAACCTGACTCAGGACGCAGCGTACCTGCATACCACCTCCAATGAGACAATTGGCGGTATCGAGTTCTTTGAGCATCTTAAGTCAAGCAATGCTCCGTTGGTGTGCGATATGTCAAGCGACATCCTTTCCCATCGCTTCGACGCGAAGCCGTTCTCGATGATCTACGCCGGGGCGCAGAAAAATCTGGGACCTTCGGGCGTCACTCTCGTCATCCTTCGCGACGACTTCCTTAAAACGGCGAAGACAGGTTTGCCGACGATGCTCTCGTATGACACGCACGTCAAGGAGAACAGCCTTTACAATACCCCGCCAACCTTCGGAATTTACACAATGAGCCTGGTGCTGCAGTGGATTCTCGATAATGGTGGTCTGGAAGGCATCGAGAAGATCAATCGCGCCAAAGCTGACCTGGTCTATAAAGAGATCGACAACTCAAACGGTTACTACCGGGGAACTGTCGATGCCGCTTCGCGTTCGATCATGAACATCACCTTCCGACTTGGGAGCGAAGAACTGGAAGAGAAATTCATCAAGGAAGGCAAGGCTGCAGGCTTTGTCGGTCTGAAGGGGCATCGTTCGGTCGGTGGCATCCGCGTTTCGGCTTACAATGCCGTACCACTTGCCGCACTCGAAGAACTGGTGAAGTTCATGAAAGCCTTCAAGAGCAACAACGGTTAAGGTATTTTGCCCGAAAATCACCGAAGACAGGGTGGGAAATGCCTGTTTTGCTTTCACAGACTGTCCGAGAATGGTGATTTTCTGCAGTAGGGTGTCCTCACTCTACTGCTAAGCTACTAATAATGAATGACGATGTTGCAGGGTGGGGACACCCTGCAACATCGAAATCGCCAAGGGTAGGGCGGGGACACCCTGCAACATCGAAATCGCCAAAGGCAAGGCGTGAAATGCCTCCCCTGCCTTCAGTGATGAACTGTATAACAATCTCACCTGATTCCATTTGAAATAAGTCAGGTGTTATTACACATTGACCAAGAGGAAGATAATGAAGATATTGATCAACGACGGGCTCTCCAAAGAGGGTGTCGAGGCGCTTCGGAATGGCGGCTTCGAAGTATTTGACTTGAAAATTCCCCAGGATGAGCTTCCATCACAAATTGGAATATACGACGCAATCGTCGTACGCAGTGCCACCAAGGTAAATGCCGCAGTCATCGACGCAGGGAAGAACCTTAAGGCAGTCGTTCGAGGCGGCGTAGGCGTCGATAACATCGACGTCAAATATGCTGAAAGCAAAGGCGTCAAGGTCTTCAATACGCCGACAGCCTCATCTGCATCAGTCGCTGAATTGGCTCTGGCTCATATTTTCGCGCTTGCACGCTTCATCTCCGACGCCAACCTCACCATGCGCCAAGGTCTTTGGGAGAAGAAGAAATATGCCAAAGGTATCGAAGTCGGTGGCAAGACACTCGGTATCCTCGGCATCGGACGCATAGGCCGCGAGCTTGCCAAGCGCGCTATGGCGCTCGGTATGAAAGTAATCGCATTCGATCCTTATGTCGTTTCGATTGACATCCCGGTCAAGTTAATGAGTAAGGACGAGGTTCTCACCCAAGCTGACTTCATCTCACTCCATATGCCGAAAGATCCCGCCGGTTACGTAATTGGCGAGGCCGAGATCAGCAAAATGAAGAACGGCGCATACATTATTAACTGCGCTCGCGGTGGTGTCATGGATGAGAAGGCAGTCATTGCCGCACTCAACAGTGGCAAACTTGGCGGCGCGGGAATCGACGTTTTTGAGCAGGAGCCGACCGGCAACACCGAACTCGTCAACCACCCGAAGGTCTCAGTGACGCCGCATATCGGCGCAAACACCGAAGAGGCTCAGGAGCGAGTTGGAGCGGAAGTCGCCAAGGTACTTAAGGAGTTCTTCAAGTAGGCTTTCTCCTCCCTTTCGTATCAGTTTGCACCACAGCGAAGGGTCTCTTGACAAAATAGAGACTCTTCGCTGTTTTCTGCCTGTCAGCTTTACGCAGGCAACCTGAAATACCTTAACAGACTTATGAAATGCCCGTATCGATACAATCACTTTTCCCGCAAATAGCCCGTATCAGCTCCGCAGAACTAAGATCGAAGGTTGTACACTGCTGGGAAGAAGCGCTTAAGCGCGGGGGCTGGACAATCGACGACCTGAACGTGATGCCTTTCACGCTGCTTGCCAAAGTCGATGGCGTCTCGCTCGCAATTCACACACGAACGGTTACCGACTGCTCGCTGGCACTCGGCGAGATTCTTCATGGTGCTTATTCGACGAAATTCGGAATCGACTTCGATCTGCTTACTGCCGGAGCTGTTCTTCACGATGTTGGGAAACCACTCGAGTACTGCCGATCTGCCGAAGGTGGATTCGCCGTGAGCCCCGGGGGGAAGATTTTACGTCACCCTATCTCCGGGTGCGCTCTTGCCGCCGAATGCGGCTTGCCTGAGGAGGTACAACACATAATTGCGGTGCATTCACGTGAAGGCGATGGCGGCTACCGTTCACCTGAGGCATGGATCGTCCATCATGCCGACTTCGTCAATTTTGAACCGCTCCGCAGTAAGTGACAACCAAGCGACTCTCCGCGGTTCTTTTCGATCTCGATGGCGTTTTGATCGATTCGCCTGCTATTCATGCCTGGGCGTGGGCGGAAATGTTCAGGCCCTATGGGATCGAGCTACCGCCGGAACGCCTTCACCGGGAAGAGGGACGGAAGTCAGAAGTTATTGCCGAGGGAATTCTTGTCGAGTTCGGACTAAGCATCCCTGAGCCTGATCTGACGATTCTGCTCAATAAAAAGCGAGCGATCTATCGTAACGCTTCGCCCAAAGGGATGAGAAGCGACTCGAGTGAGGCTGTCAGAGGTCTGAAGCGGCTTGGCGTCAAGGTCGGGCTCGTTTCAGGGTCGGCGCTCGAGAACGTGACAGGGATTCTGACACCGGAAGAAGTGGGACTTTTTGACGTTTTGGTCACTGCGGAAGCTTATACGCATGGAAAACCCGATCCCGAACCGTATCTTACCGGTTGTCACCGACTTGGGGTAGAACCTGCCTTGACGGCGGCAGTCGAAAATGCACCACTCGGCATATCTTCGGCTCGTCAGGCGGGGCTGTTCGTTGTCGGAGTTACCACGACATTGTCGGAGGCCGAGCTGGCTGGCGCTGATCGACTGCTTCCCGATCTTACAGGATTGATCGACCTTTTGACCGAAAACTTTCGCTTATTATAGAGAAAAATGTACGAATTATTCACACTGAACAGGCACATCCTCGAAACGCAACGAGCCTTTCCTCACGCGACGGGTAGCTTTACCGGTTTATTGCAATACATTGCCACGGCGGCGAAGGTCGTTTCGCGCGAAGTCCGCGTAGCCAATCTTGCGCAGCATATGGGTGCTTCGGGTACGGTGAATGTTCAGGGTGAAATTCAACAGAAACTCGATCTATTAGCTCATAACGTATTGATGAAGTTGATGATCGAATCGGGCTATCTTGCGGTAATGGGATCGGAAGAGGAAGATCACGAGATATTGATTCCGAATGATCATCGTCGCGGTGGGTATGTCGTTAATTTCGATCCGCTTGACGGGTCGTCGAATCTCGATGCGAATGTTCCGACCGGCACAATTTTCTCGATACTTCCGCGCATCTCCTCCTCGAAGGAAGAACCGAATGTGACCGACTGCATGCAGCCTGGCCGGAGACAGGTCGCCGCGGGATACATCCTGTATGGTTCCGCGACTATGTTCGTCTATACCACCGGTGCAGGCGTTCACGGCTTTACCCTCGACCCGACGATCGGTGAATTTCTGCTGACTCACCCGGATATAAAGACGCCGGAGTACGGGACATACTACAGCGCCAATTTGGGGAACAGACTCTTCTGGTCGGATGGAGTGCGTCGGTATCTCGACGACCTGAACCTTGATGACAAAGCGAACGGCAAGCCATTTTCATGTCGCTATGTCGGCTCGCTGGTTGCCGATTTCCACCGCAATCTGTTGTATGGGGGGATTTTCCTTTATCCCTCAGACTCAAAGAAGGATAGGAGCAAAGCCAAGCCAAAACTACGGCTCCTTTATGAAGCCAACCCACTGGCAATGCTGGTAGAACAGGCAGGCGGGCTTGCTTCGGATGGACATCGTCACATTCTTGACATTCAGCCCAACGACCTCCATCAGCGCGTGCCTTTATTCATTGGCAGTAAGAAGAACGTCGAAGAACTGGAGTCGTATATAAACCGTTACGACCGGTCGTGAGTAATCCCGACTGATTTCTCTTTAGCGAGAGTGGCGGAACTGGCAGACGCGCCGGACTTAGGATCCGGTCCGCTGAAAAGTGGATGGGGGTTCAACTCCCCCCTCTCGCACGATTATCCTCTTCTTACCCGGTAATCAATCTATGAGCGATCTGAAGCGAGAAGCAGGCGAAATCTCCGCTATAACTCGCACAGGTATGGTCGTCAATACCCTTCTCGCTATCGTAAAGCTAATAGTCGGGTATATCGTTGGTTCGCTGGCACTGATTGCCGATGGATTCAATTCTCTGTCGGACATGATCACCGATTTCGCGGTCCTGATCGGGACGACGTTAGGCGCGAAACCTGCCGACAGCAGCCACCCCTACGGTCACGGAAAAATCGAGACCATCGTTGCTCTGATCGTGGATCTTGGCGTTTTTGCAGTTGGCGCGGGGATCATAATCAGCGCGATTCGCTCTCTGATGATTCACCCTGCTATGCCTACCAGCGGACTTGCCATTGCCATAGTATCGGCAGTGACAATTGTCGCCAAAGAAATCCTTTTCCGAAAAACCCGCCGTGTTGCTGATAAATGTCGTTCGGCGGCACTTCACGGCAAAGCATGGGATCACCGTTCCGACGTCGCTGTCTCGGCAGTCGTCCTCTGCGGTGGTGTCGGATCGATGGTGGGGTGGGAACATGCCGACGCTATCGCCGGGTTGATGGTGGGGCTCGTGGTGGTGGCGGTAGGCGCGCGCCTGGCATTTGAGACGTTGATCGAGCTGACCGAAGGCTCTGCCGGAGTGGATACTCACACGAAGATCGACGAAGTGTTGGGAAGTGTCGATGAAATAAAGGGCTGGCACAAGCTGAGGACGAGGCGGATCGGCAGGGAGCTACTGATGGACGTACACATCCTCATCGAACCGGCGCTTACAGTCGAAGCGGCTCACCAGATCGTCAGAAAGATCGAGGCGCTGCTTGCCTCCAATCTCGATTGGCCTGTCAATCTGACGATCCATATCGATCCCAATAACGAAGAGATCAGGATGGTCAGACAAGCGGCCGGGGATACGACGTTAAGGTAGGCGGGATCTTTAGATTTAGGTTGCGCCTGAACGGGGAGACCTGTCAGTTCACGCCACACAAGCTGTGCGAGAATGGCGATTTTCTGCCGTAGGGTGTCCTCACCCGACGGCTAAGTTGGTGATAATTAACGATGTTATTGCAGGGTGGGGACACCCTGCAACAACATATTGTTCCGTCAGGTCTTGAACGAAGTGGAGACCTGATGGTCGATGCCGCCTGTCAGTTCACGCCTTGCAGGCTAAGAACTGACAGAACGTGAGAACGAGAAAAAGGGGCTGGAGCTTATCGCTGCCAACCCCTTAAAGGTCAGATCTGCCAACTACTTAGGTTTTTGTGCCGGAGGCGGGACTCGAACCCGCACATCCCGGAGGACACTGGTCCCTGAAACCAGCGCGTCTACCAATTCCACCACTCCGGCATTGCAAGCCTATTCCACCCGGTGGAACGTTTAGGCCATCAGACCTGAATTACTGTCCGCCAGCCGGAGCCGGGACAGCCTCTTCGACAGGCGCGGTTTCGGTCGTGGTCGCCGGTCCACCGAGGTTCAGATCCTCGACGGCTGGCAACTGCGACGCTGGCGACTGTTCGAGTATCTTCTGAGTCACGCTGCCTGAATCGGAACCGGCTCCTGCCATCAAGGACAGAATGAATGAGAGGGCGAGGAACCCGCCTGCCAGCCATTGAGTGATGGAGGAAAGGGCGTTAGCCGTGCCACGCGGTCCGAAGATCGAAGCGCTTGCCTGGCCGCCGAACGTGCCTGCCAGACCGCCGCCCTTGGAGCTTTGAAGCAAAATGGCGACGACGAGGAACAGACTCAGTAAGACGTGAACTGTTGTTAGGATTATTTTTAGTATTAGCATTTGCCTACCGACTTGAATAAGCACTCAATATAATTACGGCGAACGCCTCATGCAAGTCTTATCGAAAGAATCATTCGGATTAGGTTAAGCCTTGCCGCTAACTATTGACAATAGGCTTGCCGAATCGTATGTTAAGAAGGTCGCTGTCACAGGCGACAAAATCTCTGCCCGAGTGGCGAAATTGGTAGACGCACCATCTTGAGGGGGTGGCGCTCGAAAGGGTGTGCCGGTTCAAATCCGGCCTCGGGCACATGAAGTAGAAGTGCGCAAAGTGCACTAAATTGGAAGAGTCGAGGGTTTGCCGAGAGGCGAGCCCTCGCTTGGTTTTGGGGCGGGGGGTATTATATTGAAGTATGATGAGTAATTACTTGAATACCCGTAGGGGCGACTTCAGTCGCCTGAAGTTGGCGGCGACTAAAGTCGCCGGTAGAGCGCTGCTGCTTTGTGTCATGCTGTTGATAGCGAGTTCGGTCATGGCGTTCGATCCACCGATGATAATTAGTGTGCTGACAGGCCCGCAGGAACACCAACGAGGCTTCGCGGACGACTTTTGCTGGGTCGGGGATCAGAACGGAGACGGTTATGATGATCTACTGGTCAATCACGGAACTTGGCTTCCAAGACATGGCGATCAAGAATTTTCCAATCGGATCGAGCTGTATTATGGCGGTAACCCGATGGACAGCATCCCCGACTTTATCATCGCTGGAAATTCAAGGGGACCGATTCAAGTCGGTGAAAGAATCAATTTTCTTGGGCATTTGACAGAAAACGGAAATACTTACATTGCCGTACAAGCACAAGAAGAGACAGATATTTGGCGTCGTGCTTACGATCAGGTTCGGATTTATGAAGCAGGGAGTGAGTTTGACGACCAACCTGAATTTGTTTTGAATAGCGATGTTGGAAATTCATATTTGCCAGGAGTAACTATCGGCTTAGGAAGGCGAATCAGTCCCACAGATGTAAATGGTGATGGATTCCATGATTTGATTTGTGCTCGATTCTATTTTGCCCAAGAAGATTCACTCGACACTAGATTGGAAATTTACTACGGTGGAGTTGAGTTCGACACAATACCTGATTGGCAAAGTAGTTTAAATACATCTAGTTCAGGTGGTTTCGAATACACATCAGGTTTTGACTTAAATGCTGATGGCTTCAATGACATTATAACTCGACATAATGACAATCATTATAAGTATTTGAACAAGTATTCCCTTTACCTTGGCGGCGATCCGATAGATACCGTCGCGGTCTGGGAATTCTATGAAGACCGGTCTGCTGATACGTTCATGAACAAAGGATTTGCGATGGTTCCCGACGTCAACGGCGACGGATTCGACGACTGGATAATTCATTATTGGGTCGATGATGAACACAATGATCCGACGTTCAGGCAGGGGTATTTTCTGTTCTATGGGAGCCGGAATCCCGATTCTGAACCAGATATTTTGCTTGATGGACATCCATCCTGTTGGGGGACTGATGGCGAAGTAACCGGCGGAGATGTTAATGGCGATGGCTACGGGGACATTGTTACATCGGGAAGAGGTGGCTTCCAACTCGACGGATCACTGAATATTCATTTTGGATCGCGTTGGATAAACAAGAATCCTGATATCAGTATCAACGGCTATAATGAGTACGGAGATCTTGTCGAAAATGGCTTCGGTTGGCAACTTGACGGTGTAGGCGATTACAATGACGACGGAGTTGATGATATTATTGTGACAGGCGGCATTATGGATGGACCGTATGGTGCCATACCCCTTGGTGGAAGACGTGACTGGCACGTATCAGTAACACAAGAGTCATCACTGGTACAGAACTATGAACTAACGCTTGATGTTTTACCGAATCCCTTCAACTCTCGCGTCAACATCACCTTAACCGTTCCCACGCGAGGCGATTACCGGGTCGAAGTCTTCGATGTGACTGGCAGGCTGATTGGGGAGTTGACTGACAGGTGGGGACGCCTGTCGTACGGGGAGGGGGAGCAGACGTTTACCTGGCAAGCGCCGGGAGCGGGGATATATTTCGTCGTCTTATCCTCTTCGGATGGTAGGCGCGTCGTTCGCAAAGCGGTCTGTCTTCCTTAACCGCAGTTCGACAGGTTCGATAAGTAGAACCGGCAGAAATCCTCTTGCTGTGAAGGCTGATGCGTAAAGTATCAGCCTTTTCTTTTGCTAAAAACTACCAAATTTCCGACTACAACAAGACCATTGCGGCAAATATTGCCTGTCAGGTTTAAGTATCGCTTGATCTTTGGTTTAATTATTCTTCATTTAGGACTGGCGTAATAATTGCTTACTGACGGGTGGGTCGAACTGAGACGTTACTTATCAATCAACTCATCTTGAGGTCAGATCGTTGCAACCGGAGATATCGTCATCGGCTGAGCAACCTGCGAGCCCGGCTTACTTCTTCAGCGGAGAGTGCATGGTGCCGGGGCGGTCGTGGAATGCCCGGATGGAGATGGAACACTGGATTCGCTACTCGACGATAATCCCCCTGACGATTGGACGGGATGTTGTCGATGTGGCGTCGGGCGAAGGCTACGGCAGTCACCTGATGGCACAGATGGCAGCGACCGTTCACGGCGTAGATTTGTCAAGCGCCAATATCCGGCACGCTCTCGAACAGTACGCACCAACCCGACCGAACCTTCGCTATCTCGAAGGTGACGCCTCCCGTTCGATCCCGGTTCCCGCCCAATCCGCCGACTTTGTCACCAGCTTTGAAACCATCGAACACCTCGAACACCCTGAAGGCTTGTTACGGGAGATCGTTAGGATCCTGCGTCCCGGTGGAGTGGCAATCATCACGACTCCGCGTCCCAATTGCGATCCCAAGACGGGCAAGCCTTATAACCCGCACCATTTCCAGGAGTTCGACGCGGCTCAGTATGAGGCACTGTTGAAGCCGTTCTTCCCGGAATTGATTCTGATAGGCCAGACGAACGAGTTTCCCTTCGAACTCCATCGCCAATACGACCCTTCCCTCGACAACTACATGATTGCGATAGCCGCGTTTCAGAGGCCGGCTCTCCTGAACGCGTTGATCCAGTTTCAGTCACCGGAAGTCACCCGCCTGAAGTTAGGACTGACGCGAAGACACCTTGCATCGCTGAAACTTCAGCCCCGTCCGCCCCGCGTTCTCTTTGTGCCACTGGTCGATCCGTCATGCACCAATCCCTCCGACCGACGCAGGATCGAACTCGTCTCCGAAGGTTTGCGCGACCTTGGCTGGGAGGCCGCGATCATGCCTTGCGAGGAAGCCGCTCACACCTGGTGCGACGCACTCTTCATTCAGGATCGAGACTGGAAATTCTGGAATCGGCATATCGACCGGTTGAAAAGAGAAGGCAAAACTCTCGTTCTGACGATCTCCGATCTTGCGGGCTCAGATGCGGTTTCCAAGGCTCATTCCGAAGCCGCCTTTCTTGGTAACGCCGGGAATGTTGATCGTAGCGCCGAACGAGCCGCAATGGAGCGATTCCTTGCTTCATGCGATCTGATCCTCGCGGGTTCGGGAGTGCAGGCTGAGAATCTGATACAGATTGCGCGGGGGCGAAAGCTCAATATCCGGACGGAATACGACCCCATCGATATTCAAGTCTATAATAATGCGGCAACACCTATCCCGCGAATTTCCAATCAGGTAAGAATCGTCTGGGAAGGATTTTACGACAACGTCCCCTACCTTGCCGTGGTTGGTGAAGCACTACGGGAGGTGTCGAAAGAGATCCCCTTACGATTGGTGGTTGCAACGTCCGCCCAAAGACGCTCGTTGTTTATGGGAACGACTGACAACCGGGAATTAGCCTCGAAGTTAGTCGGGCAGGATCTGATAGAATTTCATGAGTGGGCTCCCCAGACCATATCGGGGATCATCCGTTCCTGTGACATTGGTATTGTGCCGGGCTTCAGTGATGACCCGTTCAGCATGGCAAAGCCTCCCAACAAAGCGATCATCTTCAATCATTTTGGTCTGCCGGTGGTGGCTTCGGCTACTCCAGCGAATGAGGAGTGGCTAAACGGTGCGCAAAGCGGGTTCGTCGTGAATGACACAGAAGGCTGGGTAAAGGCTCTGAAGACGCTGATAATCGGGAGGGAGTTGGCTATTCGTATGGGACGGAATGGCCAGATCGCGTCGGGCAGTTACCACCCGGCAATGTCGGCGGAGCGGGTCGCCGGGCTGCTTAGATCGGTGCTGAAGACCCCGCGGTAAATTTTCTTATCGAACTATTTCTTTCGCAGTAAATGAATAATTCTCACCCTTCAAACGATGGCGGAGTTCCCAGACTTCCGACGGCACTGATATTTGTCTGGAACAATCCCCCGCTGATTGAGAGCTGTCTTCAACTCGCGCGAACTCTCGTGCAGCTTGATTACGTGCCGGTGATCGTCACCCTTGACGTTCAAAACGACGATTTGATCGCCGCGGCAGGCTTCCGTCATGAGTCAATCTACCGTTCGATGAGCATCGTCGGTCCCGATCTGGAACGAACGCTCAAAGACCTTGCAGTGATGACCACCAACGGGATCGAGCTTCGGGGGATAAACGTCAATCAGGCATGCGCGTATGAACGGTTGGCGCTGGAGAAAGGTTTTCCTGCATTCGAGACCAAATCGGAACAGGAACTCCTCAGCAAAACGATCATGTGCATCGAAGGCTGGCGGTTGCTGCTTGACCGCTATCATCCTTCGGCATGTTTTGTCTGGAACGGATTGGTGTTGCCATCACTCGGGCTAAAATGGCTTTGCGGTGAACGAGGTATCCCTTGCGGTTCACTGGAGCGGGGATTGCTTCCGGGGATGCTGGTCGTCGATGGGATAGGGATCAACTACGGCGGAAGTCTCGGCGGCGAACGATGGAAGCGCTTCGATGGCAATCTGCCTCCAGTCGATCCAGCGTTGGCAGATGATTACATCAGGCTATATATCGAATCAGGTCGTTCGGTTGTGAACAAGGGGGTCGATGCCGCGCCTGAAGAATTGAAGAGCCATCTTGGTATCAGTCCGGAATGCAAGCCGATCGTCGTACCTTTGCAGATCGATTTCGACACCAATATCCTTTACTTTTCGCCACACTATCCGACAAATGAGTCGGTAATCCGCGAAGTAGCCGAAGCCGCCCGACAATTAGAAAACGCCTATGTTGTCGTGAAGGCGCATCCAGAAAATCCTGGGCAGGATCTTGCCCGTATTCGCAAATTACTCGAAGGCGTCGGCACGATAACTGATGAATTCACGGTACAGAGCCTGCTGAAAGCAGCTCATGCGGTAGTCGTTCGTAACTCGACAGTCGGACTCGAAGCGCTGATGCATCATAAGCCGGTCGTGGCGCTGGCGCAGTCGGCATGGTCGGGCAAAGGATTCAGTTACGATGTCGGTGGTAAAGGCGAGATTGTGGGGATCCTCAAGACTTTCTGGGAGGAAAGCAAGCCGGGACTGCGCAATAATGAACTCTTCAAGCACTATCTGGCACGTCTGATTGAGGGTTATCACTACCGGCTGATTGGTGGGGTGGTAAATGATGATTATAATCAAAGATTAGTCAGTCGTATAATCGCGGCTGGAGTTCCCGCCCGTGCCGAATTGCGCCCGAAGTTGCAACCTCCAATCCTCCCGGAAGATGAGTACGAGGGCATCCCAGCTCCAACCTTCAGTGTCATAATCTCTACGTACAATCGACCCGAGCTTGTTGGCCGTGCGATTCAAAGCGCACTCGCGCAGGCCTACGATCATTTTGAGGTACTGGTTGTCGAGGATGGCTCGCCGAACAATGCGGCTGACGTTGTCAAGGCGTTCAATGATCCACGATTGCGCTACATTTGGAAGGAAAACAGCGGCGCTCCTGAGACGATCAATCGCGGGATTGCAGAAGCGACCGGTGATTTTGTGATCCAGCTTGACGACGATGATGAGATGCTTCCCGGCGCGTTGGCGACTTATGGTGCATTGGCACGCAAGAGGCCCGAAGCGGATGTGATATTCGGTGAGCTGGAATATCTTGAGAATGGTCAGATCAGCCGTGACTTGAAATATCCGAACTTCGACGGTAAAGTGCCACTATCGCGAGTGGTGATGGGGTGTCCACTCCCGCACGGAGGTACTGCGATAAAACGGGATGTTTTCTCCCGGTACGGGAAATTTGACCCGGCGTTCAAGCGTGCCTACGATTACGAATGGTGGTCAAGAGTTATACAAAATCTGCATGTGCTATATTCCGGGGCGTTCGTCTATCGGTGGCACATCCATTCGGAGTCATTAACAGCCTACACGACTAAAGACTTTACTGCGGTAGATACTTCGTATGAGGCTGAGATCGTCCGGCGGTTGGTGGCAAAGTACTCCTGGCAGGAACTCTTTCCGGAACTCGATTGGAAAGGCAATCCACGGCAAGCTCAAGGAACGGCGATGCTATCGGTAGGTACCGCTTTCAACCAATGGCGGGCACGTGAGGAGGCTGAAGCGCTGATCGAGCGAAGCCGGGTCTATTCCCCTTCCGCACAAGCCTACCGTCTGCTGGCGGAGTTTGCCGTTGAGCGTGGTGAGTTGCGCGAGGCTATCGGCTTAATTCGTTGTGCGATTGCATGTTCGCCGGTCGATCCTCATCTACAGTCCCGTTATGCGGCACTCATCGACCGTCTCCATCAGACGGAAGCCGAAGTGATGCCAGCTCCCCGCCCCACGGGCAGGAAGTATGTCAATATCACTGTGGTGACTCACAACCGGCTTGCTTTCACGCGCAGGTGTATCGCGTCGTTGAATCGAAATACCTTCTTCCCGCATACCATCACCGTCGTTGACAACGGATCGAGTGATGGCACGCAGGAGTTTCTCCGCGGAATGCACGACAAGGGCTTCATTCACAACCTGATCCTCCACGAAGAGAACAAAGGCGTCGCTATAGCCGCAAATGATGGCTGGGAGGCGGAAGATTCCGATTATTACATGAAACTCGATAACGATATAGTTATCGAGAAGCCGGGATGGCTGACAGCGATGGCGGAACTTGTCGATAGAGTTCCGAAGATTGGGGCAGTGGGGTACAACTTCGAACCGACTTCATACCAACTTGCCGCGATAAACGGGTTTACAATCCGGCTCAAACCGGAGGGCGGAACTCTGGGCGGTTGCTGTGTCATGCTGCCGAGACGGACTCATGAGAAGCTCGGATTTTGGGCAGAGATTTTCGGTAGGTATGGCGAGGAAGATGGCGATTACGGGACGCGAATTTACCATGCGGGCTTAATCAACGCCTATATGTCGGATGAGAACATCGGGCTCCACCTGCCCGATGGACGGGCTGCGCGGATCGACAGTGACCTTAATATCCATTCTTCCGAAGAGACTAAATACCGTGAATTCAAGGAAGATCAGCGAAGAAAGAGCATCGATCTCAGGTTGAGCAGGGCGACGGCGTTTGCCAAGGGCGAACTACCACTTTATCAACCGAGAAGTTAGCAGATGCGAAGAACTACACTTCTGAAACAGGCTACAGAAAGGGCGTTGTGATTCCGGTTGAGGATAAAAAAATAGCGGCGATTTTCTCAATTTCTCCCGAGCATTTCGCATGCCCCTACATTCGTATCTGGAGCCCGATGTCGAGTTCCACGCAGTTCGACACGGTTGGAGGTTGCAGCATCGGTCGGGGGGGGATGCTCCGGTTCAGCCCGAAGCTTGTGCAGGTTGCCGATGTTATAATCTTACAGCGCGAATTCCCCTGCCATGAAAAGGCGATGGAGAAAATACTCGAAGTGGCAGGAAAAAGAAACATTCCGGTCTTACTGGAATCGGACGATGACCTTGTGAACCTGCCGCCTGAGCATCCATCTGCCCGCATGTCGGAAGAACTGCGCACCAATCTCGAACGCTTTGCTCCCGATCTCGATGGCTTCATTGTCTCGACCGATTATCTGGCAACGACTTTCCAGAAATTTGGCAAGCCGGTTCATGTTATCCCCAACTTTGTCGATGACCGTCTTTGGCAGATTACAGCGTTGAAGCGGCCATCAGCGCCGGTTATTATCGGCTACATGGGAACTCCTACTCACAGGGAGGATCTCGAATGCGCGATTCCGGCCTTGAAAAAGCTTCTCGTCAAGTATGCCGGCAAAGTGGAGCTGTGGCTCTGGGGAGATATTCCGGTGCCGCTTCGAGATGTCGATGGAGTAAAACTCAAAGCAGGTTTAAACGTCAGCTACCCTGATTTCGTGATGAGTTTCATCCCGGAACGTCCCGATATAGCTATCGCACCGCTGCGAGAGGTTCCATTTAATCACTCTAAAAGTGCGATTAAGTATTTAGAATATTCTGTGCTTCGCATTCCGGGAGTCTATTCAAAAGTCGGCCCCTATGCCGGAGCAGTTGAAGATGGTAAAACGGGGTTTCTGGTAGAGAATACCGATCAAGCCTGGTTCACGGCGTTGGAAAGACTGATTATCGAACCTCAATTGCGTGAGCGGATCGGCGGACGGGCGCGCATTTCCGTCATGCGCGATCACTCACTGTCGGTGAAGGGATCGGCACTATCGGACTTGCTTTCGGACATTGTCACTAAGGCGAAATGATCTTCGCACTGCCATTATCAACTGATTGCAATATTACACGAACCTTATCCAATGAACGCCTCTGAAAAGAAAACCGTGGTTGTTTACTCAAGCGATCCGGAATATTATGCCTGTCCTTACATTCGTATCTGGAGCCCGCTTTCGGTTTCATCATTATTTGAATCGGTAAACGGCGTCAGCGTTCAGGAAAAAGGAATTCGTTGCAGCACCAAACCGGCTCACTTCGCCGATGTCATACTGCTCCAGCGCGATTTCCCAATCCACTTCGAAGCCGTCGAGAAACTCTTGGACATTGCGGCGGAACGAGGCGTTCCGGTGATACTTGAATCGGATGATGATTTGATCAATCTCCCGAAAGAGCATCCTGCAGCTCCTATCGCCCAGCATCTGCGCGAGGGGCTCGACAAGGTGGGACATCGACTTAGTGGCTTTATCGTTTCGACGGAACCACTTGCTTCAACCTTTGCCAGCTATGGAAAACCCACCATCGTCGTGCCCAACTATGTCGATGACCGGTTATGGCAGATGACTCCCAAAGAGCGCGATCCCGGGGTTCTGGTGATAGGCTACATGGGAACACCGACGCATCGTGAAGATCTTGATTGCGCGATACCGGCGTTGAAGAAACTCCTACACAAGTATCGAGGTAAGATTGAGTTGTGGCTCTGGGGTGCGATGCACGACTCGCTGCGCAACACATACGGCGTCAAGCTTGTATCCGGGCTCAATTCGAACTACCCGGACTTCGTCCGTAACTTTATCATCCAGAGACCGGATATCGCCATTGCCCCGCTGCGCGATGTCCCCTTCAACATTTCTAAAAGCGCAATCAAGTATTATGAGTATTCGGTGTTGCGGATTCCGGGCGTCTATTCGAACATTGGGCCCTACGCGCTGGCAGTTGAGAATGAAAGAACCGGTTTATTGGTCGGGAACAATCAGGCGGAGTGGATGGCGGCAATTGAGAGGATGATCCTGGATCCGGCGCTTAGAGGTAAGATTGGCGGAAACGCGCGGATCAGCGTCATGCGGCATCATTCGTTGTCGGGGAGGGGTGGAGCCTTGACCGAAGCCTTAAAGCAATTTATTGTGAACGTCGCTAACGTTTAACCGAGTATTTTCTAGAGTAAGCTATTCCTATTACTTACCATCTCGAAATTCTTTGATCGTCGGTGGATTATCGAACGGATTCTCCGGTTTCCACCCCGCCTTCTTAAGACTATCCTGAAAGATCCAGTCCCGAATCTGACTAATTCTCGCTCTCGCCGCCCCGGCGCCTTTATCGTCAGCGCCTGACGCGGCGGCAAACCTTCTCTGAAACCACTCTATTGCAGCAGGATAATCCTTCTTATACTGGCTGGTTATGCCGGAATAGTAGAGGTTTTCCACAGTTCCGCCATTTTTCCTCGAAGAGTCGAATAGTGCGAGTGCCGTATCGTACTCTTTCAACCACATGCGACAGAGCCCAAGGTTGTAGAGGGCTTCGTGATCGCGGGGATTGATATGGAGCAGTCGGTTGCAGTATGTGGCAGCTTCCTCATATTTGTGCATATCCAAATAAACGGCAGAGGTCGTTACCAGCAGCGGTCTCGAGTCGGGATTGAAGCGCAATCCATCCTCAAGTATCCGGATAGCCGCCCGTTTCTGGTTACCCGCCCGCATTTTTTCTACCAGATCCAACCTGGCGGCTTGATAGCCCGGGGCAAGGTAGATGGCTCGCTCGACAAGCCTGCGGCTATCTTTAATGGGTAGGTCGCCAAGTCGGGTCTCGGTTAGTCGCGAAAGATAGAAGTATATCCGTGGGTCTTCCGAATCGAAGATATAGCCGAGCTTCAGCGCCGACTCGGCCTCTTCCCAATCTCGCGACTCGAGGAAGTAACGCCCCAGCAGAATGTAGGTTTCGGGATTTTCACGCTCGATAGTTGCGGCTTCAAGCAGAGAAGTGCGAATTTCCTCGCTATGTTCGGTTGACTTTGCCTCGATCCAGGTGCGGGCAAGCTCGATCCGCGGTGCGCTCCAGGCACTGTCGGCGAGAGCTTCTTCCATGAACAATGCGGCGGCAAGTTCGTGCTCGCCCTGCCTGCGTACGGAGAAGGCGAGGTAATGAACTTCCAGCAACGAGTCGGGCAAAGCAGGTGGTCGTCCAGGCCAGACACCTTTCAAATCACTCCCGCCAATCTGTTGAGCGACGGCTTCAGCGGCCCAAACGCCGAGTGAGGCGAGACTGACGTTGGGAACAGGCGATAGAAAGCGCTGCTTGTACCGGCTTCCCGACCGTTTCTTTATCGAAATAGCGACTTCGGGGTGGTCATCGGTTGAGTCGGACACTTCCGAAACTTCGATGATGTACTTGATCCC
>Ga0172380_10003677_pt1 | contig 20672 bp, 19 predicted proteins | sample Leawe162metaG_FD_119747 | JGI IMG/M metagenome (GOLD analysis project Ga0172380, IMG submission 119747) | Leachate microbial communities from a municipal landfill in Southern Ontario, Canada - Leachate well 162 metaG | ecosystem: Engineered > Solid waste > Landfill > Unclassified | place... | reverse complement strand
CAAAAGGAAAAATAGATAAACACTAAACAAACGCAAACAAAGTATTTAACGAATTTGTAACATGTTGTTTTACCAAGATTATTAAATTAATTTTGTTATTCATATAGGGGTTGAGATGGGAATAACGTGGGAGAGATCAAATGCTAAAACTATCAATCTTTATGTATGAAACTTAATATTTATTCCTTCATATTTATTTAATAATTCTGGTAAAGTCATAAAATCCAAATATAAAATATTACAAATTGCTGGGATTTTCTTAAAGGGTTTTTTATCATTATTAGAAGGCGTCTCTTCAGAAACAATAGATAAATTATCTAAATTATCTGCCTCCTTGTGTTTAAGACTAAGTAATATAATTTTGGAATCTGCTTCTAAATTTAAATAATTATTCTTACGGTTTTCAAATTCAGCAGGTGGAAGAATGTTCTTTATCCCTGGATTAAGAAATTTACTTTCTAACAAATCGAAAAAGTTATTGTCTGGAAGAATGTTAGTCGTATTATAATGTAATTTTTTATCCTTTAGATATAACAGTTTTTTCAATACTAAACCACCAGCGACTCTAATACATTCATCAAAAACCCTATCCAGTACAATAATTTCCCCTGATTCATATTTTAATTTAATATAGTCATATAAGACGCCGTCTTTATCAAATGGTAAATAATACCTTACTAATGATAACAATGAACTAGTATCAATAATTATTTTCATGGTATATATTTACTAAATTTGTCGGGTTTTATATTTAAGTGTTTACATACTTCATATTCACTAATTATACCCTCATAAAAAGCTGTTTGAATTGTTGAGACTAACAATGGTGAATTAATAGGTTTTGGGGCTGAACCTTTTTGTTTCTTTCCTTGTGCTTTCTCTTGTTCGCGTTGTAATTTAAGCTGCTCTTTAAACTTCTGAATATTTATTAATATATGACTTCTTACCTTTTCATAGTTTGTTAGAGATATCTTGCCTTGATATAACAATCTAGTATAAATGGCTAATTCACTTAGATGTGTTCTTAAAGAAATTTCTTTTATTCGTTCATGATAATAATCATTATCTGAATTTGCTACATCAAATTTATTTATTATACTATCATAACTCCCAATTAAAAAGTAATACGCAAAATCATTGCACCATCTTTCAACTTTACTTAATTTAACTTTCCAAATTGACTCATACTCCAACTTCTCAACTTCTTCTTCATTTAACAAGTAATGTCCTAATTCATGTACGAGCGTAAATATCTCTCTTCGAAAAGAATGTTGCAATCTTTTTAAAACGATTACAAAAGGCTCTAAAAAGAACCCGTCAACATTTGCATTATCCTTTTTATTCCAAGTTTCAACAAATTCAAATACCAAAATATTTGTTTCTGCAAATTTTGTTATTAATGATCTTAAGAATTCTTTTTTTTCCGAACTGAATATGGGATATAAAACTTTTCTAACCTCAGCAGCAATTTCCTTTGCATTATCATTCACAGAAAATATTGGTATCCGCCTTTCAATATTAATTTCGGCTAATTTAGAAATTGCAGAAAGGGATATTTTAAATTCTTCAAATCGATTTACTACTTTTCTAGCTTCAATATTTAATTCAGTATTGAATTTTTCCTTTCTAAAAAAGATACTTTCTTCCTTCGATTCATCAAGTGCTTTTGGGTCTAAATAATAATGTAATCCTTTATTAAATATTTTATCAATTCTTTTTAAATAATTTAATTCGATACTATTTGACAATAAATCATCTTCAAGAATTGGTTTCTTTAATCCAACACTTACCATATTTAATAAATCGTCTATTGAAATCCTATATAATTTCAATAAATATTTTAATCGCGATATATTTTGTTCTATTTTTGGCAATCCTAATGATCAAAAAGGGGTAAAATTATTAATATTCTTAATAAATTATAAATTGATTAACTATTTATAACTTACAATTTTTAGTTCGTTTATTCAATAACATATTGCAAATTAGTTATTTTGATGTAAATCTATTTGGATGAATAATAAAACTTCCGATATTCGTTAATCGATTTGTTTCAGTAGTCAACCATGTTTCGACTGACTAATCCTTTACCAGCCTGACTGACAAACCCCGTTCCTTCGCACCTTCGAATTTTGCAACATCGGGAAAGTTATGAATCAGAAAGAAATACCAGGCGGTAGTTTCTGAACTCGCTGTTGAGCTCCAGAAGCAGCTGAACTTATTTATATCGTAATAGCTTCCGTCACCATCGCGGATTCCTCCGGGTACTGCATTGAACCCGCTTTCATCCGTACCGTTACCCTCCTCAAACCATCCTAATTTCCCTTTCAGCTTCTGCCCTGCAATATTTTCTCCGCCGAGAAAAACCGCAAGCTGAGACCATTCATTATAGTCCGGAACGTGCCAGCCTTCGGGTGCAAGTCCGCGCGGGTCATTCAAAGCATACCAGTTGTAGAGCTTGCCGTAAGTGATTCCGATTTGCGAACTATCTTCGTAATAGCACCAGGCACCAGATGTGAGCTTCCCCCATTTGGCGGCATCCTGAACCTGCTGAATGGTATCGCCGTTTCGATAATGTGCGGTATTCAGATTTTCTGAAGTCCATTCCTGTCCGCCTATACTTGCAGTCTTATAATGATTTCCGTCAACATCGGTGATTTGGGAAAATGATTTCCCTGTGAATAAAAGCAGCACAGTGCTTAGCAATATTGTGAACTTGTAATTTGTTTTCATAATATAATAATTTAATCTTTTACACAGCGAACAGACAGTCCAAAGTCCTTCGCATAATTCGGTGCATATACGTCGGGAATACTGGCTATTACATTTCGGAAAATAACATTCGTGGAATTAAATTCTGTTGAAGTCCAGAAGAGAGCGTTTCTGCCCATGTTTGAAAAGAAACCTTCGTGGCTTCTGTAGCCTCCGGGAATCGCAGTGAAACCGCTTTTGTTGTCACCGTTGCCGCCTTCATCCCAGCCGCTCGTTGTTTTCAAATTCGTGCCCGCTGTTTCAGCACCTCCGAAAGCGTCAGTCAACTTCGTCCATTCGCCGCTTGAAGGTACATGCCATCCCTCGGGAGCCAGTCCGCGCGGGTCATTCACGGCATACCAGTTATAAAGCCTGCCGTAAGTCGTGCCGTTCACCGAATTGTTTTCGTACCAGCACCAGGCGCCCGTAGTCAGATTGTCCCATTCCTCTTTATCCTGCACCTCAGGTATTGGATCGCCGTTGCGGTATTGCGTAACGTTAAGATTTTCAGCCATCCAGATTTGCTTTCCGATTGTAACAGTTTTGTAAACATTGCCGTCTTTATCAGTTACCTGGGGAAATAAAATGTTTGCCGTAAATAACAGTACCGTAACAACTGTGAATAAAAATAGTCCTGCTCGTTTCATAATGTTTATCCTTTATTAATTAAGTTTAATGAAAGTAGTATTTTCAAATATGATAATAGAATTAATAATATATATTTACTGTGCAATCTTGACCTCGAATAGAGATTGCAAGTTACTAATACTCGTGATAAGGGAAACAACTTATTCATTTTATAAAGTTGATTAGCTTAAATTAATTATTATTTGCATATTAAGAAACAGATATTACAGGGATAATTATTCTACTGATTATTGAAACTATTCAGTGGTTCTTATGTTTTAAATTAAATATGAATAAAGAATGATAAAGTTCAAAATACTATATATAATCTCGGGGCTATTTTTGCTAATCAGCCCGGCATCACAAGGCACTGAAGTCCCGTTTACTATCATACATTTCAGCGACTCACATTCATACATTCTTGGAGTAGGCGAAAGAAACCCGCAGAATGAATACTTAAAGGGCGGTATTGCAAGGCTTGCGACATTCATTGCAAATACACGCAGCACGGATTCAAACGTAATGGTGTTCCACTCGGGCGACGTATTCACGGGCGACTTCTATTTCAATAAGTATTTCTCATTTCCTGAATACGACGTACTAAGCAAATTGAACCTTGACGCTATTGCAGTCGGCAACCATGAGTTTGACGCAGGTCCGCAGGTTTTGTATAATTCACTTGATTCAGGATTCCATAAAAATGCAGTACCACTGGTCTCGGCAAATCTTAACCTGAACGGATTTCCAGCTTTGAATGAGTTTATTTATCCTTATATAATAAAACAATACGACAGTGTTAAGGTTGGAATATTCGGTTTGACAATAAACGACCCGTCGAGCAATCCGTTTCCTGTTGTTATAAGTGACAGCGTCATTCAGGCAGCAAATGCAACGACGACCGCACTAATAAATCAAGGCTGCGATGTAATAATATGCCTCTCGCACATGGGATATGAATTTGATAATTTAATGGCATCGGTCGTTCCGGGAATACACATAATACTCGGTGGACATGACCACTTCACAACAGCTCAGCCGGTCTTCGTGCCTAACCCTGCAGGGTTCAGCACTATTATCTGCCATCCGGGAAGTCATTACAGGTTTGCAGGAAGACTCAGGTTTGAATACGAGAATGGTACAGTAGAATTCAAAAACTACAGTCTCGTGGAAATGCAACAAGGCATACCGGAGAATACAGAAATCAAAAACTACGTAAATTCTTTTAAGCAAGGAATAAGAAATAAATACGGAGATGTTTTTCAGAAAGTATCTTATGCAAAAAGAAATATTCCGCCTTCATGGAATGACAGCGGTTCTTTCAGAGACACACCGCTTGGAAACCTTGTTACTGACGCACACAGAAATCTTACGAATACACAAATCTCGATGACAGCCGTGGGTCTAACGGCAGAAACAATATACAAAGGCGATGTAACGGGATATGATGTATTAAGGGCATCGCCGTATGGATATGATACAACGACGGGATTAGGTTTTAATATGATGAAGTTTAATATTACAGGTGCCGAACTTAAAAGAGGACTTGAATTGATTTTCGCTATTGCTGCGAATAACGTAAGTTACTTTCCGCAGTTTGCAGGACTAAGGTTTGATTATGATAAGACACTTCCCATCGGACAAAGAGTAATCCCATCGAGCATGTTTGTGAATGACACAGCTTTTTCAGGAGCGACTAATTACTCCGCATCCGCAAACGCCGGATTGCTGCTGGCACTATCACAGCTTGGATTACAAATAACCAATCTCACTCCGACATTCATACCTGAATATACTTGTATAAAGAACTATGTATCAACATTTGATACATTAGACTATGTTTCTACAGGCAGAATAAAGGAAGTAAATGCAACGTTTATTTCTGGTTCAGCAACAACTTTCAGCGAATACAAATTATACAATAATTATCCGAATCCTTTTAATCCGGAAACAAACATTAGATTCTCATTACCAAAGAATGGAAACGTTGTTATAAAAATATTTGATATAAGCGGTAAAGAGATTGCGGAGGCAGTTAATAAATTTTACAGAGCGGGTGAACATACTCTAAAGTTTGATGCAAAGGGATTGTCCTCGGGGGTATATTTTTATAGGATGACGGTAGGTGAATATGTAGAAACGAGACGAATGGTGGTTGTACGATAAGTGTTTAGAAACAAAAACGGCTCTTAATGAAAGAGCCGTTTTTTAATGGAAGAGGTAACAATAAGTTATAAAACGTTTTTAATTCTTTTGATAGCTTCAAGTATATTTTCTCTTGAGTTTGCATAAGAGAATCTCAGATAACCTTCGCCATACTCGCCGAATGCCGTACCTGAAAGCGCTGCAACGTTGCCTTTATAAAGCAGATGGTCGTTGAGTTCCCTTGAATTATATCCCGTCTTGGTAATGTTAGGGAACGCATAGAATGCTCCGTCAGGAACGATACATGAAAATCCCTTGATTGAATTTAATCCTTCAACAATTATATCGCGGCGCGCAAGAAACTCTGCTCTCATCTTATCAACTGAATCCTGCGGACCTTCAAGCGCTTCGATACAGCCCTTCTGAACGAATGCGTTTGTGCATGACACGCTGTTCGTTACGAGCTTTGAAATCATAGGTGCAATTTCTTTATTCATAACGCCAAAACCTGCTCTCCATCCTGTCATTGCGTAGTACTTCGAGAACCCGTCAAGAATAATAGTTCTTTCTTTAAAGCCCGGCACCTGTGCAATGCTGAAGTGCTCGCCTGTAAATATCAAACGTGAATATATTTCATCGCTCAGAACCCAGATATCTTTATCCTTAATAATATCAGCAATCTTAATGATAGCCTCTTTTGTAAGAATACCGCCTGTAGGATTCTGCGGAGTATTTATTATTAAAAGTTTTGTCTTTGGAGTAATTAACTTTCTTAAATCTTCGGGGTCAAAAGCAAATCCCTTATCCTCCTTTAAAGGAATAGGAACAGGCTTGCCGCCCATGAACTTTATCATTGATTCATAGATTGGGAATCCTGGATTAGGATAAATCACTTCATCACCTTCATCAACAAGAGCAATGATTGCAAAGAACATTATTGGTTTTCCGCCCGGTGTCATTACGACTTCATCGGCAGTAAAATCAAGACCTCTTGTTCTTGACATATATTTTGCAATAGTCTCTCTAAGAGGCAGAATACCGTTTGAAGGCGTGTAGTGTGTATCGCCGCCCTGCAAGGACTTTGCTGCAGCCTGAACTATATTTTCAGGTGTTGGAAAATCAGGCTCTCCAATTTCAAGATGGATAATGTGCTTGCCTTCAGCTTCCAGTTTCTTTGCTTTTGCTAAAACCTCGAAAGCAGTTTCAGTGCCGAGGTTTTGCATTCTTTTTGCATATTTAAAATTCATGATACAATATGTTTAAATTGGTAATTTTAATTGTTAGAGGTATTACAAAAATAGTAAAAATAAAGTAATTATTCGCCCAAATAAGCTTTCCTTACTTCAGGATTATCAGCCATAGCTTTAGCTTCACCTTCGAGCTTTATTGAGCCTGTTTCGAGTACATAAGCGTAGTCCGAAATGGAAAGCGCAATATTAGCATTTTGTTCAACGAGCAGAATCGTGAGTCCCGACGCATCTTTTAGTGACTTAATCTTTTCGAATATCTGTTTAACGAGAATAGGTGCAATACCGAGTGAAGGTTCATCGAGCAGCAACAGTTTTGGTTTTGACATTATAGCACGGGAGATTGCAAGCATCTGCTGTTCTCCGCCGCTGAGCGTACCTCCGGGCTGTTTCAATCTTTCTTTTAAACGAGGGAAGAGTACGAAAATAAGCTCAAGGTCTAACTGTATATTATCCTTGTCCTTGCGTGTAAACGCTCCCATCTCAAGGTTTTCCTGCACAGTGAGGTTCGAGAAAATCATTCTGCCTTCAGGTGCCTGAGAAATACCAAGTTCGACGATTTTGTGTGGAGGCATATTTGAAATATCTTTACCTTCAAGAAGTATTCTGCCCGATGCTGGTTTGATGATTGCAGAGATTGTGCGGAGAATAGTTGACTTCCCTGCTCCGTTAGCACCGATAAGTGTGACTATTTCACCTTTTTTGACCTGGATAGTAATATCTTTAACTGCCTTGATGGCACCGTAATTGACGTTCAGGTTTTCAATCTTAAGCATGATGTTTCGTATCTCCCAGATAAGCTTCGATAACTTTTTCGTTGGACTGTATTTCCGACGGCAATCCTTCGGCAATCTTCTTGCCGTATTCAATCACATAAATTCTTTCGCATATACCCATTACAACGCTCATGTCATGTTCAATAAGCAGAATAGAAATCTTAAACTTTTCTTTTACGTCACGAATAAGCTTCATAAGGTCAGACTTTTCTTTTGGATTCATGCCTGCGGCAGGCTCATCGAGAAGAAGGAGCTTTGGCTCTGTAGCAAGTGCCCGTACTATTTCAACTTTACGCTGGTCGCCGTATGGCAAAGATATTGCCTCTTCATCCTTAACGTCATGAAGTCCGAACATTTCAAGAAGTTCATCAATCTTGTTATCAACTTTCTTTTCTTCGGCAGCAAACTTATTCAACTGAATGACCGAAGAAAAGAAACCTGACTTTAGATGAACACCGAATGAGACCCTGACATTATCTTTTACACTAAGACTTTTAAACAGACGGATATTCTGAAATGTCCTGCAGATACCGAGATGCGCTATCTGGCTTGTTTTGTACTTAACGAGTGAGTCGCCGAAGAACAAGACATCGCCGGAAGTGGGAGTGTAAACGCTTGTGATTACGTTGAATACAGTTGTCTTACCTGCACCGTTAGGACCGATTAGACCTACGAGTTCATTTTCATTTACTTCGGCATTGAGAGCATCAATACTTGTAAGTCCTCCGAACTTCATCGTGATATTATCCAGTTTAAGCACACTCATTTTAATGTACCTGCTTTCTTCTTTCTTATTCTGAACTTAACACCGAAAATTCCCTGAGGACGCGTCAGCATCATAATGATAAGCAGAAGTGCATACACAACCATCCTGTATTCTGAGATACCGCGAAGCAGTTCGGGAAGTATCGTAAGAATAATGGCTGCGATAATTACGCCGGGAATGCTTCCCATGCCTCCAAGGATTACCATTGCAACTATTTCGATGGATTTAAGGAAATTGAAATCTTCAGGGTTGAGATAAAGATTAAAGTGTCCGTAAAGAGCACCTGCAACGCCTGCAAAGAAAGCACCGCTAACGAAAGCCATGACTTTAAACTTTGTTGTATTAATACCCATTGATTCAGCAGCGACTTCATCATCTTTAACAGCGATGAATCCCCTTCCGTATGTTGAGTTAATAAGATTAAAGGTGAAATAAATGAGTATAGCAGCAACGAAGAACACCCAGAAAAAGTCTGTGTACTTTGGTACGCTATAAAAGATGAATGAATCCTGAGACCCATCAAGCATTGAAAGACTTTTCACTCCATTGCTATACTGGTAAACGCCGCGGTATCCCTGTGAAGCGCCAATGAAATCCATACCTTGAATTAGCACACGAATAATTTCAGAGAAACCGAGGGTAACGATAGCGAGATAATCTCCTTTAAGACGCAATGACGGAACGCCAACGAGTAAGCCTATCAACGCAGCAGCAATACCGCCTGCAATCATTACACAAACAAAAGTCATGTTTTCGCCGAACATACCAGTTCCAAAAAGGCTGCTGAAGAATGGTGCAAAGTATGTTGAGAAAGCAATCGATAAATACCCGCCGATAGCCATAAAACCTGCATGACCGAGAGAGAACTGCCCTGTAAATCCGTTAATTAAATTAAGACTTGAAGCAAGAATAATGTTGATGCCGATATAGATTAGGATTGTATAGTAATAAGGATCGATAGAATCTTTTGCAAGATTGACAAGAAATATAGCAAGGACAGTTCCAACAAAATAAAGCTTACTCTTCATCCTCAGTTAAAGTTTACAAATCAATGTTCTTTATACCAAAAAAGATTGTTGACCCAAATTAAAAAGAATCTACAACCTTTCAAGAGTGGGCGATTAAGGATTCGAACCTCAGACCCCTTCGGTGTAAACGAAGTGCTCTAACCAGCTGAGCTAATCGCCCGAATAACAAACAACAAAAATACGGGTTAAAGAGGTAATAATCAAACCATTTTAGAGAGTAACCGTGCTAAGAAAATTAATATGTGAAAAAACAGATTTGACGCATTAGAATATAAAGTAATTTTAAAGCTAATTTAAGAATATAAGTGCATATATTTACAGTCACAATTAATATTTGAAAATTAGAATTTTGGAGCCGTTTTTATCGGGGGAAGCAGATTCAAAAAGCTTGAAAGCAAATGAAGAGTAGAAGCTTTCGTTTACTGCAGAGGTAATTATATAAATATTTCCGGTACCTGATTTTAGTGATTCTATATATTGTTTAGTTTCAAGGTTTTCAACCATCCAGAAATGATTGAAAACTTTGAAATCAATTCCGCTCAATACTTCTATCATCGGGTCGTTGCAAAGAATGATTCCATTAGGTTCATTGGAGTTGATTTGTTTAAGGTATTCGATAGTATCTCTCTTTTCCGAAAAGTTATTTGTGTTTGTATCATGCCATATGTAAAGCCACATTGAAGTATAGAATAATATTATCGCGGCAAATACTGAAAGAAGCAGTTTACCCGAGCTGAATAGCTTATACTTTTTCATGTAATCTGAAACGTTTACAAATCCATACGCAAGCAGCAATGAATAAAAAGGAACCAATGAAGTAAAGTGGCGGTTAAGTCCGAGGTTTGCTTTCATTACCCAGCTGATAGAAATAAAAGTAAGGATGCTCAGTGAAGCAATGAATGCTATTTTATTATCAGCCAGAAACTTTCTTAAACCAAACGGAACGAGTATTACTGCAGCTCCCGTAAAGATAAACGGAATCCAGAAAGGATAGAAGAACAAATCATTTATGAATTTCCAGAATCCTCCCTGCATTGAGTTGACTTCACCGAGAGCATCGTTTGCGAATTTGTGAGTGCCATGCAGGAAGGAGAACCATCCGCCGTCAGACTGGTAACGCAGAAGCGTCCAGATTACGATTAGTAAAAACGGCAGGAATAGATTTAAATAGTAAGAAATGTTTTTCCCGTTTGGAGAAATACGAAGAGTTTTATTTCTGATAATCTGAATTAAGTAATATATACCAAGTCCTGCGAGCAATGCCCAGGCTTCGTAGCGGAGCATACATAAAATTCCGAGTAATATGGAGGAGAGATAGTATTTCTCATTATCAAACGTGATAATGAATAACAGAATCAGCAAAGTGAATAACGGTTCGGGCTGAGCAGTAGTACCCATGAGTATTCCGATGGGTGAAAGTGCTGTTAGCATTGAAGCAACAAACGGAATCTTGCTATTGCCAAGTTTCTTTCTAAGATAGAAAAATAAGACTAAAGGGATTACGTTCCACAATATTAGATTAACAAACCTTATCGGTTCAAGGTCAATACCTATAAAAACAAAAAATGCACCGATGTAATGAAATAACGGAAGCCATACCCAATGCGAGCTTAGATTATATGGATTTTTTACTATATCTCTTGCAATAATAAAATGTGCGTAAGCATCGGTGTCGCCGTCGGGCAGCTGAATGATAAAGAACAACTGCCAGATAATTACTATTGCAATAGTTATTAGGAGAATGAGTAGTTCAATATTTCGTTTTGCAAAGGACATTGATGTAATTTTGTGAAAAAGTGTGAATTATTAAATCCTAAAAGGAGAGACTATACAATGAAAAGAAATTTGCACACTGATAAAAACTGAAAGAGACTGATTTACACAGATACTTAATAAATGAGATTAAAGATATGAACACGGATTGACACGGATGAGACGGATTTTCACGGAGAAGAAATTAATACTGTCTTCAATAGTGCAAGGAAATAAAAAAGCCGGCATATAGCCGGCTTGCAAGTAGTGAAAAAGTTAATTAATTGTTTTATAAAAATTACAACATCACAAAATTAAACAATTTTTGTGGCTAAGTCAACAACTCTGCAACTGTATCCCCATTCATTATCATACCATCCGATTACTTTTACGAGGCTACCAAAAGCCATTGTTGAAAGTGCATCGAAGATACATGAATTATCGTTTCCTACTATATCCGAGGATACAATCGGGTCTTCGCAATATTCAAGAATACCCTTAAGTGTTGTTTCCGAGGCTTTCTTCATTGCTGCATTAACATCTTCTTTAGTTACATCCTTTTTAAGAATGACTGTGAAGTCAGTAATAGAGCCGTCAGGTGTCGGTACTCTGAGCGAGAATCCGTCGAGTTTGCCGTTAAGATGCGGCAGTACTTTTCCGACAGCTTTTGCAGCACCAGTTGACGTAGGAATAATGTTGACTGCGCCGGCTCTTGCCCTTCTAAGGTCTTTATGCGGTTGATCGAGCATAACCTGGTCATTAGTGTAAGAGTGAATAGTATTCATAAAACCTTTTTCTATACCGAAATTCTCATCCAGAACTTTAACCATAGGAGCAAGACAGTTAGTAGTACATGAAGCATTAGAAATAATCTTATGCTCGGGTTTTAAAACTTCATCATTAACACCAAGAACAATCATTGCATCGAGGTCATCTTTAGGCGGAGCAGTAAGAATAACTTTTTTAGCTCCTGCTGTAAGGTGAATAGAAAGCTTCTCTTTCGTTGAAAACACACCAGTTGATTCGATAACGAGGTCAACACCTTTTTTACCCCATTCGAGTTTTGAAGGATCTTTTTCAGATGTAATCAGGATTTCTTTACCGTTAAGAGTAAAACCTTTTTCAGTCGCCTTTAATTCACCCGGAAACCGACCGTGAATTGAGTCATATTTAAGAAGATGCGTTAAAGTTTTAGTATCAGCCAGGTCGTTAACAGCAACAACCTCAAAACCGCCCTTTTGCATCATCCTTTTAAAAACAAGGCGTCCGATACGTCCGAAACCATTAATTCCAATTTTTAGTGACATTTTAACTCCGTTTTATAGATTTTTGATAAGATTTTAATTGATTTTCATTAAAATACTTAAAAAGCAAACAAAATTCAAATTAAATAATCCGTATATCTTAAATTGATTTTGCAAACCGAATTCGGTATATTTATAATTGCAAAAATTAGAATAAATTAATATTATTAGGGAAAAGGAATGGCAACAACTTCAGACTTAAAAAATGGCGTAATTATCAAATTTAACAATGATTTACATCAGATTTTACAGGTAGAGCACAGGACACCCGGCAATTTGAGAGCATTTTATCAGGTAAAGATGAGAAATCTTAGAAATGGCAAAATGATAGATAACAGGTTCAGGTCGGGAGAGGAAATAACTGTTGAGAGACTGGAACAGAAAGTATATCAGTATCTATACAAGGATAATTCAGAATATTACTTTATGGAAAACGAAACCTATGACCAGATGCATTTAATGGAAGATATTGTAGGCGAGCAGGGAGAGTTTTTGAAAGCAGGACAGGAAGTTCAGATAGTATTTCATAACGGTAAGGCATTATCACTTGTTTTACCGCCTCATATAGTATTGCAGGTAACTTCAGCTCCACCGGCAGTAAAGGGCAACACATCCAACAATGCAACCAAGACTGTTACTCTTGAAACGGGTGCGGAGGTGAATGTACCTTTATTTGTAGATGAGGGTGAGTTCATAAAAATTGACATAAGAACACGGGAATACCTTGAAAGAGTAAAACAATAAACAGAATTTTAATAATTAAAAAATACAGATGAAAATGGATTTAAAATATTTGCAAAAGATTATTAAGATGCTTGATACAAGCAATCTGGCAGAGATAGAAATTGAAGAAGAAGGCACAAAGATAAGACTTTCAAAACCGAGACCGAAGATGTTCGCAGGAACAGTTCCAATGGTTCCTCAGCAAGGCGGCGGAATAATGCAGACACCAGCGTCAGGAAATGATTCAACACATGAAGCCAAATCAGAAACCAAGAAAGAGGAAACATTTGGAGCTAATGTTTATGAAGTTAGATCACCAATGGTAGGAACGTATTATTCATCACCTTCACCCGATGCAGATACATACGTAAAAATTGGCGACTCAGTAAGTTCAGGATCAGTAATCTGCATTATTGAAGCTATGAAACTTATGAATGAGATAGAATCAGAAGTGTCAGGAAAGGTTGTAAAGATACTGGTTGAGAACGGCACTGCGGTGGAATACGACCAGCCGCTGATGTTAATTGAGAAAGTTTAAATTAAAAACTTATTCGGGAAAGAGTATATGTTTAACAAAATATTAATAGCTAACAGAGGCGAAGTTGCATTAAGAATAATAAGGACATGCAAAGAATTAGGCATTAAGACAGTTGCGGTTTATTCTACAGCCGATAAGAACTCCTTACATGTAAGATTTGCAGATGAAGCAGTATGTATCGGTCCACCTCCATCGGACCAGAGCTATTTAAGTATTCCGAAAATAATCGCAGCGGCAGAAATTACAAATGCTGACGCAATTCATCCCGGTTATGGTTTTCTGGCTGAGAATGCTGAGTTTGCAGAAATATGCGCAGACACCAACATTACTTTTATCGGTCCAACACCTGAAATGATTACTAAAATGGGTGACAAAGCAATTGCTAAAACCCTAATGAAGGAAGCCGGTGTTCCGCTTGTTCCGGGCAGCGACGGTAAGTTCACTGATTATGAAACAGCGGCAAGTATTGCCGAAAAGGTCGGTTATCCAATCATGCTTAAAGCATCTGCAGGGGGAGGGGGCAAAGGAATGCGGATAGTCCGTGAGCCAAGCCATCTAGAACAGGCAATGTTAATAGCAAAAAGTGAAGCACTTGCAGCATTCGGGGATGAAAGTATGTATATTGAGAAATTAGTTGAGAATCCAAGGCACGTAGAAGTTCAGATAATGGGCGACAAATACGGAACCATTGTTCACGTAGGCGAAAGGGACTGCACTGTTCAGAGAAGACACCAGAAGTTAATAGAAGAATCACCTTCTCCAGTACTGGATGAAGAACTGAGGGAAAGAATATGTGAAGCAGCAATTGCGGCGGGAAAGACTGTAAATTATGAGAGTCTTGGAACTGTTGAGTTTTTAGTTGACAAAAACAAGGATTTTTATTTCATGGAAATGAACACAAGGATACAGGTAGAACATCCTATCACAGAGGCAGTTTCAGGGCTTGACCTTGTAAAAGAACAAATAAAGATTGCTGCAGGAGAAAAGCTATCAAAGAAGAAGCAGAAATTATTCGGACATTCGTTTGAAGTAAGAATAAACGCTGAAGATCCTTCAAAGAATTTCCAGTCCAGCCCGGGACTTATTACGGCATTCAATGCACCAGGAGGACACGGCGTAAGGATAGACACACATTGTTATTCCGGTTATCACATACCCTCACATTATGATTCGATGATAGCAAAGCTGATTGTACTCGGCACAACCAGAGAAGAAGCGATTGCGAGAATGCTCAGGGCACTTGACGAATTTATAATTGAAGGAGTAAAAACAACCTTACCACTTTTCAAGCAAATATTCAGAGAGAAAAAATTTATCGAGAGTGATTTTGATACGAACTACATTGAAAGAAGAGAAGAGATTGAAGTATAAAAGAATTAAAACAGCAGGGATTGCACTGCTGACAATAATGCTGCTATTTGCAGTGTCATTGTCAGGGCAGACAAAAAAGACGGACTCTACAGGGAAGAAACCCGCAGACACGTCAAAGTTAAATACTGTACAGATTGATACTTCAAAGATAATTAACCAGATTGATACAACGAGTACAGCAGTAATAAAAACGGACTCGGTTATGAACGCATCAGATAAGGAGACAGTAAGGTTTACAAACGTAAATTTGTTTGTTTACATACTTCTTACCGCAGCGGGTGCAGGATTCTTTTTCTTCCTGTTTGTTAAAACATTATTCAGAACGTTTCACAAGACAAAGTCCACGAGGCAGTCATTGCTGTTAAGCTGGAACCTGTTTTTTATAGTAACAGTAATCTGGGTTTTTATTATTTGGGGAATAATTGCAGGTATGTGGTCTTCCGCGGCATTTATGACAATATTAATTTTTCTGTTCATAGTCAGTCTGATTATGAGCATAATAGCTTTAAAAAGTAAATAATAATTTATAATGGAGAAAACTTATTTTGCGCTAATTCTTGGAGCCTCGAGCGGCTTCGGAAAAGAGATAGCACTTACTCTTGCGAAGGATGGAGTAAACATAATCGGAGTACACTTAGACAGGGCAACAACAATGCCTGATGTAGAAAAGGAAATTGAAGAAATTAAATCATACGGTGTCGAAGCACACTTCTTCAATATCAATGCAGCTGACCCGCATAAGCGTGAAGATGTAATAAATACAATTGTAGAGGTATTCAAGAACAAGAACAATCCGACAATAAAAGTATTAGTTCATTCACTGGCATTCGGAACACTAAGAAAATTCGTTAGCGAAGACGGCAATGACCAGATAAACATGAAGCAAATGGAAATGACAGTTGACGTAATGGCGCACAGTCTTGTTTACTGGACACAGGAAGTTTTGAAAAGAGACTTAATGACTGCAGGGGGTAAGATTTATGCAATGACATCATCGGGCGGTTCAAGAGTCATTGAATTTTATGGTGCCGTATCAGCAGCAAAGGCAAGCCTAGAATCACATGTTAGACAGCTTGCGCTTGAGCTTGGACACAGGCATATATCTGTTAATGCACTGCTTGCAGGCGTTACAGACACACCTGCACTAAGGAAAATACCAAAGAACGATGAACTGATAAAAATGGCACTGATGAGAAATCCACAGGGCAAACTAACGGAACCAAAAGATATTGCAAATTTTATACTGGACAACTACAAACGAGATTCGCACTGGATGACGGGATGCGTAATTCACATTGACGGCGGCGAAACGATAAGCGGATTCTAAAATTTATTTCACTTATATCCTTCCCTTAAAGGGAAGGATGTGAATTTATACCTCACATAACAACCAAAACAAATTCTGCAATGATACGTTTCATAAGAAAAGGATATCTCAAGCTTAAATGCAAGGAATGCCACAAATCACATTCGATAGAAGTCAGAGACCTTGTTTTTGACCCATACGGCAAGACTGAAAAAGACGGAAATAATGAAAGAAAATATTTAAGCAAGAATGATTTTTTCTGTTCCTGCGATACAAAGATAACTGCTGAGATAATGATAACAGAATTTCCCGAAGGGAAGATATCAGACGTTACGTATGAAGTAAAGAATGCAGAAGTTATGGAAAAAATTACGATAAATATATTATAGGGATTAATTATTCATGTCTTTTCACTATTTTATAAAATGAGATATGATTAATTTTATTTAAATTACAAATAACAGATATGGCAGATCCATTTAAATTACCGGAACAGAAAGAACCTGTAACAATTGAGAAGGGTTCATTAGAGCTAAAGACACAGGAATTCATGCCTACAATTCTCATTGGTCTTGGAGGCACAGGAAAAGAAGTGCTTTTGAGAATTAGGAGACAGTTTGTTGAAAAATACGGATCGCTTGATGACTTCCCTATTACATCTTATTTATACATTGACACGGATAATGCTCCAGCCGAAGAAAGTGGAATAGCAAGGGAAAGAGATTATCTTATAAACGAGATAGACTTTAAACCATCCGAGAAAGTTTTTAATCCTGTAAATCCATCTGATTACATACACAGAATTAACGACGTACCGCACATTAAAGAATGGCTAAACACTACAGGAGAAATCGGAAAGCTTGGAACGATGAATACAGGTGCGGGACAGATAAGACCTGCGGCAAGACTGGCACTTTTTCATAATTACGATGAAATAGTATATAAACTTACGTCTGCCAAATCAACGATTACAGATTCAAGGTCAATTAACGTTGTAAAAGAAAAGCACAATATAAAGAACGTAAATACAGAAAAGATAAACGTATATGTAATAACCTCAGTAAGCGGTGGTACGGGGTCTGGTATGTTTCTTGACCTCGGATTTATGATAAGGCACTTATTCAGAAATCAGGCAATATCTTCTTCGTACATAGTACTACCGAAAATATATCAGGGATACGGCAAAGAGAGGGTTTTTGCGAACGGATATGCAGCACTGATGGAACTTGAGTATTACAATCTCAAGAATCCATTTAATATTTCATGGAAGAAAAACGAACCGCATAAATTCCAGCCCGGAGTTTACGATGATGTTTATCTTATTGACGGAGAAAACTGCAAGAATTTATCTCTTTCGGAAATGAGCAACAGAGATATATATAAAATGATATCGGATACGATATTCCAAGATTTCTCAAATTCAGACTTTGCTAATTATAAAAGAGGTGTAAGAGTAAACCTGGTTCAGTATAAACAACGGCTTTATCCTGATGACAATACTGTAACCGAGAATACATTTTCGAGAAAATATTCGACACTCGGTCAAGCGACAATTTCAATACCCGTTGACAGAATCATTTTATCCTGTGCATATAAGTTATGCGAGGATATAATAAATTATTATTTGACTTATGCAGAAGGTTCTCAGAGCAGTATTGATGAGTACCTGAGAGAAGAGATGCTTCCTGAGCTCGGTCTTGCAGAATCAAGCTCAAAACATCAAATGCTGAATTCGCTATATAGTATGGGAGAGAAATCATCCATACAATCCCAGATAAAATCTTTTCTGAACAATTTAAAGAATGATTTAATAAGCGGTAAACGCGGTGATAAGTGGTCCTCTTATATAACAAATGAAAAGCAGAAGTTTGATACAAACTTCAAAGATGACAACGATGTCAGCAGGAAAGGCTTATTTTATTCTCAGATATATACGAACAGGAATAACACAATAAAGAATATAATCGGTGACAGAGAAAGGAACACTACCGGCAAGCTTGAGAGAAAAATCAATTCGCTGATTAATGACTCAACAAGAGGTGTATTTTATTCAATTAGTTTACTAAGAAGGCTTCAGTTTATTCTGACAAATGGTAATTTCGATTATATCCCAACATTTGACAAAGAAATAAAGGACCTGCAAATTCTAATAACACGATTAGAAGCAGAAGCAAAAAGCAAGCTTCAGGATTTAAGGGAAGATGAATCGAGGTCGAAAATAAATGTAATGCGGAAAGCCGCGATGGAAGGCACCTTAGAGAAACTTCTTAAAGTTCTTGATGAGTATTACAATGCGTTAATTATGCTTCATTCAAGATATTATGCAAAGGAAATATGTCAGAGAATACTCGGATTAATTGAAAGAGGAACAAAAACGGATGACGGCAAGATACTTTTCACAGGTTTAATAAGCGATATAAACAAACTTACGGGTAATTTAGGTTTGCTGAAAGATAACTTCAGGAAGAAGTATGAATATTTCATACAGAGGCAGGATACGAGTTTTAATCTGCACATTTATGATCCTGACGACGTTAAGAATGATTATTACATAAGGTATATCGGCAGCGGACAGAACGCAACGGATAAGATTAAGATACTTGCATTTGAACTGCTGAAAGAACTTAATGCTTCGGATGTAACTGACATAGTAAACATACTAAAAGACAGCGATGCAAAAATAGTTGAGAACAGCATGCTGAAATTTGCAAGAAAGCAATTTGAAGGAATAAGGGAAGATTATAATATTACTGAAATCCTTTTTGAGAAAGATGTTCTGAGGAGTGAATCGAAAATAAGGGGTATGCTTTCACAGGCATTTCCATGGCTTAGAATAAATGAAATCCCGGGAAGGTTCAAGCTGGACGATTCTGCAAAGAAATTTTATGTTGGAACAAGGACAAATACTTCATCGTTCAATAAATTCAAGAGCTTAATACATTCAATAGCAGGTAACTCTGTTGAGTTCAAGGATTCCGCTGACAACTCTTCAATTACATTCTACACAGAATGGGCAGGTTTTCCGCTATTTTATTCATACACTGTTTCCGAAGAAATGAGAAGTTATTATAAAAACTTATCACGAAACCTTAATATAGACCTTCATATAGATAAAAATTATTATATTTTTAATGATATTATTCCGCTCTCACTTGAAGAGAAAATCAGGTATAATGAATCTTACAAAGCATTCATAATGGGTCTTATATTTGATCTGTTTGAAATCGCCACAGAAACTGATTCGATATCAGGACAGAAAAAAGCTGTTTACAGCTTTACACTGCCGGAAGGTATAACAGTAAAAAGAACAGAACAGCTTGGAATTGAGTCAAGACTTATAAACAGATTATATGATGAAGACGGACATGATTCGCTAAGAAATAAAATTCTTAAGAAGGCAGAAAGTGTTGAGAAAGAAATATTAAAAAGTAACAAATATGCTGAGTTACTTTTAATATACGAGTATTATTTTGAAAATGTGTATAAGTTAGAAGAAATTGCCATTTCGGGAGAAGCAAAGAAAAAGAATGAAACATACCAGTATAAGGTAGTAAGAGAACTGGCAAGAAAAGTTGAGAACAGTATTCCTGAAGAGGAAAGAGATAAATATATATCAAAAGTTCAGAAATTAAAGAGCAATCCTGATTCATTTTCAAAATTGTCAGGAGACGGACTTAAGAGAATTCTGAGAGTAAAAGAACTTTTAAATGATGAAGTTACTTCCGCTGCAAACTCTGATGCAAAGGAACAAAATAAATCTAGAATCAGTTATGATAAGCTGAAAGAGTTAAAAAAGGCTTTTGATGATAAACTTATTACACAGGAAGAATACGAAAAAGCAAAGAATAAATTTTTAAATACATAACAGTATTATATGCCGACATACGATTATAAATGTGAAAACTGCGGAAGCGCTTTTGAGTTTTTTCAATCAATGAAAGATGAACCTATGACATTGTGTCCCCAATGCGGACATAATACGTTGAAGAAAATGGTAAGTATGCCGGCAGGTTTGATTTTTAAAGGCTCGGGATTTTATCAGACAGACTACGCAAAGAAGAGTAGTTCATCAACAGATAAAACAGACAAAAAGGTTACGACAACGACCTCAAAAACTGAGAAGAAACCTGAGGTAAAAGAGAAGAAAACGACCGAGAAAAAGAAAGATTAGTTTGGGGAACAAATTTATTTGAAATGATGTATATTATTTATCAATTACTCCTGTTTTAAGCGTTGGGACACCCTAGAAATATTGGTTTATGATTTTTATCAATTTTCTTTGATTTTCATCCATTTTTAATGTTTTTGTTACTTCTCTTAATGATTTTGGGAGAACATATT
>Ga0172380_10003676_pt1 | contig 20675 bp, 16 predicted proteins | sample Leawe162metaG_FD_119747 | JGI IMG/M metagenome (GOLD analysis project Ga0172380, IMG submission 119747) | Leachate microbial communities from a municipal landfill in Southern Ontario, Canada - Leachate well 162 metaG | ecosystem: Engineered > Solid waste > Landfill > Unclassified | place... | reverse complement strand
GACGGAGGTCCTCGGCAGGCTTGAGCCGCTGGGGTCATTGTCCACCGACAGCCTGCGCGAGATTTCGCGCATGTGCTATGTCGAGAAAGTCAGCCGGAACCTCGATCCATTTCGGCTCAAGGGACTGCAGGGGCAGGCGGTATACCTCCTCAAGGGAGAACTGAAGCTCGACTACCCCGACGCCAGTTCGGAAATTCTCGTCGGCGGCACGGAGGCGGCCGTGCGCTCGCTGGACAAGCGCAAGCCGGCCTTTTCCGGCACCAAGGCGATTACCGATGTCGAACTGATCCGCATTGATGAGGATGTGCTCGACATCATGTTGACCTGGGACCAGTTGGCCGCTCCGCAAGCGGCGTCAGGTGGCACCAGGGATGCGGATGCGGCGGATCGTACCGATTGGCGTACGCTGTCCGGCCTGTTCGCCGCAGAGAACCTGACGCAAGGTATTTTCGCCAGCCTGCCGGCGGCCAACATCGATGCGCTATTCACGCGCTTCCAGCGCATCAAGGTCGTGCGCGGCGAAGAGATTATCCGGGAGGGTGACGAGGGTGACTATTACTACGTGATCGAAAGCGGCCGCTGCATGGTGGCGCGCCAGGTGGGCGGCACCAGCGTCGAACTGGCCGAGTTGAAAGGCGGCGATGCCTTCGGTGAGGAGGCTCTCGTTGCGAACGCCAGACGCAACGCCAGCGTCGTCATGAAAACCGATGGTGTCCTGTTACGGCTGGCCAAGGCGGATTTCGTCGCGTTGCTGAAGGAGCCCCTGATGCATCGCGTTTCGCGTCAGGAGGCGGAGCAGAAAGTCGCTGCCGGCGCGATATGGCTCGATGTGCGCTTTGCCGCCGAGCACAACGCGGACAAGATGCCCGGCGCCATCAATATTCCGCTCAACGAGATCCGCAACCTGTTCGGCTCGCTCGATCAGCGGAAGGAGTATATTGTTTATTGTCAGAGCGGGCGCCGCAGTTCGGCGGCGGCGTTTCTGCTGTCCCAGCGCGGCTACAAGGCCTACCTGCTCGAAGGCGGCCTCCGCGGCAACGCGGCATAATACGCGCTTCCCTATGGCTCAGAGGGGTGATCTGGAATGAGTGCAGTGCTTGGCACCACGCAGGATGCGGGCGGAGCGGGCGATGTCGCCAGCCGCCTGAACTTCTTCAAGAACCTGCAGACGGTCACCAACAAGATCCATGCAACGGCGAACATTGACGAGATCATGCTCGAGCTGTCGCAGGACATCTGCACGCTGTTCAACGCCGACCGGCTGACCATCTATTCGGTGAGCGAGGACAAATCCTCCATCGTCTCCAAGGTCAAGACCGGCCTCAATTCCTTCAAGGACCTGCGGCTGCCCATCGCCGACCAGAGCATTGCCGGCTTCGTCGGTCTGTCAAAGAGGCTGGCCAACATCCGCGATGTCTATGACGAAGCCGAGTTGAAGTCGCATACGCCCAGCCTGCGTTTCCTGCAGGAAGTGGACAAACGCACCGGTTATCGCACCAAGCAGATGCTCGTGGCGCCGATCAACGACGCCCACAGCGGTGAGCTGCTCGGAGTTGTCCAGCTGATCAACAACAAGGGCGGGGCGCCTTTCTCGCAGGTGGCCGAGGAAGGCGTCAAGGGATTGTGCGAGACCCTGGCCATTGCCTTCAACCAGCGGCAGAAACCGGCCCATGTCGTCAAGTCGAAATACGACCACCTGGTTGCCGACGCCGTGCTCTCCGCGGCTGAATTCGATCTTGCCACGCGGTCGGCCCGGCGCAAGGGGCAGGACATCGAAGAAGTGCTGCAGCACGAATTCCAGGTCAAGCTGGCGGCCATCGGTTCGGCGCTGTCGAAGTTTTTCGGCGTACCCTACGAGTCCTTCAAAAGCGACCGCATCAAGCCGATGGACCTGCTGAAGAACCTGAAGCGGGAATACGTCGAAGAGAACCAATGGCTGCCGATCGAGGAGACGAAGGAGGGCGTCGTCATCCTGACGATGGATCCCGAGCAGGTGAAGAGTTCGCGCATCGTCAACAACGTCTTTCCGAAGAGCAAGCTGGTTTTCCGCGTCACCACCATCCAGGAGTTCAAGCAGGCAATCGACCACTTCTACGGCGCAGCCGCCGATTACGGCTCCGTCGGCGATCTCCTCTCCGGCCTTGACGAGGGCGAGGAGGGCGGAGGCGAATTGACCGGCGAGGATCTCTCGGCGGCGGCGGACAACGAGTTGGTCAAGTTGGTCAACAAGATCATCATCGACGCCTACAGCCAAGGCGCCTCCGACATCCACATCGAGCCGCGGCCGGGCAAGGAAAAGACCATGATCCGTTTCCGCAAGGATGGATCGCTCGCGCCTTACATCGAGGTTCCTTCGAGTTACCGCAACGCCCTGTGCGCCCGCCTGAAGATCATGTGCGACCTCGACATCTCCGAGCGACGCAAGCCGCAGGACGGCAAGATCAAGTTCAAGAAATTCGGCCCGCTAGACATTGAACTGCGGGTGGCGACGATTCCCTCCGCCGGCGGGGTCGAGGACGTGGTTATGCGCATCCTCGCCGCCGGCGAGCCGATCCCGCTGGAAAAACTCGGCATCCTGCCGCACAACCTGGAGCGGCTGAAAGCGGTGGTCGAGAAGCCCTACGGCCTGTTCTTCGTCTGTGGCCCGACCGGTTCCGGCAAGACGACCACGCTGCACTCCGTGCTGAAGCACCTCAACACCCCGGATACCAAGATCTGGACGGCCGAAGATCCGGTCGAGATCACGCAGAAGGGCTTGCGCCAGGTGCAGATCAACCGCAAGGCCGGGCTGGATTTCGCCACCATCATGCGTGCCTTCCTGCGTGCCGACCCGGACATCATCATGGTCGGCGAGATGCGCGACAAGGAGACCGTCTCCATCGGCATCGAGGCCTCGCTGACCGGCCACCTGGTGTTCGCCACGCTGCACACCAACAGCGCGCCCGAGTCGATCACCCGCCTGCTCGACATGGGCATGGACCCATTCAACTTCGCTGACGCCCTGCTCGGCGTCCTGGCGCAGCGCTTGAGCAAGCGACTGTGCGGCGAGTGCAAAAAAGCTTACACCCCGACGCAAGAGGAGATGAAAGCCCTCCTTACCGAGTACAGCGAGGAACTGCTCAATACCACCGTGTTCATGAAGGACGCCAAGTCCGCCTACGAGGGGGTATACAAGGAGTGGGTGAAGGGCTACGCCGACGACAAGGGCCAGTTCAAGCTCTACAAGCCGGTCGGCTGCGATAAGTGCGGCAATACTGGCTACAAGGGCCGCGTCGGTCTGCACGAACTGCTGGTGGGTTCGGATGCCATCAAGAAACTGATCCAGGAGCATGCCAGGGTTGCCGAGATCCTCGCCACAGGGCTCGATGAAGGCATGCTTACCCTGAAGATGGACGGCATTCAGAAAGTGTTGCAGGGCATTACTGACATGAAGCAGATCCGTTCGGTCTGTATCAAATAAGCAAAGTGGATACCGTCGAGGATCTCTTCCGTCGTTTTGAGCAACTCAACGAGATCGGCGCTGCCCTCTCGCGCGAGCGCGACATCGACAAGCTGCTCGAGAACATCCTGCTTGCCGCCAAGGCTATCACCCATGCCGACGGCGGCACGCTCTACCGCGTGACGGAAGACGGCCTCAGCCTTCGCTTCGAGATCGTGCGCAACGACAGCCTCGCCATCGCTATGGGCGGCACCTCCGGCAACCCGATTCCCTTTCCGCCGCTGCCGCTGCGCACCGAGTCCGGCGAGGAGAACAACTCGATGGTGGCGGCCTATGCCGCCATCCACCAGGAAACCGTCAGCATCGCCGACGCCTACGAGGCGGCGGGATTCGACTTCACGGGTACGCGCAAGTTCGACGAACGCACCGGTTACCGCTCGCAGTCCTTCCTCACCGTGCCGATGAAGAATCACGAGAATGCGGTGATCGGCGTGCTGCAGCTGATCAACTCGATTGAACCGGGTACGAAGGATGTGGTGCCTTTTTCGGCAGCCGATCAGCGGCTTGCCGAATCATTGGCCTCGCAGGCTGCTGTCGCGCTGACCAACCGCCAGCTCATTTCGCAACTGGAAAAACTGTTCGAGTCCTTCATCCAGCTCATCAACGTGGCGATCGACGAGAAGTCGCCCTACACGGGCGGGCACTGCGAGCGCGTGCCAGTGCTCACCATGATGCTGGCCGAGGCGGTGAATGAAACCAGGGCCGGTCCGCTGACCGATTTCAGCATGTCGGACAAGGACCGCTACGAGCTGAAGATCGCCGGTTTGCTGCACGATTGCGGCAAGGTGACGACGCCGGTGCACGTAGTGGACAAGTCAACCAAGCTGCAGACGCTCTACGATCGCATTCACCTCGTCGATACGCGTTTCGAAGTGCTCAAGCGCGATGCCCAGATAGCCATGCTCAAGGCCAAGTTGGCGCTGCGCGACAGTCGCGATGACCAAAGGAAATCCCCGTGGGATTCGCGCGCCGAAGCCGCCCTCGAGGAAGACCTGACGCGCCACCTGCAACAAATCGAGTCCGACCGCGCCTTCCTGCGCCAGGCCAACATCGGCTCCGAACTGATGACACCGGAGGACCAGGAGCGCGTCAAGCGCATCGGCACCGGCTATCGCTGGATCGACGTCGGCGGCAAGGCGGTCAACTTCCTTACCGAGGACGAACTGGAAAACCTCAGCATCCGCGCCGGCACCCTGACCCAATCGGAGCGCGAAACCATCAATTACCACATCGTCGCCACCATAAAAATGCTGGAGCAGTTGCCCTGGCCCAAGCACCTGAGGAAGGTGCCGGAGTATGCTGGCGGCCACCACGAGCGCATGGACGGCAAGGGCTACCCGAAGGGGCTCACCCGCGACGAGATGAGCGTGCAGGCCCGCGTCATGGGCATCGCCGACATTTTCGAGGCCCTCACCGCCCGCGACCGCCCCTACAAGCGCGGCAAGACGCTGTCGGAATCGCTGGAGATCCTCGGCCGATTCAAGCTCAACGGCCACATCGACCCTGATCTCTTCGATGTTTTCGTGCAGCAGAAGGTGTATCTCAAGTACGCGGAGAAGTTTCTCGACCCGGAGCAGATCGATGAGGTGGATGAATCGAATATTCCAGGATTTGCTGCATCAATCGCTGCAAAATAGTATGGGTGACGAAAAACGTCACATCATGCCTATTGCCAAGGCATTTTCAAAGGCTGGAATAATCCAGCCCATTGAAATCAGTGTGTTATATGCTTAGAGTGTTGGCACGACTATTGCGTTAATTCAAGTGTGCGCTTCGGAAGCCGTTATTCACTTCCGGCCATGCTTTCCAACCGTAAAAGGAGATCCATATGAAGACGATGCAAAAAGGCTTTACCCTGATCGAACTGATGATCGTTGTCGCGATCATCGGCATTCTGGCTGCCGTGGCCTTGCCGGCGTATCAGGATTACACAGTCCGCGCCAAGGTGTCTGAAGGTCTGATCGCGGCTTCATCGGCACGCACCGGAGTCGCCGAAGTCTATGCGAACGCTGGTACGATGCTCCCGAGCGCCGCCTCGATGAACATCCAGACGCAGGATTCGAGGTGGGTGGCTTCCGTGGATTGGGTGAGGACCGGCGCGGATGGTGGCGATGTGGTCGTTATGCTGAAGAACGATACGGGCCTGGGTGCTGCTGCCAATACATCCCTGACGCTACGCGCTGTCGGTGTACCAGCGACAGGTGCGGTGCAATGGACTTGCGGCAAGAGCACAGCAAGCCCGATCCCGACGAAGTACCTGCCGGGTTCCTGCAAGGACTTCTAATTTAAGCAGTTAGATTGAAAGCCCCCTGGTGACCCCAGGGGGCTTTTTCTTTCGGGGCTTCGCTTGCGAAAAATTTCTGTCGTCGGCGTATCGGTCATTGCGGTAGGCGCACTTCTGCTCGTACTGTACTGGGCAGGTTTGCAGGGCGCCTTCTTCTTCGACGACGAGCCGAGCATTCTCCATGCAGAGGGCGTTCGCCTCGACACGCTGTCTGTTGAGTCACTCAGAGAAGCGCTCGCCAGCGGCCGTTCAGGCCCCTCCGGCCGTCCTGTTGCCCAGCTGAGTTTTGCCCTCAACCACTACTTCAGCGGATTCGATCCATTCGCTTTCAAGGCGACCAATCTGGCCATCCATGCTCTTTGCGGAATGCTGGCATTCTGGCTGGCCCTGCGGCTGTTTGCTGCGCAACGCCCCGAGGCGCAGCGGCACAAAGCAATTGCCTTATCCGGCTTTGTGACGGTGTTTTGGCTGCTGCATCCGATCCAGCTCGCTCCTGTTCTGCATGTCGTGCAGCGCATGACCAGCCTGTCGGCCCTGTTTCTCCTGGCTGCGCTGCTGCTCCACGTCATCAGTCGCGAACGCGGTGGGCGCTCAGGCATGATGGGCCTGGCGCTCGCCTGGGGCGTGCTGTGGCCGCTGTCCTTCTTCAGCAAGGAAATTGGCGCGCTGTTCCCATTTTTCGCACTGGCCTGGGAATTGATTCTACGGCGCAGTCGTCAGGGCGGTTTGGACAATTTCGCGCGCGCCTTCGCCGTCCTGTGCGGACTGACTTTGCTGGGGGCAGCAGTCTATCTTGCGATGCCTGCCGGCCAGTGGCTTTGGGCCGGTTATGCGCTGCGCGATTTTTCCCCTGCCGAGCGTATGCTCACGGAAGGGCGTGTGCTGTGGTTCTATCTCGGCCTTATATTGTTTCCACGACTGGAGGCATTCGGGCTTTATCACGATGACATTACCGTTTCCACCGGACTGCTTACGCCCTGGACAACACTATTGGCCTGGGCCGGCTTGCTCTGTCTGATGTGGCTGGCTTGGCGCGTCCGGGAGCGGATGCCGCTGATTGCCTTCGGCATAGCCTGGTTCTTCATCGGCCACGGGCTGGAATCCACCTTCCTGCCGCTGGAAATCGCCCACGAACACAGGAATTACGTGCCGCTGTTCGGCCTCCTTCTGGCCGGTGCGGACGGTCTTGCGTGCCTACTGGAAAGAGGCGGCCCGTTGCGCGTGCTGGGCATCACGGTTGCAGCTGCAGCGTTGGCCTACTTCTCATTTGTTACCCTGCTGCGCTCGAATCAGTTCGGCGAGGAGGTCAGGCGAACGCAGATTGAGGCACAGCACCACCGCAGTTCGGCACGCGCCCAATACGAGGCGGGACGAGTCCTGGCAGGGCAGGCTGAAGCTGTTCATTCAGAAACACCGGCATATTCCTTCGCGCGGGCCCACTTCGAGCAGACGGGGGAACTCGATCCAGGTTTCAAGCTGGGCTATCTTGGCCTGATTTATCTGAACTGCCGCGCCGGAATGACAGCCGAAACACGCTGGATCGAGGAATTGGCCCGCCGTCTTCGCAACGCGCCTTTTGGCCCGGGAGACACCGGGGTGCTGCTTTCCCTGAAGGAAATGTCGATCTCTGGAAACGTCTGTCTCAAGCGGATAGAGGTCGAAAAGCTATTTTCCGCTACGCTGGCCAACCCGACCACCGCGCCGCATAGCCGGGTGGATATCCATTCATGGCTGGCGGATTACCTTGTGCTGAGCGCGCGCGACCATTCTGCCGCTCAGTTCGAGCTGGATCGCGCACTGGCCATCGCCCCGTATAATTCAGGCAACCGTCTGAAACAGGCGCAACTAGCCATTCTGCAGGGCCGACGAGCGGATGCCCGCAGGATGCTGGACAATGTGGAGAAACTGCAAATGAAACGTTCCGACAGGGAACTGCTGGCAGAATTGAGGCACTGCTTGGACAATGGCAGCGCAGGCGCGACGTGCGTCGGAAAATAAGGCGTCATGGCCATGGAAACCCGCATATCCGTCATCATTCCCGCGCGCGATGAGGCGCAAGCGCTGCCGGACTGTCTGCGCGGCGTGCTCACGGCCGTTCCCGACTGCGAGCTGATCGTCGTGGATGACGGCTCGTCGGATGGCACCGCCGCCATCGCCGCAGAGCTTGGCGCGCGCATTATTTCCCATCCCTACCCCAAAGGCAACGGCGCAGCGGTGAAAACCGGCGCGCGCGCGGCGACGGGCGAGATTCTGGTCTTCATGGATGCGGACGGCCAGCATCGGCCCGAGGACATCCCGTGCCTGCTGGCGAAGCTGGACGAGGGCTACGACATGGCGGTCGGCGCGCGCGGCATGCAGGATCACGCCGGCGCGCACAGGGGGTTCGCTAACGCCGTCTTCAACCGGCTGGCCACTTGGATGGTGAACCACCGCGTGGACGACCTGACCTCGGGATTCCGCGCCGTGCGCGCGGAGCGCTTCCGCCGCTTCATCTACCTGCTGCCGAACAGTTTCTCCTACCCGACGACCTGCACGATGAGCTTTTTCCGCGCCGGCTTCAGCGTCGCCTACGTCCTGGTCAGCATGCCGCCGCGCATTGGCCGCAGCCACATCCGCCCGTTCCGCGACGGCATACGCTTTATCCTCATCATCATCAAGATCGGTACGCTCTATTCCCCGATGAAGCTGTTCCTGCCTGTTTCCGGCGCGTTCTTCGCCACCGGCCTCGCCTATTACACCTACACCTATCTCACGGCACATCGCTTCACCAACATGAGCGCCTTGCTGTTCATCACCTCGGTGCTGGTTTTCCTGATCGGACTGGTGTCCGAGCAGATAACGATGCTGACCTACAAGGACAGTGACCAAGGACAATCCTGAAGGCCGCGGCCGTATTCTGGTTCTGACATCGACCTTTCCGCGCCGGGAAGGCGACGCGGAACCGGCGTTCGTGTTCGACCTGTGCCGCCGCCTGGCAGAAAGGTTTGAGGTTACGGTGTTGGCGCCGCATGCACCCGGTGCACGGACAGCGGAAACCATGGCCGGCATGCGTGTGGTTCGTTTCCGCTATGGGCCCGAATGCTGGGAAAGACTGGCTTACGAGGGCGGGATCATGGCCAATCTGCGGCGGAATCCGCTGCTTTACTTGATGCTACCGCCGTTTTTCCTGGCCCAGCTGATGCCTCTGCTGATTGTTTTGCGGCGCGATCGACCGGTTGTCGTGCATGCCCATTGGATCGTGCCCCAGGGCATCGTGCTGGCGGCAGCCCTCTCGCTCAGCGGTCATCGCCCGCGCGCGATATGTACCACGCATGGCAGTGATGTTTTGGCTCTGCGCGGCCCTTTCTGGCGTGCGCTCAGGCGCTGGGTTGCGGCGCGCCTGGATTGCATCGTGGCGGTGACCGAACCCCTCAGGGAGCAATTGCTCGAAGAAGGCTGCCCCCGGAACAAGACTGCCGTGATTCCGATGGGCACCGACCTGGCCGGACTGTTCAGCCCGTCGGCGGAGACCCCGCGCAGTCGAAGCGAAGTGCTCTTCGTCGGCCGCCTCGCGCGCGAGAAAGGCGCGGACATGCTTGTCAATGCCATGCCGCGCATCCTGGCGCAGCGTCCGGACACGATACTCACCTTCGTTGGCGACGGCCCGGAGAAAGTCAGCCTCCGCAACACGGCGCAACATCTCGGACTGGGCGAGCGTGTGCACTTCGCCGGCGCCCAGTTGCACGCTGCGCTGCCGGCGTTCTACCGGCGCGCGGCCCTGCTGGTGCTGCCCTCGCGCCGCGAGGGCTTCGGCCTCGTCCTTGCGGAGGCCATGGGCTGCGGCTGCCCTGTGGCGGCGAGCGATCTGCCGACCCTGCGTGTACTGGTCGAGGAGGGGAGGAGTGGCCGCCTGTTCCGCCTCGCCGATATCGGCGACATGGCGCGCGTCGTCTGCGAATTGCTGGCGGATCCGTCATCGGCACAGCGGCTGGCGGAAGAGGCACGGCGGCGGGTGCTGCAGCGATTCGACTGGGAGGGCGTGGCCCGGCGCTATGCCGAGGTCCTCGTGCCGGCGCAACACGGAGACGCGGATGCCTAGCGCCGGCGTGCTGTGCGTGCTGTCCCTGGCGCTGCTGTTCGCCGGCTTCCGGCTCCACGGCAGGGGCGGACGGGGTGAGCCTACCGTGCTTGTCCTCGTCGTAGTCGCGGCCGTTTCGCTGCTGTTTTTAGTGCTGTACTTCGTCGCGGATTACTTCACCGGGGACGGGATCAACGAGGCGGTCGTGTACCATCTTCGCTACGGCCTGTCCGGCGCGGGGTTTTCCGAGTACGCGGTGTTGGCGGCACTGGCTCTGCTGGCGACGCTGGCAGGCCTGGCCCTGATCTGGTGGCTGATGGCGGATGGGCGGTTGTCGACCTGGCGTGCGTCCCGCAGCGCTGGCCGTACCGTCGGCTCGCTCAGCCTTGCCGCGCTTTCCCTGATGTTGCACCCTGCGACCGCCGATATTGTAAGGCTGATGCCTGGGCAGGCGCCTGCGTTGGCCGTCTTCGCGAGCGAAGACGGTCGCCAGCGCGAGCGTCAGGCACAGGAAGAATTCGAGCGGTATTACCTGCAGGCTACGGCCAGGCAGGCTACTGGCGCGCGCAAGAACCTGATATTCATCTACGCGGAAAGCCTAGAGCGGACCTACTTCAACGAAGCCATCTTCCCCGGACTGATGCCCCGCTTGCGCGCCCTCGAGTCCGAAGCGTTCGCCTTTACCGACATCATGCAGGCGCCGGGCACGGGCTGGACGATCGCCGGCATGGTCGCCAGCCAGTGCGGCATTCCGCTATTCACCCCCTCGCATGGCAACTCGATGTCGGGACTGGACAGCTTTCTGCCCACGGCCACCTGCATGGGTGACTTGCTGAAGGATGACGGCTACCATCTGGCCTACCTCGGCGGCGCCCGCCTGCGTTTCGCCGGCAAGGGTAAGTTCTACCAGACCCACCGCTTCGACGAGGTTGCCGGGCTGGACGAGTTGCGGAGCAGGCAGCGGGATCCGGCCTATGCCAGCGCCTGGGGTCTGTATGACGACGAACTCTTCGGACTGGCCTATGACAGGTTCGCCGCCATGTCGCGGGAACGCGAACGCTTCGGGCTGTTCCTGCTGACCCTGGACACCCATCATCCGGACGGTCACCAGTCCGCGGCCTGCCGCGGCATGCGCTACGGTGAAGGCGACAACCCCATGCTGAATGCTGTGCACTGCTCGGACCGCCTTATTGCCGAGTTCGTGGACCGCATCCGGCGCTCAGAGTGGGGGCAGCGCACGCTCGTCGTGATCGCTTCGGACCATCTGGCAATGCGCAACTCGGCCCACGATCTTCTCGAGCGCGGCGCGCGCCGCAACCTGTTCATGGTCGTCGATCCCGGGGCGGTGGGGCGTACGATCGCCACACACGGCTCGGTGCTGGATGTCGCGCCGACGGTGCTGGAACTGATGGGCCACGATGCGCGCCTAGGGCTGGGCAACAGCCTGCTGCAGACGGATGCAGCCGCCGCCGAGCGCAGGCGTTACGTCATGTCCAGGCTGGGTGATTGGGCGGCACCGCTGGCGCGTTTCTGGGATTTCCCGAGAATCGGCAAGCGGCTGGAGATCGATGCCCAGGCCAGGAGAGTGATCATTGACGGGCGCAGCTACGCCGTTCCCGCCTTCATCGCCATCGACCGTGACATGCGCACCACCATCCAATTTCCCTATCTCGATTCCGCCCGCGATTTCCTGGCCCGCAACGAGCCGGACAAGGCCTTCGTGCTGATTGCGGATTGTGCCAGTATGGATGTGCACCTGCCGGTCGGCGTCGACTGTCTGTTCGCAGGCAAGGGCAGCCGATGGAGAACCCAATTGATCGTGCGCGGTAAAGCGAGCTTTTTGCCGGAGGAGATCATGCGCATGACGGGGGTGGGCTCGTGAGCGGTCAACCTTCTCGGCGCGGCTGCCACGGCAGCGCCAGACGGCTCGCCCTGTCCCGGTTGTGGTCCGCCATGCTCGCGGCCGGTCTTGCCGTCGCCCCCCCTGCGGTCGCCAGGGTCACTTATCACCATGACATCGACAATCCGCGCTGCTGCCTGTTCATCGCCCATGCCGGCGGCGGCATCGACGGCAACCCCTACACCAACAGCGAGGAAGCCGTTCAGGCGAACCTCAGGATCGGCGTCAGGGTTTTCGAAGTCGACTTCTCCCCGACCCGCGATGGCGTCTGGGTCGGCACGCATGACTGGCGTACTTGGAGGAAGCAGGCGGGCGATGACGGGAGTCAGCCGCCAACACATGCCGAGTTCGTCCGCAGCCGCCTCGACGTGGCCGGCCAGAACGTCATTGGCGGGCGCTATTCGGCCATCACCATTCTATTTCTGGAGGGCCTGCTTGCGAAATACCCGAAGATGGTGATCGTCACGGACACGAAGTACGACCTGATGCAGATGGCCCGCGCCCTCAAGGATACAAAGCTGTTCAAACGCATCGTGCCGCAGGCCTATTCCTTCGAGGATGTCCAGGCCCTCGCTGCGCTGGGCTACAGGAAGGTCATTCTCACCCTCTACAAGATGGAGGTGAAGGATCCCGCGCAACTGGCCGGCCGTCTCGCGTCCATGAAAAAGAAATTGCATGCCCTGACGGTTCCGATGCGATTTTTTGCGGAGTACCACAAGCTGCTGGTCGGCATCGGAATTCCGATATACGTCCACGGCGCGCCGGCGCATATCAATTCGATGTCGCTGCACGACAGTTTCAGGCGGCAGGGTGTCGCCGGCTTCTATCTCGACTGATGGCGCTCGTATCCGTCTGTATCGCCAACTACGACGGCATCGGCCTCATCGACGCCTGCATCGAATCGGTGCGATCGCAGACGGGCGGCAGCGACGTCGAAATCATCGTCCACGACGATGCTTCTCCGGACGGCTCAGCCGAACACATTCGTGCCAGGCATCCCGATGTGCTGCTGATCGAGAGCAAGGCCAATGTCGGCTTCTGCGTTGCCAACAACCGCATGGCGGCGGCGGCGCGCGGCGAGTACCTCCTGCTGCTCAACAACGACGCCACGCTGCTGCCAGACGCGCTGGATGCGCTGATGCGCGAAGCGGTGCGGCTGCAGCGCCCCGCCATTCTCGGCCTGCCGCAATATGATGCCGAGAGCGGCGATCTGCTCGACATCGGCAGCCTGCTCGATCCTTTCTTCAACGCCGTGCCCAAACGCGAGCCGCAACGCGGCGACGTGGGCATGGTGGCGGGCGCTTGCCTGTGGCTGCCGAAGAGCCTGTGGAACGCACTGGGCGGCTTCCCGGATTGGTTCGGTTCGATTGGCGAGGACCTCTACCTATGCTGCCGGGCGAGGCTGGAGGGCCATCCGGTGCGCGCCTTGGGCGTGTCAGGCTATCGCCATGGCGTGGGCATGAGCTTCGGCGGCGGCAAGGTACGCGACGGCCGTCTCAGATCGACATTCAGGCGGCGCGCCCTTTCAGAGCGCAACAGGACGTGCGTGATGGTGATGACCTGCCCCTGGCCCGCGCTGCTGGTGCTGCTGCCCCTGCATCTGGCCGTCCTGCTGCTCGAAGGCGCCCTGCTGTCGCTACTGCGGCTGGACCGGCACTACCTGTCGGACATCTACCTGCCCGCCCTGGCGGTGCCCTTCTCCAGGATCGGCCCATTGTGCGAAGCCCGGCGCGCGATCATGCGCCGCCGCCGTGTCGCCACGACTGACTTTTTCTCCGCTTTCGTGCTTGTGCCCCACAAGCTGCGGATGCTGTTGCGGCACGGATTGCCGCAACTAAGTTGAACCGCGTTCAGCGCCCGCCGTTCAGCACCCACCTGACCAGCCGGCGCAGACGGGGGTAGCCCTTCAGCCAGCCGCTCATCCTGCCGAGCAACAGGTAGGTATGATAGGTCAGCACGGCCTGCAAGTCTGTGAAAAACCTGCGTTGAGCGTGGTTTGACAGGGCGGGATCGGGAATGTCAGTAAATCCGCGCGGCCGCGCAGGATCGTTGCGGGCGCTGAGGGTCGCTTCAAGATAGCGGCGCTGGTATTTCCGGTCGGGTTCCAGATGGCAGCCTTCGGCCCATTCGTTCCAGGCGTTGATGAACACCAGCCGTTCCTGCCCGGGGAAATCCTGCATGGTTTTCTGGATAGCCCGCGCCAGCCAGGCCTCGTAATTCTCGGGCGAACTACCCAGCACAATGACGCCCCGGTTTCCCGTGCGGGGCGTGTTGTCCCAGGCGGGGAATACGCCCTTGAACACATTCGCATCGCGATACTGTCTTGCCAGGTAGGTCTGGGCGATCTCGCGGTATTCCACCGTGTAGCCGCTAAAGGGCTCGTGGAAGGCTATGTTCCTTGCCACGTTGCGTGACTGGAGATTGTGGGGCGGAAATTCCACGCCGCTGTCGAAGCCGAACTGGGCATAGTCCATATTGCCGTGGGTCAGCGCCGCGCAGATGTGGATTTCGCCGATGCCGGCTGTGCGGCAATAGTTCCGCCAGACAGTGGCAGTTTTCCTGGCATCGGGCAGATGCTGGGGACGGTAGACGATCAGGAACGGCGCGCCGTCTACGCGGATAAAGCGCGGGTCTGAGAAGAAGGGCTGCAGGCTCTTGATGAAATCGATGTCGTCGTCCGGCAGGTAGCGCTGGGCGATGAGGATCTCGTGCTCGGCGGCATCCCAGCGCCGCGTCCAGTTCTCGTTGGCCCAGCACAGGCAGAAGGGCATGTCGCTGTCCGGGTCGGCCAGCATGTCGTCGAGCGGCTGGTTGAGCAGGCGCGTTCCGGAAAACCAGTAATAGTGATAGCAAAAGCCGTCGATGCCGGATTCCTTCGCCAGGCGGATCTGGTCGTGGCGCGTTTCACGCACGCGCAGGTCGTAGAAGCCGAAATCGGACGGCAGGTGGGGCTGGTAATGCCCGTCGAACAAGGGCTTCGCCTTGGTGACGTTGGTCCACTCGGTGAACCCCATGCCCCACCACTTGTCGTTCTCCGGGATCGGATGGAACTGCGTGAGGTAGAAGGCGATGAGCCGCGGCATGCGCGGCGCATGGGCAGCCGGCGATCCGTCGCGATTGGGCTTGCCGTCGTTCATCAGAGGCGAATGCCCATGCGGTGCAGCAGGCGGGAAATCCGGGCGCGCGTATCCAGGCTGAGGAAGGAGATAAAGTACCCTAGGACGCGGCTACCGTGCGCGCCGGCGCTGTAGGACGTTGCCTTGGGCGCGGCCGCAGCCTGATCTTCCAATCGCAAGCCGATACCGGGCGCAGTATCGGGGACGGCCTTCACCACGACCTGGTAAACATTGCCGAAGCGGTTCCAGGTCAGAGCCTGCCGGACATTATTGGGCAGTTTGCGCCATCGGGAGGCGAATTCGGTTTGTTCCGGAGATCTGATGACGTAATCCACCTCGATGATCTTGAAGCCGGCCTCGTCGAATAGCTTCTGGATGTTCTTCAAGCCCCAGAAGCGGATATGGGTCTTGTCCAGCAGCCCCCAGGGCTGATACTCGAAATCCTCAGTGAGCAGGCAGGCCACGACGGCGCTGTGGGCTACGTGGGGCAGAGAGACGACCACGTAGCCGTCCTCCGCCAGGAGCGGTTTCATCTTTTGCAGGGTGGCCCAGGGGTCGTAAAGATGTTCGAGAACGTCACCCGCAACGATGGCCGAAAACTGCCCCGCATCGCTCAGCAGACGGGGCCATTCGGTGTCGTTCAGATCGCAGGGAATGACGCGCTCGCAGAATTCGTCGACGATTGCAATGGCGTCTCCGTCGAGCTCCAGCGCGGTGACGCGGCAGCCGTTGTCCTTCAGATGTCGGGTGATCGAGCCAGGGCCTGAGCCCAGTTCGAGCACCCGTCTGTCCGCGCCGACCAGGCGGATCACCTTGGCGGCGGCGGTGTCGGGATTGACGGCGTATTCGTACTTGTGGCGCTGATTGCTTGTATTCATATGTCCTGTCGTACTGTGGCCTTGCCATCGGGGTCGGCGCGATCCGCCTGCTGCTGCCGCTGCCGGATGCGCCCATTGAGTTGCTTCCCGTAGCGGATCCCCGGCACTTCGATCAGGCGATAGGTTACCTCGGACAACAGCAGAAGGGGCAGCAGGACTGCGACGGCACAGACAAAATAGGCAGATGTACCAAGCGCGGGCGTCAGGGCGCCGTAGAGCATCTGAATCGGGTTCTTCAGTAGTATGATCATCACCGGATGCAGCAGATAGACGCTGTAGCTGCGCTCGCCGACATGCTCGAAAAAGCGGTTGGCGCACCAGCGCCCCGGCCACTTGCCCTGCCACAGCGCCAGGGCAGCGAGGCCGAAGCCCCACAGTATCGGGTCGGCATGCAGGCCCAGCTGCCTGCCGGCGAAAAGCAGGGTGCCGAGCAGCAGCACGGCGAAGGCAGCCAGGCTGCGGCGCAGAACGACTGCCTCTGCAGCGGTTTCGCCGGCGATGCGGAATGCATACATGCCGAGGGCGAAATAGCACAGGTTCGCGGGAAACGAGAAATAGGACCAGTTGTAGCGATACTGGGCGACGGTGTGCTCGAAGTGGGCCTGCAACACATTGCTGGAGGCATAGGAGACGAGAATGCTTGCCACCATAAGCCACAGCGTGCCCATGCGTGTGCGCACTGTCAGCAGGAGGATGGGCAGGATGGCGTAGAACAGCATTTCCACGCCGACAGTCCATCCGGCCCAGACGATGCCTGTCCAGGGCGCGAGGCCGAATGTGAAGGTCAGGTTCAGCACCAAGTGCTGGAAGTTCACGGCCAGCACTTGGGACTTGATCAGCGGCCACAACACCATGCCGGCGAGGATGCAGTAGAAGAGCGGCGCGATGCGGAAGAAGCGCTTGACGAAGTACTCCTTCGCCCAGGTGGGGCGGTGCAGGGTGTGCTCGGTGGAGTGCATCAGGGCGTAGGCGCTGAGGATGAAGAACAGGTGCACGCCCTTGCCGAAATCCGCCGCGATGAAGGTGAACGCCTTGGGCACGGCGATTCCGGCGAGATGCACCAGATGGAACAGCACCACGGCGAGCGCGGCGATTCCGCGCAGGCCGTGGATGCCGGGCAGCAGGCGCTCGGCGGGGATGGTGGCTGACTGGAAGGCGGTGGATGACATAGTGCAATCGCTGCGCCGGCGTCCTCAGGCGGCTGACTTTTGCCAGAACACGCCGACGCCGTCGATCTCGACGATTTCGTCGAGGATGCCGCGGCGCGCGCGGAAGTCGTCGACCGCCTGGCGGCAGCCATCCACCACGCGATAGTCGTCGACAATGACGTAACCGCCTGCAGACACGCGGTCGTAGAGGTGGGTCAGGGCATCCATGGTCGACTCGTACATGTCGCCGTCCATGCGCAGGATCGCCAATGGCCCGGTTTGGCAGCCAGGCAAGGTGTCCCGGAACCATCCCTTCAGAAAGACGATATGGTCGTCGAGCAGGCCATAGCGCTCGAAATTGCGCTTGACCGCCTCCAGGGGCACGGCCAGTTCGCGGTAGGTATGGAAAGTGTCCCCCGCATCGGCCGGATAGGTATCAGCATCCGGCGGCGGCAGCCCCTCGAAGGAATCCGCCGCCCATACATGCCGCTCCCTGACACCGTAGGCCTCGAGGATCGCGCGTAGGTAGATACAGGCGCCGCCGCGCCAGACGCCCGTCTCGATGAAATCGCCCGGTATGCCGTCGAAGAGCGCGCGCTCGGCCAACAGGCGCAAATTCTCCATGCGCTTGCGGCCGATCATCGAGTGCGCCATGGACGGCCAGTCCCAGCCGTATTCGCGCAGCGTCGGATCGAACGTGTCGCTGCCGAGGGCCTTGAGCGGCGGGTCCTCGTAGATACTGCCGGTCAGGCAGTCCAGCATAAGCTGTAGGTAGAGTTGGCGTGCCCTGCGCAGGCGGCCGAAGTGGCGGTAGCGCAGGAGCGAGACGGCCAAGCGGCGCAGGGCACGAAGCTTTCTTTGGAAAACGGCGCTCATTTCCATCTCCACAACATACGCGACCAAGATATCTTCCTGCAAGGCAGTTCATTGCGGGCGAAGCGGTATAGCTCGCGATCCAGCGCTGTCAGTTGCGAAAGCAGCGACAGCACTTCCGGCGAGTGTTCAGCAGCGTGTTTCCGATGAGTTGACGCATTCATGTGCGGCAGCGCCTTCGGTTTCGGAATGCCCAGCGCCTTGAGAATCTTTCGGGTGTCCGACTCGAGTGTCTCCGTGAACCCCACGTGGTCGAATTCAGCCAGGTGCGTCTTTCCCAGGCGGAGCAAATCCGCCTCGCTGTAGTCATCCACGGCACGAGTGTCAAAGTAGTCGTAGCCATGCGCCAGTTGCCAGGTCTGGTTGTTCCAGATGTGCATGCGTACCATGGGATCCGTCAGTCCGGCATGGAGGAATTCGGGCAGGGTCATTTCGCGCGCCATGCGGTATATCTCGTATTCGCCGGGATCCCGATCTTGGCAGAAATAGTAAAAGGAGAGGATGCGTTCCGCAGGCTCTCGAAAGAAGGTGAAAGTGTAGCGGCCCTTCATCAAAGGGGCTGCGAAATGATGACCGATGTGCCCCGAGATGAAGCGTATGTCCCGCAGCTGTTCATGCGTCCTGCCCCAGAACTCGCCGTGGCTTGACAGGCTTTCCCCATAATATTGCCGCGCCAGGTGGACGATCGAGGTGCCGGCCGTCTTCTGGATATGCAAGAACAGTGCGGGCACCGTGCCCGGCGCGGGCCCTAGGCGTAACCGTGCCATCATGCCGTCGCTGTGTCCGATGGCTGCACGGCGCACCTGCAGTTGAAGTCGACCGGGCCGATCGCTGGCGTATCTACGTCTGTGCGCACCTGAAAGTGCAGCGCGCCCTGGATGCCATGCAGGGCGTATTCGATCTCCCCTTCGCTTGCAAAGACGGCCACGTTGAGGGCGTAGCTGCCAGGATTCAACGCACAGAGAAATTCGAACTCGACCGAGACCACGGTGCCCTGTAGAACGCACGGAACCCCCTGTTCGCGCGAGGGCGCCGAATAGGCCCCGCCCAGATCGCATTCCTGCGACTTAATCAGCATGGCATAGCGCACGTGGCGGGCATCCCGCGTGAATCTGACCCTGTAGGCGCAGCGGTAGCGCCGCCCCCCGCACAGGCGGCCCGCCGGTTGGCCGGCGTCGTCGAGCAGCGTGACGGATTCGATGCTCGCGCCATTGGATTCGTAGGCGATGGCATCGGCTGCCGTGGGCAGGTCCGCTTCCTCGCCCATCTGGAAGCGGGCATCGGATTCATCCCTCAACAGGTGCCGGTAGCGGGCGATGACCGGCTCGGGCTGGTCCGTCAGGAGGTGTTCGCCAGAATCCAGGAGCATTGCGCGGTCGCATAGCCGGTTGATCTGCTCCATTGAATGCGACACGAAGAGGATGGCGCAACCCTTGTTGCGCAGTTCGCCGATACGGCGGAAACAACGGGCGCGGAAGCCCGCATCCCCCACGGCCAGTGCTTCGTCGACCGCCAGAATTTCTGAATCGACATTGACCGCGACAGCGAAGGCGAGACGCAGGAACATGCCGCTGGAGTACACACGCACCGGCTGGTCGATGAATTCGCCGATGTCGGCGAAGGCGGCGATGGCATCGAAGCGGGCGTCCATGTCGGCCTTGCCGAGCCCCATGATTGCGCCCTGGAAGTACACGTTTTCCCGCCCGGTAAATTCTGGATTGAAGCCGGCGCCCAGTTCCAGCAGGGCCGAGACGCGGCCATTCACCTGCGCCGTTCCAGAAGTCGGCTTGAGGATGCCGCAGACGAGCTGCAGCAGGGTGCTCTTGCCCGAGCCGTTGCGCCCGATGATGCCGACCGTCTCGCCCTTGCGGATATCGAAACTGACGTCCTTGAGGGCAGTGAACTCGCGGTGGTACTGCCTGAGCCCGAGGCTGAAGAACTGCCTGATGCGGTCGCCGGGATGGCTGAAGAGGCGGTAGGTCTTCGTCAGGCCGCGTGCGGAGATGACGATGTCAGAGGGCATGGCCTTCGTTGCCGTTCGACAGGTTGCAGCGCTCGCGCAGTAGGGCCAGCACTGCGCTGACGGACGTCTGGATGTCCGTGCGATCCGTATCGAGAACCAGGTCCGGATCCGGCGGCGCCTCGTACGGGGCGGATATGCCCGTGAACCGGGCGATCACGCCCGCCCTGGCCTTGGCATAGTTTCCTTTTTCGTCGCGCGCCTCGCAGACTTCCACCGGGCAGCGGCAGAAAACCTCGATGAAGCTGTCTGCGCCGACGAGCGAGCGCACGGCCTGCCTGTCCGCCGCGTGCGGGGAAATGAAGGCGGCCAGGGTGATGATGCCGGCGTCGAGGAACAGGTTGGCCATTTCCCCGATGCGGCGTATGTTTTCGGCCCGATCCTGTTCGGCAAAGCCGAGATCGCGGCACAGCCCGTGACGAACGTTGTCCCCATCGAGAACGTACGCGGCGTAGTGGCGGGCAAACAGCTTCTTCTCCACGCCATGCGCCAGCGTGGATTTGCCCGAACTGGGCAGTCCCGTAAACCACACCAGGACGCTGCTATGGCGGTTGCGCGCCTCGCGCATGCCTCGGGTAACGAGCTGCTGGTGCCAGCGGATGTGCGGGTCGGCGGATTCCGGTTTCATGGCGGACTTGTCAGAGGGCATCGGCGAACTCGTCGCGGCTGTGCTGGAAGAAGGCGTGGCCGAGCAGCGCGGCCGCTGCGCCGAAGGCGAGCGCGGCGGCCCAGGCGCCCCACGGTACGGGCTGGCCGACGACGGCGGCGCGTACCGCTCCGATCACCGCGCCCAGCGGATTGGCGTTGTAGATGAAAGTCAGTCCCGGCGGCACGGCGGTGGCGGGGTAGAAGACGGGCGAGAGGAACAGCAGCATCTGCACGAAGAGCGGCACGATCTGG
>Ga0172380_10003675_pt1 | contig 20678 bp, 19 predicted proteins | sample Leawe162metaG_FD_119747 | JGI IMG/M metagenome (GOLD analysis project Ga0172380, IMG submission 119747) | Leachate microbial communities from a municipal landfill in Southern Ontario, Canada - Leachate well 162 metaG | ecosystem: Engineered > Solid waste > Landfill > Unclassified | place... | reverse complement strand
CACCAGCCTTGAGCCGGCGCATGATATCCTTGTGTTGTTCCCTCATCAGTTCGACCACTACCACCTCGAGGTTGTCCATTTTTAGGATATCCGCATAGCTGGTTTTTTTTGAGCAGAGAATTACCCCTCCCTTGTAAAGCAGGGTGGTAATGTGGGGATTGGCAATGCCGCTGTCTTCGGTCTGGACATGGTAAACCTCTCCCTTGTACATCACATTGTGGTTATATCCCAGAACCATAGACAAATCCTACGCTAAATGACGATGTTGTTTTGAAATTAACATAGATGTATAAATGATTGCAATGAGTTAAAAATTAGAACATTTCAGTCGGCAACGCCTATTAGCCGTTTGATCTTGGCCACCGCCTCCATGGCGTCACGGGCATAGAGGTCGGCCCCGATGCGGTCGGCATACTCCTGGGTGACAACCGCCCCCCCAACCATGGTGAAGGTCTTGATTCCGGCACTGCGCAGTTTTTTTATGACATTGTCCATCTCGGACATGGTTGTGGTCATGAGCGCCGAGAGGCCTACCGCATCGACCGCATACTCCACGGCTTTGGCAATGATGGTGGCCGCCGGGACATTCTTGCCGATGTCAAACACCTCGAAGCCGTGATTTTCAAGCAGGGTGCAGACGATATTCTTGCCGATGTCGTGGATGTCCCCTTCAACGGTAGCCATCAGGATACGGCCGCGACTTGCAAAGGACTGACCTTGCATTTCTTGCTTCAGACGGGCGAAACCGGCCTGCATGGTATCGGCCGACTGCATCACCTGGGGCAGAAAGATGATATTCTTATCGAAACGCCTGCCCACCTCTTCCAACCCCGGCAAAAAACCTTCATTGCTGATCTGGAGAGGAGCCAGGCCCTGGCTCAAGGCATCTTCCACCAAGGGTACGATGCCGTCTCGGTCACCATTGATGACAGCCTGGGTCAGCCGTTCCCGGATCGACAGCGGCCGATCGGAAACCTGGGCTTGCACCGCTGCGGAGGCCTGTTCGCCACGATAGGCCTCGATGTAGGCAGCCGCCTGGGGATCGCGATTAAGCAGAACCATGGCCGAGCGCCAGGCATCCATCATTGCCTTGTCCTTGGGGTTTATGATGGCGGCATCCAAGCCCGCTTCCATGGCCATGGCAAAAAAGGCCGACGATATCAGCGGCCGCTGGGGAAGCCCAAACGAGATATTGCTTACTCCCAGAACCGTGGCAAGCCCCAGCTTAGCCTTGACCAGCCGGATGGCGCGCAGGGTTTCGGCAGCACGCTTCTGTTCGGCGCTGACCGTCAGGGTCAGGCAATCGATGATCACGTCCGAGTCAGGTATGCCCTGACGGCGGGCGGCGTTGCGGATACGGCGGGCAATTGCCAGGCGCCCAGCTGCGGTGTCCGGGATTCCCTTTGCATCCAGAGTCAGCCCGATCACGGCGGCACCATATTTCTTGGCCAGAGGCAGCACCTTGCGCAAACTCTTGGACTCACCCGAAACCGAGTTGATCAGCACCTTGCCGTCGGCGGCCTTCAGCCCGCGTTCCAGGGCTGCCGGGCTGGACGAATCCAGCACTATCGGCACACCGACCGCGCCACTGACACAGAATACGGCGCGTTCCATGGCACTCGGCTCGTCGATACCCGGAGCACCAACGTTCACGTCCAGCAGTGTTGCCCCGGCCTGGTCCTGTTCCATGGCCTCGCGGCGAATATAGGCCACCTTGCCTTCGCGGAGTTCCTCGGAATAGACCTTCTTGCCGGTGGGGTTGATCCGCTCGCCGATGATGACGGTCTTGTGCCCTGCCCCGACCGCGGTCCAGCCGGCACGGCTGGAGAGGAAAGTCGTACCGGTCGTCTCCTTGCCTGGCTCCCAGGTCCGCTGGCGCGCCGCCAGGGCCTCCTTCATGGCGCGGATGTGAGCCGGGGTCGTTCCGCAACAACCGCCAATAACCCTCACCCCCAAGGCAAGCATCCGGTCGTGATAGGCGATCATTTCCTCCGGGGTGCCGGGGAAGACCGTCACTCCGTCCACAAGCTTAGGCAAGCCGGCATTGGCTTGGGAGATGAGCGGCAAGTGCGTGACAGAACGCATTTTGCAAAGGATGTCGTAGATGCCGTCTACCCCCAGGCCACAGTTGGAACCGACAATGTCGGCCCCGGCTGCCGCCAGGGTTATTGCGGCGGCCTCGGGCGGAGTTCCCAACACAGAACGCCCGTTATCGTCAAAGGTCAGCATGGCGATCACCGGAATGTCCTGGGACACCTCCCGCACAGCTATCAGTGCGGCGCGGCACTCCTTGATGTCCAGAAAGGTTTCAAGGCTTATCAGGTCGGCACCGGCAGCGATCAGAGCCTTGGCCTGATCCCGGAAGGCGGCCTTCATCTCATCAAAGGGCACCTCGCCCAGCGGCTCCACAAACTGGCCGGTCGGCCCGATGGAAGCGCCTACATAGGCCCTGCCCCTCGCTTCCTTGCGGGCAATCTCCACGGCGCGGGCATTGATCTCGGCCAGACGATCTTCCAGCCCGAAATGGGCCAGCTTGAAACGGGTACCGCCAAAGGTGTTGGTGATGATGACATCGGCGCCGGCCTCAATATATTCGCGGTGTACCGAAGCCACCACCTCCGGCATGGTCAGATTGAGCTCCTCCGGTGACTGTCCCGGCTTGAGCCCGCGCTCCTGAAGCATCGTGCCCATTGCTCCGTCTAGGATCAGCACCTGCTCCTGAATAGCTTCACGGAATGGCTTCATGGTTGTCCCTTTTTAGTGAGCGGTTCGGATGGCGACGAGGTCTTGGCCCCATCCTCCTGTTCAGGCAACTGCTCCAGGCTGTAATCAGGCATAAGCGGCTCGGAAAGGTCAAGGTGGCCCAAGACTACCTGGTCCTGCCCATCGATCGTCAACCTTACCCTGGCAATCTGCGGGAAATTGGCGCAGACCGTGTCAACGATCGAGTACACGGCCAGCATCTCCGCCGAACTACCGGATTCCATGTCGTCGGAAAAACTGCGGTTAAGATCGACAATAGCCATATCGCCCTCAATCCGCACCCCTTTGAGTGCAGCACTTTCGGGCAAGGCTTCATCCAGGTTGCTCACCGGGCCGTTGAACAACTCGTCCAGTACGAGCTTGGCACAGGTAGCAGTTCCATCACAGGCGTCCAGGTCCCTGGCCTCCCGCGCCAGCCTGCTGCCATCGGCCACGAAAAACAATACCACCTTGCGCCTGCCTTCTGGCCGTTGAACCTCCGCTTTTGGCGGTACTTCACGGCTGGCCTGGTATTTCTGCCAGATAAGAATGCCAAATACCAGGGCCATCACCAGAAACGGGATCAGCAGGCTGACGTTGATGCGCTTGCGTCGTTCAGAAGACATGGTTCAGCATCCCTCTCCTTCGTCGTCCACACTTACCTGGTAAACATCCTCCAGCCGCTCCCCCAGAAAGCGGTTTCCCACCCGGATAAAGCTGGCCGGAATATCGCTTACATAATAATGATGATTCCCTTTCTCCGACAAAGGGCGTAGCAGCTTCTTTTTCGCCAGGATCTCGGCCACGGTCCGGGCGGTTTCCTCGGCCGAATCCACCAGGGTCACATCAGGCCCCATGGTTTCGGCAATAATCGGCTTGAGCAAGGGGTAGTGAGTACACCCCAGTACCAGAGTATCCACTCCCGCCTCTCTAAGTTCTTGCAGATAGGTCTGTGCCGTGAGCCGGGCAACCTGGTTATCGGTCCAGCCCTCTTCAGCCAGCGGCACGAACAACGGGCAGGCGCGGGTCAGCACCTCGGCATTGGGATTGAGGCGCTTGATGGCACGGGAATAGGCACTGCTTTTGATAGTGCCGGCCGTACCAATAACGCCGATGCGGCCACAACGCGATACCTCGACCGCCCGCCGCGCCCCGGGCTCGATCACCCCCACCACGGGAATGGGAAACTGGCGCTTGAGTCCGTTCAATGCCACTGCCGAGGCGGTATTGCATGCCACCACCAGCAACTTTATGTTGCGCTTGACCAAAAACGACGTGATTTCATGGGCATAGCGGGCCACTGTTCCGGGCGATTTCGTGCCGTAGGGAACCCGGGCAGTGTCACCGAAGTAAATGGTGTCCTCTTGAGGAAGTACCTTGAAAATTTCACGTAAAACAGTAAGTCCGCCCACTCCCGAGTCGAAAATACCGATGGCCTGCCAGGACACGACTGTTTCTCCTTTGTCTATTCATTAATGAGAAGGCAATGGATAACTATATACCCTTTTAGCCGTTTGAGGCAAGCCATTTGACTGGGTGAACAGGCGTGCCGGACAGTGAAATATCCTTGACAAATACTGGGTCACTGATTACTTTTGTACATGAATTTAGCACTCTGCAACAATGAGTGCTAATTTTTTGGAGCATGGTTATGGATATGGAACTTTCTCCACGAAGCAGACAAATACTCGAGGCAGTTGTCGAGGACTATATTGCCACGGCAGAACCGGTCGGCAGCTGCGCTGTTGCCCGCCGGCACGCCTTGACGCTCTCCTCTGCCACGGTCAGAAACGTCATGGCCGACCTGGAAGAACTGGGGTTGCTGACCTCGCCCCACACCTCCGCAGGAAGGGTGCCGACCGAAAAGGCCTACCGATTATACGTAGATTCTCTCATCACGATCCGCCAAGTTACCCGCGAAGAGAAAAAGCAGATCATCAGGCGCTGCCGCCAGGCCGGATCTGGGCTGTCGGACATCCTCAAGGAAACCAGCCGCACCCTTTCATCGCTATCCAACTATATGGGCATAGTGGTGGCACCCAGCTTCATTTCACACGTTTTTCGCCATATCGAGTTCCTGCGCCTCGGGGTCCGCAAAGTACTCGCCATCCTGGTTTCCAGTAGCGGCCTGGTACAGAATCGCCTGGTGGAAACCAACGAGGACATCACCCAGGACGACCTGATCAGGATGGGCAACTATTTGAACGAAATGATGCGGGGACTTACCATCTCCCAGGCCAGGGAACGCATCCTGACAGAGATGAAGAACGAAAAGGTACAGTACGACCGGCTCATGTCCCATGCCTTGCGCATAAGCCAGCAGGCGGTGAACATGGAGCACGACGAGATCTTCGTCGAAGGGCAGGCACGTATCCTTGACCAGCCCGAATTCAGCAATGCCCATCAGATGCGGGAGATTTTCTGCGCCTTTGAACAGAAGGGGCTGCTGCTGCAACTGTTGGGCGGTTGTATGACGGCCGAAGGTGTGCAAATCTACATAGGTTCTGAGACGCCGGTCAGCAAAACGGCCGGAGTAAGCCTGATCACCTCGCGTTTCGTCACCAGTAACAATACGGTGGGGTTGCTGGGTGTAATCGGTCCGACCCGCATGGGGTACTCCAGGGTCATACCTATCGTAGATTACACGGCACGTCTGGTGAGCAGGCTCCTCAACGAAACTTGAGCCACCAGGTCTACCCAATCAATAATCAAAGGAATTTCAAACATGAAAAAGCACGACACCGCAAAACACGAAGCACAAACCGCCGAAAGCGGGCACGAAGCAACAACTCCCGGCGCCAGCTCTTCCGCAGGGCCTACGACTCTTGAAGAGACCATCCGGCAGCTTGAGGAACAGCTTGCGGCCAAAGAAAAAGAGGCCAGCGACAACTGGGACCGCTTCCTCCGGGAACGGGCCGACCTGGAAAACTATCGCAAACGGGCCAATCGCGAGAAAGAGGAACTGCTCAACTATTGCAACAAGTCTCTGATTGAGGAGATCCTGCCGGTGGTCGACAGCATGGAGCGCGCCTTGTCCCACTCCGACGAGGAAACCCTGCCCGCTGTCCTGGAAGGCGTCCGCATGACACATGGCATGCTGCTGACAGCGTTGAAGAAGTTCGGAGTCACCCCGGTAGAGGCGCTTGGAACGCAGTTCGATCCAGCCTTTCACCAGGCCATGACGCAGGTGCCGAGCGATGAACACCCACCCAACACCGTGGTTGAAGAGTTCCAGAAAGGCTACCTTTTGAGGGAGCGGCTGCTGCGGCCAGCCATGGTGTCGGTCTCGGCATCAATAACTAAAGAGTAGGGGCATGGCTCAGCACTAGGCCCCCCCGTTGCCAAGGGAACAAGATGAGGACGATCGCATCCGGGCGGGCAAAGGCCCCGCCCCTGATTTTTTTTCGCCTTGCCCTTGTTTTTTACTGAAACGATGACTAACTTCAGAAATAGACAGACCTGAAAAGGAGGATATATATCATGAGCAAGGTAATAGGAATCGACCTGGGAACCACCAACTCCTGTGTCGCAATCATGGAGGGCGGAGAACCGGTCGTTATCGCCAACTCCGAGGGAAGCCGCACCACCCCCTCGATGGTGGCCTTTGCAGACAACGGCGAGCGCCTGGTAGGACAACAGGCCAAGAGACAAGCAGTCACAAACCCCGAAAACACCCTCTATTCCATAAAGCGCTTGATCGGCCGCAAGTTTGATACAGAGGCAGTCAAAAAAGACATCGCCATATCGCCATTCAAGATTGTCAAAGCCGACAATGGCGACGCCTGGGTCGAGGTTCGCGGCAAGCGCTACTCTCCGCCGGAGATTTCGGCCATTGTGCTACAGAAGATGAAGAAGACCGCAGAGGACTACCTGGGCGAAACCGTTACCGACGCCGTGATCACGGTACCTGCCTACTTCGACGACTCTCAGCGCCAGGCCACCAAAGACGCGGGCAAGATCGCAGGCCTCAATGTGCTGCGTATCATCAACGAACCGACCGCTGCTGCCTTGGCCTACGGCCTGGACAAGAAAAAAGAGGAGAAGGTCGCCGTATTCGACTTGGGCGGCGGTACCTTTGACATATCCATCCTGGAGCTGGGTGATGGCGTCTTTGAGGTCAAATCCACCAACGGCGACACCTTTCTGGGTGGCGAGGACTTCGACCAACTGGTGATCGACTGGATCGCTGACGAGTTCAAGAAAGATCAGGGAATTGACCTGCGCGGCGACAAGATGGCTCTGCAGCGTCTGAAAGAGGCGGCCGAAAAGGCCAAGTGCGAGCTGTCCACCTCCATGGAGACGGATATCAACCTCCCCTTCATCACCGCCGATTCTTCAGGCCCCAAGCACCTGACCATGAAACTTTCCCGCGCCAAGCTGGAATCGATCTGCGCCGCGTTGCTGGCCAAGCTGGATGGCCCCTGCCGCACCGCTCTCAAGGACGCCGGGCTGTCGGCAAGTGACATTGACGAAGTCATCCTGGTCGGGGGTATGACCCGCATGCCAGCCGTGCAAAAGAGGGTCGAAGACATCTTCGGCAAGACCCCCAACAAAGGGGTGAACCCGGATGAGGTGGTAGCCATCGGCGCCAGCATCCAGGGGGGCGTGCTCAAGGGTGACGTCAAGGACGTGCTGCTGCTGGACGTGACGCCGCTCTCACTGGGGATCGAGACCCTGGGTGGCGTTCTGACCAAACTGATCGAAAAGAATACCACCATCCCCTGCCGCAAGAGCCAGGTCTTCTCGACAGCCGCCGACAACCAGCCGGCAGTATCCATTCACGTTCTGCAGGGCGAGCGCGAAATGTCCAGGGACAACAAGACCCTCGGCAATTTCGAGCTTTCCGGCATTCCAGCGGCACCCCGTGGCATACCGCAGATCGAGGTGACATTCGACATCGACGCCAACGGCATCGTGCATGTCTCGGCCAAGGACCTGGGCACCGGCAAGGAGCAGTCCATCCGCATCACCGCCTCCAGCGGCCTTTCCAAGGAGGAGATCGACAAGATGGTGCGTGACGCCGAGGCCCACGCCGATGAGGACAAGAAAAAGCGCGAGGCCATCGAGGCGAGAAACCATGCCGACAGCATGATCTACAGCACCGAAAAATCGCTCAGGGAGTTCGGCGACAAGATTGATGCCGTCGAAAAAGGGAATATCGAGAACAAGATCACGGAACTGAAGCGGGTCATGGAGGGTGAGGACGCCGAGGCGATCAAGAAGGCCACCGACGAGTTGGCCCAGTCGGCCCACAAACTGGCCGAGGCCATGTACTCCAAGGCCCAGCCAGGCGAAGGCGAAGCTCCGGGCTCCGAACAGGCCGAAGGACAATCGGCACACAAAGACGAAACCGTGGTCGATGCCGACTTTGAAGAGGTTAAGGACGACAAGAAGAAATAACACCTGGCAAGGGGGGCAATCCGCGAATTGCCCCGGCGTTCAAAATCCGATATCCGGCAACGGGCAGCGCCTCATTCTGAGGCTGCTGCTCTTTGCATTACAAGGACACTATTTTGGCAAACGGCGAAAAACAAGATTATTACGAGTTGCTTGGCGTTCATCGCAACGCATCCGAGGTCGAAATCAAAAAGGCCTTCCGCAAACTCGCCCTTCAATATCACCCGGACAAGAACCCTGGGGACAAGTCGGCCGAAGATAAGTTCAAAGAGGTTACCGAGGCTTATGAGGTGCTCTCCGATGCCCAGAAGCGCGCCCAGTATGACCAGTTCGGCCATGCCGGCGTTTCCGGGGCCGGGTTCTCGGGCGGCGGTTTTGGCGGCTTCGGTGCCGGGACCCCATTCGGCGACATCTTCAGTGACATCTTCGGCGACATCTTTGGTGGCGGCGGTGGCGGCCGCAGCCGCACCCAGGGCAGGCGCGGGGATGACCTGCTCTACAATCTGGAGATCAGCTTTGAAGAAGCTGCCTTCGGGGTTGAAAAGAAGATCGAGGTGCCATTTGCCAAGCGTTGCGGCACCTGCAACGGCACCGGCTCAAAGCCCGGCACCGATCCCAAGGTCTGCCCTTCTTGCCGCGGAGCCGGACAGGTACGCTACCAGCAAGGGTTTTTCAGCGTCAGCAAGACCTGCGGCCAGTGCAACGGCGAGGGGAAAATCGTCGATAACCCCTGCCCGGATTGTCGCGGCAAGGGAAGCACCAAATCCAGCAAGACTCTCTCGGTCAAGGTACCAGGAGGAGTTGAAACCGGTTCTCGCCTGAAGATGACCGGCGAAGGCGGATTGGGCAAAGGCGGACCAAACGGCGACCTTTATGTTGCCATCAGTGTCAGGGAACACCCCCTATTCCAACGAGAAGACACCAACGTCATCTGTGAATTTCCTCTCAGTTTTGTCCAGGCCTCGCTGGGATGCGAGATCGAGGTGCCGACCCTGGACGGCAAGGTTTCCATGAAGATCCCGGAAGGGACCCAGTCGGGTAAGGTCTACCGCTTAAAAGGCAAGGGGATACCATCGCTGCAAGGCTACGGACGTGGCGACCAGTTGGTAATCATCAGGGTGGAGACCCCGTCCAATCTCAATAAAAAGCAGAAGGAACTCCTGGAGGAATTCGCCAAAATAAGCGGCGAGGATGTCCACCCCATGAAAAAGGGCTTTCTGAACAAGGTAATGGATTTTCTGAGCTGAGAAACCTGTTGAAACCCGCACAAAATGCGGGTTTTTCATTTTCCTTGCTGATATCTCCGCTTTGATTTAATATTTTACGAGTCAAACAGCCAAACCGGAGACCGTTCATGGATAAACAGCAACTTGCAGAAAAAACCGTCGAGGCCCTGCGCCCTTTTGAAACCGCAAACCTGATAACCACCCTGCAGAACCTGACCTTGAAGCAGATATTCACCCACCCCGCGGTCCTGATTTGCATTGCGGCCATATTCTTCTTCGGTATTATCAAGAGGTCGAAGACCGTTCTGCTTACCCTGTTCGCCCTGATCGGAATGATCGTAATCCTGCGGTTTGCAATGCCGGCGCCCGGCGAAGAGTTGTCCTTGAAGTCGTTGATACCCTTTGCACTTTGCGGCCTTGGCATCGGTGGGGTCATTATTTATTTTTCGCTGATAAAAACTGACTAGATTCCGAATAACAGTCTGATTAATAAAGAAAAGAGAACTTTGAATGAAGATAGACAAACGTGATTGGTTGTTTATTGGCTTGATCGTAGTGGTAGCAGGAACCTTTTTCGCAATATCAGGCAAAGAGAAAACCACAACTGTGCCCAACGACAGTGCCCACAGAATCGTCTATGAAACCGCCTACCGCAATGCGCCGGGACCGGATGCATCATTCTTCAAGCGGGCGTTTTTCAAGCCTGACAAACAAGGGGCTGAAGTTTATTGCGAGCCTTGCCACAAGGAAAAGGGCATCCCCTTCCCACCCAACCATCCACCAAAGAACCGCTGCCTGTTCTGCCACAAGCTGCTGCAAATTTCCGGCGGAGCTGTACCTTTACCGAAGAAAACCGGAACGCAGGGAGTTCCGGCTCAGTAACGGCGTGAAAGCGTGACGGATTAAGGCCTCAGTACAGTTCGTACCTGAGTAACCGACATTCGATCGGGCCGTTAAACAGCACGAAACGCCTTGATGCCTTGAGCCCGATGTATTTAGCCAGCTCCAGGTTGCCGGTCAAGACAAAACCTGTCCATCCCCGGCAGCGTTTCTTCATGATGTCACCGATCTGGCAGTAAAGCTCCCGAAGCTCATCCTCCTCGCCCAGGCGCTTGCCGTAAGGTGGATTGATAATCACCACCCCTTGTTCACCCTCAGGCCTGAACTCCTGGATGGCAGCGCTGAAAAAATGAATCTGCCCCTCAAATCCGGCCTTGGCAGCATTCCGCCTTGCCAACGTGAGCGCACGACTGTCAAGGTCGTAGCCGGTGATCAAACCAAGAGGCAGTTGTCGGACCCGGTCTTCTGCCTCCTGCAATAGCCCTTCCCATAGCCGACGGTCAAAATCAGTCCAGCGCTGAAACCCGAACGGGCGCTGCCGGCCCGGAGCCATCCGGGCCGCAATCAAGCCGGCTTCGATAGGAATCGTGCCCGAGCCGCACATGGGGTCTGCCAGCGGCATGCTGCCGTCCCAACCGGTCAGCGCAATGACGGCGGCTGCCAGCGTCTCCCGCAATGGCGCCTCGGTCCGTTCCAACCGATACCCCCTGCGATCGAGCGCATCGCCGGAACTGTCCAGGCTGACAGTACAGAGATTTTTGGCAAGGTGGATATTGATTCTCACATCCGGCGAGGCGGTATCCACATTGGGACGGCTGCCGCACTGTTCACGGATGCGGTCGACTATGGCATCCTTGGTTTTGAGGGCCACAAAACCGGAGTGTGTCATGGCCGAATCACGCAATGTGCAATCCACCGCCAAGGTCATGGCTGGAGTGATCAGTTCAGGCCAGGCTATTTCATGTATTCCGGCATAGAGCTCATCAGGGGTCGTGCAAGGGAACTCCGCCAACTTGACAAGAATCCGGCTGGCGGTCCGCAGCCAGAGATTGGCGCGATATAAGCCGCTGTTATCGGTAACGAATGCAACCCCTCCCCGCGTGATTTTCGGCTCCTTGATGCCAAGCGAGCCCAGTTCGGCGGCGGTGATCTCCTCGGCGCCGCGTGGCACCGCGGCAAAACAGTTCATTGTTGCAGCAGACGCCTCTGGAGGGCGATTGCCACGCCGCAGGATGTGACTCTTTTCGCTCATGTAATTTTTCCTATCTCCCTGGCCCAGACTTCGGCCAACAATCTCCGCGTTTCTTCCGGTGTGCCGCTGTTATTAATCACCAGCCGGCCATGGCTTTCCTTCTCCGCAAGCGGCATCTGGCTAGAAATGATGCGCTCCGCCTCTGCCCTCGAAAGGCCATCGCGCTCGATGAGCCGTGTCAGCTGAACCTCGGGACTGACCGTCACCACCCAGATTTCATCAACCCTGTCGCTGGCTCCGGATTCGATCAAAAGCGGCGCCATGTAAAAGACCACGCGCTGCCCTGATTTTGCGGCAAGTGCGATCCGCTCCTCTGCCAGGCGTCTGATTTCAGGGTGAATAATTTCCTCCAGTAGGCGCCTTTTTCCCGCCTCGGCAAATACCAGTCTGCCGAGGCGCTTGCGATCCAGGCTGCCATCAGGCAGAAGCATCTCCGGGCCGAACAGTGCTACAATGCCCGTCAGCGCCCTGCTCCCCGGACTGACCGCCTCGCGGGAAAGCTGGTCGGCATCGATAACCATGGCACCCTTTTCAGCAAAGAATCTGGCTACCGTACTCTTGCCGGTGGCGATCCCCCCGGTCAGGCCGATCACCCTGATAGCACCGTGTTTTGTCATTTTATGCTCTTCAGTTCACTGTAAGCGCGCTTGAAATTGACTTCGAAAAACGCCTTGAATCCGGGCAAAGCTGCATACTGAGGCAAAGAGAATTGCCGTCTGGCTGCCTCCGGGCTGAGTCCCTTGCCGACAAGCCGCAGCACCTCAGTGGAGAAGTCGCGAAAAAATTCCTGGAATCTGCGGATGCCATCGTTGTTCGTCACTTCCCCAAGCCCAGGCACAACAGTACTGGCATCGATGTCGGCCAGCAGATCCAGCGCATTGATCCAGTCGCGAAAATGCCCGTCTCCCATATAACCGGCAACATCATTGAAGAAAAGATCCGAAGTAAACAGCACCTTTTCCTTTGGCAGGTACACAAAGACGTCACCTTCGCTATGCCCCTGCTCGGTATTGTTCATGACAATAATGGTATTGCCGCGCATGAGCGTCAATCCGCGGTCGAAGAAGGTGACTTGATTCTTTATCTGGCGGTATTCGCTCTTCAGTGCCTGCCAAGTCTGCCCGGAAGCGATAATTTCGGCGTTGGCAGGCAGGTCGAAATCGATATAATTGAAGCCGCGATGATGGTGAGTCAGGATAATGTACCGGACCTGCAAGGGGGTGACGGTTTTTATGTAATTCAGCAACTCCTGGGTGGTTTCCGCCCTAAAATGCGCGCCGGCCAGAATGACCTGGTAACTTGTGACGACGATCAGGCAGTTGCTGGCCGCCTTGCCACCCGGCTCGGCAATTGCTGCATACACTCCCTCCCTGATCTTTTGAAACCTGAAATTGGCCGCTTCCGCCACTATAGGCAACAACAGCATGAACAGGGCAATGGCTGTCAAAATGCGCTTCATCATCGATCTCCGGAGCGCATTGTAACAAAGGTGCCGTTAAAAAGACAGATTTTTGGCTTGAGTTGCCGGTCTGATTAATGTTAGTGTTACGAATCATCCAGCTTCAGAGTGGATGCAGTTGATCGCGGGCGGTTAGCTCAGTTGGATAGAGTACAGGCCTCCGAAGCCTGGGGTCGCGGGTTCGAATCCCGCATCGCCCGCCAATTTCAGAAGACTATGGGGACACATGTCCCCTTTTGTTTGTCTTATTGTCCATTGGAACCGTTTATATGGTCACTCGCTTTCAAACCGCAGTATTGAACTTTTTCTCCTCTCGAAGCCCTGCCAGCATTGTGTCCATCAGCCTTGTATTGCTGCTTGTGCTGGGGTTGCTTGACTATCTCACTGGCGACTACTCGCTGATCGTATTTTACCTTTTGCCGGTGGCACTTGTTGCCTGGTTTGTCAGCAAGCGAGCCGGGTTATTGTTCTGCGCGCTCGTTCTCTTAGCACGATTGGTCGCCTGTATGGCCGCCAACGACTTTTCAGTCCCCTTCTCGACGCTGCACTGCTGGAACATCTTGATTGAGTTCGTGTTCTTGTTGATCATGAGCCTGCTCTTTTCAACCATCAGGAAAAACCTTGAGGCTGAACAGAGACTGGCACGCATCGACCCCTTGACCGGCGCCCTCAATCGACGCTCCTTTTTCGAGCTGGCCGACCAGGAAATCAATCGTTCGCGCCGCCACAAACATCCCTTTACCATAGCCTATATCGACTTGGACAACTTCAAGGGCATCAATGACCGCTTTGGTCATCACATCGGCGATGAATTGCTGATCCAGGTTGTCGCAACCATCAGGTCCAACATCAGAAATTACGAGATTCTCTCCCGTTTCGGCGGTGATGAATTCGTCATCCTGCTGCCGGAGGCCGATGAAGAAGCAGCCCTGTCGTTTCTGGCCAAGATGCATAATCGCCTGCACCAAGCCATGTCAACCAATAACTGGCCGGTCGGCGTCAGCATCGGTGCAATCATCTACCTGAGTTCACCGCCCACTGTCGACGAGATCATTCGCAGGGCCGACGAACTCATGTTTGCCGTCAAGCGTAGCGGGAAAAGCAAGATGCTGCACACCGTAGTAAAGTAGCCTGGATATGGCTGTCAGGGAGGAAGTGCATGGCTAAAGGAAGTTTTGACGCAACCGGCCTGATCGCGCCGATGATGTTGCGAATTCCGCTCGGGGCAATCTTCATGGCCCATGGCGCCCAAAAGCTTTTGGGGTTGTTCGGAGGCCATGGCCTGACCGGAACCCTCAAATCCTTTGAAGACAAACTCGGCATCCCACCGATCTTCACCCTGCTGGCAATAATCGCCGAATTCGGAGGCGGCTTCGGCATAATGACCGGCTTCCTGACCAGGCTCTCGGCAGCAGGCATCTCCGGGGTCATGCTGGTGGCCATTTACAAGGTCCACTGGGCCAATGGTTTCTTCCTCAACCTGAACTGCGTCGCCGGGCGAGGCCAAGGAATCGAGTATAACGTCGCACTGCTTGGGATGGCGCTTTATCTGGTGATCGCGGGCGGCGGCAAATGGTGCCTGGACCGGCTGATCTTCAAGTAGGGGCTTACCCTCGATTCGCCCGCCAGCAGGCAATAACACAGATCGCACCGACAAACCACCAAGGCGGGCCCTGCCCGCCTTTCGATTGCATAAGGAGTAACAACAAGTGGAGATATTCAACAAAGCGGAAATAGACAAGCGCCGCACCTTTGCCATCATCAGCCATCCGGATGCCGGCAAGACGACCATCACCGAAAAGCTTTTGTATTTTGGCGGTGCCATTCAGCAGGCCGGTGAGGTGCGGGCCAGAAAAAGCGCGCGTCACGCCACCTCCGACTGGATGGAGCTGGAAAAACAACGTGGGATCTCGGTCACATCTTCTGTGATGAAATTTGCCTACGACGGTTGCGAGATCAACCTGCTGGATACTCCGGGCCATAATGACTTTTCCGAGGACACCTACCGCGTTCTGACCGCCGTGGACTCGGTACTGATGGTGATTGACTCGGTCAAAGGGGTCGAGAGCCAGACCAGAAAACTGCTGGAAGTCTGTCGATTGCGCCACACCCCGATCATGACCTTCATGAACAAGCTGGACCGGGAAGGCCAGGAACCTCTTGATCTGCTGGATGATATCGAAAAGAACCTGAAAATGCAGACCGCACCGGTCACCTGGCCGGTCGGGATGGGCAAACGCTTTCGCGGCACCTATCACCTCTACACAAAGGAGTTGACCTTTTTCGATGCCGAGGCCGCCAACGGCACCGGGCGCATCCTTACGGTTGCCGGCCTGGATGATCCGCGCCTGGATGACCTGCTTGGGAGCCAGGTAGACGAACTGCGTCACGACGTGGAACTACTGGAAGGCGCAGCCCACCCCTTTGACAAGGAGGCCTACCTGGCCGGTCGCCAGACACCGGTCTTCTTTGGTAGCGCCATCAACACCTTCGGCGTGCAACAACTCCTCGAAGCCTTCATCGAATACGCCCCGGCGCCGCTCCCCCGCGAAACCGTAACCAGGATGGTGTCCCCCTACGAAGAGCCATTCAGCGGCTTCACCTTCAAGATCCAGGCGAACATGGACCCGGCGCACCGGGACCGGATCGCGTTCTTCAGGATCTGTTCCGGCAAGTTCACACGCGGCATGAAGGTACGCCACGTACGGCTGGGGCGTGAAGTGCAGATTGCCAACGCCACGATTTTCATGGCCCAGGACCGCACCAATGTAGAGGAAGCCTGGCCAGGTGACATAATCGGCATTCACAACCACGGCACCATCAAGATCGGTGACACCTTCACCCAAGGCGAGGAGCTGAAATTCACCGGGATCCCCAGCTTTGCCCCCGAGCACTTCCGCAAGGTGCGCCTGCTCAACCCGATGAAATCCAAGGCATTGGAAAAAGGGCTGGTGCAGTTGGCCGAAGAGGGCGCCACCCAGGTCTTCAAGCCGCTGATGGGCGCAGACTGGGTCATCGGTGCCGTTGGCCTGTTGCAGTTCGAAGTGGTCATGCACCGTCTGGAACATGAGTATGGCGTCAAGATTCTGTTTGAGCCGGTCAGTTACGTCACGGCCCGCTGGGTCAGCGGCGAGAAGAAAAGAATCGAGGAGTTTGAAAAAAAAGAGGCCATGCACGTCTATATCGATGGCGAAGGCAAGTTGACCTATATGGCCGGCAGCCAGTGGCGCCTGGACAATACCATCGACAACTGGAAGGAACTGGAGTTCCACGAAACCAGCGAGCATAACTGAGATGCCCTCATCCTCTACGGAGCCCCGGAAACAGGGTGGGAGGCAGGCGAAACATACCCTGCGGGCAACCTGGCTTGCCATCCGCAGCCTCCCCACCAGGAATTTCCCGCTGTTGCTGCCCCATGCCCATCCTATTGCAGCTTTTTTCATCCTGCGCCGTCTCAAGCGAGAGGGGTTTTCCGAGTGCCGGGTGGAAACGACCCGTAACGGCTTGGTAGTGTATGCCAGACGGTAATCAAAAAGGGGCGGCCAAATTCAGGCCGCCCCTCTGATACTCATAGCTACTCACAATCCTTGTTCATTCCCTATCCGGCAAATTTCGCAATCTCGAACCCAATCTGTCCCAACGGAAGCACCTCGTCGGCCACTCCACCATCCACACAGGCCTTGGGCATGCCATAGATGGTCGAAGTCGCTTCGTCCTGAGCGATTGTGACCCCACCCTTGCCCTTCAGGATTTGCATCCCCTTGAAGCCGTCGCTACCCATACCGGTCAGGATCACCCCCAGCATTGAGCCATTGGTTGCCTCTGCCATGGTCGAGATCAGCAGATCAACCGAGGGTATGTAAACATACTGTGGATACGCGCTGGTGGGCACTACCTTGACCACGATATTGCCACCTTGGCGCACCAGGGTGGTATGCATGCCGCCCGGGGCTATCAAGACTGTGCCGGGTTTAAGCACATCGCCATCGACCGCCTCGCGGATGTTCATTGAGCACTTGGCATTCAGACGGTCGGCATAGGGGCCGGTAAAGGCCTTGGGCATATGAATCCCGACCATGATGCCGTAAGGGAAACTGACCGGGATCCGGGAAAGAACCTCCTGGAGCGCCACAGGACCGCCGGTGGAGGCGCCGATACCGACATAGGAGATCTTCTTGCTGCCCAGCCTGCTGCTGACCGGACGATGCACCTGTGGTGCAATTGCCGGGCGTGCCTGAATTGCCGCCACGCTGCCGCCAAACCGCGATCTGATGGCACCTTTGACCTTGCTTAGCAATTCTTCACGAAAAATCTTCTGCGCATCGGCAGAATCGGTGACGTTCTTGGGGATGTAATCGATGGCCCCGGCATCGAGAGCCTCAAAGGTTGACTTTGCACCTTCATTGGTCAGGGTCGATACCATGATAACCTTGGTGGGAGCCTTGGCCATGATCTGGCGCAAAGCGGCGATCCCGTCCATACGGGGCATCTCAATATCCATGGTGATCACATCTGGTTTAAGGGCGATGGCCTTCTCCACCCCTTCCATGCCGTCCGAAGCCGTGCCGACAATGTCGATGGAGGGTTCCTTGGATAGAATACTGCGGATTGCCATGCGCATGAATGAAGAGTCGTCAACTATCAGCACGCGTGTTTTAGGGGACTGTGGTACAAGCATCTGGTGTCCTATTCCTTCGAGTTGAAGATTGAGTCAACCAATTCCTTGACATCCGGGATAGCATCGTCCAATTCGTAGCAAAAACGCTCGATGTCCAATTTTCCGAGACTGGGGGATTCATTCTTGAGGATCTGCCAGGCCTTTTCTTCAAACAGGTTGAAGCTTACCCACTCCCGACCGCCATAGTTGAGTTCGCGGACGCTGCAGAACAGATCCGAAAGATTGACTATGGCGCACAAAACCGGATCGATGGTCGCATCGGAAGGGGAATGATGGTACGCGATCACCTCGCAGTAGACCTCTGGAAAATTCCACTTTCTGGCCATGCAGAGGCCGATCTCGCAGTGGGTAGTCCCGAGCAGTTGCGCCTCGGCGTCCACAAGCTTGATTGGCTTGTTCAAAATTGCGCCCAGAATCAGCTTAAATTCGTCCCGCATGTAGTTACTGAGAAAAACTACGCCGAGATCGTGTATGATGCCGGCGATATAGGCCTTTTCAAGGTCGGCATAGCCGATTTTTTCAGCAAGTATCTTGGATACCATGCCGACACCAAAGGAATGTTCCCAGAAGGTGCTGATCTCAAATGCGCCTGAATCCGCTTCAAAGGCCTTGATGAACGATGTGGTCAACGCAACTTCCCGGATATGCTTCAGCCCTAGGTATACCAGCGCCCGTTTGAGGGAGGTAATTTCGTTGCCAGGCTTGTATACCGGCGAATTTATCATCTTCATCACCCGGGCAGTCATGACCTGATCGGAAAGCATCAGGTCCGCCACGTCCTCTATGCGCACATCCGGTTGATCAAGAAGTTGCAGTACCTGGGTGGCAACGACCGGAATGGTGGGGAGATCGTCGATCTTCTCCACCAATTGCTCGGCTTTTTTTATCATTGCAAGTTTATCCATGTTAAAACCTTTCAGGCTATTTTTTGTAAGTGAATCCGCCAGGGAAATGAACGGTCTTAAACTTGTCATTAACCCCATGAAGCGACTCGGACTGGCCAACAAAGAAGTAGCCGTACGGTTGCAGGTTGTTGTAAAAATGCTGGACAACCTTGGATTTGGATGCGGTATCAAAGTAGATCAACACATTTGCGCAAAAAATAAAATCAAAGCTCTTCATGAAAATCATTTTTGAGTCATCATAAAGGTTGAGTTTGTTGAAGGTAACGAATTTCTTCACCTCCGGGGAAAGAATGAATTTGCCTTTATCGTCACGGATATATTTGCGTTTGTACAGATCCGGTATGTTCCGTACCGAATAAGCGCTGTAGACACCTTCCTTGGCCTGGGAAATAACCGTCTCGTTGATGTCGGTTCCCACTATCTCGATAATCCAGTCTTTGAGCAGTGTGGCCCGTTTTTCCAGCAGTATCATGGAAAGCGTGTAGGCCTCTTCACCCGATGAAGAGCCAGCGCTCCAAATACGCAGTTTGCGAAAACCCATCTTGTTCTTCGCCTCTACTATTTCCGGCAAAAGTTTAGTTTCAAGGGCATTCAACTGCGGTACATTCCGAAAAAAATACGTCTCGTTGGTGGTAATTTCATCCATCAGGAACTTCAACTCCTCGGCCCCCTTCAAGGTTTTGAGAAGCTGATAGTAATCCGTGTGGGTCTTGGTTCCGGTAGCCTCCATCCTGCGGGCAAGGCGGCTCTCCAGGAAATATTTTTTTGTTGAGTGGAAATACATGCCGCAGATGTTGTAGATAAAATCCCGCAGCTGATCAAAGTCTTTGTCTGATATTGACACGTTCTATCCCTTCGCTTCTATTGGTCTTCAGTCTGGAAAAAGCCGGTCCACTTCGCAAACCAATAGTTTTTTTCCGGCAGGCCGGATGGTGGCTAACTGCCGCAATTCGGCCCCGAATTAGCGGCCGGAGCCCCCTTCACCGCCATCGATGAGTCCCACCGGATCTACGATCAGCGTCACACGGCCGTCACCCAGGATGGTAGACCCGGCAATACCGGGAATATTGGCCAGATAATTGCCCAGAGACTTGATGGCCACCTCTTGCTGCCCAACCAGGCGAGTCACTACCAATCCCATGCGTTTATCGGCAGCGCCGACGACCACCACATAGCAGAAATCATTTTGTTCGTAATGCTGCTGCACATTGAATATTTTTTGCAGACGCATCAAAGGCAATACCATATCGCGGAGCTTGAGAACCTCCTGCCCGCCGATCAAATGAAACTGGCGCTGGTCTACCCTCAGGGTTTCCAGTACCGACGAAAGCGGGATCGAATAGATCTCGCCTTCCACCTCAACCAGCAGCGACTGGATAATAGCCAGTGTCAACGGCAGGCGCAGGATGAATTCCGATCCCAAACCCTTTTCGCTCTTGATCTCGATGAGGCCGTTGAGTTTTTTGATGTTGGTTTTGACCACGTCCATACCAACACCGCGGCCGGATAGATCGGAGGCCTTCTCTTTCGTGGAGAAGCCCGGCAGAAAGATCAGGTCGAAGAGTTCACGCTGGCTCATGGCACCCAGCTGCTCTTCGCTTATCAGCCCCTTTTCCACTGCCTTGCGGCCTACCCTGTCGGTATCGATGCCCCGGCCGTCGTCCTTGATGCTGATGATGATCTGGTTGCCTTCGTGGACAGCGGCGAGGACCAGTGTGCCAACACGCGACTTGCCCACGGCGATGCGTTCATCGGGCGTTTCCAGGCCGTGGTCCATGGCGTTGCGTATGAGGTGGATGAGCGGATCTCCGATTTCATCGACAACGGAACGGTCCAGCTCGGTCTCTTCGCCAAAAATCTGCAGATCAACTTCCTTGCCGAGGTCACGGGCCATGCTGCGAACGATGCGGGGGAATTTCTTGAATACCTTCTCCACCGGAAGCATGCGCATCTTGAGGACCTGCATCTGCAGCTCCGAGGTCACAAAATTCATCCGCTTTGTCAGCTTGCTGAACTCTTCGTTAAAATCGACCTTATTTACGTCCCCCTGCTGCAAGTTCTGGTTGATCTGGATCATGCGGTTGCGTTCCAGCACCAGTTCACCCACTTGATTCATCAGATCGTCGAGCCTTTTTACGTCAACACGGACCGTTGTATTATCAGACAGGTCTTCCCCCTT
>Ga0172380_10003674_pt1 | contig 20682 bp, 21 predicted proteins | sample Leawe162metaG_FD_119747 | JGI IMG/M metagenome (GOLD analysis project Ga0172380, IMG submission 119747) | Leachate microbial communities from a municipal landfill in Southern Ontario, Canada - Leachate well 162 metaG | ecosystem: Engineered > Solid waste > Landfill > Unclassified | place... | reverse complement strand
CATTCTCGGTTCCGGCAGGCTCGAATCCTGGCTCAAGGAGCAGCAGCAAACACGGCCATGGCTGCATCTGCTGCCGCCACGTCCGCATTTCGAGATCCCCGCTTTCCTGCGCTGCCTGAATGTCTTCGTGCTTGCCAGCAAACCGGTGCGCACCATGCAGCTCTGCTGGGAGGAACAGTTCGGCCATGTCCTCATCGAAGCCATGGCCTGCGGCGTCGCCACCCTCGGCTCCAGCAGTGGTGCCATCCCCGAAGTCATCGGCGACGCTGGTATCACACACCAGGAGTGTGATACTACCGCAATGGCAGAAACAATCTTTGACATCGTCTCAAATCAGGATAGATCAGCAAAACTATCAAAACTCTCATTGTCACGAGCCAAAAAACTTTACGACACAACCAAAGTTTCAAAAAGACTCACCGAGCTCTACAGCTAATTGCAATAAATCCTCCTCCGTTTGCGTATTACCTATAGAAAGGAGGACAGCATATGAACAAATTAATTCTTAGCTGTTTGACAGGCATCGCGGTATTGGCTATTGCTACGCCAGCACTTGCCTACAAAGGAAACCCTGAAGTACAGGGTCCAAATTATACGCCAGAGCGCCACGAGGCCATGGAAGTAGTCTTTGAAAAAAATGACTATCACGGTTGGCTCAAGCTCATGGAAGGTAAAGCTATCAGGCTCAAAGAAGTCATCACTTCACAAGCCAAATTCGAAGAGTTTGCGCAAGCTCGTCAGTTAGGCACAGAGTCACTAGTCAAGTTTAGAACAGATAACGGTCTAGGCACTCAAAACGGGGCAGGCAATGGTACCCATCAGGGTATGCATGACGGATCTGGCTACGGAAGAAATCGTTAAAAGGTACAATCACTGTATGGCAAGACTTGCACTAGCATCCGATCAGAGTCTTGCCATACAACTGAAAACCGGCGACACCAAGGCCTTATCTATCCTCATCGATAGATATCAGAAACCACTTCTGCGGTATGTTCGTTATCTCGGCGCTACCTACCAAGATGACGATATCGTACAAGATACTTTTATTAAAGCCTATCAAAACATCAATAGTTTTGATGAAAGCAAAAAGTGGAGTAGCTGGCTCTATCGGATTGCGCACAATACCGCAGTCTCAGCTCTCAGGTCACATCACTTTCATCTCCCGTGGGAGGAATATCTAGATACTTTTGTGAGAGCCGAGCCAGTCGACAATCTCGATCAAGACTTTAAAAAGGATCAAGTTACAAAATGTCTCTCAGAGCTTCCGCTTCATTACGCTGAACCGCTAGCGCTATATTATCTAGAAAACAAAACATATATAGAAATTATGGATATTCTACGTTTACCTATGGGCACGGTCTCTGCCCGTATTAATAGAGCCAAAAAACAAATGAGGACGTTATGTCAAAAAATATAAAAGCCAATATCGTCAAAAAAATCCAAAACAGAGAGTTATCTATCCGACCTAGATGGATTTTTGTACTTGGATCAATTTTCTCTGCTCTCGGACTAGTCATCTCTACAGCCTTGGCACTCTTGTCGATCCAACTATTGCGTTTTCGCCTTACACATCCAGGGATTGGTGCAGCCAGAAAGCTGGATTTTGTCTTAGCTTCGTTACCCTGGTATGTTCCAGTATTAGCAGTTATCGGACTTTTTGGAGGATATCTCATCCTCAAACGCTATGATTTCTCCTACCGCAAAAATCTCGGAGTTATAACTATTCTTATTATCTTGGGCCTCATAGCAAGCAGCTATCTCTTGGATTATCTTGGCTTTAACTCATTTCTAAACAGTCGTGGATACTTTCATCAGATTTATGGGCAGGAACAAAACTCGAGTCCTAGTTTCGGAAGAAACGGGGGTATGCAACGTGTTAAACTAAATCAATAGAATGTACATGAAAGGATAGTTTATGAAAAAAGAATACGCTCTCGTCATCGCCCTCATCATTGGCGTTTTTGCTTTCTCATATTACCCTCGTATCTCAAATACAACCCCTGTAGCGTCTACCGCACCAGTCATAGATCAAAGTAATTGTCTATCCGACGATTGTCTCCTTGTCGACGGATTAGAGTATCCCGTAGGCACACTCACAACCTCTGCAAAATCAGCGCTCGACAAAGCCCTAGACGACGAATATAAAGCCTATTCTACTTATGATTCTATTATCTCAAAATTAGGTACTACCAGACCTTTTTCCATGATTATCGGGGCCGAAGAACAGCATATTTCTCAGCTCAAAGCTATTTACACCAAATACGGCGAAACCCCCATCTCCAATAAGTACCTGGGCAAAATTACTTCCCCAGCTACGCTCACAGCCGCCTGTAGCGCCGGGGTTCAAGCCGAGATTGACAACGCCAAGCTATACAAAGAGGAACTATTGCCACAAGTAGTCTCATATCCAGATATTACTCAGGTCTTTACTAGTTTGATGAACGCATCAGAGCAAAAACACCTCCCTGCATTTGAGCGCTGTGCTGGTCGCTAAAGTGTATACTCATCCACAATGACTATCGATTTAAATCCTCAATTCGTGCATGCTTTGGATCTCATGGAAAACTCGCCGGATTCGCTCTTTATCACAGGACGCGCCGGCACCGGTAAATCCACCTTGCTGCAGTATTTCAAAAAAAATACCTTGTTAAACATCGTTATTCTTGCTCCCACTGGCGTAGCTGCCGTCAATATTGGTGGTGCTACTATCCATAGTTTTTTCAAATTCAAGCCCGATATCACCATGGAAAAAGCTTGGGTACTGGGTGGCAAAGCCAAAAAGCCAGATTTGTACAAAAATCTCGACGCTATTGTCATAGACGAAATCTCCATGGTCCGCGCCGATCTCCTCGATTGTATTGATGCCTTTATGCGCCGGGTTTGCGGCACTATGGAGCCCTTTGGTGGCAAGCGCGTCATCCTCTTTGGCGATCTCTACCAGCTCCCACCCGTTGTGACACGTGACGACATAGAGATCTTTCGCACCCGCTACGACTCTGCCTTCTTTTTCTCCGCCGATGTCATTTCTCGTACCTCACTCCAGTTTATCGAACTAGATCATATCTATCGCCAGACCGACAATGAGTTCATCAGGGTTCTAAATGCCATCCGCGAAAACGTCGCGAGCGACAAAGATTTGTCTCTCCTCAATACTCGGGTCTACGAGGAATATGCCCCACCTCCAGAGGAATATGTCATCCATCTGACCGGCACCAATCGCGACGCCGAGGCCTACAATACTTATCAACTTAATAGTCTCGAAGGGGAGACCTTTGTCTACAATGCTACAAGCACTGGCACTTTTGATCGCCGCACCGAGCCAGCTCCCAGGGAACTCATTCTCAAAATAGGTGCTCAGGTCATGATGACTAGTAATGATCGCGAGAAACGCTTTATCAATGGCACTGTCGGTAGGGTAGAAGAACTTTCGTATGAAAACGGTACGCCAGTTGCCTCCATTCGTCTCACCACTGGCAAGCTCATCGACATTGGCCCAAATTCTTGGGAAATGTTCAAGTTCAATTATCACGAAAAAACGCGCAAGATTACCACCGAAGTGGCTGGTACCTACACTCAACTTCCACTAATTTTAGCCTGGGGCATCACCATTCATAAAAGCCAGGGCAAAACCTTTGATCGCCTCGCTATCGACCTACCTCAGTCATTTGCTCATGGTCAGACCTATGTGGCTCTCTCTCGCGCTACTAGCCTAGAGGGGATAGTACTCAAGCGCCCGCTCACCAAGCGCCATATCATTATGGATCCGATAGTCACCACTTGGCTCACCATGCTCCGAAATACTAGCTCAACGTCCGCTATACTCTAATTATGTCCACCTCCGCCGACACCATTATCTATCTCTCTGACCAACTCACAGAGCTCGGGACTCGGATCCGCACTCGCAAGATGTTTGGCGAATATGCTCTCTACTGCGACGAAAAGGTGGTTGGGCTCATTTGTGACGATCAGGTTTTTATCAAAATAACCGAAAATGGCAAAAAATTTATGGGTAGCAATTATCAGGAGGGTCAGCCTTATCCTGGTGCTAAACCATATATGTTGATCGGCGGCGACATCATCGAAAACAAAGATGCTTTTGCAGAACTAGTTAGTCTGATTGCCTCTGAGTTGCCCGTCCACAAGCCCAAAAAGAAATGAACAAAATCCTCGCGACCATTATTGCTGTTACCCTGTATCAGACCAATCATGTCTTACGTTTCCTAGTCGACCTCACCGTATCAGAAAACCTAGATCATTTATCCACTCGCTACTTACAGTGGTACAACAAGTACCTCATCTCTGCCGTCATCAACTATTCTGGGATCAAAAAAGGCAAATTGCAGAGTATCAAAACCCGGAGTATCGAGACTGTAGATACGCTCCTCATCGCCGAGATCGAATACAAGGGTTTAACCCTAGTAGAGCTAAGCAGATCTATAATAAATTCACTATCGATTATTTCTGGTATCAAAACAGAGACCATTCAAATCACCAAGCAAGGTGCAGGTCAGGTCAAAATAATCTTCCCTATGCTTAGTTGATTAATATCAAAGATATCTGAGTTATAAAGAATCAAGATCTTTTGGTTTATATTTCATTACATTGATTGAGGGCGTTGGTTTTGGCAACTCTCTCTTAAAATTCTTAGTAGCCATAATAAACAGTCTATTTTTCTTCTTTCCACTGATCGCTTTATTTTCAACTCTATCCTCCATATAGTTATAAAACAGTTCTGCTAACGCAAATGCACGATTTATCTCTTCCATTTTTACCCTACTCAACTTCTCGGCCTCTGCAATTCTAACCTTAAAGTTTTCTTTTTCTGCATCCGTCAATAGTCTTTTTTCACTATCTTCATTATGAGGCATTTCTCCAGTCTCTAATTGAGCAATCAGTTCGCGTCTATTAGTGTCTAACATCTTTTTTATCCCTATACTAGTCCTTAGTTCTTGCATTGCCTCTAATACCTTGCCAACTCTATCTTTGCCTACCCATTCATTAAAGTCTCCAAAAGTTCTATTCGCCATTATTAGCTGACAGGCAAAATCAATTTTTGCATGGAAGTTTGCGCGATAGATATTTAGTTTAGTTTTCGGATCCTGATCAATCATGGGTTCAATGCTTGTAAGTTTGTTCTTGAAATACTCTTCAGATTCTTTATAAAAACGAGAATAATGTACTACTGGATCTGTAGCCAATACCTCTAAAGTTAGATCAAAATGTGGATCAAACCAGTTAGGATGTGCTCTAAAACACTTATAGTTCAAATAACTCCCGATATATGTTTTAACTTCAGTCACTGGGTCTAACTCTTTAGATTTTTGGTTTGAGGAAGTCTCTGGCGCAACTTTCCAAGCTGACTGGACTAGGTGGAGGTTCTCTGTCATTACCATATAAAAATTTTACACCTAAGTGCAATCTATATAATATTTAGTCTGAGTTGTTTTATTATATCAGACCTTCAAGGTCCGTCCTCGTAGGCACTCATCCAGATCAATCAAAATCTCGAGCAGCCCTAGCTAATCCTGGGGGCGATATCGCCGAGAGTAACAGTAATCAGATCCTCACTCAGAGCGATATCGATAAGGTCATGAGTAGATCGGCCTATATTACGGGGGTCATCGCTGGCGGGACTGTCAGTGCGACAGTCGCAGGTCAAGACTATAACTGTGTTATGTTTAATAATCCAACCTCCCCACATTATGTAGATTCGATGCCAGTAGTAAAAAATTGGTACACTGGCAAAAACTACTGTTTGATGCGCCTAAATACCCTGTCATAGTCATCAAAGGTGACAAGATCCTTTTAGAAGAGGAAGTTGTATATCATCTGATGGCTTCAGGTACTCTGGCGTGTATTGAATTCGGCGATCCATTGCTGATAGAAGAGTCTGATATTATAAAATAAGATGAAGAAACTAGTCACCATATTACTCGTTGTTTCCGGATTATCCTGGGCATATACCCGCTATGGCTACCTGATCACCAGCTTTCAAAATTTCCCTAAAAAATCAGATGTAGACACCTCCCCAGTCACTATCTCTAAAGAGTCAAATGACGATAGCTCGCTCAGCTTCCTACACCTCCAACCAGGTTATCAGATTAGTTATTTTGCCAAAGATGTGCCCGGTGCTCGCTCGCTGGCAGTAGGAGATAGTGGCGTAGTCTACGTGGGTACTCGCGACCCAGGTGTTGTCTATGCCCTAGTCGACAACAATCAGGACGGTGTTGCCGACAATCGCTTCGTAGTCGCGAGCAAACTAAATAGCCCAAACGGCGTGGTCTACCACGAGGGTACGCTATATATAGCCGAGATAGGTAGGGTCATCAAATTTGAGAATATTGATGACAACTACATGAACAATCCGTCATATTCAGTTGTCTATGATGACCTGCCAAAAGACACTCACCACGGTTGGCGCTATATGGCCATCGGTCCTGACGACAAGCTATATCTAGGCATTGGTGCTCCATGCAACACCTGTCAGGTCGAGGATCCCTACGGTTCCATTGCACGGATGAACTTGGATGGCACTGGGTTTGAGATAGTCGCCCGTGGCATCCGCAATACCGTCGGTTTTGACTGGAATCCAGAAGATCAATCACTCTGGTTTACCGAAAATGGTAGAGACATGCTAGGTGAAGATAGTCCCAGAGATGAGCTCAATCAGCTCAGAACCGAAGGGGATCACTTTGGCTTCCCTTACTGTCATGATGGTACGATTTTGGATCCCAAGTTTGGCACGGGCAAATCATGCACTGACTACGAGTCTCCCTCGCTTAGTCTTTCACCTCATGCAGCTGCTTTGGGAATGAAATTTATTGGCGACAGGATACTCATTGCCGAGCACGGATCATGGAATCGTAAAGTACCTACGGGTTACCGTGTCATGAGCGTGGATGTCGCAAATGGAGTGGTAAGTAACTATCAGGTATTTATAGACGGATGGCTAGGAGAGGACGGAAAAGCCAAAGGCCGACCTGTCGATATTTTGCAACTTAGAGACGGATCTATCCTCATTTCGGACGATTTTTCCGGTTCAGTTTACCGTGTGACCAATCAGGTACAATAATCAGATGAAAGATCAATCCAAGCCCACCACTACAAAAGAGATCCTAGAAATCAAACATCTACTCCGTAAGGGTCGCAATCGCTATGACAACGAGCTGCTTAAAATAGAAAAGATTTGGGCTGGACTCAAACCCAGCGACTACACCCGTCGAGCCTCTCTCATCAAAGCCGCAAATGGCATGATCGAGATAGATCAGCAACTCAAGGTGTGGGAAGACAAGCTAAACTCGCAGTCTTAGTATAAAATGTTCGTATGAGTACCAATCTAGTCACCTGTCCTAGCTGTGGAACCAAGTTTAGTCCTGACGCCATCTTGACTCACGAGATCGAGGTCGAGCTCCGTGCCAAACTAGAGAGTGAATTGGCGGTCAAAGCCAAAGCAGAAGCTGGCAAAGAACTAGCCGATCGCGATCTCCAAATCAAAGAACTCCAGGCAAAAGCCAAAGAATCTGAGGAATTTGAGCTCAAGCTGCGAGCAGAAAAAAGAGCGATCGAAGAAGCCAAAGAAAAGTTTGAATTAGAAAAGACTCGTCAGCTCGATGAAGAGCGTGGCAAGATCAAAGCCGAAGCCGAGAAGAATGTTCTCGAAAAAGAAAAATACAAAACATTGGAAATGGAAAAAAAGCTCTCAGACATGCAAAAGGCGCTGGAGGATGCTCAACGCAAGGGGAGTCAGGCTAGTCAGCAGCTCCAGGGCGAAGTCCAGGAATTGGATCTCGAAAGTACGCTTCGCTCTCTCTATCCCTTTGACGAAATCAGCGAAGTCAAAAAAGGCGAAAACGGTGCCGATATCCGGCAAACTGTCCGTACCGAAAAAGGGACCGTCTGCGGCAAAATCCTCTGGGAAAGTAAGCGCACCAAATCCTGGTCAGATGGTTGGGTAGCCAAACTCAAAGAAGATATGCGACGCGACGCTGCTCATCTCTCGGCTATCGTAACTCAAGCCATGCCTAGCGGTATCTCACAAAATATCGGCAACGTAAATGGTGTCTGGGTCCTCACCCCCGACTCTATCGCGCCGCTCTCCATGCTACTACGCAAAAATCTGATCGACGTAGCACGCGAAAAAGTCGTAGCCATCCACAAGCAAACAACTGCCGAGACCCTCTACGACTACGTGACTAGCAGCACTTTCAATCAAAATGTCGAACGTATTGTGGGTATTTACCTCGAAATGAAAGCACAGATTGCCAAAGAAGAGGCGAGTAGTCAGCGTAGCTACAAGCAGCGCAATATGCAGGTAGATATGCTCCTCTCTGGCATGACCGGCATCTACGGCGAGATGCAGGGGATCGCGGGTACCTCACTCCAGCCCATCGCGCTACTGGAAAACCAAGCATGAAGATCGCGGTCATCATCCTCCACTTCGGTAAACTAGAAACCACCAAAAATTGTCTCCGTGAGCTGTCCAAGAAAATTGGTGACAATCAGGTTATCATTATTAACAACACCCAGGACGACTGCAAGGGTTTAACCCTCGTCATTCCAGGCACCAAGCTCATCAACAATCCGTCCAATTTAGGCTTTGCCGCCGGAGTCAACCAGGGTTTAACCCTCGCATTAAAAGATAAGAGTATTACCCATTTCTTCCTGATGAACAATGATCTCTCCATTATCTTTGGATCATTTGCGCAGCTCCTGCTGACATTTGCCAAATTCCCTCATGCTGGCATCGTCTCGCCGGTTCTCCACCACTCCCTAGGCTATGACTGGGGTGGCAAATACAATAAATGGTCTGGGATGGTCAAACACAAAAACTGGGGCAACAAACCCAAGACAGTGCAGACTGTCGGTCATGTAGCTGGTGCTGCCATGCTCATCTCTCGCGAAGTAGTAGAAAAAGTGGGGATGTTAGATCAGCGCTTCTTCTTGTATTACGAAGATCTCGACTTTTGTCTGCGTACGATAGAGGCTGGATTTGCTATCCACATCAACCCAGATGTAGTGGCGGAGCATGCAGTATCTGCTGGGTCCAATCTGGCTGCCCGCACCAAGTATCAGTGGGCTTCGCACTTCAAATTCGTAAACAAACATCTCTTCAAACTCGCCTACCCAACTGCTTATTTGTATGACATTTTTATTTATCCCCTATGGCTTATCGGGAGTCTCCTGCGCCCTAGGGTCTGACCAGCGATTAGAGGTCTGTCCTTAAAAGGAATTCCTGGCTGCAAGCCAAGAAGGGCTCGTCGGCAGACGAAAGGACAGACCTCAAAGGATATATAATCAACATATGAACAACCTCACCATCATCACTCTCAACCAGCCAAATATCACCGACTTTGCCGCCGCTCGCAACGCAGAGCTAGCGGGAGTAAAGACAGAGTGGGTCATGTTTGTGGATTCAGATGAAAAAATAACCTCAGCTCTAAAAGCTGAAATTATCTCTGCTATCAACGATCAACAATCTACGATCTATTCCGCCTACTACATCCCACGTCTAGACACATTCTTGGGCCACGAACTTCATCACGGTGAGACAGGTCATGCCAAATTTATTCGCCTAGCCAAAAAAGATTTTGGAACATGGCAACGTCCTGTCCACGAACAATGGGTTCCTGTAGGGGCGAGACGTGGCTCGCCCGCAAAAATCGGTACATTGGCAAATCCCTTACTTCACACCCCTCACGAGTCAGTTCAAACTTTCTTAGACAAAATCAATCTTTACTCCACCATCGATGCAGAATATAGATACAAAGAGGGGGTAAAAAGTAGTCTATGGAAAATCGCCATCTACCCAATCGCCAAATTTAAATGGAATTATATTTTCCGCCTAGGATTCCTCGACGGCGTCCCAGGCACGATCATGGCTATTATGATGAGTTTCCACTCTTATCTGACTTGGACTAAACTCTATCTGCTATGGCACAAAAAATAGTTTATTGGCTCCTCATTGCCCTCATCTTTACGCTCGGTTTTGGTCAACTATTGCGGTTCGAGTTTTTCTCTGTTCCCATCTATCTCCACGACATCCTAGTTATAGTGCTCCTTGCACTCTTGCTTACGAGGACTTTCCTCAACAGGAGACCCGAGCAAAGCTCGAGTCGGGACACCGAAGGTGGGAGGAGAGTCCTCATGGGTACTATTGGGATTTCTTTATTTCTCCTCTCCCTCCTCATCAGCTCCCTCTATGCCCTCACCCTCTACCCGCTATCTTCACTCCTTGTCCCATCCCTCTATATGTTTCGTCTACTTGCCTATGTCGCCCTCTACTTCCTCATCAAACAATCAAAAATAAATATCCCTCTCAAGTACTTTTACATTTCTGCACTGGTTAGTTTGTGTATCGGCTTACTCCAATACTTCCTCTTGCCTGATATGCGTATCTTAAAGTATCTTGGTTGGGATGATCATCTTTCTCGTCTCACGCTCCCACATTTTGACCCCACCTTTACCGCTGTCATGCTCGGTCTAGCTTTACTTATCATTCCTGTTAACAATTGGTATCTCAGTTTATTGTTTAGTTTTGGGATTCTCCTAACCTATTCTCGCTCCGTTTGGCTCTCACTAGGACTTACTTTCACTTTCTTCATGTTAAAAAGTAAAAAATTCAGCTTCTTGCTTTTGGGAATTTGTTTATTGGTTATTGGGGTACTATTTTTACCAAAAAAGTTCGGTGAGGGTACCAACTTACTTCGCACTTATAGTATTACTTCGCGATTTGAGTCAGATATTTCATATATCCAAAAATACAAATGGGACTTGCTCATCGGCCGTGGGATGAATACTCTGATCCTAGATGCTGGCAACTCCAAGTATCCAGATCATGCGACAGGTCCAAACAATAGTTATCTTTATCTACTGACGACAACAGGAGTACTAGGTATCGTAGGGTGGGGGATATTCATGTTTTCGCTTTACACTAAATCTACCCACAAGCCCATGCTCATGTTTTTCTTTCTCGCTTCACTTTTCAACAACGTGATGTTCTACCCCTTAGCCTTATTATGGGTACTACTAATAGAAGTTATGGCTCCCACCTCAGTTTGATCGAACTCATGTTCTCATTCCCGGCTTTGTCTATCGCTCTGATTTGGATATCCTGATCACCTTCAACTAGTTGATAGGGGAGGCTAAACTTGCCGTCACTAGAGACTATCACCATTCGCTCTCCAATAAAGACCTTGCTACCTAGCTCGCTTACACTTCCCGTAAAGCTAGTAATTCTCTGTCCCTGACCACGGAATACCTCTCCTTCTTTTGGCGTTTCTAGAGTCACAACTGGTTTAGTGGCATCTAGCACGATGGTATAAGTCTTAGATTGCTCGCTACGTAGGTCATGCGGAGTAGCTGTATATGCATAGGTAGTATTATCACCCTCTGTGAGCATCACTTTTTCAAAGTTAAATGTCCCCGATTCAGATACTAGCTTGCTATCGTACTCGGCTCCATTAATAAATAGGATTACATCTAGTCCTGGTTGGGCAAATCCTGCAATTTTGACTTGGGCACTATAGGTAGCCTCAGGGATATCAGAAAAAATAGGGGGAGTAGGTCGCTGTTCATCAATCACTATTGGATTGTTGTCAGTCTTGATGATCATACCTGTGAGTTTCGCCATGGCTGGGAGTCCCCAGGCGATAGTAGCTACTATTAGTAGTACGGCTAACACCAGGTAGATCACACCCTGCTTACCTGCCTTGCGACTGCGGACTCGTTCTAGTCTAGAGTTTTGCATAAGTTTGAGTATACACCAGAGCCGAAGGTGGGACTCGGACCCACTACCTGCGGTTTACGATACCGCTGCTCTACCAGCTGAGCTACTTCGGCGCTATTGCCATTCAAGGTATAATTTTAACATGACTAACTTATTAGACCTCATTACTCCAATCAATATAGATAGAAAAGCTAACTGAATATTTCAAGCTATAGACCTTCAAGGTCCGTCCCTGCCTGCGCAGGCAGGGACGTAGGGTCACTACTTTGCTACACACACCAGATTTTGTCCGCGCATGAGATCAGATTTATTGCCTTCTCGGTCAGCATAAAACATTTCTTGTACATCTAGCCCAGCCTCTGTCATGAGGTTGGTTAGAGTTTGTACATCAAAAGCCACACAAAATCTTTTCCATTCTTTGTTGTACGGTATCTCTACCCATTTTTCGTCAGTCTTTTTAAGTTCGGCACTATCTAAATGATTTTGCAGGAACTTTTCTTGCCATAAGTTCCATACAGTTAGATACAGAAAGCCGTCTTTTTTAAGATGTTTTTTTGCTTCACGGAGTATGTATAGCTGCTGTTCTTTTTCTGGGATATGGTGCAGTACCGCCACACAAAAGATCGCATCAAACGTACCTAGCTCTTTCCAGTGTTCAGGGTCTGCCACATTCCCATACCGGAAATCATGGTTGGGGTATAACTTATTTGCCTCGTCAAGCAATGTCTTGGAGAAGTCAGTCCCAGTATAACTTACGCCATCAGGTAGCCCAGACACGAGCTTACCATTGCCACATCCGATATCTAGTGCAGCCTGCCCAGATTTCAGTTTTTGAAGATAAACATCTGTCACCGGCCAGTTAGAGCTACCAGATCCGTACGTTTTCTGTCTGGTTCTGCTAAAATGAGTACCAATCTCGTCATACATTTTTTGGACTTGACCCATTATGTCTACCATATACGATTTACTCATAACTCATCATACCAAGCTAAACGCCCATACTCTATACGCATTCAAGAAGTTGTGCGTAGACGAGCTCGGCAAAGTTCCTCGTGACTCAGATATCCTTGCCGGGTACCGCGAGCTCATAAATGACGGCACGGTCACAGCTGATCCTGCGCTCCTCAAACTCCTCACCACTCGCGCGGTCCGTACTCTCTCTGGTGTCACTCCCTTTGCAGTCATGACTAAGCCCTACATCTGTCCTGGCATGTGTACCTTTTGTCCGCTCGAGCTGGGTATGCCCAAGAGTTATTTGTCCGACGAGCCTGCCGCCGCTAGAGCCAAGCAAATGAATTTTGACCCACGTCTCCAAATCGAATCTCGCCTCACCCAGCTGGAGGAAACCGGTCACAATACCGACAAAATCGAGCTTATTGTCATCGGAGGAACATTCAGCAATTATCCAGAAAGTTATAAACGTTCATTTTTCAAAGATATGATCGACACAATCAACGGGGTTGTAAGCGATAGCTTAGAGGCAGCTCAAATTTTCAACGAGTCCGCCGACCGTCGTATCGTAGGTATCAGTATCGAGACCAGGCCAGACTGGATAGATGAAAAAGAAGTACGACTTTTGCGTGAGCTCGGAGTTACCAAAATCCAAGTAGGAGTCCAAGCCTTTGACGAAGTTATTCTTGCCCGCATCAAGCGTGGTCATACCTTGGATAGAGTAGGGCAAGCCACTAGACTCCTCAAGGATGCTGGTATCAAAGTCTGTTATCACTTTATGCCCAACTTGCCAGGTAGCAACCCAGATCTTGACCGTCACATGGCACATATTATGTATGAGGATCCACGTTTTAAACCTGATTTTTTAAAAATCTATCCCGCTCAGGTAATTGCTGGCACAGAGATGTATAAAGAGTGGGAGAGAGGGGAGTTTGTCCCTTACGATGATGAGTTGCTCAAAGAAGTTCTCAAAGATATTAAAAAAATCACGCCTCCCTATGTCCGTATCGATCGTCTAGTCAGGGATATTAGTAAAAAATGGGTCGCCGCAGGTACTAAAGCAACCAATATGCGTCAGTACATCCAGCTAGAAATGAAGCAGGAAGGCTGGAGTTGTCAGTGCATCCGCTGCCGTGAAGTCAAGGCCAGAGATTTGGGCGTCACACCAGTCCTCAAAGATCTGCCTATTGATACCCTTGGTGGCACGGAACATTTGCTCACTTTTGAATCTGACGGAAAACTCTACTCGCTGCTCCGCCTTCGACTTCCCACTTCACACTCCCCACTTTTCACTGAGCTTACTGGTTGTGCCATCATCCGCGAGCTCCATACCTATGGCAAGACAGTGCAGCATGAGCAAAAAGATTCGGTAGATACTCAGCACAAAGGGCTAGGCAAACAGCTGATGGCCGAGGCAGAGAGTATTGCTAGCAAAGCTGGTTACAAAAAGATAGCCGTCATCTCCTCTATTGGTACCCGCGATTATTATCGCAAACTAGGGTATCATCGTGATGGTCTATATATGATAAAGCTGCTCTAAAAATAATTTCCTCGAGATTCTTTCAAATTTGACTTGGCTAGTCAAAATTGTCACAATATATCCATGAAAAGGTGGGTTAAATCATTCATATTTTTCGTATGGTTTTTTGTCTTTGGCACGCCTACCTTCGCGACCACACGCTATATCAATGTCGATTCCAGTGGCGCAGCCAGCAACCCCACTAGAGCCTTCGACGATCCAAGTTATACCGCCAACGATTCTTATCAAACTCTAACTGCGGCTTACAACGCCTCAAGCGATGGTGATATTCTCGAATTTTCTGGCGGATCTACAGGCAAAACCTATCTCACCGGAACCAACTTGATAGCCAAAAGTCTTACCTTGCGTGGTTCGCGTCTTACTGGATTTAGTGGTACTGCCACCATCGATTATACTGGCAGCACCAACTACACCATGGGCATTTATGCAGACAACATGGTCATCGACAATTTACATATCACCCGTTCTTCAGCAACCGGTGGCAATAAAGTAGCTCTGTGGCTATTTAAAAACAATTCGCTAATCAAAAACTCCCTCATCGACAATTCTGCTGGTGGTTATGCGGTCTTTGTTCAAACTGGAACAGGCGTCAGCAATGTCTTCCTCAATTGCGTGATTTCCTCCCATGGGCAGGGGATGGGAGTCAATCTTTACGACAATGCTAGTACCACCACTTTTAATAATTGTCTGATCAATGGCTCAGTGAATGTATCAGTAATGGTCAATGCCGGCACTGTTTCATACTTCAATAACTGCGTCTTTACCGCCAATGGTACCAATACTTACAACGCCTTTACTATCGGAACCAGTGGGGGCATTATCAACACTAGCAATAGTTTGATCCAGGGTCCTAGTTTGCGTCCGCAAGCCATTATTTCTGGGACAGATGGTACCTACACCTGGAATTCAACCAATGACATAATCAATGCGTTTCCATATTTTACTCGTACCAAAGCAAATTTAGGCTATGTCTTGCTCACCACTGATGATCTAACCAATTTAGATTATTTCACAAGTATAGCCAACTATGCCAAGGATACCTATGGCATCGTTTTGACCATATTTGTCGATAATACTGCCAACATTAATTCAACTCAAAAAAGTAAGCTGCAAACCTTGGTTCATGCAGGCCATGAGGTTGGTTTACATACTCGCAATCATTCTGATCTGGCTTTGGCCAACGCTCTCTCCCTTACCTATTCAGGCGCCAATACCAATATGGCAATGACCATTTCAAGCAGCGGTACAACCCTAAATGTCACTGGAACTAGTGATACTCATGGACCTATTGACTTGACCAGTAGCTCCTATGATACCCTCGGCGAGCTTTGTAGCTATATCAGCACTTGGAGTAACTATACTTGTAGTTTGACCGACACTGGATCTGGCAATGGGCAAGCCAGCGAATTCTCGGTAGATCTCAAAGATGCTACTACCAATCTAATCCGCAATGTGGCTGTGAGTATCCCGTACGATGACAATACCGGCCCAAGTAACCGCCGCTACACCGACGAAATAAGTGGTGCTATTGCCGAGCTCGAATCGGCTATTCACGAAGATGCTTCTCTCTCGTCTTATACCGTCAAAACCATGGCGTTTCCCTACAATAGTTCTTCCACCGCAGTAATCAACTGGATAAAGGCCAATACAAATTTGCTCGCCACCAGATCTAGTAGTTATTCGGCTGTCCGCCCAGACAAAGTTTGGCTCAACAACCTCAATTTATACAATATTGACAAAGAAGAAGAGCGTGTCGACACCTATGGCACCGGTTACAGTTTGCTCACACTAGCTCAGCAAAAATCTCGGATCGAGCAATCAGCCAGAGTAATGGCCACCTCAGTCAGCAATGGATATATTATGGGGATGTTAAATCACAACGAAGCAACTGGTTTAACTATCCAAGAATTTGATTGGTACTTGGATGAGCTCGTCAAATACAAGCAGCTATACAACTATCAAATAACGACTCTCGCCGACATTGCCAACCAAATTCGTACCTCGGGCAACTGGACCGATGCTGGGGGTGGATTTTGGACGCGGTCATTCTCTGGATCAGACAATTTTTCTCCTCTCTATCTTTCACCCCTCATCAATGCAGGTACTACAGTTGGCGGTCGTAGTAGTGACATGTTGGGAAATCCTCTAGTTGGCACTCCCGATATAGGACCTTACGAATATCAGGCGCCGACAGCTCCTAGTTCCTTAGCACAGTATCATTCCGACGGGACCACGACTATTGACCCTGGGGATTGGACCAGCGAAACCTCGGTAGTTTTAAAATTTAGTCTCTCCTCTGCCAATCCTACCGATTCCCTTACTCCCAAAATAGAAATTCAGCCGTCCGATACCGCCTTCTCCGGTACAGCTACACACACCGGCGCGACCGTAGATTATACCGGGAGTCCAGTCACAGGTACGATCACCATCACTGGATTAACAGCAGGACAAAGTTATCACTGGCAAGCACAAGTCAGCAATGCTGCCACAAATAGTAGTTGGGTCACAATGGGCGGTAGTCCAGATTTTAGCCTCAATAACGCTACGCCTTCACTTTCTCCAGCTAGTAGTGTGCCCTCAAGCACCACCAGCAGCTCATCGTCTATTCCCAGTTGTAATAGTTCTGTACCAGTTGGCACCCCCGATTTATTTCAAATAGATGGTGGCAAAAATAGCCTAACTCTCCATTTTTCCCCACCAAGTATGCCTTATACAGGTTATTACATTGCCTATTCCAGTAAGCCTGACTCTTGGGAGTATGGAGTCGAATTTAGCCAAGGATACACGGGCGGGGTCATCTCTTACACTATCAACGCTTTAAACCAAAATACACTTTATTACTTTAAGATTCGCTCAGCCAACGGTTGTAGTACCGGTGACTGGGGAAATACCATGGTTGCCAAAACTACAAATTATGGTAAAAAAACATCTTACAAAAATACCCAAACTGCCTTGACTCAAATCTTCAAAAATCCACTCAATCAAATCAAGTCAATTATCACTAAAACTACGACGACTAAAAAAACTCCAGACACGGATTTGTCCACCACGCAACCATCTCCATCCCAGGTTCCTATGCCAACCCCTGCGACCACACCATCCAGGCGCTGTTTTAAAATTCTTTGGTGGTGTCTATAAGGCTAGCTGTCCTTATCACCTACCTCGGCACAAAACTACTCCAAACCTACGAGTTACTAGTTTTTATCGAGGACTATGATCAGTCTCGAATAGACCTGAAATAGATTCTAGGCGGGCCAGTCATGCTGGTAGTAAATGATATGATGAGTGAAAGGGGGTACATATGAAATTTAATTTACGGTTGCTTTATCTTTATCTTTTTTCCTTTGTTGGTCTCCTCATCACAGTCATTGGTGGTATCCAAATAGTTGACCTGACTCTCAAGACCTATGTATTCAAAGTCTCTGAGTATTCGAGCTATCCAATGTCTCCGATCAAAGATGAAAATGGTGTCATTACTCTCTCTGCCGAAGATCAGCAAAAACAACAAGAAATCGAGGCCACCAATCAGCGCAAGCGCCAGCTCTCAAATAGTCTGGCTATGATCGCTATTGGCGTCCCTTTATATCTCTACCACTGGAAGACAATCAAAAAAGAAAATTAAGAGCGGGTAACGGTACTGGTATCGGATTGTTCATCAAATGGTTTGGGGACGGCAACTGTGAGGCTGAATTACTTGCAGATCAATTGCTCATCCTACATAACCATAAAACTTCGCCTTATCCAATTTACCTATCTTTATAAAGTAATCTCTCATTAAGTTTCGAGATTTCTCTGCCAAGTCAGCAAAAGGTTCATTAATCAATTCTACGTCGGCAAAAAAATTCTCAAACTGCGCCTGCGATTTCAAATCGCCAATACCACCCTTGTGCGGATCCTTCAGTGCAGAATATATCTTCACAACCTTAGACCTAGCTATAAAGAAGCTACACCCAAAACATGGCTCTAGGGATGTAAATATAGATAAGTTATCGGGTGAGGACATTCCTATCTCTCTCAAATTCAATACTTCTGCATGAGCAGTAACATCATTCTGGTTGCTACATTGATTCCTTTGAGTTGAAATTACTTCGCCATTTTGATCTACGACTAGCGAGCCGATGGGATAATTGCCATCGTTCAAAGCTTTCTCAGCTTCAACCAGTGACAATTCAAGGAAATTCCGTATTTGGGAGTCAGTAAACATAAAATAATTGTACTACATCAACTAGTAGATAGTGCCAGTTCGATTCCCATTCATGGTAATAAAATTACCAGATAAGGGTTGTCACCGCTAAGCCGTTGGATCGAACTCGCTTCTTGTCTGGAAAATTGATGAATTTTACTCAAAGTACCGTTTGGAGCGGGTAACGGGAATCGGACCCGTATCTACTACTTGGGAAGCAGTCGTTCTACCACTGAACTATACCCGCAATATTCAATTATTATAACGCATATTTTTACCTTGACCGATTCTAGAATGATAGCGCATAATGCAACTGATTCACGTAACTATTAATATTTGCAATCCCGGTTAGGGAAAAGGATCACTATGAAAATTATTGCCATTGATGCCTACGAAATACTTGCCTCTGGAGGTTATCCCACTATCGAAGCTTCTGTCACTCTCGAAGACGGAACTACCGCCACCACCTCAGTTCCCTATGGTGCCTCTGCCGGTAGTCACGAAGCTACTGTCATGATGGACGCTGATGCGACTCGCTGGAACGGCAAAGGCATGAACAACGCCGTCAGTAACATTAAAAAATTAATTACTCCTGCCATCCTCAATTTAGACGCTTATGACCAGCGAAAAATAGACGAAACCATGATTGCTCTGGATGGTACCGCCAATAAAGCCAAGCTAGGTGGTAATGCCATCCTTGCCGTCTCGATCGCCGTCGCCAATGCCGCCGCAAAAAGTAAAAAAGTCGAACTTTATCGTCACGTAATTGACACCTTTAATACTGGCGTAGATCTTACCAATCTCCCCCAGCCCATGGTCGTCGTCATGGAAGGTGGCAAGCACGCGGATGAAACTACCGATTTGCAAGAATTCTGTCTTTCCGCCAAACGCCAAAGTAGTGTCAAAGAAAATGTCCGGATGATCATGGAAACTTATCATCAGCTAGCCAAAGTTCTCAAAGAAAATCATTTATCAACCAATGTCGGCAACGAAGGTGCTTTTGCGCCAAACGGTATCCCCAGCAACGAAGCTCCCTTTGCCTACATGCTCGAAGCAATTAAACGGGCCGGGTATACAGCAGGTTCAGACATTGGTATTTCTATCGATGCTGCCGCCACCGAATTTCACGAAGATGGGGTCTACGATCTCAAGCTCGAAAAACGCGCGCTCAACGCGGGCGACCTGATTGCCTATTACAAAACTTGGCTAGAAAAATACCCCATCGCGACATTTGAAGATATGCTAGACGAAGATGACTGGGAAAATTGGCCAAAATTAAAAACTCTTTGCGACCAATTCCACGTCCCCCTTATTGGCGATGATTTGACCGTCACCAATGTCGAGCGTCTCCAAAAAGCTATCGATACCAAATCGATCTCAGCTATCTTGATCAAACTCAACCAGATCGGGACACTTACCGAAACTGTCGATTGTTGTATGCTCGCAAAACAAAATGGACTCATGACTACCACCTCTCATCGTGGTGGGGGCGAAACCAACGATGCCACGATGGTCGATGTCGCGGTTGCCGTTGGATCTGCTTACATTAAAGTCGGACCTACTCGTGGCGAGCGTGTTTCCAAATATAATCGTCTCATGGCCATTGAGCGTCAAGTTTCCAAATAATTATATGCAGCAGACTTCAAAAAAATTAGTTTTAATCGTCCTTGATGGTTGGGGAGTATCCAATAAATACTCAGGCAATGCCATCGCGCGTGCTGACAAGCCCTACTACAATCACTTGCTCAATACCTACCCCAACACCGCCATCGAATCGTCTGGTGAAACAGTTGGTCTCCCTGATGGTCAAATGGGCACGAGCGAAATCAATCATATGACGATTGGGGCGGGGAAAGTCCTTTATCAAGATTTGGTCAGAATCAGTAATAAAATTAAAGACGGTTCGTTTTTTGACAACTCAGCCTTTGTCAAAGCTTTTGATCATGTCAAAAAGAACCACTCTACTTTACACATCAAAGGATTATTGGGACCAGGAGGCGTACATGCTCACCAGGATCACATGATTGCGCTCCTTCAAGCCGCCAAAAAACATGGTATTGAGAAAGTTTATCTTCATCTCTTCACTGATGGGAGAGACACACGTCCATCAAGTGCCATAAAGTATCTTAACATTCTAGAGGAAGAGCTAGCTAAAATAGGTGTTGGCAAAATCGCAAGTATTGCCGGTCGTTACTATGCTATGGACCGGGATCACAACTGGGATCGCACCGACCTCTCATTTGATGTCCTCACCAAGCGCACCGGCAAAAAATACAAGACCGT